>Ga0114129_10000605_pt1 | contig 44376 bp, 49 predicted proteins | sample RhiMetdeltSRZDD1_FD_80071 | JGI IMG/M metagenome (GOLD analysis project Ga0114129, IMG submission 80071) | Populus rhizosphere microbial communities from Tennessee, USA - Rhizosphere MetaG P. deltoides SRZDD1 (version 2) (version 2) | ecosystem: Host-associated > Plants > Roots > Rhizosphere >...
CCGGCGGGCTGCTGATCGTCAACACCGCGGCCTTCGAGAAGCGCAATCTCGACAAGGCGGGCTACGCGCAGAATCCGCTCGAGGATCCCGTGCTCGCCGAGCGCTACCGCCTGCACAAGGTCGACATGACGGGCCTGACCCACAAGGCCATCGCCGACCTCAAGCTGGACACCAAGGAGAAGGACCGCACCAAGAACTTCTTCGCGCTGGGTCTTGTGTCGTGGATTTACACGCGACCGCTCGAGCCCACGCTCGAGTGGATCACGAAGCGGTTCGCGAAGAAGCCCGACATCGCCGAAGCCAACACGCGCGTGCTCAAGGCCGGCCACGCCTTCGGCGAGACTGCGGAGTTCTTCGAGGAAGCCTACACGGTCGAGCCGGCGGAGATGGCGCCGGGGCTGTATCGGGCGATGACCGGCAACCGCGCGCTTGCGTGGGGCCTGCTCGCCGCCGCCGAGCGCTCGAAGGTTCCGATCGTGTACGGCGCCTATCCGATCACGCCGGCGTCGAGCGTGCTCGAAGAGCTCGCCATGCACAAGCGCTTCCGCATCCGGACGATCCAGGCCGAGGACGAGATCGCCGCGGTGACCGCGGCCATCGGCGCTGCGTTCGGCGGGGCCATCGGGGTCACGTGCTCGAGCGGCCCGGGGATCGCGCTCAAGGGCGAGGGGATCGGTCTCGCGGTCACCGCCGAGCTTCCGCTCGTCATCCTCAACATCCAGCGCGCCGGTCCGTCGACGGGCATGCCGACGAAGACCGAGCAAGCGGATCTCATGCAGGCGCTCTACGGCCGCAACAGCGAGTCGCCGGTGGTCGTGCTGGCGCCCGCGACGCCGGGCGACTGCTTCTACGTCGCGTACGAAGCGGTGCGGATCGCGGCCAAGTACATGGTGCCGGTGATCGTGCTCTCGGACGGGTTCCTCGCCAACGGTTCGGAGCCCTGGCTGATCCCCGATTCCACGACCCTGCCACCGATCGACATCCAGTTCCGCACGGAGAAGGAAGGCTTCTTCCCATATCTGCGCGATCCGGCGACGCTGTCGCGGCCGTGGGTCCGTCCCGGAACGCCTGGGCTCGAGCATCGAATCGGCGGCATCGAGAAGCAGGACGTCACCGGCAACATCTCGTACGATCCGGACAACCACGACCACATGGTGCGCACGCGCGCCGAAAAAGTGCGGCGAGTCGCGCAGGAGATTCCGCCGACCAGCATCAACGGGCCGGCCACCGGCGATCTCCTCGTCGTCGGCTGGGGCGGCACCTATGGATCGATCACGGCGGCCGTCGAGCGGGCACAGGCCGAGGGCAAGTCGGTCGCGTCGATCCACCTGCGGCATCTCAATCCGCTGCCGCCGGACCTCGGCCACATCTTGCGCGAATACCGCAAGGTCCTCGTGCCGGAGATCAATAGCGGTCAGCTCGTGCGCGTGCTCCGCGCCGAGTATCTCGTCGACGCCGTCGGCTTCAACCGCGTGCGCGGGCTGCCGCTCGCGAGCGAAGAACTTTTGGAAGGCATTCAACAATTGCTCGGGAGTCATCCATGACGCAGGGGGCAGCCGCCGCACCGACGCCGAAGTACACGAAGAAGGACTTCGAGTCCGACCAGGACGTCCGCTGGTGTCCCGGATGCGGTGACTACGCGATCCTCAGCGCCATCCAGAAGTCGATGCCCGACCTCGGGATCCCGCGCGAGCAGATCGTGTTCATTTCCGGAATCGGCTGCTCGAGCCGTTTCCCGTACTACATGAACACGTACGGGTTCCACACGATCCACGGCCGGGCGCCGGCCATCGCGACCGGTCTGCGTGTCGCGCGCCCCGACCTGAAGGTGTTCGTGGTCACTGGCGACGGCGACGGGTTGTCGATCGGCGGCAACCACATGCTGCACGTGCTGCGCCGCAACGTGAATCTCACGGTGCTGCTCTTCAACAACCGGATCTACGGGCTGACGAAGGGCCAGTACTCGCCGACGAGTGAGCTCGGTAAGGTGACGAAGTCCACGCCGATGGGCTCGGCCGATCGGCCGGTGAACCCGCTCTCCTTCGCGCTCGGCTGCGGCGCCACGTTCGTGGCGCGCACTGTCGACCGGAACATCCAGCACATGGAAGAGACGCTCAAGCGCGCGGCCGCTCACAAGGGCACCGGGTTCGTGGAAATCCTCCAGAACTGCAACGTGTACAACGACCTTGCCTGGAACGTCATCTACGACAAGACCTCCAAGCTCGCCTACGAGCTCCGGCTCGAGCACGGCAAGCCGCTCGTGTACGGCCCGCCGGACGCGCGCAAGGCCGTCATCATGGAGGGCGTCACGCCGAAAGTCGTGAACGCGAAGGACGTGCCCGAGAGCGCGCTCTGGATCCACGACGAGAAGAACGTCAATGCCGCCAAGATCCTTGCCGATCTGTTCGCGCCGGACTTTCCGGTGCCGATCGGCGTGCTGGAGGCGATCGAGGCGCCGATCTACGAGGAGGTCATACTCGAGCAGGAGCAGCGCGCGATCTCCGACCGCGGGCCGGGGAGCATCGCGAAGCTTCTGACGTCGGGCGACACCTGGAAGATCGGCTGATCGCCGTCGCGTCGTGGCGCTTTCCGCCAGCGTAGTCTCCGGGCTGCAGCGCCTGCTGGGCCCCGCGGGCGTCGTCCTCACTCCCGAAGGTCGCCTCACCTACGAGAGCGACATGCTCACGCTGTACAAGGCCGCCCCCGACGCCGTCGTCCTTCCCACCAGTACGGACGAGGTGCAGGCGATCGTGCGGCTGTGTCGCGAGGCCCATGTGCCGGTCGTCCCGCGCGGCTCGGGCACCGGGCTCATCGGAGGCGCCACCGCGCCGCACGGCGGCGTGATGGTCTCGATGACGCGCATGACGCAGATCCTCGAGCTCGATCTGGCCAATCGCTGCGCGACCGTCCAACCCGGACTCATTAATCTGTGGCTGACGAACGCCGTGCGCGAGCGGGGCTGGTTCTTCGCGCCGGATCCCTCCAGCCAAATGGTGTCCTCCATCGGCGGTAATGTGGCGACGAACGCCGGCGGACCCCACTGTCTCAAGTACGGGATCACCACCAACCACGTGCTCGGACTCGAGGCCGTCATCGGCACCGGCGACGTCGTGCGCGTGGGCGGCAAGGCCTCGGAGCGCGCCGGTTACGACCTCACGGGCGTGATGGTCGGCAACGAGGGCACGTTCGGCCTCGTCACGGCGATCACTGTGCGGTTGTTGCACTTGCCCGAGGCGGTGAAGACGGCGCTCGCGTCGTTTGCCACCGTCGTCGAGGCCTCGGAAGCGGTCTCCGCGATCATCGCCGCCGGCATCATTCCCGCCGCCCTCGAGATGCTCGACGACGCGATGATCGGCGCCGTCAACGCCGCCGTCGGCAAAGTCTATCCCGATGGCGCGGGCGCTGTGCTGCTGATCGAGCTCGACGGTCCGCGCGCCGAGGTCGAGGCGCAGGCCGAGCGCGTCGCGGCGATCTGTCGTGAGCGACAGGCGCTCATGGTCACCGTCGCGCGGGACGAGACCGAGCGCGCGCTGCTCTGGAAGGGGCGCAAAGAGGCCGCGGGCGCCGTCGGCCGCATCACCGCGGCGTACCTGCTGCAGGACGCGGTGGTGCCGCGCAGCCGGCTGCCGGAGATCATGCGTGAGATGGTCGCCATCAGTAAACGCCACAATCTCCTCTTCGCGAACGTGTTCCACGCGGGCGACGGCAACCTGCACCCGCTGATCTGCTACGACGACCGTAAGCCCGGCGAGCTCGAGCGCGCGCAGCAGGCCAACGAAGAGCTGCTGCACGCGTGCATCGCGCTCGGTGGCACCGTCAGCGGCGAGCACGGCATCGGCATGGACAAGGCCAAGAATCTGCCGCTGCAGTACGCCGACGCGGATCTGAACTTCATGTTTCGGCTGCGCCGCGTCTTCGATCCCGACGGCCTCATGAATCCCGCGAAGCTGCTGCCCTCGCATCCCGCGTGCGGCGAGGGCTTTCGTCCGTCGCGCCCGACGTTGCCGGCCGGCACGTGGGTGTAGCGCCGTGGCGGTGACCACGAGCGCCGCGCTCACCGACGGGCTGCGGGCGATCGTCGGCGCCGAGCACGTGCGCGAGGGCGGCGCGCCGGTCGACGGGACCATCCCACGGTGGACTGCGGCCCCAGCCACGACCGGCGAGGCCGCCGCGCTCGTGGCGCTTGCGCACGACGCGCGTCTGTCGGTGGCGCCGCGCGGCGGCGGAAACGCGCTCGAGCTCGGATATCCGCCCGCGCGCGTGGATCTGGTGCTCGACACGGGCCGTCTCGACGCCGTGCTCGAGTACACGCCGGAAGACCTGACCGTGACCGTTCAGGCGGGATGCACCGCGGGAGCGCTGGCGGCGCGCCTGGCTCCGCGGCGACAAATCCTTCCGCTCGACCCGCCGGGTTGGGCCACGCGCTCGCTGGGCGGCATCGCCGCGACGCATGCGAGCGGACCGCTGCGGCACCGCTATGGCACGATGCGCGACCTGCTGCTTGGCGTGCGCTTCGCACAGGCGGACGGCGTACTCACGTGGGGCGGCGCGAAGGTCGTGAAGTCCGTGAGCGGCTACGACGTCCCGAAGCTGATGGTGGGGGCATTGGGCACGCTCGGTGTCCTGCTCGAGCTGACGCTGCGTCTGCATCCCGCGCCGGAGCACGAGTCGACGTGGCTGGCGAGCTTCAACACACCTGCCCACGCTCAGGAGTGCGTCGCAGCGCTGCTGGATTCCACCGTGCAGCCCAATCGCATCGAACTGCTCGACTCGCGCGCTCTCGCCGCGTGCAATCTTCCCGTGAGCGCGGCCGCGCTCGTGGTGTCGATCGGCACCGTGGAGTCCGCGGTGCGGGCCGAAGAAGGGCTCGTGAAGGCGCTCGCCCAACGGGCCCATGGCACCATCGAGACCATGGGCGCCTCGTTCTGGCGGACGTACGATCGCGCGCTCGCGGCCTTTGAGGGCGTGACGCTCCGGATCGGCACCGTACCCGCGCGGCTGGTGGAGACGCTCGGCGCGGTGCAGGCGGTGTTACCCGGCGCATCGGTCGCGGGGAGCGCGGGTCTCGGCGCGCTGCGGGTGCTGATCGCGAATGCCGACGCCGGTGGGCTTCCCGGTGCGCTCGAGCAGTTGCGAGCGGGCGTCGGCGAAGTCGATGGCGCGGTGATCGTCGAGCGCGCGCCGCGGTCGATTCGTGAGCGGCTCGATCCGTGGGGGCCGGTCGCGGCGCCGGCGCTGACCGTGATGCGTGCGCTCAAGACGGAATTCGATCCGCGCGGCGTGCTGAACCCCGGCCGCTTCGTCGGCGGACTATGAAACGTGTGGCGTCGCTGCCGGCGGGAGAACGGGCATGACGGAGCCGGTAACCTCCTTGAACAGGCCACATAACCTGTACATGCGCAGCCGGTGACCGCCTTGAACGGGCCACGTAGCCCGTACGTGCGCAGCCGGTGGCCGTCTTGAACGGGCCACATAACCTGTACATGCCCAGCCGGTGACCGTCTTGAACAGGCCACGTAGCCCGTACTTGCGCAGCCGGTGACCGTCTTGAACAGGCCAGATAACCTGTACATGCGCAGCCGGTGACCACCTTGAACAGGCCACGTAGCCCGTACATGCGCAGCCGGTGACCATCTTGAGCAGGCCACCCACGAATCGAGCCGGCCTCACGGACCCCGCTACAATCAATTCGATTCGATCCTGCGTTCACTGTGGGATCTGTCTTCCAGCGTGTCCCACCTATCGCGTTCTCGGCGAGGAAATGGACTCGCCGCGCGGCCGTGTCTACCTCATGCGCGCCGTCGCCGAAGGGCGGCTGGACGTCACCGACACCTACGTTCGGCATCTCGATCTCTGCCTCGGTTGCCGCGCGTGCGAGACCGCGTGTCCGGCCGGAGTGCCGTTCGGCTTGCTGTTGGAGACCGCGCGGGGCGATATCGAGCACAAGGGCCGCCCGCCGCGGCGGCGACTCATGGACGCGCTCCTCTTCGGCATTCTTCCGCATCCCGATCGACTCGCGATCGCGCTCGGATTATTGAGACGCTACCGGCGGTGGGGACTGCAGGCGCTCGTGCGCCGCACGGGGCTGCTGCGGCGCTTCTCGAGGCTCGCGGCGATGGACGCGCTGCTCTCCGAGGTGCCGCGGACGGACGACCAGCTCCCAGAGTTTCTCGCAGCACATGGCCGCGCGCGTGGTCGCGTGGCCCTGCTGACGGGATGCGTGCAGCGCTATCTCTTCGCCGACGTCAATCGGGACACGATGCGTCTGCTCTCGGCGGCCGGCTGGGACGTCGTCGCGCCGCATGCCCAGGGGTGTTGCGGCGCGCTCGAGCTGCATGGGGGACGTCTCGTCGCGTTCCGCGCGCGTGCGCGCGCGCTGACCGCAGCCCTGCCGTCCGACGTCGACTGGATCGTCACCAATGCGGCCGGCTGCGGATCGGCGCTGCGCGACTACGCGCACTGGATCGACGACGACGCGGTCCGGCGCTTCGCCGCGCGAACGCGCGACGTCAGCGAGCTGTTGGCCGAAGCCGATTTGCCCCTGCGCCCGTTGCCGGCGACCGTGACCTATCATGATGCGTGTCATCTCGCGCACGGACAGCGCGTCCGTACGGCGCCGCGCGCGCTACTCGGCCGGATCCCGGAGCTGCGTCTGGTGCCGCTGACCGACAGCGAGCTCTGCTGCGGCAGCGCCGGGGTGTACAACCTGCTCGAACCCGACATGGCTGACCGGCTGCTGACGCTGAAGCTCGCGCGAATCGGTGAGACCGGCGCGCGCATCGTCGCCACCGGCAATCCCGGCTGCCTGATGCAGATCGCGCGCGGCGCGCGCGACCGAGGCCTCGACCTCGAGGTCGTTCACCCGGTGACGCTGCTGGCGCGCGCCATGCGATGGGAGGAGCGATGAAGATCCGGCTCGCCGACCGCGCAAAATATCAGTCCGACAAGATGGCGAAGATTGCGCTTGCCTCCACGCCGCGCGCACAAGTCGACCTTTACTGTCTCGAGCCCGGACAGAGCCAGAAGGTTCACGCTCACGAGGGGCAAGACAAGGTGTACGTCGTGCTCGAGGGGCGCGGCCGGTTCACGCTCGATGGCGCCGATCACGCGCTGGAGAGCGGCGAGGCACTCGTCGCCGCCGCTGGCAGCCAGCACGGTGTCACCAATGATTCGGGCAAGCGACTGCTGTTGCTCGTGTTCATGGCCCCGCCGCCGCCGCACGCATGACCGAAGCCCAATCCGCGCCCCGAGCCCCGGCAGCGTCGCAGCGCGTGGCGCTGATGATCACGTGTCTCGCCGACATGTTCTATCCCGAGGTGGGAGAGCGCATCGTTCGCCTGCTGCGCGGGCTCGGCGTCGAGGTGACGCTGCCCGCGGGACAAACGTGCTGCGGGCTACCGCTGTTCAACTCCGGTTACCATGACGAGGCGGCGAGCGTGGCGCGGCGCACGGCGAGCCTGTTTCGTGACGCGGACGCCGTGGTCGTCCCGTCAGGCTCGTGCGCCTGGATGGTCAAGCACGAGTATCCGGGCCTCCTCCGCGGCGGCGCCGACGCGACCGCGGCCGAGCGCCTGGCCGAGCGGACGTGGGAGTTCTCGCAGTTCCTCGTCCGTCGGCTCGGCCGCACGGCGTTCGAAAGCGACGTCGAAGGCCCGCTGGCGTATCACGACTCGTGTCATCTGCTGCGAGGCCTGAACGAGGGCGCCGCGCCTCGCACGCTGCTGGCGAACCTCAAGGGCGCTCAGGTCGTGCCGCTGCCCGGCAGCGACGAGTGTTGTGGCTTCGGCGGCTCGTTCTCGGTGCGATTGCCCGAGGTCTCGACCTCGATCCTCGAGCGCAAGCTCGCCAATCTCGAGGCATCCGGGGCCAGCTGCCTCGTGGCGTGCGACGCCGGCTGTCTGATGCAGATCCGTGGTGGCCTCGCGCGCCGCAACTCGCCGCTGCGCGCGCTGCACCTGGCGGAGATTCTGAAATGACGAAGGCGCTCCGACGGCAAATCAGATGACAGAACCCATCGTCAGCACGCCGCTACGCGAGCGCGCGACCAAGGCTTTGGGCGACCGCTTCTTGCACGAAGCGCTGGACATCGCGACGACAAAGTTCATCGCCCTGCGTCGCGAGGCGTTCGGCAACTTCCCCGAAGGCGAGCATCTGCGCGACCGCGCGCGCGCCATCAAGGAGGCGACGCTCCAGCGGCTCGACACGCATCTCGAAACGCTCGTGGCCAACGTGGAGCGCTTGGGCGGTCACGTCCACTTCGCGACGACGGCGGAGGAGGCGCGCGATGTCATCGTTGACATCGCGCGACGGACGGGCGCGCGCATGGCGGTGAAGTCGAAGTCGATGGCGACGGAGGAGATCCACCTCAACGAGGCGCTGCAGGCGATCGGCGTCACACCGGTGGAGACCGACCTCGGGGAGTACATCATCCAGCTCGCTCACGAGCGGCCCTCGCACATCATCGCCCCCGCGATCCACAAGACGAAGGGCCAGGTGGCCGAGCTCTTCTCCCGCGAGCTCAAGCGCCCCGGGTTACCCGCCGATCCCGAGGTGCTGACGAAGATCGCGCGCGAGGAGCTGCGCGAGAAGTTTCTGCAGGCGGATCTCGGAATCACCGGCGCCAACTTCGCGGTGGCCGACACCGGAACGGTGGTCCTCGTGACGAACGAGGGAAACGGGCGCATGGCCACCTCGCTGCCACGCGTGCATGTCGCCGTGATGGGTGTCGAGAAGATCATTCCGTCGATGACCGATCTCGCCGTGTTCCTCGCCATCCTGGCCAAGAGCGCGACGGGTCAGAAGCTGTCCGTCTACACGACGCTGGTGCAGGGGCCGCGGCGACCCGGAGAGCTCGAAGGGCCCGACGAGTTCCACCTGGTGTTGCTCGACAATGGCCGCATCGCGCAGCTCGCGGGCACGCTGCGCGAGTCGCTCTACTGCCTGCGCTGTGGCGCGTGTCTGAACGTCTGTCCCGTCTACCGGCAGATCGGTGGGCACGCGTACGGCTACACCTATCCCGGACCCATCGGCATCCTGCTGACTGCGATGCTCAATGGTCCGCGCTCGGTGAAGGACCTCTCGCACGCCTCGTCGCTGTGCGGCGCGTGCGCGGACGCGTGCCCCGTCCGCATCGACATCCCGCGCATGCTGGTCGAGCTGCGCCGCGAGGTCGACGACAAGGGCATCGCGCCGTGGACCGAGCGCGTCGTGTTCAAGACGTTCGCGCGGGTCCTGCGTTCGCCGCGCCTGTATCGGTGGGGGGCGCGGATCGGCCGCACGGCGCAGCGGCCATTCGTCCGTGGCGGCCGCATCCGCGCGCTGCCGTTCTTCTTCGGCGCATGGACCCGGACCCGCGACCTGCCTCCGGTGGCCGCGCGGACGTTCCAGGAGCGCTGGCGTGAGCTCTAAGACAGATTTCCTCACGCGCATTCGTACCGAGATGGCGAAGACGCGCGGGCTCTTCGCCGCGTCCTCGGCCGAGCGCCCGGCCCAGCCGGCCCAGCGGCTCGATCTGCTGCGGCGCGAGCTGAGCGAGCGCTGGCCACAGACGCTCGAGCGCTTTCGCGCAGAGTTCGAGCTCGTGGCGGGCGTCTTCCACCGCGTCGCGACCGCGGCCGAGGTGCCGGCGGCGCTGGAGCGCATCTGCCGCGAGCGTCACGCGCGAAAACTGGTGGCCTGGCCGGCCGAGGATCTCGGCGTCGCCATCGCTCCCGCACTCGCCGGCGCGGGCATCGCCGTCGAGTCGATGCCGCGAGCCGCCGTTGCCGACACCGAGCGAAGACGTCTACGCGGCGTCATCGCCGATGCCGACCTCGGCGTGACCGGCGCGGATCTGGCGGTGGCCGAGACGGGCACGCTTGTGCTCGTCTCGGCCGCCGGACGACCGCGGTCGACCTCGCTGTTACCGCCCTGTCACGTCGCCGTCTTCGATCGTGAGGCGCTCGTGGAGTCGCTGGAGCACCTCGGTCTCGCGCTGGAGGCGTGGCACGAGGGCGTGCCGCCGGCCGAGCGTGGCGCCGTGATCAACTTCATCACGGGACCGAGTCGCACCGCCGACATCGAGCTGACGCTCACGCGCGGCGTGCACGGTCCCAAGGAGATTCATGCGATCTTCGTCGACGGCGGCTTGTCGCGACATGGCTGAGCGATATTTCGAGCCCGGGGACGTCGACACGCTCATTCCGACGCTCACGCGTGTCATGGCGGGCATCATGCGCGCCAACGAGCAGGCCACGGCGATCGCGGGACGGCTCGAGGCCGAGCGCGAGCGGATCGGGCAGGCGGGCGGAGGCGTGATCGATCGCGCCGCCTGGAAGGCGGATATGGAGCAGGTCGCGCGACTGACCGAGACGGTCAAGGCCGGCCTCGCCGAGATCATGGGGATGGGCGGGACCATCAAGGATCTCGCACTGGGTCTCGTCGACTTTCCGCACCGGCGGCAGGGGCGTGTGGTGAACCTCTGCTGGAAATACGGCGAGAGCTGTGTTTCACACTGGCACGGCCTCGACGAAGGCTTTGCCAACAGAAGGCCGCTGTGAGCGCACGCCGCTATGATGCGATCTTCTTCGATCTGTTTGACACGCTCGTGCATTTCGATCGCGAGCGGCTGCCCCAAATCGACGTGGGCGGGCGCACCATTCACTCCACCGCGGGCTGCCTGTATGCGCTGCTGCAGCCGCATGCGCCGTCGGTGAGCCTCGAGACGTGCTACGAGGCGCTGGCCGCATCGTGGAAAGAAGCCGAGCGGCTGCGCGCGATCGATCACCGCGAGGTGGGCGCGCCCGAGCGATTCCGAGACTTCTTCGGGCGCCTGGCGCTCGAGCACGCGACGGTGTCGCCGGATCTCGCGACCGTGCTCATCGAAGCGCACAAGGCCGAGCTGTCGAAAGCCGCCTCGTTCCCGCCGCACTACGGCACGCTGCTGCGCCGTCTCGCGCGCCAGTATCGGCTGGCCGTCGTCTCCAACTTCGACTACACGCCGACGGCGACCGGAATCCTGGAATCGGCGGGCGTCCTGGACCTGTTCGCGGCGGTGATCGTGTCCGACGCGGTGGGGTGGCGCAAACCCCGCCCAGACATCTTCCGGCGCGCACTCGCCGCGACCGGTGCTGACCCGGCGCGCACGCTCTTCGTCGGCGACCGCGCCGACATCGACGTGGAGGGCGCGCACCGCGTGGGCATGGACGCCGCCTGGGTCAATCCCTCGCGCGATCCGCTGCCGGAGGGCATCGCGCCGCCCGAGTACGAGATCCGCGATCTCGCCGACCTCGCGCCGATCCTCGGCGTCAGCTGACGGCGCATCTCCCGGCATGCCGTCTGCATCTCAAGGCGCGGGAGATAAAGGCGACATGGCAACTGTCCGCAAGGTCCTCATCATCGGCTCGGGCCCAGCTGGATACGCGGCCGCGATTTATGCGGCGCGGGCGAATCTGGCCCCGCTCATGATCAGCGGTGTCCAGGCGGGCGGCCAGCTGATGCTGACCACGCACATCGAGAACTATCCCGGCTTCGTTGATCCGGTGCTCGGCCCAGAGCTCATGGAAACCATGCGCAAGCAGGCGGAGCGGTTCGGCACCGACATGCTCGGCGAAGACGTCGTGGCGGTCGACTTCTCGCGTCGTCCCTTCGTGGTGCAAACGGCGGATGCGAGGCTCGAAGCGCAGACCGTGATCGTCGCCACCGGCGCCTCCGCGAAGATGCTCGGCCTGCCGTCCGAGAACCTCCTCATCGGCCACGGCGTGTCGACGTGCGCGACGTGCGACGGGTTCTTCTTCAAGGACCAGGACATCATGGTCGTCGGCGGCGGCGACTCCGCACTGGAGGAGGCGCTGTATCTCGCACGCCTGGGGCGCCGAGTCGAGGTCGTCCATCGGCGCGATACGCTGCGTGCCTCGAAGATCATGCAGGACCGCGCGTTCGCGCATCCCAAGATCGGGTTCATCTGGAACAGCGTCGTGCGCGACATCCTCGACCCTGCCGCCGGCAAGGTCACCGGCGCGATCCTCGAGGACGTGCTCACCGGCGCGCGCAGCGAGCGCAAGGTCGACGGCCTGTTCGTCGCCATCGGCCATCAGCCGAATACGTCGCTCTTCAGCGGCCAGCTGGATCTGCTGCCGAGCGGCTACGTGCGCGTAGAGCCGGGCACGACGCGGACGTCGGTGCCGGGTGTCTTCGCCGCCGGGGACGTGCAGGACGCCGTGTTCCGTCAGGCGGTCACCGCAGCCGGCAGCGGCTGTATGGCGGCGCTCGAGGCCGAGCGCTGGCTCGAAGCCCAGCGCCTCGGCTAGCTCGGCACCGATCCGCGCGCGATCACGCCCGCGCCGCAACGTAGAGGCGCTCCGTCGCGTGCTCGAACGCATACGGCGGTCGCGTCTCGATCGATTCCACGATGAAGCCGGCGCGACGCACCTGCATCGCGAACGCCGACGGCTGCCGATGATGCAGCTCCACGTCGACCGGCGCGCCCTTGTAGTCGGTGAATCGCCGCGCGCCGATTCCCGCGTGAACGGCGAGCAGCAACCGTCCACCGTCGCCCAGCACGCGTCTCAGCTCGGCCAGCGGAGCCGCGAGCGACGCGTCGTTGCCATAGATGAGTGAGTAGAACGCCACGATTCCCGCGCAAGAGCCGTCCGCGATCGGCAGCTCATACATATCGCCCGCCACGAAGCGCAGCGTGGGATTGAGACGACTCGCCTGCAGCACCGAGCGCTCGGAAAAATCGACGCCGACGACCGGTTTGAGACCGAGGTCCGCGATGAAGCCGCCGACGTGGCCGGCGGCGCCGCAGCCGACGTCGAGCACCGGGCCCGGCCCGCAGCTCGCGGCGAAGCGGCGCAGACGCTCGACGTCCCAGGGCTTACGAGACAGCTCGTCTGCGAAGTCGGCGGCGTACTGCTCGGCGATGCGATCGAACGACGCGCGAACTGGATCGATCACGGCTCGATCCTCTGCGAAACGCGGCTTTGCGCTCTAGGTCCCGACGCGCAGGGTAGCGCCGAGATCACGCAGCAACGCGATCGTCGACAGGTATGAGAGGCGGCCGGTGCGCGGGTTCTCGGACGGAACGTTCTCGACCTCGATGGCGAGGGCGCCGAACTCGCCCTCAACGCGGATGCGGTGCGTGTTCCGGGTCAACCCGGGCACCGCGTAGATTTTCGTCCGCGTCCGCTCCGGACCGATGCCGGCCAGGGAGAGCGCCGCGAGCACGTTGACGTTGGCGGGGAAGGCGCGGCACGCCTCGGTGGCCGGTCCCTCGAAAATCAGCGTTTCCTCCCGCAGGGCATCCAGGTCGATCTTCTTCTCGACGATCCACGGCGCGCCGGCGAGACCCCTGGGCGGCTTGCGCGATTCCATCGTGACGGCGCGAATGCCGCCGATCGTGGCGCCCTTGACGCCGTCCAGCCCCGCGATCGCGCCGGAGGGGACGTGGATGCGCGCGCCGTTGGCCTCGGCCAGAGCGATCCAATCCCCGCGTCCGAGCAGTCCTCCACACGAGAGGACGACGAGATCGCGACCCGCGCCAAGCGTCTTGGGAGCGATCTCTTGCAGGTGTGCCTGCGTGGACGCCTCGACCACGAGATCCGACGCGGCGACGAGTCCGTCGAGGTCGAGAAACGGCGGCTTGCCTTTGAGCGTCGCGAGGAACGCCTCCGCGCGATCCCGCGTACGGGCCATCGCGCCGGTCAGCATCAGGCCTGGCAGTCCTGCATCGACGGCGCGGCATACCTGCCGGCCGATCGCGCCGAGTCCGACGACGCCCACTTTGATCGCACCGTGCGCGGCCCGCATCGCGGCGCATGGTATCATGCGGCAAGTTGACGTCTCCCGCCGCGCTGCAAGTACCTCTCGAGCGGCTCTATCGCGACTTCGATTACGACGCCCGGCTCGCACGCGACGCAATCCAGTGGCCGCTGCGCTATTCGGAGGCTGCCGACCGCGAGATCGTCGCGTTGCTGACCGCCTGCCTGGCCTATGGCCGCGTCGAGCTGTTCGGGCGCGCGCTGCATGGCGCGCTGAACGCGATGGGCGCATCACCGGCCCGGTTCATTCGCGACTTCGACCCAAAACGTCACGCCGCGTGTTTCGCCGACTTCATGTATCGCTTCAACCGACCGCGCGACCTCGTCGCCTTCTGCGTGGCGGCGCGCGACGTGCTCGCGCGACACGGCACGCTCGAGAAGTGTTTCCTCGCGGGCGACACGGACCCGCGCGGGCCGATCGGTCCCGCGCTCGAGCGCTTCGCGCGGGCGTTTCTGGACGCCGACCTCGCCGACGTCTTTCCGCGCGGGCGTCGCTCGCGCGGCTATCGACATCTCTTTCCGCTGCCCTCGGCGGGCGGACCTTGCAAGCGGCTGCTGCTTTTTCTCCGTTGGATGGTGCGCCGCGAGGCACCCGACTTTGGGCTGTGGACTGGCGTGTCGCCGTCGCGGCTGCTGATCCCCGTGGACACCCACGTGGAGAACATGAGCCGCGCCATCGGCCTCACGCGGCGGCGCTCGCGAAACTGGAAGATGGCGGAGGAAATCACGGCGCGCCTGGCCGCACTCGATCCCGCTGATCCCGTGAAATACGACTTCGCGCTCTGTCACACCCGGATGGCCGGCGACTGTCTCGACCGCCGCGACGCCGTCGTGTGCCCGCCCTGCGGGCTGCGCGACGTGTGTCGCCACTGGAAGCGAGGCGAAGGCCGGCGGAGGAGGCCATGACCGAGATCGCAGGCATCCTGCTCGGAGCGCTGCTCGTCGTCCTGGCCGTCGTCGCGTGGACGCTGTTCGCCACGCGCCGCGAGCTGGCGGAGCTGTCGACGCGTCCGCCCACGAGCGACCCCTCGCTGCCGCTGCTCAAGCAAGAGATCGAGACCGTGCGGCGCGAAGGCCGTGAGGATCAGGAGCGGCTGCGCCGCGAGGTGGGAGCGCTCACCAGCGAGGTGACGCGGCAGCTCGAGCAGGGGATGAAGCTGATCCAGGCGGGCCAGAGCACGATCGGGGCGCGTCTCGACGCCGCCACCAAAGTCGTCGGTGACGTGCAGGGCAGTCTCGGCACGCTGCAGGAAGCCACGCGGCGCGTGGCGGAGATCGGTCGCGAGATCCAGGGGCTGGAGCAGGTCCTCAAGTCGCCGAAGATGCGCGGTGGGCTCGGCGAGACGCTCCTCGAGCGCGTGCTCGACGAGATGCTGCCACGCGAGCACTGGATGACCCAGCATGGCTTCCGCTCGGGTGAGAAGGTGGACGCGGCGATCCGGATCGGCGAGCGCATCGTGCCCGTGGACGCCAAGTTCCCGCTCGAGAACTTCCGGCGCATGCTGGGCGAGGCCGATGAGGCGCAGCGACGGCAGTATCGCCGCGTGTTCGCGCGCGACGTCAAGGCGCGTGTCGACGAGATCGCCAAGAAGTACATCCTGCCCGATGAGGGGACGTACGACTTCGCGCTCATGTACGTGCCCGCCGAAAACGTCTACTACGAGATCGCCGTGCGCCCGGAGGAGGCGGGCGAAGAGCCGATCACCACGTATGCCCTTTCGCGGCGCGTGGTGCCGGTCTCGCCGAACAGCATCTTCGCGTATCTCCAAGTGATCGTGCTCGGGCTCAAAGGCTTGCGTATCGAAGCGAACGCTCGGCGCATCCAGGAGGACCTCGCGCGCCTGGGTGGCGACGTGGCGAAGCTGCGCCAGCCGCTCGCCACGCTGGGCCGCCATCTCGGCAATGCCCAGAAGCAATACGAGGACGCGCAACGCGAGCTGGACCGGCTCGAAACGAAGCTGGACGAGATCGCCCGCAAGGGCCCGGACGGCGCGCTCGCCGCGCGCGAGCCCGAACCGCCGACGCTTCCCGGAGTGGTATAGTTCGGCTATGACGAACATCCCCATCCAGGTCTACGGCATCAATCTGCTCGTCAAGATGATGGCCGAACCGCCTGCCGACATCCGCGTGAATTGCCCGAAGGGCTCGCCGATCCGGTACGGGGAAGTGATCGCTCGTGGCGACGGGTTCGACGAGGGCGCCAATGCCTTCCGCGAGATGCCCGAGCTCAAGACCGTCGTCGCGTTCGAGGAGAGCGCGGAAGAAGTCGAGGGCCACTACTTCTACATCGCCCTCGAGGAGTACCGCGTCATCCGGCTCGACTCCGTCATCCTGTCCTTTCCGCACGAGTAGCCTCCGGGGTTAAGGTTCGGCCGTGTCGACCTTGACGGGTGCGCTGTCGCTGATCGACACGGACGAGCTGGTGGCCCTCACGCGGGACCTCGTACGCATCCCGAGCGTGGTGCGTCCCGGCGACCCGACCGCCACTGAGGCGGCGGTCGCGTCCCACGTCGAGGGGTGGATGCGCTCGCAGGGATTCGACGTGGAGGTGCAGCAGGTCGCGCCTGGACGCCCCAATGTGCTCGGGGCGATTGGTGAGGCGGCGGCCGGGCCGACGCTCCTGCTCGAGGGCCACACGGATGTCGTGACCGAAGGTGATCCAAGCGCCTGGACGCATCCGCCCTTCGCCGCCGAGCTGGTCGACGGCAAGATCTACGGGCGCGGCGCGGCGGACATGAAGTCGGGATTGGCCGCCGCGATGATCGCCGCCGCCGCGATCAAGCGAAGCGGCGCACCGCTGGCAGGGCGCCTCGTCGTCGGCGCGCTCGTCGACGAGGAAGGCGACATGATCGGCGCCAAGCACCTGTGCGCGACGCCGATCGGTCGAGCGCTCTCGGCCGCGATCGTGTGCGAGCCGGAAGACAACGAGCTGTGCCTGGAGCAGCGTGGCGTCGTGTGGGCTCGCGTCACCGCGCGTGGTCGCATGGCCCACGGCGCGATGCCGGAAGCGGGGGCCAACCCCATCGCCGCGCTCGCCGCGTTGGTCGCCGACGCGCCGCGGCTGCAGCGGCGCCTGCGCGCGCTGTGCACGCGGAGCCGATATCTCAAGCCACCGACGGTGACGCCGACCGTCGTCATGGCGCCGGTGGCCGGTGTCCCGCAGTCCAACGTGATTCCCGCCACGGCGCAGGCCACGCTCGACGTGAGACTCACGCCTGGCCCCGACGCGGACGCGGTCGCGAAGGAAATCGACGAGGCGTGCCGTCGCGCGGCTGACGCGTGTCCCGGCGTCAGTGTCGAGTGGACTCCGATCAACGGCTTTCGCATGGCGACCAAGGTCGAGCGCAGCGAGCCGCTCGTGCGGGCGATGGTGAGTGCCGTCAGGCGTGCCACCGGCCGCGCCGCGCGCTGGGGCGGCGTGCCGGGCTCGACCGACGGCACCATCTTGAGGACGCAGCTTGGCATCCCGATCGTCACGTGCGGCCCGGGCCATCGATTGATTCCGCATCAAGTCGACGAGTATGTCGAGGTCGCCGACCTGGTCGACGCGGCCCGAATCTACGTCGCCGCCGCACTCGCCTACCTCGCGCCGTGACGCGCAAGGGCAGCCTCGCGCGGCGGCCGCGGCTGCGCGGGATCGAGGCGTTTCCGGTCGACCACGAGGGCCAGCGATTCCTCGCTCTGCGCGATCCCTCCGGCTACACGCCCTCCGTCGTGATGGTGCCGTTGGCGCTGCTCGAGATCGTCTCGCTCTTCGACGGCGAGCACGACGTCGCGGAGATCCAGCAGGCGGTGCAGCGTCAGCGCGGCGAGCAGGTCGACGCCGCGCGGATCGAGGAGTTGGCGGAGGCGCTGGATCAACACGGGTTTCTCGAAGGGCCACGCTTCGAGGCGCGCCGGACGGAAGTCGACGCCGTGTTTCTCTCGGCCGCGGCACGACCGGCCAGCCACGCGGGCGGTGCCTACCCGGCCGACGCCGCCGCGCTGCGAGCCATGTTCGACGGTTTCTTCGCACCGCCGACGGGGCCCGGCCCGATCAACGGCGCCGCCGCGACGAGTGCTCGCGTGCGCGGGCTGATCGCGCCGCACATCGACTTTCACCGCGGTGGACCCGCGTATGCCTGGGGCTATCGGGACGTCGCCGAGCGTTGCGATGCTGACGTCTTCGTGATCTTCGGGACGTGCCACGCCGGGATGGCGCATCCGTTCGCCCTCACGCGAAAGGCGTACGAGACGCCGCTCGGCCCTGCACCGGTGGACGTCGAGTTCGTCGAAGCGCTCGCGTCCCGGGCGGGGCAGGACTGCTTCGGCGCGGAGGTGGCGCACCGCAACGAGCACTCGATCGAATTTCAGGCGGTGTTCCTGCGTTATCTCTTCGCGGGACGGCGCGACGTGACGATCGTGCCCGTGCTGACGAGCTTCGTGCACGAGGCGCTGGTGCGCGGCCGGCGACCCGAAGACGATCGCCGCGTCATGCGCTTCCTCGACGCGCTCGGCGAGACGGTGGCCGCGGGGCGACCGCGCGTGGCGTTCGTCGCAGGCGCGGACCTGGCCCACGTCGGCCCACGCTTCGGCGATGGGGCACCGGTGTCGCGCGAGCAGGCGGCACGGCTGGCCACAGCGGACCGCGCCACGCTCGCGACCGTGACCGCGGGCGACGCCGACGGCTTCTTCGATGACGCCAGACGCGACGGCGACGCGCGCAGGATCTGCGGCCTGTCGCCGATCTGGATGCTGCTGCGCGCCATCGGCGGCGCGCCGGGAGTGCTGCGTCACTACGGTCAGACGCCGGACCCGCAGTGTGTCGTCACCTTCGCCAGCGTGGTGTTTTGAGGAGCCCCGCCTGATGTCCACGTCGCCGTCGGAGTGGAAGCTCCCTGATCTCCGCATCGATCGGGACGGGGACTGGTACGACGAGGGCGTTCAAGTGACACATCCTGGAATCCTCGCCAACCTTCGAAGCAACCTGAAAAAAGATGCGGAAGGCTTCTTCATCCAGACGCGCGTTCGAATCCCGGTTCGGGTCGACGATGCGCCGTGGGTCGTGACCAGGATCGAGCGCCGCGGCGAGACGTTGCACGCGCTCCTCAACGACGGCAGCGATGAACGCGTGGATCCCGCCACCGTCAGGCTCGGACCCGGCGAGATTCCGTACTGCACAGTGAAAGGCGGCGCCTTCGAGGCGCGCTTCTCGCGCGCGGCGACGTTTCAGCTCCTGTCCCTGGCCGATTATGACGAGGCCTCGGGCCGTGGCGCGCTGAGGCTCGCCGGCCGCGAGTACCCGCTGGCAAGGGCGTCGTGACTCGGGCGAGATCCCTCGTCGCCGTGGCGGTCGCGCTATCCATGACGGTGCTCGGCGCGCATTGGATCGTGCAGCGGCGGGCCGCCGCCCAGGGCGTATCGACGGACGAGATTGGCGACCGGGTACAGACGACTCGGCGCGGCCAGCTGCCCGCGTTCGCCAGCGAAGGCGACGCCGACGTCCTCTATCGATTCGCGACGACGCACGGCGACGTGCTCCGCTGGATGCCGTGCACCTGCGGATGCGCCGAGGTCGGCCACACGTCCAACCGCTCGTGCTACATCAAGACCGAAACGCCGACCGACCTGACGTACACGAGCCACGCCGCAACGTGAACCCTCTGCATGGACATCACGCGTGACGTGATGCGCCTCACCAGGGAGGGCAAGACGCCGCGCGAGGTCCGGCGCTTCATCGACGAAAAATACGTGGTGCATGGCCGTCCGATGGACACGCCGCGCCCGCCGCGCTGATGAACGTCGCCGCGCGACTGATCGAGATCCTCCGCGCCGCCGGCGTCGACTATCTGTTCGGCAACCCGGGGACGACCGAGCTGCCGTTCCTCGATGCCCTCGACGGCTCCGGCCTCAGCTACATCGTGGCGCTGCAGGAAGCGACGGCGACCGCCGCTGCCGACGGCTACGCCCAGGCATCGGGACGGCTCGGCGCCGTCAACCTCCACGTGGCGCCTGGGCTCTCGAATGCGCTCTCGATCATTCACAACGCCTCGCGGGCCAAGACCCCGCTGCTGATCACCGCAGGACAACAGGACACGCGCCTCTTGCTGGACGCGCCGATCCTCGCCGGCGACATGGTCAAGATGACCGAGGGCCTGACCAAGTGGTCGTACGAGCTCCGGCACGCGGCCGAGGCACCGACCGCTCTGCGGCGGGCGATCCACCTGGCGCTCACACCGCCGACCGGTCCGGTGTTCCTGTCGCTGCCGATGGACCTCATGACCGAGCCGTGCGACGACGCCGGCGCCGCGCCGGGCCTCGTTGCCGCTCGCGCGACGGCCGAGCCGGAGGCGATCGCGCGCGCCGCATCGCTGCTGGCGCGATCGGGCGCGCCCGCGATCGTCGCCGGCGACGGAGTGGCGCGCGCCCGCGCCCAATCGGAGCTCGTGGCGCTCGCCGAGATCCTTGGCGCCGCAGTGCATGGCGAGCCGATCCATCGGCGCCTGTCCTTTCCGGGTGATCATGCGTTGTGGCGAGGCGGCCTCTATCCCACCGCGACGGCGGCCGCGAAGGCGCTCGAGCGCTTCGACGCCGTGCTCGTCGTCGGCGCCAGCGTTTTCACGTGGCTCTTCCACGCGCCGGGCTCGCCCTTCGGCCCGTCGCAGACGATCGTGCAGATCGATGAAGACGCGCGCGAGATCGGGCGGACGTATCCGGTCACGCTCGGCGTCGTCGGTGACGTGCGCGGAGCGCTGAGCGAGCTTCGGGACGCCGTGGCCAAGCGTCAGGACGACGCCGCACGAGCCGCCGCCCGCGAGCGCGTGTCGGCGCTCGGTCGCGCCCGCGCCGAGCACGGTCGGCGCCTCACCGCGACGGCCGACGCCGCCGGCGATCGGGTGCCGATCGCGCCCGACTACCTGATGCGCACGCTGGCGACGCTGCTGCCGGCCGACGCGTTGATCGTCGACGAGTCGGCGTCGTCGCTGCCCCACGTGCTACGCCATCTGCCGTTCCGCGCGGGCTCGGACTTCTTCGGAAGCAAGACCGGAACGCTGGGCTGGGCGATGGGAGCCGCCCTCGGCGTCCAGCTCGCGCATCCGCGGCGCAAGGTCGTAGCGACGATCGGCGACGGATCGGTGATGTACGCGCCGCAGGCGCTGTGGACCGCCGCGCACCACGCGCTGCCGGTCACATACGTCGTCGTCAACAACGCGTCGTACGCGATTTTGAAGGCGGGGATGTTGACGTTCGGCCTGCCGGGCGCCAAGCGCGGCGTCTTTCCGGGCATGGACCTGGTGGCCCCCGAGATCGACTATCTCGCGCTGGCGCGCTCGATGGGCGTGCTCGCCGAGCGCGTCGACCGGCCGGCGGCGCTGCGTGAGGTGCTGACGCGGGCGCTCGGTCATCCCGGGCCGGCGCTTGTCGACGTCGCGATCGACCGCGGCTTCGAACCCATGCGATGAGCGCTGGATTGACGGGCGGGGAGTGGGTCGTGCGCTCGCTCGCGCGCGAGGGCGTGCGTCACGTCTTCGGCATTCCGGGCATCCACAACCTTCCCATCTACGACGCGCTGCTGCGGCAATCCGAGATCACCCACGTGCTCGCGCGGCACGAGCAGGGCGCGGCCTTCATGGCCGACGGCTACGCGCGTGCGTCGGGAACACCGGGCGTCGTCGTGGTCACCAGTGGTCCCGCTGCGACGAATACGCTCACGCCGCTGGCGGAGTCGTACTCGGGCTCGGTGCCGGTGTTCGTCATCATGTCGGATATCGCATCCTCGCTGGTCGGCCGCGATCTGGGTGCGCTGCACGAGGTGCCGAACCAGATCGGCTGTTTCCGTCCCGTCACGCGCTGGGCCGAGGCGCTGCAGGACACGTCCGCGATCCCAGCGAGCCTCGCGACCGCCTTCGATCTCACCCGCACGGGTCGACCCGGCCCTATCGCGCTGTCGATCCCGAATGATCTGCTGTTCGCGCGAGCGGAGATAACAACCCCGCCGGTCGGCACGTCGCGCCGACCGCCGTGTCACGTCCGCGACGTCGACGCCGCGGCTCGCCGCCTCGGCGCGGCGACGCGGCCCCTGATCGTCACGGGGGGTGGCGTCGTTGTCGCCGGCGCGGAGCGAGAGCTGGCAGATCTCGCGCGACGTCTGGGAGCGCCCGTCGTCACGACGGTCAGTGGCCGCGGCGCCGTCGACGAGCGCGATCCACTGTGGCACAGCGTGCTGCCGGACCGGCGCGCGACGGCCGCGGCCCTGCAGGCCGCGGATGTCGTGCTCGCCGTGGGCACAAAGCTCGGCCACCGCTCCCTCGAAAAGCTTGGCGTCACGCTCGGCGCCGGGCAGACGCTGATCCATCTCGACCTCGATCCATCGGTCATCGGCCGTGCGTTCAAGGCCGAGATCGCCGTGGTCGGCGACGCGCGTGATGGTCTCGCGCGTCTGCTCGAGTCGCTCGGCACGGGAGCACCGGCGCGAGGCTGGGACCACGCCTGGCTCGCAGGCTTGCGGACCGATGCTGGACCGCGCTTTACGCCCGACGTAGCGGCGACGATCGCGGCTCTGCGGCAGACGTTGCCGGACGACGCGATTGTCGTGAACGACCAGACGGGGCTCACGTACTGGATGGAGCACCGCTTTCCGGTCTACGCGCCGCGCACGTTCCTGTATCCGACGGGCTCGGCGGTGCTCGGATATGCCGTACCGGCGGCGATCGGCGCCAAGCTCGCGCGGCCTGAGCGCGCGGTGGTGGCCGTGGCAGGCGACGGCGGCTTCATGTTCTCCGTCGCAGAGCTGGCCACCGCGGTGAAATACCGGCTGCCGATCGTCTTCGTCGTGGTGAACGACGATCGCTACGGCGCAATCAAGTATCTACAGACACGGCTCTACGACGGTCGCTGGGGCGAAACCGAGCTGGCAAATCCCGATTTTCCGGCGCTCGCGCGCGCTTTCGGCGCGAGCGGCGAGCGGGTCGAGACAATCGAGGCCCTGCCGGAGGCGATTTCACGCGGCCTTCTCGCGAACGGCCCCACCGTGCTGGAGCTGCGGATGACGATCGAGCCTCCCTGGGAGATGTAGCCTGAAACTGGCTCGAAACTGATCAGCGGATGCTTGCTTGCCAGGGGCTCTACGTAGAGTCCCCGGCGCAAGTATCTATCCCGCAACGCGTTTCAGGCCACGCTCGCTCGGCACCCCTGTTGCGTGCAGTTTTGGTCGAGGAGGACGTATGGGACTGTTCAGCCGACGCCCTGTGGTTTCGACGCCGCCGCGGCCGGCGGCCAGCCGGCCGCTCGCGATGCGGTCGGCAGCGCGACGAGTGACGGTCAGGTCCTCGACCACCCATGCGACGGCGTTCCGGCCGCTGCCAATCGCCACGAAGACGACGCTGGAATCGCCATCGTCCCGTCGGTTCGGCGAGCTCCTCGTTGCAGACGGTGTCATTACGCAAGACCAGCTCGACGCCGCGCTGCGGCTGCAGACGGTCGCACGCGCGTACGTGCCGATCGGCCAGATGCTGCTTGCGAACAAGCTGATCACACGGAAAAAGCTCAACGCGCTGCTGCATCGCTATGGCAAGCGCTCTCGGCTGGGTGCCATTCTCGTCAAGGGCGGCCACATCACCGTCGCACAGCTGGAGGAAGCGCTCACCCACCGCACGCACATGCCGCTCGGTCGAACGCTGGTGAGCCTCGGCCACCTCGACGAGATCACGATGCGCGATGCCTTGTGCACGCAGCTGCACGTCAATTTCTTCGACCTCGATAACATCGCCATCGATCAGAAGCTGGCCTCGATCATCTCGCACCGGTTCGCGGTCCGGCACCTCATCGTGCCGCTGTTCCGGGTGGGCGAGATCCTGGTCGTGGCCGTCGACGATCCGTCTCAGGCGGCGGTGATCGAGGGGCTCGGGGAACACCTCGGGCTGCAGATCGAGATCGTCACCACCACCACCGCCAAGCTCATGGCCGCGATGAAGCGCCTCTACGGCCCGCCGGCGCCCCCCGACGTGGACCCGTACGCGCGTCGGAACATCCTCCTGGGGCCCATTCGGGACTTCATGGTGGCCGAGATCGCCATCCGCGCGCTCAAGGGCGTCTCCGTCGTTCCGTTCTAGCCCCACGATAGAGTAGAATCTTGCGGTATGAAACGCGTGATCGTCCTGGTCGCGCTTTTCCTCCTGCTCGTGAACAGCGTGCTCGTCACCAACGCGGACGTCGCTTATCCGCTCGTGGGCGCCTCGGGCGTCTACACGCTGGTGAACCTGCATCCCGACGAGCAGCGGCACCGGCTGTACTCGGTGAACTACCAGCAAACGGGGCTCATTCCGTTGTGCTCCAAGGTGCGGATCGAGTCGGTCGACTCCCGCAAGATGACGTTCCGCCTGCTGGACAGCGGCCGCGAGTACGAATACGTCTTCCACAACTCGCTGCGCGATCCGATCCCAATGCATCTCGACAAGTTCTTCGGCAAGAAGTGTGACGCGAGCCTCGCGGGCCTGAGCGAGGTCGATCGCAAGGGCATTCGCTCCGGCACCGTGCTGTCCGGCATGAGCAAGCGCGGCGTGACGCTCGCCATCGGCTATCCACCCGAGCACGCGACGCCGTCGCTGGACTCCGACATCTGGATGTACTGGATCAACCGTTTCGGCAAGATGACCGTCAGCTTCGCGAACGGCAAGGTCGTCGGGATCAGCCGCTAGCGTCGGATGACGGTCACCTCCGAGGTCGCGACCACCCGCGTCCCGCTCCGCAGCGCCAGGTGTCCCCTCCGCTCGTGGAAGGGCGCGGCCCGCGGCTGGCGCGCGCTGAGAACCGGGCTTGCCTTCGTCAGCTTCGGCGTCGGCGCCATGGTCGTGGCGGCGCTCGTCTGGGTCTCCGCCCGCGGCACGGCTGCCCGACGACAGGTGCGGGCGCAACGGATCGTGCACCACGCCTTTCAGGTCTTCGCGTGGTGGATGAGCTCTCTCGGGCTGCTTCGCGCGTCCTGGGTCGACGCGGAGCGTCTGCGCCGGTCGGGGCCGTGCCTGTTCATCGCGAACCACCCGACACTGATCGACGTCGTGCTCCTGCTGGCGCGTGTTCCGCAAGCGGATTGCGTCGTCAAGACGGCGGCCCGACGCAATCCGCTGATGCACAGCATCGTGACAGCCGCCGGCTACCTCGCCAACGACGAGGGCGACGCGCTCATCGACGCGTGCGCCGGGCGGCTCGCCGAGGGGCGCTCGGTCGTGCTGTTTCCCGAGGGCACGCGCTCGCCGGGCGGGGGTCTCGGTCGCTTTCAGCGGGGCGCCGCGCACATCGCGCTCAAGAGCGGCTGCCCGATCGTACCGATCGTCATCACCTGTCGGCCGCCGACACTGCTCAAAGGGCATCGGTGGCACGACGTTCCGGATCGTCGCGCGGAGTACGTCCTGCGTGTCGTCGGGCCGATCGATCCGGCACGCTACCTGAACGCCGAGACGCCGCTGCCCGTGGCGGCGCGACGGCTTACCGCGGACCTGCAGACGCTGTACGAGCGATGGCTCGGCGGCGCCCACGAGGAGCATTGATGACGCAGCCCGAAGTGTCGAAGGACGAGATCTTCAAGCGTCTGCGCGACGTACTGGTCGACGGATTCGAGCTGCGGGACGAGCAGCTTGTCCCCACGGCTCGCCTCGTCGAGGACCTGGAGCTCGACAGTCTCGATCTGGTCGATTTCGCGGTCCGACTGGAGCAGCACGTCGACCTCGAGATCGCCGAGGACGAGCTGAAGGCCATCAAGACGGTGCAGGACATCGTCGACCTGCTCTACCAGAAGCTGAACGCGCCGCGATCCTGAGCACGTGCGGGTGTTCCTCGGCATCGCCGCGCTGGCGTACCCGCTGCTCGTGTACGCGGGACTGCGGCTCTTCGGGCCTCGTGCCCTTGCCGCGGCCGGCGCCGTCGTGCTCGTCGCGCATGCGGGCTCGGGATGGCGACGGTGGCGGCGTAGCGACATCGTCCGGCTGGCGGTGCCGGTGGCCCTCGTCACCGCGGTGCTCGTGGTGGCCGCCGTCTTCAACGAGGGCCGCTCGTTTCTGTTCGTCCCCGCACTCGTCAACGGCGCGATGCTGATCGCCTTCGCGCGCACGCTCGTGCGCGGGCCCAGCATGATCGAGACGATCGCTCGACTGCGACATCCCGAGCTGCCGGTGAGCCGTGCGCCGTATCTGCGCGCGGTGACCGGGCTCTGGTGCGCCTTTTTCGCCGTGAACGTCGCGATCTCGGTCGTGCTCGCGCTCGGCTCGACGCTCGCCGCGTGGACGCTCTACAACGGGCTGCTCGCCTACGTCCTCATGGGGCTGGTCTTCGCCGGTGAGCGGGTCTATCGCTACTGGCGCTTCCGCGGCTATCACGGCGACCCGTTCGATCCGCTGTTCCGGCGGCTGTTTCCGCCGCCCGCCACCGGAGGCGGACGCTGACGCGTCGAGCCCCGCACGTCCTCGACGACACGCCGGGCGAGCACCGTCGCGAGCGTGTCCTCAAGGTTCCTGAGGACCTCGAGCACTTGGCGGGCCACTTTCCGGGCTTCCCGGTGGTGCCCGGCGTCGCGCAGATCGGCTGGGTGCTGGACGCCGCGCGGGAGGTGCTCGGAGGTCCGGTCGCGGTGCGAAGCATCGAGGCGCTGAAGTTCAAGCGCCCGCTGCGCCCCGCAGACGTCGTGCACCTGAGTGTCGAGCTTTCGGTCGACCACAGCACGCTGGATTTCCGGCTCTGGGACGACGCGAGCCTCGTGTCCTCGGGACGAGTGCGGCTGGCGTGAAGCCCTGTCTGCTGATTCCGATCTTCGATCACGGTGAGACGATCGGCGCCGTACTCGACGGGCTCGGCGCGTTCGATTTGCCGTGTCTCATCGTCAACGACGGGAGCGGTCCCGAGACGACGTCGACGCTTGCCGCGCTGGCGAAGAAGCTGCCGTGGGTCGACATCGAGCATCTGCCGGTCAACCGCGGCAGGGGCGCCGCGCTTCGGCATGGCTACCGCGCGGCGTATGCGCGGGGGTTCTCGCATGTCGTTCAGCTCGACGCCGACGGCCAGCACGATCCCACCGACGTCCCCGCGCTCATCGCCGCTGCGGAGCGGAATCCCGACGCGCTGATCCTCGGCGAGCCCCGGTTCGACGAAACGGCGCCCCGCAGCCGGCTCTACGGACGCCGGCTCTCGCAGCTCATCGTCTGGGGCTACACGGCATCGTTTGCCGTGCACGATCCGCTCTGCGGTTTTCGGTGCTTTCCGCTCGCCGCCACGCTCCGTGTCCTCGAGCGGCATCGCGTCGGCGATCGCATGGATTTCGATCCGGAGATCGTCGTTCGGCTCGCCTGGGAGGGAGTCCCGATCGTCAACGTCCCGACACGGGTGCGCTACTTCGCGCACGGTCGCTCGCATTTCCGCCTCGTCCGTGACAACGCGCTCATCACGGCGACATATGGCCGTCTGCTGCTCGCATGCCTCGGCCGGGCGCTTCGACGCGGGCGTCGGCGGAGGGACAGCGCGTGACAGCCGGCACGGCATGGCTGTCGGCTGCCGAGCGCGGCTCACTGCTCGGCATGTACTTCATCGTGTGGTGCCACCGCATCTTCGGCCGCCGGCTGTGCGCCCTGCTGATTGTCCCCGTCGTCGGATACTTCTTCGTCACCGGGCGTGCCGCGCGCCGAGCGTCGCGCGGATACCTCGCGCGCGTGCATCGCTGGGCCGAGGGGCGCGGCGGCGACATTCGCCGGCCGGGGTGGCGCGACTCCTTCCGTCACTTCCACGAGTTCGCGCTGAACATCATCGATCGCATCTCGTTCTTCGTCGGCGACACTCGGGAGTTCGAGATGGTCGTGCACGGACGCGAGCACCTCGAGCGTCTCGTGGGCGCGGGCCGCGGCGCGCTCGTGCTGAGCGCCCATCTCGGCAGCTTCGACGCGCTCCGCGTGGTGGCGGACGAAGGCGGCGTGCCGCTGAAAGTGGCGATGTTCCTGCGCAACGCGCGCATGATCAACGCCGTGTTCGCGCGCCTGAATCCATCACGTCCGCTGCGCATCATCGACCTCGAGCGCGCGGCGCCGCACAGCGTGTTCGAGATCCGGGCGTGCCTGCAGCGCGGCGAGTTCGTGGGGATGCTGGCCGACCGCGTGGGCGTCGGCGACGGCGCGAGGGTGTCCTGGGTAACGTTCTTCGGCGAGCGGGCGGCGATTCCCCAGGGCCCGTTCCTGCTCGCCAGCGCGCTCAAATGTCCGGTGATCCTGATGATCGGTCTGCGGATCGATCATTGTCGGTACGAGGTCTTCGTCGAGACACTCAGCGACGAGGTCGCGCCCGTGCCGGATGCGCTCGCGCGGCACTACGTGAGCCGGCTCGAGCACTACTGTTTGCGTGCGCCGTATCAGTGGTTCAACTTCTACGAGTTCTGGGACGGACCCGCGCCGAGCCCGGTATGACGGCGACGCGCTATCCCGCGATCGAAGACGTGCTGCCCCACGCCGGGCGGATGGTATTGCTGACCCGAATCGTCGAGCACACCGAGCGACGAACGGTGTGCCTCGCGGACATCCCGGCGACGTCGATCTTCGCCGACGCGGACGGTGGCGTGCCCGCGTGGGTGGCCCTGGAGTACATGGCCCAGTGCATCGCCGCGCACGGCGGGCTGCGGGCACGGGCCAAGGGCGATGCCGTGCCACTCGGCTTCCTGCTGGGCTCGCGCTCGGTCACGCTGCATGCGGCGCGTTTCGAGCGCGGGCAGAGGCTGGAGATCGAAGCCGCACACGTCTGGGGTGAGTACGATTTCTTTTCGTTCGCCTGCTCGGTGCGCGATGCCGCGACCGGCGCGACGCTCGTGGAGGGAACGCTGGCCGTCGCGCGCGCGACGGGCGCCGACGCGCGGGTCCAGCCGACGGAGCGGCTCGCCGGTCAGAGTCGGGGCTCAGACCAATGAAACGGCGCGTCGTCATCACCGGCATGGCAGGACTCTCGCCCTTGGGCAGCGACTGGGCAACCGTGAAGGCTGGCCTGCTCGCCGGCCGATCCGGCGTGCGCACCATGCCCGAGTGGGACGCGTACGACGGACTGCACACGCGACTCGGCGCGCCGGTGCCCGACTTTTCCACTCCCGCGCACTACCCCCGGAAGAAGACGCGCAGCATGGGCCGCGTGGCGCTGATGGCAACCCGCGCCACAGAGCTCGCCCTCGCAGACGCGGGACTCGCGGGTCATCCGGTCCTTACCGACGGCACGACGGGGATCGCGTACGGCTCGACCAGCGGCAGTCCGCCGGCGATGGAGATCTATGCCGAGGCGTTCTACACGAAGCGCAGCGTGAAGGGTATCGCGGGAACGGACTATCTCCAGGCGATGAGCCACACATGCGCCGCGAACCTGGCGCAGTTCTTCGGCATCACCGGACGCGTGATACCGACCTGCAGCGCGTGCACGGCCGGCAGCCAGGGTATCGGCTACGCCTACGAAGCCATCGTGAGCGGGCGGCAGAACGTGATGGTCGCGGGCGGCGCCGAAGAGCTGCACGCCGTGAACGCCGCCGTCTTCGACATCATGTTCGCTACGTCCAAGCGGAATCACGAGCCCGAGCGCACACCACGACCGTTCGACCGCGACCGCGACGGCCTCGTGGTGGGCGAGGGCGCCGGAACGCTCGTGCTCGAGGCGCTCGAGCACGCCGAGGCGCGCGGCGCCCCGATCTATGCGGAGATCGCGGGATTCGGAACGAACGGCGACGGCACCCACATCACGAATCCCGACGTTCGCGGCATGCAGCGCGTGATGGAGCTGGCGCTCGGCGACGCCGGTCTCGCGGCACACGACATCGGCTATGTCAATGCACACGGCACCGCCACCGAAGCGGGCGACATCGCCGAGAGCATGGCCACGCATCGCGTGTTCGGCGATTGCGCGCCGATCAGCTCACTGAAGAGCTATCTCGGCCACACGCTCGGCGCCGGCGGCGCGCTGGAGGCGTGGATCACGGTCATGATGCTGCGCGAGGACTGGTTTGCGCCGACTGTCAATCTCGAGACACCCGATCCGCGCTGCGCGCCGCTCGACTACATTCGCGGCGGACCGCGATCGCTGCGCGCCGTCCACGCGATGAGCAACAACTTCGCCTTCGGCGGCGTCAATACCTCGCTGATCTTTCGGCGCTGGCCCTAGCGGCCGTCGGTCGCGAGCAGCACCGCCTTGTCCGTCCGCTGCTCCCACCCGGGGAGGTAGCGCTCTTTCTTTCGCTGGATGCTAGACGCCTGGCTGCGTGCCCATCGTTCCGACCGGTCGCCGTTGGTGAGCCACGCGCAGACGCTGGCGCAGCTCGTGGCCTCGCGCGTTTGGAGATCTCGTTCGCGCAGCGGCCTCAGCACGAACACCTCTCCCGCGGAATCACCCGGCACGATCCCTACATAGTAGGTTTTGCCAGCCGCGAGGTCGGCGTCCAGGAAGCTCGCGCTGTGCCCGATCACCATGAAGCGCGTGCGGCCAGGCGCGGCGAGGTACAGCAGGCGAGACTCCGAGACGAGGATCCCGATGAACCGGTCTGGCGGCTCACGCAGCTCGAACAGCGACGTCGATAACGCGCCGCCCGTCTTCCAGCGCATGAAGACGATCGCCGCCTGGCCGGGCGGAGCGGCGACGTTCACCTGCGCGGGCGGAACCTCGCGCATGCCCTTGTAGAGTGAGCAAGCGCCGAGCACCAGGGCGAGGACGACAACCGCCATGCAGCGGAATCGAGGACTCGTCATGATGGCTCCCTCCTGTGTCGGATCTTCTTCAGAACGGCCAACACCTCCTCGTGCACCAGTCCGTTGCTCGCGACCAGCGTGGGCGCGTCGATGTCCAGCGGCCGGCCGTCGATACCCGTGACACGCCCGCCCGCCTCCTGGACCATGACGCTGCCAGCAGCCACGTCCCAGGCGCCGAGCCCCAGCTCCCAGAAGCCATCGAAGCGGCCGCAGGCGACGTAGGCGAGATCCAACACCGCCGAGCCGAGACGCCGCACGGCGCGCGCCCGCACGCTGAACGCCGCGTACTCGGTCAGATTGGTGTCGCGAGTCTCGCGGATGTTGTAGGGGAACCCCGTGACGAGCAGGCTCTCGTCGAGGGTCGCGGTCGCCGACACGCGGATCGGCACATCGTTGAGCGTCGCGCCACCGCCACGCTCACCGACGAACAGCTCGTCGCGCGAAGGATCGTAGACGACGCCGAGGACGATCCGACGCTCCGACTCGAGTGCGATCGAGACGCCGAACACCGGCAGCCCGTGCGCGTAGTTGGTCGTGCCGTCGAGCGGATCGACGATCCACCGGCGGCCCGAGCGGCCGCCCGCCGCGCCAGCCTCTTCCGACAGGATCGCGTCGTCGGGGAACGCCGCGCGCAGACGACCGAGGATCTCGGCCTCCGCGCGTCGATCCATTTCGGTGACGAGATTGGTCGGTGCGCCCTTGTAAGCGATGTGACGAACGCCGGAGAGCTCTTCGCGGAGGAGCCGACCGGCGGCGCGCGCGGCGTCGACGGCCACGCGGCGCTCGAACGATGACATGCGGGGCGACTGTATCACACGCTCGCTTGACAACCAACGGACGGTCCCGGAGCATGGCTCAATGCCTGACGATGCCCGCCTCAAGCGCCGCCTGAGCGCCGGGCTCGGCACGCGACGGGATCGCGGGACGCGCGTGAAGCCGGGGACGCCGCCGGGCACGCTCATCGTGGCGGGCGCGCCGACTCCGGCGCGGATCTCCATCCTCGCGTACAACCGCGAGGGCGCGAGCGAGCGCCGCGACGTGACCATCGATGATGCGCTCGCCGTGTCCGCGCCCGAGGGCGTGACGTGGATCAACGTCGACGGCGTCGGCGACATCCAGACGCTCACGCGGCTCGGCGAGCGCTTCGGGCTGCATCCGCTGGCGCTAGAAGACGTCCTCAACGTCGGACAACGGCCGAAGGTCGAGCGCTACGACAAGCACATCTTCGTGGTGATGCATACGATGCGGATCGCCGAGGGCGAGATCGCGGAGGAGCAGGTCAGCCTGTTCTTCGGTCCCGGCTGGCTCATCACGGTCCAGGAGCGGCCCGACGGCGATTGCTTCGGACCCGTGCGTGAGGCGATTCGGCAGGGACGCGGCCGCGTGCGCGAGGCCGGCGCGGATTATCTCGCCTATCTCGTGATCGACTCGGTGGTGGACGCGTACTTCCCGGTGATCGAGCAGTTCGGCGAGCGGCTGCAGCACCTCGAGACGGCGGCGATCGACGAGCCGAACGCCGTCGTGCTGGTCCAGATGCAGCGGATCCGACACCAGCTGCTGACGCTGCGCCGCGCCGTGTGGCCGATGCGCGAGGAGGTCGTGGTGTTGCAGCGCGACGACTCGCAGCTCGTCACCGCCGAGACGCGGCTGTTCCTGCGCGACGTGTACGACCACGCCGTGCAGGCGCTCGAGATCGTCGAGTCGCTGCGGGAGACCGCGGTCTCGGTGATGGAGGTCTACCTCTCCGTCCAGAACCAGCGGCTCAACGAGGTGATGAAGGTGCTGACCGTCATCGCCACGATCTTCATCCCGTTGACGACGATCGCCTCGATCTACGGGATGAACTTCAAGCACATGCCCGAGCTCGAGTGGCGCTATGGCTATGCCTGGGCGCTGGGGCTCATGCTGCTGAGCGCGGGCGGGATGATCACGTACTTCAAGCGACGAGGCTGGTGGTGATGCGGATCGCGATCGTGGGGGCGGGTGGTGTCGGCGGTTATTTCGGCGCCAAGCTGGCGCGGGCGGGTGAGTCCGTGGTGATGCTCGCGCGCGGTGCGCATCTGGATGCGATCGTCCGGCACGGCCTTCACGTCCGCTCCGCCGTCGACGGCGAGTTCACCGTCAAGGTGGATGCGGTCGAGTCGTTTGCCGGACAGCCGCCCGTCGACATGGCGCTCTTTTGCGTGAAGTCTTTCGACACGCGGACCGCCGCCGAGGCGCTGAGGCCGGTGCTCCGGCCCGACACCGGGGTCCTGTCGCTGCAGAACGGCGTCGACAACGAAGACATCATCGACGGGGTGCTCGGTGCGGGCCGGGCACTCGGTGGCGCGGCGTTCGTGTTCAGCACGATCGCGTCCCCCGGCGTCATCGCCCACACGCTGCTGGGCCGCATCGTGTTCGGCGAGCTCGACGGACGGCTGAGCGAGCGCGCGACCCGCCTGCGCGACGCGCTGACGGGCGCGCGTGTGCCGGTCGAGCTGTCAACGGACGTGCGACGCGTGCTCTGGGAGAAGTATCTGCTGATCAGTGCGCAGGGGGGGACGACCGCGCTCGCCCGCGTCCCGATCGGCATCATCCGCGAGACACCGGAAACGTGGCAGATGTACCGTCGGATCGTCGAGGAGCTGGCGTCACTGGCTCGAGCCTCCGGGGTGGCGCTCCCCGCCGACGTGGTCGACACGATCATGAAAGGCGCGGCCGGCCTGGCGCCTACGGCGATGTCCTCGCTGCACCACGACCTCGTGCAAGGTCGGCGGCTCGAGCTGGAGGCGCTGCACGGGCACGCGGTGCGTCTGGGTGAGCGGCTCGGCGTGCCGACACCGACCGTCTTTGCGGTCTACGCCGCGCTGAAGCCTCACGCTGCGGGGAGTCGCGGCTGACGCCTGCCGCCCGCGCCGTCGTGCGCGCCGCGGCGAAGTATCGCGCGCGCTACATGCTGGGTGCCCTGTGTTTGGCCGCGGCGACGGGGTTTTCGCTCGCCATCCCGTGGACCGTGAAGCACGCGATCGACGCCCTCGCGCGCGAGGGCGCGGCGGCGTCGCTCGGCGGCTATGTCGCGGTCATCCTGGTACTCGCCGCCGCGCACTGGCTGACCCGCCTCGGCTCACGCTTCGCGACCATCGGCGCCGCGCAGCGCGTCGAGGCGGACCTCCGTGATCGTCTCTACGCCGCGCTGCAACGCTTCCCGCCCGAATTCTTCGCGCAGCATTCGACCGGCGATCTCATGACTCGAGCGTCGAGCGACGTCTCGGCCGTGCGCAGCCTGGTCGGCTTCGGCGCCATCACGCTGGTTCAGACAGTGCTCGCCTTCGGCGGCGCGCTGGCCGCCATGGTGGCTGTCGACGCGTGGCTGACTGCCTGCGCCATGGCGCCGGTGCCCGTCCTGATCGTGCTCGCGCGGCGGTTCAACGTGGCGCTCAACGCGCGCGCGCAGGCGATGCAGGAGCAGCTCAGCGTGCTGTCCGGGCGCGTGCAGGAGACGCTCGCGGGCATCGCGGCCGTCCGCGCGTACACCATGGAGCGTCGGGCGGCCGACTCGTTCGCCGAGGCCAACCGCACGCTGCTCGAGCGGAGCCTGGCTGTGGCCGCATTGCAGGCGCGCTTTACGCCGCTCATGTCGCTGCTCGCCGGCGTCGGCGTGCTCGCGGTCATCTGGATCGGCGGCCGTGACGTCGCGGCCGGGCGCATCACCCTCGGCGATCTCGTCGCCTTCAATGGTTATCTTGGATATCTCGCCTGGCCGACGGTCGCGCTCGGCCTCACGCTGTCGGCCGTACGCCGCGGGCTGACGTCTATGGAGCGGATCCAGGAGATCGTCGAAGCTGCACCGCCGCCGCCGGGCGAAGGCGAGCCGCTTGCCATCTCTCCCTCCCTGGCGTTCGAGCGGCTGACATGGGGCTATCCCGGCCGCGGCACCGCGCTCATCGACGTCACATTCTCCGTCGCGCCGGGAGAGATGGTCGCGGTCGTCGGGCCCACGGGATCCGGCAAGAGCACGCTCGGCCTGCTGCTCGCACGGCTCTGGGAACCGCCGGCCGGCACCGTCTTCGTCGGCGGTCGCGATGTCACGACACTGCCCTTGGCCGCGCTACGCGCGACGATCGGCTGGGTGCCACAGGACCCGTTCCTCTTCTCGCGCTCGATCGCGGACAACGTCACACTCGGCCGCACCGGCCTGGACATCGTTGCCGCGGCGCGCGCGGCCGCCGTCGACGCAGAGGTCGCCGCGTTCGCCGAGGGCTACGCGACGGTCGTCGGCGAGCGCGGGCTCACCGTGTCAGGCGGCCAGCGCCAACGCCTGGCGCTCGCCCGCGCGCTGGCTGGGGGCCGGCGCGTCCTCGTCCTCGACGACGTCTTCGCCAGCGTCGACGCCGCGACCGAGGAGGCGATCGTCCGGTCGTTGCGTTCGAGCGGGCTCACCGTGCTCGTCATGACGCATCGTCTGCGCGTGGCGCAGGCCGCCGATCGCATCGTGGTGCTCGACGCTGGGCGCGTCGTCGCGATCGGCGAGCACGCGGCGCTGCTCGCCGCCGACGGCCTGTACGCGCGGCTCTGGCGGCGACAGCGCTTGGAAGAGGAGATCGCCCGTGCCTGAGCGCGCCGCGCTCGACCACGACGAGGTCCTCGGCCGCGCATTCGATCGGCGTCTCGCGCGACGGCTCTGGGCGGCCGCGCGGACGCAGCGTCCGGTGCTGTACGCAACGCTCGCGCTGTACCCGGCGATCGCGCTGGCGGAGCTCGCTCAGCCGTATCTGATCAAGGTCGCGATCGACGACCACATCCTCGCGGGCGACTGGACGGGCCTCTCGCTGACCGCGGCGGCGTACGCCGCCACGCTGGCGATCCTGTACGCCCTGCGCAGCCTCGAAGGCTATCTCATGGCCCTCGTGGGCCAGCGCGTCACTCATGATCTTCGCGACGCGCTGTTCGGCCACCTGCTGGGGCTCGAGGCCGGCTTCTACGACCGCAATCCCGTCGGACGGCTGATGACGCGCGTGCTCAACGACGTGGAGGCGGTCAGCGAGGCGTTCACGAGCGGCCTGCTCGCGATCGCGGCCGACGTCATCACGCTCGCTGGCGTGCTCGCGATCATGCTGTGGATGGACTGGCGTCTTGCGCTCGTCACGTTCGGCATCGTGCCGGCACTGGCGGCCGTCGCCGCCTACTTCCGTATCCGCGCGCGCGACGCCTACCGGGAAGCACGCCGGCGGCTGGCCGCGCTCAACGCGTTTCTGCAGGAGTCGCTGCAGGGCGTCGCGGTCGTGCAACTCTTCGCGCGCGAGCGCCACGAGCACGCGATCTTCCGCCGGCTCAACCGCGACTATCGCCGCGCGATGTTCCGGTCGACGGTCTTCGAGGCCACGCTCTACGCATCCGTCGAGGCGCTCGGCTCTCTCGCGCTGGCGCTGCTGATCGGGTACGGCGGCGGTCAGATCGCGGCCGGCACGCTTTCGTTCGGGGCGCTCGTCGCTTTCATCCAATACACGAACCGCTTCTTTCTGCCGATTCGTGACCTCGGCGCCAAATATACGGTGATGCAGGCGGCTATGGCGTCGGCGGAGCGGATCTTCGGGCTGCTGGATCGGGCGCCGGCGATCGTGTCTGTTGTAGCGAGCGCCGCGGGGCCAGATCGAACCGAGGGTGGCCTGAGCGAGACGCGCGTGGCTGCGTTTGTACTGGGGGCCTCGGGGTCGGATCGGACCGCAGGTGGCCTGACCGAGGGTTTATTTGTAGCGGGGGCGGCGAGCGCGGATCGAACCGAGGGTGGCCTGAACGAGATGCGCGTGGCTCCGCACGCCCGTTCTACCGGCGCAATCGAGTTCGCGTCGGTCTCGTTCTCGTACACCGGCGAGCGCGACGTCCTGCGCGACTGCTCGTTTCGCGTCGCGGCGGGGGAGCATGTCGCACTCGTCGGCGCGACCGGTGAGGGCAAATCGACGTGCGCACGTCTGTTGATTCGCGCCTACGATGTCACCCGAGGTCGCGTGCTGGTCGACGGTGTCGACGTGCGCGAGTGGGACCTCGCGCGTCTGCGCCGGCGTGTCGGCACCGTGTTCCAGGACACGGTGCTCTTCACCGGCACGGTCGCCGACAATATCGCGCTCGGCGCGGACGTTCCGGCCGACGTCATGCTGCGGGCACTCGACGGCGCGCACGCGCGCGACTTCGTCGACGCGCTCCCGCGCCGGCTTGACGAGTCGCTGGGCGAGCGCGGAGCGAATCTTTCGCACGGACAACGCCAGCTGCTGGCCATCGCCAGGGCCCTCGTGTACAATCCCGCAATCCTCGTACTCGACGAAGCGACCTCGAGCGTCGATCCAGAATCGGAATGGAGAATTCGCGACGCGATGCAGCGACTCCTCGCCGGACGCACCAGCATCACGATCGCGCATCGACTGTCGACCGTGCAGCACGCCGACCGTATCCTCGTCCTGCATCGCGGCCGCGTGCACGAGGAGGGAACGCACGCGGAGCTGCTGCGGCGCGGCGACCTGTACGCGCGTCTCTGGGAGCTGACGGTGGCCGCGCCAGCAGCCGTCAATCGCGACGGCGCGTCGAGGGACTGAGCTTTCAGCGTGAAGTCTATCGCTTCGTACGACGCGTCCCGAAAGGCTATGTCGTGACGTACGGACAGGTAGCGGCGCGCCTGGGCGCGCCGCGATCGGCGCGCGCCGTCGGCGGCGCCATGCGTCGGTGTCCGGACGATGTACCGTGGCATCGCGTGGTCAATGCGCAGGGGCGCATCAGCCGTCGGCGCCGCGAAGCCGGGATGCTCACACAGCGGATCCGCCTCGAGCAGGAAGGCGTCACGCTCCGGCGCGGGCGCGTGATGCTCGAGCGATATCGCTGGGAGGGATGACGGGGTCATGCAGCTCGCGCTGAACTTGAATTATTCCGGTGCGACGCTGGCCCTCGACATCGAGCGGGTGCTCGAGGCCGAGCGTCTCGGTTATGCGTCGGTGTGGACGGCGGAGGCCTACGGATCGGACGCCGTGTCGCCGGCGGCATGGATCGCCGCGCGCACGACACGGATCCACGTCGGCACCGGCATCATGCAGATTCCGGCCAGGACACCGGCGATGACCGCCATGACGGCCATGACGCTCGACGCGCTGTCGGCCGGCCGCTTCCGGCTGGGCCTCGGTGTCTCCGGCCCGCAAGTCGTCGAGGGCTGGCATGGTCAGCCGTTCGGCAAGCCGCTCGTGAAGACGCGCGAATACGTCGAGATCGTGCGCGCGATCTTCCGGCGCGAGAAGCCGCTGGAGTTCCGCGGGGAGTACTATCGGATTCCGTACGCCGGAGCCGACGCCACGGGACTCGGCAAGCCGCTCAAGTCGATTCTCCACGGCCGCGCGTCCATGCCGATCTATCTGGCGGCGGTGGGGCCGAAGAACGTCGCGCTCGCGGCGGAAATCGCGGACGGCTGGATCCCCGTGTTCTATTCGGCCCGGCGCGCCTCGTTGTTCCGCGAATGGCTCGACGCGGGCTTCAAAGCGTCTGGGCGCTCTCCGCAGATGTTCGACATCATGCCGATGGTCTCGGTCGTCGTCGGATCGGACGTGGCCGCGTGCCGCGCGCTCGTGAAGCCGCGCGTCGCGCTCTACGTGGGAGGGATGGGCGCTCGGGGTCGGAATTTCTACAATGACATCGCGCGCCGATATGGGTACGAGGACGCCGCGAAGACCATTCAGGACTTCTACCTGTCCGGCAAGAAGGCGGAGGCCGAAGCGGCCGTGCCGGACGCGCTGGTCGACGAGGTCGCGCTGTGCGGACCCAAGGAGCGGATCCGCGAGCGACTGTCCGAGTGGAAGAGCGCGGGTGTCACGACGCTGATGGTGGCCGGTGATGCTACCGCGGTGCGCACGCTCGCCGAGCTGGCGTCGTAGTGCGCGGGAGGACGCGATGAGACTCACGGATCGGGTCGCGATCGTGACCGGGGCGGGGTCGGGGATCGGCGCGGCGAGCGCGCTGGCGATGGCCGCCGAGGGCGCGCGCGTCCTCGTCGCGGACGTCAACGAGTCGGGCGCGAAGGCGACCGTGCAGAAAATCGAGGCGGCCCGAGGCCAGGCTGTCGCGATGACGGCCGACGTGACGCGCGCGGCCGACAATCAGGCGCTCGTCGAGCGCGCGATGGCCGCCTGGGGCCGACTCGACGTGTTCTTCGCGAATGCCGGCGTGCCGCAGTGGAAGACGGACGTGGAAGAGGTCGACGAAAAGACGTTCGACACCATTTTCGACGTCAACGTCAAAGCCGTGTACCTCGGGGCGAAGTACGCGCTGCCGGTGATGAAGCGCGCGCGGCGCGGCGTGTTTCTCATCACCGCCTCCACCGCGGCCATCCGCCCGCGCCCCGGCGGCCAGATCTACGCCGCGTCCAAGGGGGCGGTCGTCACGCTCGCCAAAGCCCTGGCGCTGGAGGTCGCGCCGCACGGTGTGCGGGTCGTCGCGATCTGCCCGGTGGCCACCCATACGCCGATGCTTCCGACGTTCATGGGCAAGCACCAGGTGGACGCCGAAGGGCTCGAGCGCTACGAGAAGACCGTACCGCTCGGCCGTCTCAATCAGCCGGAAGACATCGCGAACACGGCGGTGTTCCTCGCGTCCGACGCCGCCGCAATGATCACCGGCAGCACGGTGGAAGTTGACGGGGGACGATGCATTTAGTGGCGACCGTCGGGCGGCGGAGCCCTGCGAAGCTGCCCCGACGGCAAATATGACAGACGGGGGACGATGCATTTAGCGGCGACGGTCGGGCGGCGGGGCTCTGCGAAGCCGCCCCGACGGCAAATATGACAGACGGCGGACGCTGCATCTGAGAGTCATACCTCTCGCCGCCGAGTCGCTCGGTGTGCGCTCGATGGCGACGTACGTCGAGGCGGGTGATCTCGGGATCCTCATCGATCCGGGAGCGACGCTGGCGGCGGCGCGCTGGGGACTACCGCCTGCCGAGGCTGAATGGCAGGCGTTGCGGCGCGCCAACGATCGGATTTCTGCGTATGCCACGCGCGCGAGCCTCATCTTCGTGAGCCACTATCACGAGGACCACTTTCGCAGCGATCCGTCGACCTATGTCGGCCGCACCGTGTTGGCGAAGGATCCGCGGCGCATGATCGCCGGCACACAGGCTCGCCGCGGCCTCGACCTGTGGAAGGCGCTGGACGGTCATGCGAGCGTCGAATGCGCCGAAGGCTGGCGCCGGCGCGACAGCGCCGTGGAGTTATTGGCGTCGCCGCCACTCCCGCACGGTGTCGACGGCACGGCATTCGGCTACGTCATCGCGCTCGTGGTGAGCGACGTCGTTCAGCGCGAACGCTTCGTGTTCGCCTCCGACGTCCAGGGTCCGCTCTCGGCGGTGGCTGCCGCGTGGCTGATTCAGCAGCGGCCGACGTTGGTGTATCTGTCCGGCCCGCCGTCGTACGTCGAGCGGGACCTGCCGGCCGGCGCCGTGCAGCGGGGCGTCGATCACCTGCGGCGCGTGCTCGACGCGACAGGATGTCGCGTGATCATGGATCACCACGCGCTGCGCGACCCGGGCTTCGCCACGCGCTTCGAGCCGCTGTGGAGCACCGGACGCGTCGTCACCGCGGCCGGGCATCTCGGCCTGGAGCCGACGCCGTTGGAGGCGCGTCGCCGCGCGCTGTGGAGCGAAACGCGCAAGCCGCCCGCACCCGTGCGGCAGCGCGCGGCCGCTGACGAGAGTGCTACCATGACGCGAGTGACGCGAAGCGTCGCCAGAAGGGGGACGGCTCAGTGACCGACCAGAAGACGCTCAACGTCGGCGACCAGGCCCCGTCGTTCACGCTGAAGACGATCGGCCTGAAGGACGTGAGCCTCAGCGAGTACCGCGGAAAGAACGTCGTGCTGCTGTTCTATCCGCTCGACTGGACACCCGGCTGAAGCAAGTGCATGCCGGCCTTCGATCAGCGCATCGGCGACTTCGAGAAGGCCAATACCCAGGTGCTGGGTATCTCGACGGACAGCCCCTTCAGCCACGACAACTGGGCGAAGTCGGTGGGCATCAGCCACTATCCGCTGCTGTCCGACATGCATCGCAGCGTCGCGAAAGACTATGGCGTGTACTCGCCGGACATGAACATCAACAGCCGCGCGACGTTCGTCATCGACAAGACCGGCAAGGTTCGCTTCGTCGTCAAGCACGGCAAGGGTGAATTGCCGGAGCCGGACAAGATCCTCGCCGAGGTCAAGAAGCTGTCGTAGCGGGCGGACGGGGTACGCGCGTGGTCAGCCCGAGGTTATGAAGATTGGGGGGGTCGAGGCGACTCCCCCAATTCCCCCCCGGATCGCGGAGCGCCTGACACCGCCCCGCCCAATCGCCCCCCCACCTGCGTCGCGCCCGACACGCGCGTGGTCAACGCGACTCCTGCTAACACCAGCGCGACTCCACCGATCTGCCAGGGCCCGATCGGCTCGCCGAGCAGCGCTGCCGCCAGCGCGATGCCGACGAGCGGCGTCACATTCAAAAAAATCGCCGCGCGGCTCGGCCCCACGCGCTCTACCGCCGCATACCACCAGAGGTGCGCGATTGCGCCGAGCACCGCGTGATAGAGGAGCACGAGCCACGCGATGGGGGAGGCGAGCCGCGCCCGTGGCATGAAGGGAAGCGTGACGATCGCGAACGGCAGCAGCACGAGCGTGCCGCACACGTAGCTGCCGGTCGTTGCGAGCGCCGGCGGCACCGTCGCGATGAGGCGTTTGCCGTACACGGTATACACCGTCCACGCGGTGAGGCCGAGCAGCGTGAGGAAGTCGCCGAGCCGCCACTCCGAGGGCGCCAGCTCCGCCAGGTTGCCCTCGGTCACGACGATCAGCACCCCCAGCATCGAGAGCAGCACGCCGGCCTGTTGCGTACGGCGTAATCGCTCGCCCAGATAGACGCGCGCGCCCAGCGCGATCATGATCGGCGACGCCGCTTGTAATATGGCGGCGTTCGCCGCCGTGGTGGTGTAGATGCCCCAATACGCGATGTGCATCGAGAGCACCACGCCGGCCACGCCGAGGACGAAAAACGCACGCACAGTGTCGGCCGCCGGCGCGCGCACGGCATCGGCGCCCGAACGCAGCAGCAGCGCGACGAGAAACGCGGACGCGACGATCGCGCGGATCGCGGTGAGCAGCGTAGGAGGCAGATCGGCGAGCGCGAGCTTCGATGTCGCCGGAAAGGTGCCCCAGAGCGCCGCGATCAACAGAAGCGCGACATACGCGCGCGTTTGACTGAGCCGGGGCACCCGCCTATCATAGCCCGCGCGTCATGGCCGACCACGTCTTGGAGTCGCGCCTGTGGCTCGCGCGGCCGCGGCCCGACGTCTTCGCCTTTCTCGCCGATCCCGCGAATCTCGCGCGTGTGATGCCGCCGTCGTTCCGCGTCCGCGTGCTGACGCCGCATGTTCGGATGGAGGCAGGCGCCGTCGTCGATTTCCGCATCGCCTGGCTTGGGCTCCCGCTGTCCTGGCGGATGTTCGTGCGCGAGTGGGATCCGCCGTATCGGTTCGTCGATGTCCAGGTCAACGGCCCGTACGCGCGCTGGGAGCATCGCCACCGTCTGCTGGAACAGGGAGAAGGGACGTGGGTCGAGGATCGCGTGACCTACCGGCTTCCGGCCGGTCTGCTCGGCCACGCCGCGCACGCGCTGCTGGTCGGGCGTCAGCTGCGCGCGGCGTGGGCGTACCGTCGCGACCGGCTGATCGCGCTGTTGGCGCCCGTCAGCGCGCGGGCAGGCTGATGCCCAGACGCTCCAGTCGCGGCCGTACCCGCTCGCTCAGAAGCCCGATGCGCGCGAGATTCTGTACCATCGAGCTGTGCATGTCCTTGCGGAAGTACTTCCGAAACGGCGCGTAGTCGTTGGACGCCGCCGTCTCACGGCGATAGCGACGGATCTCGTCCATCTCCGCCGGGCTGAATCCGAGGTCGCGGTACGCTTCGGCCGGGAAGAATCCGGTCAGCGTCTTTTCCAGCGCGAAGCACGTATAGTCTTCGAGCTCACGGCGCTCGGTCTCCGAGGCTTCCGCGACGACACGGGGCAGGGACAGCATGCCGAAACCCATGTGCCGCGACTCATCTTGAAGGATGCGCTTGCAGACCTCGGCCAGAACCGGATCGCGCGCGCTCTCCCCCATCATCTTGAAGAGCGCCACCGCGAACGTCTCGGCGACGAGCTGCAAGGCGATCGTCTTGAGGTACCAGCGGGTCTCGGTGAGGATCGAGTCGAACAGGTCGCGCTCGTTCGCCGGCACGCCGTACCGGATGCCCAGCCGCTCCGTGATGTAGCGGTCCAGCACCTCGTTGTGACGCGCTTCGTCTACGACCTGGGTGGCCTGGAAGAATTTGTGGTCGGTGCCCTCCAGCACGTTCACCAGCTGGCTGCACGCGAGCATCGCGCCTTGCTCGCCGTACATGAGCGCCGACAGCCGCCAGGCAGCGACGCGACGGTTGAGCTCGACGCGCTGAGCCTCGGACAGCCGGTCCCACAGCGGCGAGCCATAGATATCGATGAGCTCGTCCGCGATGACGCGCCCGTCGCTCGTCGGCGGGGCCGTCCAGGGAATGTCCTTGGACGCGTTCCACTGATCCCGTTTGGCGTTCTCGTAGAGCCGGCGCAGATCCGCTTCGGCCGTGGCGTAGTCGTACTCGAACATCGTCGTCATCGTGCTCTGAATCGGCCGAGGCTCCATGGAAACCTCCCCAGGAAACCGGTGAGTTTTTGCCGGGTACCGTGCGGTTCCGATTATCCCGCCGCCCCCCGGGAACATGCAAGCGGGTAGGCCGCCGGCCAGGACCCCGCCGTTCGACGAGCTGGGCGCGCACGTCTCGGTGGCGGGCGGGCTCGCGCTGGCGCCGAGCCGGGGCCGCGAGCTCGGCTGCGGGGCGATCCAGATCTTCCTGAAGAATCAGCGCCAGTGGGCGGCGCCGCCCCTTCCGCCTCAGACCGCGCGAGAATTCCGCGCCGCGCGCCGGCGCGCCGGCATTCGACACGCATTCGCGCACGGAAGCTATCTGGTCAACCTAGCGACGCCGGAGCCGGCGGCGTGGCGCCAGGCGGTGGATGCCTTCAGCGACGAGCTCGAGCGCGCGGAGGCGCTTGGGCTTGCGTGTCTCGTCGTCCATCCGGGCTCGCACATGGGCTCCGGACGCGAAGTGGGGCTGAACGCGGTTGCCCGCGCGGTCGACGAGGCGCTCTCACGGACGCCGCGCGCGCGCGTGCGGGTGGCGCTGGAGAACACCGCGGGCGCCGGCAACGCCCTCGGTGGGACGTTCGAGGATCTCGCGGACATCATCGGTCGCGTCCGACGTTCGGAGCGGGTGGGCGTGTGCTTGGACACCTGCGATCTGTTCGTCGCCGGCTACGACATCCGCACGCCAGCGGGCTATGCGGCCGCGATCGAGCGATGCGCGCGGACGGTCGGGCTGTCGCGCGTGCTCGCCTTCCATGTGAACGACGCAAGCGCGCCGCTCGGCTCGGCGCTCGATCGGCACGAGCACATCGGTCGTGGACGCCTGGGTCTGGCCCCGTTTCGACTCCTGCTGAACGATGCGCGCTTCTCTCGCGTCCCCAAAGTGCTGGAGACCCCGAAGGAGCCGGAGCCGATCGCCGATCTCAAAAACCTCGCGACGCTGCGGCGACTGCGACGGCCTAGCGCGACGAAGTCACGCCCACGCGCCGGCAAAGAGCGCTGACGGGACACGCCGAGCACTTCGGCGACAGCGGCGTGCAAACGTTCTGGCCGAACGACACCAGCAGATCGTTGTAGCCGATCCAGAATCGCCTCGGCAGCCGCGCGCGCAGCGCCATCTCGGTCTCCTCCGGCTGTCGCGTGCGGACGTAGCCCAGCCGATTCGAG
>Ga0114129_10000606_pt1 | contig 44322 bp, 35 predicted proteins | sample RhiMetdeltSRZDD1_FD_80071 | JGI IMG/M metagenome (GOLD analysis project Ga0114129, IMG submission 80071) | Populus rhizosphere microbial communities from Tennessee, USA - Rhizosphere MetaG P. deltoides SRZDD1 (version 2) (version 2) | ecosystem: Host-associated > Plants > Roots > Rhizosphere >...
ACGCGAGGCTCCGAGGGCCGGAGGCCCGAGGCGTCGCGGCGAGCCGCCCCCGGAGGGACGCGAGGCTCCGAGGGCCGGAGGCCCGAGGCGTCGCGGCGAGCCGGATGACCCTGGCCTTCGCCGCCACGCTCGCGGGGCTCGGCTGCGTCGGCGCCTTCGTCGCCGGCCTCGTCGGGGTGGGCGGCGCCATCGTCATGATCCCGCTCCTCTACTACGTCCCCCCGTGGCTCGGCGTCGGGGCTCTCGACATCAAGCTCGTCGCCGGCGTCACCATGGGCCAGGTGCTGGCGGCCACCGTGGTGGGCGCGGCGGTGCACGGCGGGGCCGGCGCAGTGCATCGCCCACTGGCGGTGGTTTCCGGGACGTCGATGGCGGCCGCCTCGCTGGCCGGCGCGGTGGCCTCCCGCTACGTCGGGAGCCGGACCCTGCTGGCGGTGTTCGGCGTGATGGGACTGCTCGGGCTTCTCCTGATGTTTCTGCCGCCGCCGCCGGAGGCTTGGCCCGCGGGCGCCGAGGTCGACTTCGACCGGAAGGCCGCGGTGGTCTACCCGGCGGCGATCGGGATCCTGAGCGGGCTGGTGGGGGCGGGAGGCGCGTTCCTCCTCATGCCGGTGCTCGTCGGAGTGATACGGATTCCTTTCCGGCTGAGCATCGGGACCTCGCTCGCGATCACGGGAGTCTCGGCGCTGACCGGGTTCCTGGGGAAGCTCGTGACCTCTCAGGTGCCGCTCTGGCCGACGGTGGCCGTCGTGGCCGGCGGCGTCGGCGGCGCCCTGGTCGGCGCGCGACTCAGCCGACACGTGCCGACGCAGGTGCTTCGAGCCAGCCTCGGCGTGCTGATTGCGCTGGTGACGCTCCGCGTCTGGGCCGACGTGCTCTTCCGCTAGGGATCGAAGGGGGCTCCCGTGCGCTACGGCTTCGTGATCGACCAGACGCGGTGCATCGGCTGCCACGCCTGCACGGTGGCATGCAAGGAGGAGAACCGCGTCCCCCTCGGCACGTTCCGGACGTGGGTGAAGTACGTCGAGAAGGGTGAGTTCCCGAACACCCGCCGGCACTTCGCGGTCCTCCGCTGCAACCACTGCGACAACGCGCCGTGCGTGACCATCTGCCCCACCGTGGCGCTCTACCGGCGGCCCGATGGGATCGTCGACTTCGACCGCGACCGCTGCATTGGCTGCAAGTCGTGCATGCAGGCGTGCCCGTACGACGCGCTCTACATCGACCCCGACACGCACACGGCCGCCAAGTGCCACTTCTGCGCCCACCGCGTGGAGCGGGGGCTCGAGCCGGCGTGCGTCATCGTGTGCCCGGAGCGGGCGATCCTTACCGGGGACCTCGACGATCCCGAGAGCGAGGTGTCCCGCGTGATCGCGCGGGAGCAGGTCACCGTCCGGAAGCCGGAGCAAGGCACGCGCCCCAAGCTCTTCTACGTCGGGGCCGACCACGCGACCCTCGCCCCCGCGCTCCAGCACGCGCCGGCGGCCACCCTGTGGGGGCAGCGCGCGGAGGCGGCGCCGTCGCTCACCGCCCTCGCCGCCGCGTGGCGGCCGGCGCCGCCGGTCGCGGAGACGGCCAAGGCCGTCGCAGCCCTCGGGCGCACGGTCTATGACGTCCCGCACGAGCCCCGTCCCTGGGGCTGGCGTGTGTCGACCTACCTGTGGACGAAGTCGATTGCCGCCGGCGCCGTGCTCGTGGATGTGCTGGGGGCGATCCTCGGCTGGCCCGGGGTCGGCGGCGTGGCGCTCCCGGCCGTGGGTCTCGTCTTCCTCTTGCTCACGACGTTCCTCCTGGTCGTCGATCTGAAGCGGCCGGAGCGTTTCCTCTACGTCCTGACGCGGCCGAACCCTCGCTCCTGGCTCACGCGAGGCGCGTGGATCCTCCTCGCGTTCGCCGGTGCGCTCGCGGTGTGGGTCGGGGCGGTGTGGACCGTGCGTCTCGACGTGATCGGCTACCTCGCGCTCCCGCTCGTGGCGCTTGCCCTCGCGACGGCCGGCTACAGCGCGTTCCTCTTCGCGCAGGCGGAGGGGCGGGACTTCTGGCAGAGTCCCCTGGTTCTCCCGCACCTGTTGGTGTCAGCCATCACGGCCGGGGCGGCCGTCGGCCTCCTCGCCTACGGGACCGCGCCGTCGGCGGTGCTGTGGCGCCGCACGCTCCTGTGGAGCCTCGGACTCAATCTCCTTGTCGTCCTGGCCGAGTGCTGGATGCCCCATGCGAGCCCCGACGGAGCCGCTGCCGCCCGCCAGATCACTCGCGGACCCTGGCGCCACGCGTTCTTGGGCGGAGTGGTCGCGGTCGGCACCCTCATCCCCGCAGCGCTGCTTCTGACGGGCTCACCTGTGCTCGCGGGGCTGGCGGCCGTCCTGACCCTGGCCGGGCTCCTGGTGTGGGAGGACTGCTGGGTGAAGGCGGGCCAATCGATCCCTCTCAGCTGACGGAGATCATCGATGCCTGAACGTCTCGCGGAGCCGCTCCACCCCGTCGCCCGGGGCCTGACCGCCCCCGGCGGGGGTCTCCAGAGCTATCCCCCGGTTGAGCGGTGGGACGACTGGGAGGAGCTCGACCCTCAGGCCTGGCCCCGCCGCGTCCCCCGCCGGTACCGGCTGATCCCGACGATCTGCTTCAACTGCGAGGCGGCCTGCGGGCTCCTGGCCTACGTGGACAAGGATCGCCTGACGATCCAGAAGTTCGAGGGGAACCCGGAGCACCCGGGCAGCCGGGGCCGCAACTGTGCGAAGGGACCGGCCACCCTGAACCAGGTCGAGGACCCGGAGCGCATCCGCTACCCGATGAGGCGCGTCGGGCCGCGGGGCGGGGGCCAGTGGGAGCGCGTCAGCTGGGACCAGGCGCTCGACGACATCGCCGTGCGCATCCGGAAGGCGCTCCTGGAGGGCCGCCGCAACGAGGTCATGTACCACGTCGGCCGGCCGGGCCACGAGCTCGTCTATCACCAGCGCATCATGCACGCCTGGGGGATCGACGGGCACAACTCGCACACCAACGTCTGCTCGGCCTCCGCGCGCGCGGGCTACGCGTTCTGGAGCGGCCTCGACCGCCCGTCGCCGGACCACGCCAACGCGCGCTTCATCCTCCTTCTCTCCTCGCACCTCGAGACGGGCCACTACTTCAACCCGCACGCCCAGCGGATCATCGAGGGGAAGAAGCGGGGCGCCAAGATCTGCGCGATCGACACGCGGCTCAGCAACACGGCGTCGATGGCCGACTGGTGGCTGTCCCCGTGGCCGGGGACCGAGGCCGCGCTGCTCCTGGCCATGTGCCAGCTGATCATCGCGGAGCGGCGCTACGACCGTGAGTTCCTCCGACGCTGGGTCAACTGGGCCGAGTATCTCCGGGAGGAGCATCCGGACAAACCCCAGACGTTCGAGGCCTTCGAGGCGCTCCTCCCGACGCTCTACGCGGAGTTCACCCCGGCGTTCGCCGAGCGGGAGTCCGGCGTCCCCGCCGCGACCATCGAGGAGGTGGCGCGGGAGGCCGCGCGCGCCGGCTCCGCGCTGGCCACCCACGTGTGGCGGAACGCGGCGGCCGGGAACCTCGGGGGCTGGCAGGTCGCGCGGGCGCTCCAGCTCCTGGTCGTGCTCGTCGGCGCCGTCGCCACGCCGGGCGGGACGGCGCCCTCCTTCTACAACAAGGCGATCCCAGCGCCGCCGCTCATGCCGCCCCCGGCCAAGGTGTGGAGCGAGCTCCTCTACCCGCCGGAGTACCCGCTCGCGTTCTTCGAGATGAGCTTCCTCCTCCCGCATCTCCTGAAGGACGGGCGCGGCCGCCTCGACACGTACTTCACCCGCGTCTACAACCCGGTGTGGACGAACCCCGACGGCTTCTCCTGGATCGAGATGCTGACCGATGAGGCGAAGATCGGGCTCCATGCCTGCCTGACCCCGATCTGGAGCGAGACCGCGTGGTTCGCCGACTACGTGCTCCCGATGGGGCACGCCTCCGAGCGACACGACCTCATGAGCCAGGAAACCCACGCGGCCCGGTGGATCGGCTTCCGGCAGCCGGTGCTGCGCATCGCGCTCGAGAGCCAGGGGAAGCGCTTCGCCACGACCTGGGAGGCGCACGCCGCGGCCGGGTTGGGCGAGGTGTGGGAAGAGGACGAGTTCTGGATCGAGCTCTCCTGGCGGATCGACGCCGACGGGGCGCTCGGTATCCGCAAGTGGTTCGAGTCTCCGTACCGGCCCGGCGAGAAGCTTACCGTCGACGACTTCTACGGGTGGATGTTCGAGCACTCGGTGCCGGGACTGCCAGCGGCGGCGGCGAAGGAAGGCATGACGCCGCTCGCGTACATGCGGAAGCGCGGCGCGTTCCTTATCGAGGACGGGGTATACCGGACCCACGAGACGACGCTCGCCCCGACCGCCCTCGAGGGGGGATCGGTGGACCCGGCCAGCGGCATCGTCACCAAGGGTGGGGCGGCGGTTGGCGTCGAGGTCGACGGTCGCGCGTACGTCGGGTTCCCCACGCCGTCACGCAAGCTCGAGTTCTACTCGAAGACCTTGCGGGACTGGAAGTGGCCGGAGTACGCGCTGCCGGCCTACATCCGGAGCCACGTCCACTGGACGACGATGGACCGGTCGAAGAACGAGTTCCTCCTGCTGCCGACGTTCCGGCTGCCGACCCTGATCCACACGCGCTCCGGCAACGCGAAGTGGCTCTACGAGATCTCCCACTCCAACCCCCTGTGGCTGCATCCCAAGGACGCCGCGCGGCTCGAGGTGGGGACCAACGACCTCCTCAAGGTCCACACGGAGATCGGGTGGTTCGTCGACAAGGTATGGGTCACCGAGTCGATCCGGCCGGGCATCATCGCGTGCTCGCACCACCTCGGCCGCTGGCGTCTCAGCGAGGAGCAGGGCGGGGAGCGCTGGTCGACGGCGCTGGTCCGCCTGGAACGGCCGGGGCCTGGCCAGTGGCGGATGCGCTACCTCCACGGGATCCGTCCGTTCCGGAGCGAGGACCCCGACTCCCAGCGCGTGTTCTGGGAGGACGCCGGCGTCCACCAGAACCTCACGTTCTCGGTCCAGCCGGACCCGGTGAGCGGGCAACAGTGCTGGCACCAGAAGGTCCGCGCGGAGCGGCCGGGGAGCGATGACCACTACGGCGACGTCTTCGTCGACACGACCAAGGCGCACGAGGTCTACCGCCGCTGGCTCGCGATGGCGCGTTCGGCCCCGGGCCCCGGCAATCTCCGGCGGCCGCTGTGGCTCCCCCGCGCCTACAAGCCCGATCCCTCCAGCTACCGGATGTAGGGGGTCAGACTTTGACTTCCCGACATTTTCACGTCTCCCCCGCGGCTATTGCCCCGTGCGGCCCGTCGCCGCGTGGTGACGCTTCGCGTTAATGTTGGGGAGTCAAAGTCTGACCCCGGTGAGGCGCTGATGGCGACGAAGACACTGCGCGTCGAGACGGTGGCCCAGGCCTACCTCGAGCTCCTGCGGGACCGCGGGGTCGACTGCTTCTTCGCCAACGCCGGGACCGACTTCGCGTCGATCGTCGACGCCTTCGCTCGCTTCGCGAGCGAAGGGAAGGGGACCCCGCGCCCGATCGCGGTACCGCACGAGTTCGTCGCGGTGTCGATGGCCCACGGCTACTACCTGGTCACCGGGCGGCCCCAGGTCGTGATGGTGCACGTCACGGTCGGGACGGCGAATGGGACCGGAGCGGTCATCAATGCCGCGCGGACGCAGGTCCCCGTCCTGTTCACGGCCGGCCGCACGCCGATCACCGAGGAGGGCGGCCTCCCGGGAGCGCGCGACACGCACATCCACTGGGCCCAGGAGGCCTTCGACCAGGCCGGGATGCTCCGCGAGTACGTCAAGTGGGACTACGAGCTGCGCCAGCCCGTCCAGCTCGAGGCGGTGGTCGACCGGGCGCTCGAGCTCGCGATGGCGGAGCCGCGCGGGCCCGTTTACCTCACGCTGCCCCGCGAGGTACTGGCTCAGCCGCTCGGCGAGCTGACCATCTCGTCGCCGCCCCGCCGGCAGGTCGCGAGCCGGCGCTTCCCCGATCCCGCGCGGGTCGAGGAGGCGGCGGAGCGGCTCGTCTCCGCGCGGAACCCGCTGATCATCACCGCGGAGCTCGGCCGCGTCGCGCAGGCGGTCGACGGGCTGGTGGCCCTCGCCGACGCGGGCGCCTTCCCCGTGCTCGAGGCGAGTCCCGCGTACGTGAACTTCCCGGCGGAGCATCCGTGCCACGCGGGCTGGGTCTTCGGGAGCCAGGACTACCCGGGACTGGCGGAGACCGACGCCCTGCTGGTGATCGACTGCGACGTGCCGTGGTTCCCGTCTCGCTCGCGGCCCGCCGACGACGCCACCGTGGTCCAGCTCGCGGTCGACCCGTTCTACTCCCGCTACCCGATGCGCTCCTATCCGTGCGACGTGCCGGTCGCCGGCGAGCCGGTCGTGACGCTGCCGCTCCTCGCGGAGGCGGTCCGGCGCCGCGCCGACCGGGCCCGCGTGGCGGCGCGGCGGGCGCAGCTGGCCGAGGCCCACCGGGCCCGCTGCGAGACCTGGAACCGGGCCGCTCTGACGGAAGCCGGACGCACACCAATCGGTTTCCAGTGGGCCTCCCGCTGCGTCGGCGAGGTGCTCGGCCCCGACACGATCGTCGTCAACGAGTACCCCCTGGATCTCCGTCACGCCGCGCCGTCGGGACCCGGTACCTATTTCGGGTCGCCACACTCCGGGGGGCTCGGCTGGGGGCTCGGCGCCGCGCTGGGGGCGAAGCTCGGGGCCCCGGACAAGACCGTCATCGCCACGGTCGGGGACGGAGCCTACATCTTCGGGGCCCCGACGGCCGCCCACCTGGCGGCGCGGCTCCACAGGCTGCCGTTCCTGACGATGATCTTCAACAACGCCGCGTGGGAGGCCGTCGAGCGCGCCACACGCTCCGTGCACCCCGACGGCTGGGCGGCGTCGACGGGGACCTTCCCCCTAACGGGACTCTCGCCGGCGCCCCACTACGAGGAGATCGTGCGGGGCTTCGGCGGCCACGGCGAGCGGGTCGAGGACCCGGCCGAGCTGCCGGAGGCGCTCCGCCGCGCGCTCCGGGCGGTCCGCGAGGAAGGCCGCCAGGCGGTCCTGAACGTGATCTGCCGGCGCCAGGCCGGCTCGCCCAAGGGATAGCGGCGCTCCCGCGCTCCGGTCGCGGCGCCGCCGCGGGCGCCCGGTCACCCCCGGCGGGCCTGATCTTCGCTCTTGACCGGACCGACATCCCGGGTGTTAGTGAGGGCGCCGAAAAGAGTCAAACCTCCCAGGGGGTGCGAACATGGCCGTTTCCTCCAAGCCGAAACCTTCGAAGCGGGCTCCGGAGTCGCCGCCGCAAGCGGCGGCGAAGAAGGTGACGCTTCCGTACACCGGCAAGGAGTTCCTCGAGAGCCTCGACGACGGCCGCGAGGTCTGGATCTACGGCGAGCGCGTGAAGAAGATCACCACGCACCCGGCCTTCCAGAACTGCGCCCGCATGCTCGCCCGCCTGTACGATGCGCTGCACGACGACCACAAGCGCGGCAAGCACGTGCTCACCGAGCCCACCGAGTGGGGCGGGTTCACGCACCGCTACTTCCGGGCGCCCACCACGGTGGAGGAGCAGGTCGCCGGGCGCGACGCGATCGCTGCGTGGGCCCGCCTCACCTACGGCTGGCTGGGCCGCTCGCCCGACTACAAGGCGGCCTTCCTGGGGACGCTCGGGGCGAACGCCGACTTCTACGCCCCGTACCAGGCCAACGCCCGGCGCTGGTACCAGTACTCCCAGGAGCGCGTGCCGTTCATCAACCACGCGATCATCCACCCGCCGGTCGACCGCAACATGGCGCCCGGCGCGCCCGGCGGCCCGACGGACGTCTACGCGCGCGTCACCAAGGAGACGGACGCCGGCATCTACGTCTCCGGGGCCAAGGTCGTCGCGACGGGTTCGGCGCTGACGCACTTCACGTTCGTCGCCCACCACGGGCTGATCCCTGTGCAGGGCAAGAACTTCGCGATCGTGTTCATGGTGCCGACCAACGCGAAGGGGGTGAAGCTCATCTGCCGGGTCTCGAACGAGCTCAGGGCGGCCGTGCTGGGCAGCCCGTTCGACTACCCGCTGTCCAGCCGGCTCGACGAAAACGACGCCATCTTCGTGATGGACAACGTCTTCGTGCCCTGGGAAGACGTGTTCGTGTACGCCGACGTCGAGAAGGCGAACAACTTCTTCCCGCGGACTGGCTTCCTCCCGCGGGCCCTCATCCACGGCTGCACGCGGCTCGCGGTGAAGCTCGACTTCATCACCGGCCTCCTGATCAAGGCGACCGAGGTCACCGGCGCGCGTTCATTCCGGGGAGTCGAGGCGAACATCGGCGAGGTGATCGCCTGGCGCAACATGATCTGGGGGCTGTCGGACGCGATGGCGAAGACCGCCGACTCCTGGACCGGCGGCTGCGTCCTGCCCGGCATGGAGCCGGCCGCGGCGTACCAGGTGCTGGCGCCCGAGGCCTACGTCCAGGTCAAGAACCTCATCGAGAAGACCGTGGCCAGCGGGCTCATCTACCTCAACTCGCACGCGAGGGACTTCAAGACGACGGACCTCCGCAAGTACCTCGACCTCTACCTGAGAGGGTCGGGGGGCGTCGACGCGGTCGAGCGCGTCAAGCTCATGAAGCTCCTGTGGGACGCGATCGGGACCGAGTTCGGGGGGCGGCACGAGCTGTACGAGATCAACTACTCGGGCAGCCACGAGGAGATCCGGCGCTACGCGCTGTTCGGCGCGCTCGCCTCCGGCCAGTACGACCGCTGGAAGCAGTTCGCGGAGTCGTGCATGGCGGAGTACGATCTCGACGGGTGGAAGGCGAAGGACCTGGTCAACACCAGCGGGCTCAGCGCGCTGCGCTGATGCCGCGCGCGTTCGACGACCTCGTCTTCCGGGCGGCCCTCGGCCGCTTCGCCACCGGCGTGATCGTGCTGACGGCGGGCCCGCGCCGCACGCCCCACGCCATGACCGCCAACGCGTTCATGTCGGGCTCGCTCGAGCCGCCCCTCGTGGTCGTCTCGGTGGGGAAGAAGGCGCGCATGCACACGCGGCTTGCGACCGCGCGCCGATTCGGCATCAGCATTCTCGATCAAGCGCAGGAGCCGGCCAGCCGCCACTTCGCCGGCCAGGCCGTCGTCGGTTTCCGGCCGGCCTTTGGGGAGCTCGCCGGCGTCCCCGTCCTCGCCCAGGCCGCCGTGGTGATCGCGGCGCGGATCAAGCATCGCTACCGATGCGGCGACCACACGCTCTACGTCGGCGAGGTCCAGCGGCTGGCCGTGAACGACGCCGCGCCGCCGCTCCTCTTCTACGCGGGCCGCTACGGGATGCTCGAGGCCTATCGCGAGCCCTCGGGCCGGACTCCCGAGCCCTACCCGTCGTTCTTCTAGGCGCGGCAATGACGAATTGGAGGCTGGCACCGGCGGCTCGATCTCGATAATGAGGGCCATGGACACCGCGACCACAACGCCACGCGCTCCCACCCGTCCCGAGCTCGCCCGTCGACGCCATCTGCGGCCAGATCGACCGCTTCACGCGGGCCGAGGCCAACATCGCCGTCGCGCGCGACGGCTGTCCGAGGGCCTGTTCGGCGACTATCTGACGACCAACATGCTCATCCTGGGCATCGCCTACCAGGCCGGGCTCCTGCCGCTGACGGGGGCGGCCATCGAGGAGGCCGTCCGCCTGAACGGCGTCGCGGTCGACCAGAAACCTCCAGGCCTTCCGCTACGGCCGGCTCTGGCTCGCCGCCCCCGACCGGGCGGTCGTTCGAGACGGAGCGGGAGGCGACGCTCGAGCGACTCGGCGGCCGGGCCGCGAGCGCCTACGTGTCGCACCGCCGGGGTCAGACTTTGACTTCCCGACATTTTTCGAGCCGGTCTACGGCCAAGACCAGCGCGTCGTCGCGTGCGAGGCGCTCGGCCAGCCGGCCGAGGGCGGTTCCGACCGTCGCCGGGTCTCGCCGCAGCGCCCGGGCGACATCGCTCAGCCGATAGCCGAAGCGACGGACCAGCACGAAGGCTACTAGCGCGCGCCGACCGGAGACCGCGTGACTGCGGTCGGGACCCCGGAGAGTCTCCACTGCGATCCCCAGGGCACCGCCCAGCCACCCGAGCACGACGTCCAGGGTGGGCGCTGGCGGGGCCGGCGGCGCGAGCCTTGCCTGACCGCTGACCGACGCTGCGAACCCAGCGTCTCCCAGCACCTGCTGCGCCCGGACCTGGTAGAGGTGGGCCTGATGCCCCTCCGCGAGGCTCTCGAAGACGAGGCGGCGGTAAGCCACTGGCCCTCCGACCAGGTCGAGGAGGGGGGCGGGGTCCAACAGGGGGCTGCCGCGACCGGCCAGGTAGGTCCGGTGGCCGCTGTAGGCATACCGGGCCGGATCCAGCACCAGACCGGCCCGAACAGGGTTCAGGTGGATGTAACGCACGAGAGTCAACAGATACGCCTCAGAGTCGCAGACGATCGCCCTATAGCGGCCCTGGAACACATGCCCGACCTTGCCGTGAACTCGGTTGAACCACTGGGTGTAGGACTGCTGGAGCCCCTGCATGAATTTGGCGAGCGGCACATCGCCGGTGCGGACGAGGAGGTGCACGTGGTTCGGCATGAGGCAGTATGCGAGCAGCGTCACCGCGTGTCGCGCGCGATACAGGGTGAGGCGGCGCAAGTAGGCCCGGTAGTCGACGTCGTCCAGAAACGTTGGCCGCTTCTGATTCCCGCGTGCGATGACGTGGTAGAGAAGGCCCGGGGCAAAGAGGCGGGGCTGGCGTGCCATCGTCCTAGCAGGGCGCGTGCCGGACGCCCGCCCCATGGAAACGCGACACTTGGGCGAGTCGAGGGAAAATGTCGAGAAGTCAAAGTCTGACCCCGCTTCGACCGCTTCGACGGTTTGACACCCTGCGTCGAGCGCAGTAGCATGAGGGCGCAGTTGATTGCGCCTCTCGTCCGGCAGGGCGGGGGGCGATTACTTTGGGGAGCCCCGCCATGAGCGATGCGATCCGCGCGCTCTACGCCTCGATGCCGGAGCGCCTCGCCCGGGCGCGCCGAGAGTGGAACCGACCTCTCACCCTGTCCGAGAAGATCCTGGTCGCCCACGTGCACGACTGGCCGGCGCAGACCTGGGAGCGGGGTACGGCCACGCTCCGGCTCCGCGTGGACCGCGTGGCGATGCAGGACGCCACCGGTCAGATGGCACTCCTCCAGTTCATGCAGGCCGGGAAGGCGAGCGTGGCTGTCCCCTCGACCGTCCACTGCGACCATCTCATCCGCGCGCAGTCGGGTGCCTCGGAGGACATGCGGCGCGCCGTCACCGAGAACAACGAGGTCTACGAGTTCCTCCACTCGGCCTCGAGGAAGTACGGCATCGGATTCTGGAAGCCGGGGTCGGGCATCATCCACCAGGTCGTCCTGGAGAACTACGCGTTCCCGGGCGGCCTGATGATCGGCGCGGACTCCCACACCCCGAACGGGGGCGGGCTCGGCATGCTGGCCATCGGCGTGGGCGGCGTGGACTGCGGCGAGGTGATGGCGGGGCTCCCGTGGGAGGTGCTCCACCCGAAGCTCGTCGGGGTGCACCTGACGGGCAAGCTCTCCGGATGGGCCGCGCCGAAGGACGTCATCACCTACCTCTGCGGGCTTCTCACCGTCAAGGGTGGGACGAACAAGATCGTCGAGTACTTCGGTCCTGGGGCCGAGTCGATCAGCGCGACCGGCAAGGGAACGATTTGCAACATGGGGGCGGAGCTCGGCGCCACGACGTCCGTGTTCCCCTTCGACGAGCGGATGGCGGCCTACCTCGAGGCGACGGACCGGCGCGACGTCGCGCGGCTCGCGACGGAGAACCGCGTCCACCTGGTCCCCGACCCCGAGGTCCTCCGGAACCCCAAGGACTTCTACGACGAGGTCGTCGAGATCGACCTGTCCGCGCTGGAGCCCCACATCGTGGGTCCGCACTCGCCGGACCGCGACCGGCCGGTCTCCAAGCTCGCCGCCGACGTGCGGGCGAACGGATGGCCGGTGGCGATCAAGGCCGCGCTCATCGGCTCCTGCACGAACTCCTCCTACGAGGACATGCGCCGGGCGGCCCACGTCGCGATGCAGGGGCTCAAGGCGGGCCTGCGCGCGAGGGTGCCGTTCCTGGTCACACCGGGGTCCGAGCGCATCCACCAGACCATCAAGCGTGACGGGATCATGGCCACGTTCCAGGAGATGGGGGGCACGGTGCTCGCCAACGCGTGCGGCCCCTGCATCGGCCAGTGGAAGCGGTCCGACGTCGCCAAGGACGAGACGAATACCATCGTCTCCTCGTTCAACCGCAACTTCCCGGGCCGGAACGACGGCAGCCAGGCCACCCTCTCCTTCCTGACGAGCCCGGAGATCGTGACCGCGCTGGCCTTCGCGGGCACCCTCGAGTTCGACCCGGTCCACGGGACCCTGACCGCGCCCGACGGGCGGGCCTTTCGCTTCACCCCGCCGGAGGGCGAGGAGCTCCCGCGGGACGGCTTCGCGCGCGGCGAGGAGGGCTACGAACCCCCCGCCGCGGACGGCGCGGCCGTCCAGGTCGTCGTACGGCCGGACAGCGAGCGGCTCCAGCTCCTCCAGCCCTTCCCTCGCTGGGACGGCCGTGACTTCGACCGCCTGCCGATCCTCGTCAAGACGAAGGGCAAGACGACGACCGACCACATCTCACCGGCCGGGGCGTGGCTGCGCTATCGAGGCCACCTCGACAAGATCAGCGACAACATGTTCCTCGGCGCGCTCAACGCCTTCACCGGCGAGACCGGCAAGGGCGTCAACGTGCTGACGGGCGAGACCGGGGTACCGTTCACGCGGATCGCCCGGGACTGGAAGGCCAAGGGTGTGGGCTGGATCGTGGTCGGCGACGAGAACTACGGCGAGGGATCGAGCCGGGAGCACGCGGCCATGTCGCCCCGGTACCTCGGCGCGAGGGTCGCCCTCGTCAAGAGCTTCGCGCGCATCCACGAGACGAACCTGAAGAAGCAGGGGATCCTGCCCCTGACGTTCGCGAACCCCAAGGACTACGACCTGTTCGAGCAGGCGGACCGGGTGAGCGTGGTGGGCCTCCAGGCCCTGGCGCCGGGCCGGCCTGTCGAGGTCCGGATCCACAAGCCGGACGGCCGGACCGTCACGATCCAGACTCGCCACAGCCTCACCGAGGAGCACATCGGCTGGTTCCGCGCCGGGTCGGCGCTGAACGCGCTCTCGTAGCCTCGTCGGGGCGGCGCACCGCGACTCGATCAGGGGACCGGACGGCGCGGGTGGCGCCCGTGCCCTGAGGAGGCAGCATGCCAGGTCGCGTGAGGATCCCCGCCGGCGAGAAGATCACCCTCTCCCACGGAAAGCTCCAGGTCCCCGACCACCCTGTCGTGCCCTTCATCGAGGGTGACGGGACGGGCCCCGACATCTGGCGCGCCTCGGTGCGGGTGCTGGACGCGGCGGTCGAGCAGGCGTACGGCGGCAAGCGCCGCATCGCGTGGGCCGAGGTCTACGCGGGCGACAAGGCGCAGGCGGTCTACGGCGCCGAGTGTCCCCCGAACCTCCTGCCGACGGAGACGCTGGACGTGATCCGCGAGTACCTGGTCGCGATCAAGGGCCCGCTCACGACCCCGGTCGGCGAGGGCTTCCGAAGCCTGAACGTCACGCTCCGCCAGGAGCTCGACCTCTACGTCTGCCTGCGCCCGGTCAAATATTTCCGGGGCGTGCCATCCCCGGTCAAGCGGCCGGAAGCCGTCGACATGGTGATCTTCCGCGAGAACACGGAGGACATCTACGCCGGCGTCGAGTGGCTCACGGGGACGCCCGATTGCCAGAAGGTGGTGGACTTCCTGACGCGCGAGATGGGGGTGAAGAAGATCCGGTTTCCGAAAACGTCGTCGATCGGGATCAAGCCGATCTCGATGGAGGGATCGGAACGGCTCATCCGGGCCGCGATCCGGTACGCGATCGAGCACGACCGGCGCAATGTGACCCTCGTGCACAAGGGCAACATCCAGAAGTTCACCGAGGGGATGTTCATGAAGTGGGGCTACGCCCTGGCCAAGCGCGAGTTCCCGGACCGGACCGTGTCCTGGGAGGAGTGTGGCGGGAAGCCCCCGGCGGGCAAGATGCTGATCAAGGACGCGATCACGGACGCCTTCCTCCAGCAGATCCTCACCCGCCCTGACGAGTTCGACGTCATCGCGGCGCCGAACCTCACGGGCGATCTCCTGTCGGACGCCCTCGCCGCCCAGGTGGGGGGGATCGGGATCGCGCCGGGCGGGAACATCAACTACGAGACCGGCCACGCCCTCTTCGAGGCCACCCACGGGACCGCGCCGAAGTACGCGGGCCAGGACAAGGTGAACCCGGGGTCCGTGATCCTGTCGGGCGAGATGATGCTCCGCTACATGGGCTGGACCGACGCCGCCGACCGCATCGTCAAGAGCCTGGAGGCCACGATCGCCCAGAAGGTGGTGACCTACGACTTCGCCCGCCTCATGGAGGGGGCGCGCGAGGTCAAGTGCTCCGAGTTCGCCACCGCCATCGTGAGCAGCATGCGCGGGGTCAGACTTTGAGTTCCCGACATTTCGGTCGGCGCTGGCCTCCCAGGGCCGGACCAGATCGACGGGTAAAGTGGCGGGAAACCAAGCCTTGACCCGCTGCAGGCCGGAAATGTCGGGAAGTCAAAGTCTGACCCCCAGGGAGGAAGCATGGCGAGACCGAAGGTGACGGTGGTGGGCGCCGGCAACGTGGGTGCGACGACGGCGCAGTACATCGTCGAGCGAGAGCTGGCCGACGTCGTCCTGACCGACGTCGTCGACGGGCTGCCCCAGGGCAAGGCGCTCGACCTCCTCCAGGCGGGGCCGGTCCACGGCTACGACTGCCGTATCACCGGCGCCAACGACTACGAGCCAACCGCGGGGTCCGACATCATCGTGATCACCGCCGGGCTCGCCCGGAAGCCCGGCATGAGCCGGGACGACCTCCTGCTGAAGAACGCCGAGATCGTGGGCAGCGTCGTGACCGAGACCGCGCGGCGGTCACCCACCGCGATCCTCATCGTGGTGACGAATCCCCTCGACGCCATGGCCCAGCTCGCGCTCCGCCGGTCCGGGTTCCCGAAGCAACGCGTCATCGGGATGGCCGGCGTGCTCGACTCGGCGCGGTTCCGGACGTTCATCGCGCAGGAGCTCGACGTCTCGGTGGAGAACGTGACGGCGTTCGTGCTGGGCGGCCACGGGGACACGATGGTCCCGCTGCCGCGCTACTCGACGGTGGCGGGGATCCCGATCACCGAGCTTCTGCCCAAGGACCGGCTCGACGCCCTGGTCAAGCGGACGGCCAACGGCGGCGCGGAGATCGTCGGTCTACTCAAGACGGGCAGCGCCTACTACGCGCCCGCGGCCTCGGTGGTCGAGATGGTCGAGGCGATCCTGAAGGACAAGAAAAAGGTCCTGCCGTGCACCGCCTACCTCGAGGGGGAGTACGGGGTGAAGGGCCTCTTCGTCGGCGTGCCGGTGAAGCTCGGACGGCGCGGGATCGAGCAGATCCTCCAGATCACGCTCTCGCCGGACGAGTCGGCGGGGCTGCAACGGTCCGCGGCCGCCGTGCGGGAGCTCACCGACAAGCTGGGAATCTAGAGGACACGAGGTGCCCGCACCGGGTCCTGAGGTGCAGACGACGGCTGCGGGGATCACGGCGACCCGACTCCCGGCGGCGAACGGACGGGTCCGCGTCCAGGGGCCGACCCGCTGGGACCTGTGGTGGGTCGAACCGACCCTGATCGTCGCCTACCTGGGTCTCTTCATCGTCTACTCGACCTGGGCGGCGCTCCAGAACGCTCATTATTACGCGGCGCCGTACCTCTCCCCGTTCTACTCGCCGTGCCTGTCGACCGACTGCCAGCACGTCACCGTGCCACTCTTCGGGAAGATGCCGGCGCTCCCGATCCTCGGCGCCGTCTCGCCGGCGTTCCTGATCCTCTGGGGACCCGGACTGTTCCGGCTGACCTGCTACTACTACCGCAAGGCCTACTACCGGTCGTTCTGGGGCGCGCCGCCGGCGTGCGCGGTGAGCGACGTCCGCCCGACGTACACGGGCGAGACGCGTTTCCCGCTGATCTTCCAGAACCTCCACCGCTACGCGTTCTACATCGCCGTCCTCTTCGTCGGGATCCTCACGTACGACGCGATCCTGGCGTTTCGCTTTCCGGAGGGCTTCGGCGTGGGCGTCGGGACCCTCGTCATGTTCGCGAACGTCTTTCTTCTGGCGTGCTATACGTTCTCCTGCCACTCCTGCCGGCACCTCTGCGGGGGCTACCTGGACGTCTTCTCGACGGCGCCCCGTCGCTACGGGCTCTGGTACATGGTGACGCAGCTGAACGCGCGCCATCCGCTGTTCGCCTGGCTGAGCCTCTCGAGCGTGGGGCTGGCGGACCTCTACGTTCGCCTGGTGTCGATGGGGATCGTTCGCGATCTGCGGATCATCCTGCTGAGGCTCGGCTAATGGGGGCGCTCGACCGGCACGAGACCCACGAGTACGACGTCATCGTCGTCGGCGCCGGCGGCGCGGGCCTCCGGGCTGCCATCGAGGCCTCGACGCAGGGTGTGAAGACCGCGCTCGTCTGCAAGTCGCTCCTCGGCAAGGCCCACACGGTCATGGCCGAAGGGGGGATCGCGGCCGCTCTTGGCAATGTCTATCCCGAGGACAACTGGCAGGTGCATTTCCGGGACACCATGCGCGGCGGCAAGCTGCTGAACGACTGGCGAATGGCCCAGCTCCACGCCCAGGAGGCGCCGGCGCGAGTGCTGGAACTGGAGCGCTGGGGGGCCCTGTTCGACCGTACGGAGGACGGGCGGATCCTCCAGCGGGATTTCGGGGGGCACCGCTACTCTCGACTGGCCCACGTGGGGGACCGGACCGGGCTCGAGCTGATCCGGACGCTCCAGCAGCACGCCGTGCACCTCGGGATCGACGTCTTCATGGAGTGCACCGTCGCGCAGCTCCTCAAGGACGGCGAGCGGGTCTGCGGGGCGTTCGCCTACCGGCGGGACACGGGAACCTTCGTGATCTTCCGGGCGAGGGCGGTTGTTCTCGCGACCGGAGGGGTCGGCAAGACCTACGCCATCACTTCCAACTCCTGGGAGTACACGGGCGACGGGCACTCCCTGGCGCTGTGGGCGGGCGCGGACTTGATCGACATGGAGTTCGTCCAATTCCACCCGACCGGGATGGTCTGGCCGCCCAGCGTGCGGGGGATCCTCGTGACCGAGGGCGTCCGCGGCGACGGCGGGATGCTGAAGAACGCCCGGGGCGAGCGCTTCATGTTCCGGTACATCCCGGAAATGTTCCGGGCGGAGACCGCGGAGACGGAGGAGGAAGCCGACCGCTGGTACACGGACAAGCGGACTGCCCGGCGGACGCCGGACCTCCTCCCGCGTGACGAGGTGGCGCGCGCCATCAACGCGGAGGTCAAGGCGGGACGCGGGAGCCCGCACGGCGGCGTCTTCCTCGACATCGCGTCCCGCCGGCCGGCGGAGTACGTCCGGCGCCGGCTCCCGTCCATGTACCACCAGTTCAAGGAGCTGGCGGGTGTCGACATCACGAAGGAGCCGATGGAGGTCGGCCCCACCTGCCACTACATCATGGGGGGCGTCCGGGTCGATGCGGACACGACGGCCGCCACCGTGCCTGGTCTCTTCGCCGCCGGGGAGGTGGCCGGCGGCATGCATGGCTCGAACCGGCTGGGCGGCAACTCGCTCTCGGATCTGCTCGTGTTCGGCCGTCGCGCCGGCCTCTACGCCGCGGAATACGCCCGGGCGCTGAGCGGCCCGTCCACGGCCGACGCGGGACAGGTGGACGCGATCGCCCGGTCCGTGCTCGCGCCGTTCGAGCGCACGGGGGGAGAGAACCCGTACGCGATCCAGCACGACCTCCAGCAGATGATGCAGAGTCTCGTGGGGATCATCCGGACGGAGGCGGAGCTCGAGGAGGCCCTGCAACGGATCGGGACCCTGAAGGAGCGCGCCCGACGAGTCCGCGTGGAAGGGCCCCGCCAGTACAACCCGGGGTGGCACCTCGCGCTCGATCTCGAGTCCCTCCTGACCGTGTCGGAGGCGATCGCCCTCGCCGCGATCGAGCGGAAGGAGAGCCGCGGCGGCCACACGCGGGACGACTACCCGAAGCCGGACCCGCACTTCGCGAAGGTCAAGGTCGTCATCCGCCAGCGGGATGGCAAGACGGCGGTGACCCAGGAGCCGCTGCCCGAGATGCCGCCCGACCTCCAGCGGCTCCTGGAGGACAAGTGATGGACCCTTGGCGACCCGCGCTCGGCGGTCTCACGAGGGACCGATAGATGGAGCGCGACGCGATCCTGCACGTCTTCCGGGGTGACGGGGAAGGAGGGGCGTTCCGGGAGTACCGCGTGCCGGTCGAGCCTGGCATGGTCGTCCTAGACGTGATTCACAGGATCCAGGCAACCCAGGCCAACGACCTGGCGGTCCGCTGGAACTGCAAGGCGGGCAAGTGCGGCTCGTGCAGCGCCGAGGTCAACGGCATGCCCCGCCTCATGTGCATGACCCAGATGGACCTCTACCCACCTGACCAACCGATCACCGTGGCCCCGTTGAAGACCTTCCCGCTCGTGAGAGATCTCGTGACGGACGTCTCGTTCAACTACGAGGTGGCCAAGACGATCCCGGCGTTCCAACCCAGGCCGCCGGGCCCCGACGGCACCTACCGGATGAAGCAGGCGGACATCAGTCGGGGGCAGGAGTTCCGGAAGTGCATCGAGTGCTTCCTCTGCCAGGACGTCTGCCACGTGATCCGGGACCACGAGGAGAACAAGCCTCAGTTCGCCGGGCCGCGGTTCCTCGTGCGGCTGGCCGAGTTGGAGATGCATCCGCTCGACACGCACGAACGGCTCGAGCTGATCCGGGCCAAGGCAGGGCTCGGGTTCTGCAACATCACCAAGTGCTGCACCGAGGTGTGCCCCGAGCACATCAAGATCACCGACAACGCCATCATCCCTCTCAAGGAGCGCCTGGTCGACGCGCACTACGACCCGGTGATGTGGGTGGTTCGGAAGCTCCGCGGAAGTGGGTAGCCTGCGGGAGTTCAAGATCGCGCTCCGCAGGACGCACGTCCTGAATCGTGGTGCAGGGCCCGGAGCGACGGTGGCACGATAAGCTGGCGGGAACGGTCGTCGTACCGTCCAAGACTCCTGGGCCCCAACCGGTCAAGTTTGAATAGGTCTAACCCTTCCATCGAGCGGACAGGCGTCGGCAAGCCGGTGTCTGCCGGTCGTGTCAAACGCCATTAGGCATCAAGGGTGAGGTATCGCAATGGCTATGAGCGACGTGCGTCACCTGAGCGTGTCGATCGCGCGAAACGCCGAGCTCGTCTACGAGTTTCTGTCCGATCCAGCCAACTTTCCGAAGTGGGCCTCAGGCCTGGGCACGCTGAGCAGAGTAGACGGGCTATGGGTAGCCCAGACGCCCGACGGTCCAATGCAAGTTCGATTCTCCGAGCGAAACCCATTCGGAGTTCTCGATCATTGGGTTGCGCCACAGCCCGAAGTTCAGATCTACATTCCACTACGCGTCGTCGCCAACGGCGAAGGATGCGAGCTGATCTTCACCCTCTTTCGCCGACCGGGCATGGTGCAAGAAAAGTTTGAAGCCGATGCCGAATGGGTGAAGCGTGATCTCAACGCCGCAAAAGGCCTTCTAGAAGCCGGATAATGCCGCGGGCGGCCCGTCAGCGCCATGTCGGACCACCGACGCTGGCGCGCTCTGCGGTCAATCCTCCGTCCAGCGCTCGAAGAGACGGGCGCCGAGGGAGCGGTGGCCGAGGAAGAAGTAGGCGAGCATGGCGGCGGCGGCGAGCAGGTTGCCGATGGCGACGTTCCACCAGAGGAGTGCGCCCACGAGCGCCTCGTCGAGAACCGCGACGAAGCCCAGGAAGAAGATCTCGAAGCACGCGAAGAGAATGAACAGGCCCAGAAGGATCCGAGGCTCGCGCTCGGCGGTGACGAGGAGGGTGGCCACGATCACGCCGAAGAGCGAGAACGCCGCCACGTGAAGCACCGTGTACCCGAGGATCAGGTCGAGCCGGACCGTCAGGAGCGTCGGGTCGCGTAGACCCTCGAACACTGCGGAGCCGAGCAGCGCCGGCGTCCGGAACGGCTGGAGCCGGAGCGTGTCACAGGCCAGGAACCACACTGCGACGACGCCGGCGCCCATGAGGCCGGCCACCACGCCCTCCCGGGCTACCGCGAGCCAGCGCCCGACCAGCGACCCCGCGAGCCGACGGTGCCAGACGAGGAAGTAGGCGAGCATCGAGGCCGCCGCCAGGAAGTTGCCGATCAGGATCGCCCACCAGGTCAGCACGCCCAGGACCGGCCGAGCCAGGAAGATGACGAGGGCGAGGAAGAAGACCTCGAAGGCGGTGAGGAAGACGAGCAGCGCGAGCAGCATGGCCGGCTCGCGCTCGGCGCCCGTCACGAGCAGGGCGATGATGACGCCCGCGACGATGAACGCGAGGCCGTGGACGATGGTGTAACCGAGGATCGGCGCGAGGGTGACCGCGGCCGTCTCGGTATCGGGGATCGGCCGGGTCCCGACGATGGCGCCGATGACCCGTCCCAGCATCGCCGGGGTCCGCAGCGGCATGCCCTGGGTCGCGTCGAACACGAGGAACCACACCGCGACGGTCGCGGCTCCAATCAACCCCGCGACGACGCCCTCTCGGGCGACGCGCCAGTCCCGCGTCATCTCCGCCTCCCCGGCCCCGGCTCGACCAGCCCAGCTTCCTGGTCCCGGAGCGACAGCTCATCCCCCTGAATCGCTCGTCACCAGGCTCGCCCGGAGGTGACGTCAGAATAGGTCACGCCAGGACCGACCGACAAGAGGGGTCAGGCGGGGAGCGGACACGCCGGCGGTGCGCGCCGGGAGGGCTCCGGGCCGGGCGGACTTCCGACACGGTCGAGGCGCTTGGCGGGGAATTGCTGCGGGCCGGTCCGGACCCGCCGGGCGCAGGGCGAGTGCAACGTCATCACATCGCGTCGCCCACTTGACGGCCTCGGGGCCGCCGGCGTAGTGTCCTCCCCGAAAACTCAGACGCGGGGGCTCGTCGGGCCTTCCGAGGGAGACGCATGGAGTCCTTCGCCTGCGATGTCCTCGTGGTGGGCGGCGGGGGGGCGGGCCTGCGGGCCGCCATCGCTGTCGCCGAGACGCATCCTCGGCTCCGCGTCGCCGTCCTCTCCAAGGTCTATCCCATGCGGAGCCATACCGTCTCCGCAGAGGGCGGGGCCGCCGCGGTGATCAAGCCGGGAGACAGCCTGGACGAGCATGCCTACGACACCATCTCGGGCGGCGATTGGATGTGCGATCAGGACGCGGTGGAGGCGTTCGTGAGGGAGGCCCCCGGCGAGATGCTGCGCCTCGAGCACTGGGGCTGCCCATGGAGCCGCGAGCCCGATGGCCACGTCGCCGTCCGTCCCTTCGGCGGCATGAAGGTCCAGCGCACCTGGTTCGCCGCCGACAAGACCGGCTTCCACATGCTCCACACGCTGTTCCAGACCACGCTGAAGTACGATGGCATCCACCGGTACGACGAGTGGTTCGTCACCCGGCTCCTCGTCGACGAGGGCCGCTGCCAGGGGGTCGTGGCCATCGAGCTGGCGACGGGGCGGATCGAGGCCATCACCGCCAAGGCCGTCATCCTCTGCACGGGAGGTTGCGGCAAGGTCTTCCCCTTCACGACCAACGCCAACATCAAGAACGGCGACGGGATGGCGCTCGCGTACCGTGCCGGGGCACCGCTCAAGGACATGGAGTTCGTCCAGTACCATCCGACCGGCCTCCCGTTCACCGGGATCCTGATCACCGAGGCCGCGCGGGCGGAAGGCGGGTGGCTCCTCAACAAGGATGGCTATCGGTATCTCCAGGACTACGACCTGGGCAAGCCCGAGCCCCGGCCGGTGCTACGCTCCATGGAACTGGGCCCCCGTGATCGGCTCTCCCAGGCCTTCGTCAAGGAGCAGGAGAAGGGTCGCACGCTCGAAGGCCCGTACGGTCACTACGTCCACCTGGACATCCGGCACCTGGGAGAGAAGTTGATCGACCGGAAGCTCCCCTTCGTCCGGGAGCTGTGTCTCAGGTACGTGGGTATCGATCCGGTCAAGGAGATGATCCCCGTCCGGCCCGTCGTTCACTACATGATGGGCGGCATCTCGACGGACATCCATGGCGCCACGCCCCTGCCCGGGCTCTACGCGGCGGGGGAGGCCGCGTGCGTGAGCATCAACGGCGCCAACCGCCTCGGCTCGAACTCGCTCACCGAAGTCCTGGTCTTCGGCGCGCGGGCCGGCCAGGCGGCCGCGTCGTTCGCCGCCGAGCAAGGGGGCCCGTCGGCGTCCATCGCGGCCCAGGCCCTCGACGAGCGGCGGCGGCTCGAGGAGCGGCTCCTGCGCAAGACCGGCGGACGGGAGCGGATCGCCACGGTCCGGGCCGAGATGCACGAGGTCATGGAGGAGAGCGCGGGCATCTACCGGACGGGCCCCGCACTCGAGAAGGCGGCGGAGAGGCTCCAGCGCCTACAGGAGAGATCCGAGGACGTCTCGCTGGACGACCACAGCCTCACGTTCAACACCGAGCTCACGGCGGCCCTGGAGCTGTCCTACATGCTGGATGTCGCCCGGACGATCGTCCAGTCCGCTCTCGAGCGCCGGGAATCGCGGGGCTCGCACCAGCGCACCGACTTCCCGAAGCGGGATGACGAGGGATTCCTGAGGCACTCCCTGGCCTACCGTGCGGAGGACGGCGCTCCCCGGATCGAGTACCTGCCGGTCACCATCACCCGCTGGCCCCCCGGCCAGCGCGTCTATGGGAGATAGGGGGAGATAGGGGGCGATGCCGACCACCGTGGCTCTCGCCGTGGCGCGCTATCGGCCGGAGGCGGAATCCGAGCCGACCTTCCAGACCTACGAGGTCCCCTTCCGAAAGGACTGGGTGGTCCTCGATGCCCTGAACCACATCAAGGATAACCTGGACGGGTCGCTCTCCTTCCGGTGGTCCTGCCGGATGGGAGTCTGCGGCAGCTGCGGAATGAAGGTGAATGGCACCCCGAAGCTCACCTGCGCGGCGTTCCTGGCCGACTATCCATCCGGCCCCGTCCGCGTGGAGCCCCTCGACTACTTCCCCATCATCCGCGATCTGGTGGTGGATCTCACCGACTTCATGCACAAGCTCAAGAAGGTGAAGCCCTGGATCATCCGCAAGGAGGACAAGCCGACGGCTGAGGGCGAGTACCTGCAGACGCCCGACCAGCTCGACGCCTACAAGCAGTTCAGCATGTGCATCAACTGCATGCTCTGCTACTCCGCCTGCCCCATCTTCGGGCTCGAGCCGAGCTTCGTCGGACCCGCTGCCATCGCCCTGGCCCAGCGCTACAACAACGACTCCCGGGATCAGGGGGCGCGGGAGCGTCTGGAGATACTCTCCATGAAGGACGGCATCTGGGAGTGTACCTTCGTCGGCGAGTGCACGAAGGTATGCCCCAAGCACGTGGACCCGGCCGGGGCCATCCAGCAGTACAAGCTCGCGGGCGCGGTCCACTGGGTCAAGTCCTTGCTCCTGCCGTGGGGGGCGCGATGAGCGGCCCGGCCCGATACCCGTCGCCGCCGCTCCAAAGGGGAGCGCGATGAGCCCACAGGCCGAAGGCCGTCCAATCGATCCCCACTACACCCTGTACCATCCCCGCTGGTATCGTCGCCGCGTCTCCGTCTGGTGGTGGCTGCAGAACCGGGCCTACGCCGGCTTCGTCCTGCGCGAACTGACGAGCGTCTTCGTCGCCTTCTTCGCCGTGATCCTGCTGTGGCAGGTCCGCGCCCTCGTCCAGGGTCCGGAGGCCTACGCTCGCTTCCTGGTTCGCCTGGGGACGCCCCTGTTCCTGGGCCTCCACGGCCTCGCGTTCCTCTTCGTCCTCTTTCATGCCGTGACCTGGTTCAACCTGGCCCCCGCGGCGATGGCGGTGCGCGTCTCGGGCCGGCGGGTGCCCGACTGGGTGATCGTGGGCCTGAACTACGGCGCCTGGCTCGTGCTCTCCGGCGCCGTGGCCGTCATCCTGCTGCGAGGTTAGGGGATGAGACGGATCACGCCGCTTCTCTGGCTCCTGTTCAGCGCGGGTGGAACGGTCGCCGCCCTCCTCTTCCCCGTGCATCTCTTCCTGACCGGGCTGGCCGTTCCCTTGGGGTGGCTGGAGGCGCCTGGCTACGAGTCCCTCCACACCCTCCTGAGGCATCCCGTCACGCGACTCTACCTCCTCGCCCTCATTGCCCTGCCCCTGTTCCACTGGGCCCATCGCTTCCGCTACACCCTCTACGATGGTCTGCAGGTGAAGCACCTCACCGCGCTCATCGTCGTCCTGTGCTATGGCACGGCTCTCGTGGGGACGGCCCTGGCCGCCTACACGCTGTGGAGCGTTCCCTAAGCGAGGCCCGGGCCGAGCCCTGTTCGACGGCGCCGAGAGACGAGAAGCGAGGGAGACCGGTCAAGCTGGCAGAGCTGCCCTAAGTTGTCCTTCCAGCATCGCCCGCGGCGGGAAAACTCCACACCGGGGCGGCGAAGTCCACCGGCGACAAGTCGAGCACTCTTGCCTTGCGATGCTCGAGGATGCGTGTCCGGGTCGAGGAGGCCGGGTCCTCGGCAGGTCATGCGGAGCGATCGGAGTCAGGACGTGATCGACCCACCGGCGCCGCCGGGCGAGGTCGAGGAACGTCCGTGATATCATCGAGCCGCTCGAACGGGGCGGCTCGCCGTCCGTGCAAGAATCCGACGAACCCGGGCCACGCGACCATTGTCGGACACCCCGCATCGCGGTCCGCCCCGGTACGGTGAACAGCATCCTGTGGCAGGCGAAGCTCGGGTTGGAGGACCGACGTGCACAGGGTTCTCGTGGCCATCGCTCAGGTGGCCGTTCCGGAGTCGCAAGCATTCACCAGATTCATGGTCGTATCGTGACCCCATGACCCCGCACCGCCCTCGAGGCTTCTCGGCGTGAAGATCCACGAGTACCAGGCGAAGGCGATCCTCCGGGAGTTCGGCGTCCCCGTGCCCCGGGGCGAGGTCGCCGCCACGCCGGGCGAGGCGCGAGCGATCGCCGAGCGTCTAGGTGGCCGCGTCGTCGTGAAGGCCCAGGTGCACGCGGGTGGGCGGGGGAAGGCCGGCGGGGTGAAGCTGGCCGACGACCCGGCGGCGACCGAGGCGGCCGCCAAGCAGATCCTGGGGATGCGGCTCAAGACGCCCCAGACGCCGCTCGAGGGGATCACGGTCCTGAAGGTCCTCGTCGAGGAAGCTTCGGCGATCGTCCAGGAGCTCTACCTGGCGGTCACGCTGGATCGAGGCCGCGGCACCCACGTCGTAATGGGGAGCCAGGCCGGCGGCATGGAGATCGAGGAGGTCGCGGCCGCTCACCCCGAGCGGATCGTACGAGAGTGGGCCGACCCGGCGCTCGGGCTGCAGCCCTTCCAGGCCCGCGCCCTCGCCTTCGGCCTCGGCCTCTCCGGGGACCAGTTCAAGGCCGGGGTCGGGCTGATCCAGTCGCTCTTCCGCGCGTACCTCGCCAAGGACTGCTCGCTGGCCGAGATCAACCCGCTGGTGGTGACGCGCGATGGCCGGGTGCTCGCCCTCGACGCCAAGCTCAGCTTCGACGACAGCGCGCTCTTCCGGCACCCCGAGGTGACGGCGCTCCGCGACGTCAACGAGGAGGACCCGCTGGACGTCGAGGCGTCGAAGCACGGGCTGAACTACATCAAGCTCGACGGCACCGTCGGCTGCATGGTCAACGGCGCCGGCCTCGCCATGGCGACGATGGACATCGTCAAGCTGGCGGGCGGGGAACCGGCGAACTTCCTCGACGTGGGCGGTGGCGCGTCACCCGAGCAGATCGAGAGCGCCTTCCGGATCCTCGCGTCCGACCCGAGCGTCAGGGCGGTCTTCATCAACGTGTTCGGGGGGATCCTCCGCTGCGACCGCCTGGCCGAGGGGCTCATCTCGGCCGTGCGGAAGCTGGGGGTCCGCATGCCGGTCGTCGTCCGGATGGAGGGCACGAACGTGGAGCTCGGCCGCAAGATGCTGGCCGAGTCGGGGCTCAACTTCACGAGTGCGGCCGACATGGGCGATGGCGCGGTCAAGGTCGTCGCGCTGGCGCGCGGGGCCGCGCGGGGGGTCAGACTTTGACTTCCCGACACTTCGCGGTCGCTGCGGGCCATCCTAAACCGAAATGTATGGAAGTCAAAGTCTGACCCCATGAGCATCCTGGTCGACCGGTCGACGCGGGTGGTGGTCCAGGGGATCACCGGGCGCGAGGGGACGTTCCACGCGCTCCGCTGCAAGGAGTACGGGACGCAGGTCGTGGGCGGCGTGACCCCGGGCAAGGGCGGCACGGTCCACGAGGGCTTCCCGGTGTGGAACACCGTAGAGGAGGCAGTGCGGGGGGCCGGCGCCGACTGCGCGCTGATCTTCGTGCCACCCACCGCGGCCGCCGACGCGATCATGGAGGCCGCGGCCGCGGGCGTGCCGCTCGTCGTGTGCATCACCGAGGGAATCCCGGTAGGTGACATGGTCCGCGTCAAGGCATTCCTGGCCGGCCGCCCGACCCGCCTCCTCGGGCCCAACTGCCCCGGCGTGATCACGCCCGGCCAGGCCAAGATCGGCATCATGCCGGGCCACATTCACCGGGAGGGTGCGGTGGGGGTCGTGTCACGGAGCGGCACGCTGACCTACGAGGTGGTCCACCAGCTCACGCAGCGCGGCCTCGGCCAGTCCACCTGCGTGGGTATTGGCGGCGATCCCGTCAACGGCACGAGCTTCGTCGACGTGCTTGGCCTCTTCCAGGAAGATCCGGGGACCGAGGTGATCATGCTGATCGGTGAGATCGGTGGGGCCGCGGAGGAAGAGGCCGCGGCGTTCGTCCGGTCCCACGTGACCAAGCCCGTCGTCGGCTTCATCTGTGGCCAGACCGCGCCCCCCGGGCGGCGCATGGGGCACGCCGGCGCGATCATCTCGGGCGGCAAGGGAACAGCCGCCGAGAAGATGCGCACGCTGGAGGCGGCGGGTGTCACCACCGTCAAGAGCCCCGCCGACATGGGCGCCACGGTCGCCCGCGTGGTCGGCCGCGGGCGCTGACTAGCTTCGCCAGGGAGAGGACAGCCGATGGCGCTGGAGCGTACCCTCACCATCATCAAGCCCGACGCGGTCCAGAAGAGCGTGGTCGGCCGCGTCGTCGCCAAGATCGAGGAGGCGGGGCTTCGGATCCTGGCCGCCAAGTTCGTCCACCTGACATCCGCCCAGGCCGCGGGGTTTTACATCGTCCACAAAGACCGGCCCTTCTACCGGAGCCTCTCGGAGTTCATGACGTCCGGTCCTTGCATGCCGATGGTCCTCGAGGGTGACCACGCCGTCCAGCGGCTGCGGGACCTCATGGGGGCGACGGACCCATCGAAGGCGGCGCCCGGCACGATCCGTCGCGAGTTCGCGACCTCGATCGAGGCCAACATCATCCATGGATCGGACTCGGTCCAGTCAGCGGCCTTCGAGATTCCCTACTTCTTCCCCGCGCTCGAGATCCATGCGCGCTGACCAGGTGCACCTGCGGGGTCACGGGCCCGGTCGCCGGACCGCCCCGGGCGGTGTCACCCGCCGCGTTCTCGTCGCCGCGCTCGCGCTCTTGCTCGGGTCGCCGGCCGTGCCCGCCTCGGCGGCGGGGACGAAGGTCAAGGTCGGCGTGCTCAAGCTGAGCTCGTCGGCCCCGATCTTCCTCGGGGTGGAGCGCGGGACCTTCCGCGAGTTCGGGATCGAGCCCGAGCTCGTCTACTTCCAGGCCGCCCAGCCGGTGGCGGTGGCCATCGCGGCCGGTGAGATCGAGGTGGGTGCGACGGGCCTCACCGCCGGCCTCTACAACGTCGTCGCCGGAGGCGAGAAGGTCTGGATCGTCGCGGACAAGGGCCGCGAGTGGCCCGGCTACCCGCTGACGGCGCTCCTCGTCCAGAAGGACGGTCCCATCCGCTCGGTCCGCGATCTCAAGGGCCGAAAGGTCGGCATCACGCAGCTCGGGTCGACATTCCACTACATGCTGGGGAACCTTCTCGAGCAGGAGGGGCTCTCGCTGGCGGACGTGGAGCCGGCGCCGCTCCGGACGCTGGGCGCGATGGCCGAGGCGCTCCAGGCGCGCCGGGTCGACGCGATCCTCATCCCGCAGCCGTTCGCGGGGACCGCCGTGGAGAATGGCTTCGGGCGGATCCTGCTCTGGGTCGGCGACAAGCTGCCCTACCAGGTGGCGGCCATCTTCTACTCCAAGGCCTTCGTGCAGGACCGCGAGCGCGCGATCGCCTTCATGAAGGGATACGTCAAGGCCGCGCGGCTCTTCTTCGACGCGGTGCTCGCGCGGAAGGACGGCAAGCCCCCGGCGGGATCCGCCTACGACGAGGTCGTGAGCATCACCGCCCGATACACCGGCGCCACGCCGGAGGTCGTCCGCGTGGGCTTCCCGTACCAGGACCGGGACGCCCGGCTCGACGTCGCGGACATCGGCCGGCAGCTCACGTGGTACCAGAAGGCGGGCATGGTCACGACGCCGCTCCAGACCCGCGACCTCGTGGACGGCTCGTATCTCGAGGAGGCGCTACGCGCCCTACCCCGCTGAGCGCCGTCGCCGCCGCGAGGCTGGGACCGCGGGGCGGACGTGAGCCCTAGGCCCATGTTCGGCAAGCTTCTGATCGCCAACCGGGGCGAGATCGCGGTACGCGTGATCCGCGCGTGCCGGGAAGCCGAGATCCCTACCGTGGCTGTCTTTTCCGAGGCGGACCGGGATGCCCTCCATGTCCGCCTGGCCGACGAGGCGCACCCGATCGGGCCGCCTCCGGCGGCCCAGAGCTACCTGGCGATCGACCGCCTCATCGACGTCGCCCGCCGGACCGGCGCCGAGGCGGTCCACCCGGGCTACGGATTCCTGTCCGAGAACGCGCACTTCGCCGAGGCTTGCCGGGCCGCCGGCCTCGTCTTCGTCGGGCCGCCGGCCTCGGCGATCGCCCGGATGGGCGACAAGGTGGCGGCCCGCCACGCCGCCGCGGAAGCGGGCGTGCCGGTGGTGCTCGGCACGCCGGAACCGGTGGCGTCCGACGAGGAAGCCTACCGGGCGGCCCGCGATCTGGGCTTCCCGGTCATGATCAAGGCGGCCCGGGGCGGCGGCGGAAAAGGCATGCGCGTCGTCGCCGGTCCCGGGGACCTCGAGTCGGCGCTGCGGCTGGCCCGCTCCGAGGCGGACTCCGCGTTCGGTGACGGCGCGGTCTACATCGAGAAGGTGATCGTCGAGTCTCGCCACGTCGAGATCCAGGTCCTCGCGGACGCCCACGGCCAGGTCCTGCACCTAGGCGAGCGCGAGTGCTCGCTCCAGCGGCGGCACCAGAAGCTCGTCGAGGAATCGCCATCTCCCGCCGTGACCGAAACGCTGCGGGCCGAGATGGGTGCGGCGGCATGCCGGCTCCTGGCGTCGGCAGGTTACCAGAACGCCGGAACGGTAGAGTTCCTTCTCGACCCCGACGGGCGCTTCTACTTCCTCGAGGTCAATACACGCCTCCAGGTCGAGCACCCGGTCACGGAGCTGGTGACGGGCATCGATCTGGTCCGGGAGCAGCTGCGCCTGGCGGCCGGCGAGAGGCTGGGGTACACGCAGGCCGACGTCGCCGCACGAGGCTGGGCGATCGAGTGCCGGATCTCGGCGGAGGACCCCGCCGCGGGGTTCATCCCGTCCCCGGGGCGCATCCGAACGTGGCGCCCTCCGGGCGGTCCCTGGGTGCGCGTGGACGCCGGGGTCTACGAGGGTGGGGAGGTGCCGGTTCACTATGATCCCTTGATGGCGAAGCTCATCGTCTGGGGCCGTGACCGTGGAGAAGCCGTGCACCGGATGAGGCGCGCGCTAGGCGAGTTCAGCGTGGCCGGCATCCGGACCACGATCCCGTTCCACCGGGCGATGATGCACGACCCGGACTTCCTCGCCGGCCGCCTGTCCACGACGTTCGTGGAGCGCACCTTCGCCGGCGGGCGCGGGTTCCCCGCGCCGTCCCCGGAGCGCGCGCGGGCGGCGGCGGTCGCGGTCGCGCTCCGGGCCCGGGAGCGCTTGCCGGGACCCTCGCTGGCGGCGCCTGGACCATCCCGGTGGGCCATGGCGGGTCGGCCGGGGCCCGGGGCCCCCCGGCGGTGACGGTCACCAGGGGTGGGCGGTCGCCTTCCCGGCTCGCCGTCCGGGTCGAAGGGACGACGTTCATCGTCGAGGTCGAGGAGCTACCGGCGGGCGGTCTCCAGGTGCACGTTGACGGGCGACTGGTCGATGTAGACGGCCGACTGCCCCCGTCCGGCACCGGCTCGCTCCTGCTGGACGGGGTGTCGTACCTCGTCGACCTGGGCGACGGTGTCGGGGAGACCGTGGTGGTGGATGGGGAGGCGTTCCGGGTGCAGATCGAGGATCGCCCGGGGCGGCGCCCCGGCGCCGGGCCGGAAGGGAGCGCCGGCGCTGGCCAGCGGCTCGTCGCCCCGATGCCCGGGAAGGTCGCCGCCGTGCTGGTCGAGGTCGGCCAGCGGGTGGAGCGCGGCACGGGGCTCATCGTCCTCGAGGCGATGAAGATGGAGAACGAGTTTCCGGCGACCGGGGGAGGCGTGGTCAAGGAGATCCACGTCGCGCCGGGGCAGGCGGTGAACGCAGGCGATCTCCTCGTCGTTATCGCGTGAGCCGACAGGCCGCCACCGCCGTAGGCCCTGCAACGCATGCGCTTCGTCAGCTCTCTCATGGAGCGCGGGGAGCCCGGTGAGCACGCCGGCCCTCCGCCGCCCATGACCCCTGGCCCGCGTGCGGCGCTGGCTCTCTCGCTCGTCAGCTTTGCGCTCTACAACGCGAACGTCCGGGAGATCAGCTCGCAGGACACCATACCGGCCCGAGTCCTCCCACACGAGGTGATCCAGTACGGGCGGCTCGACCTCGACCGCCTCTTCGGCGAGTGGCCGGCGGACAGCCCGCTGCCCTTCTGGATCCAGCATGTCAAGGGCCACTACCGCTCCAACTACCCTGTCGCGCCGGCGCTTGTGGCCGTCCCGGTGTACGCGGCCCCCGTGCTTCTTGGCGCCGGGAATAGCTGGCTCGTGCTGAACAGCCTCTCCAAGCTGTCGGCCTCGCTGTTCGCGGCGCTATCGGTCGTGTTCGTCTACCTGGCAGCCCGGGGGCTGGCGAGCCAGGTGGCGACGGGCGAGATGAGCGCGCTGGCTACGACGGCCGTCTACGCGGTGGCCACGCCGACCTGGGCCATCTCGAGCCAAGGGCTCTGGGGACACGGTCCGGCGCAGCTCGGGCTGGCGGTGGCGCTGTGGGCGTTGCTACGGGCCGAGAAGGCGCGCTTCGGCGCCGCGGCCGCGGGGCTGGCCGCCGGGCTCATGGTGGCGAGCCGACCCTCGACCGGCTTGGTCGCGGTGGTTCTCGCGGGCTTCGCCGTCCGACGCCTGGGGCGGGCGGGCCTGCCCTTCGTCATGGCACTCGGGGTCGTCTCCGCCGCCGTCGTGGTGCACAACCTGACGATCTTCGGGTCCCTCCAGGGCGGCTACGCCGAGCTCCACCGGACTCATGCGGAGCACCACGGCGTCGCGTCGGCATGGAGCGCCTCGTTGTGGGAAGGCCTCGTCGGCGTCCTCGTGAGCCCGAGCCGTGGCCTCTTCGTGTATTCGCCGGTGCTGCTCTTCCCCGCGGCCGGGCTCCTCATCTGGCTTGCCCGTCGCCGCGGTGGGCTCCTGGCGTGCGCGGCCGCCGCCGTTGGGGCGGGCATCGGACCGGTCGCCATGTTCTCGGTGTGGTGGGGCGGCCACTCGTTTGGGCCGCGCCTTCTCACCGACGTCCTGCCGGCTCTCGTCCTCGGGCTGGTGCCCATCTGGCCGGCGGTTCGGCGGGCCCGGCTCGGGCGGTGGCTCCTGGCGGCAGCCTTCGCCGCCTCGGTCTTGGTCGAGGTCGTGGGCGCCTTCTACTACCCGTCGTCCCGCAACGTCGACTGGGACACCACTCCGAAGGACGTGGACTTCTCTCACGAGCGGCTCTGGGACTGGCGAGACTCGCAGCTGGTCCGTCTGTTGCGGAATGGACCCGCGTCACCGGGATTCCGAACGACTCCCTAAGGGCGGCCCCGAAGGGCACGGGGTCGCGACGACCGCATCGGGAGACTCCGTCCCCGCGCCGGGCGGTCGCGATCCGGGCAGGGGCCCCCCGGAGCGGGGGCTCGCTTGACCCCCCGGAGGCGCCGGCATAAGATCGGGCCACGTCGGTGACCCCCTTTTCCGTGCGCGGGGCACAGCTGCCCGCTGGAAGCGCGCGGAATCACAGTCGAATTCCGAGACTCGGGAGGACAAGCAGCATGGAGGAGCGCGAGCTCAGACACTGGATCGAGCGGGTGAAGGACGGCACGATCACCCGCCGTGAGTTCACGGAGATGATGATCGGCCTGGGGCTCACGGCTCCCTTCGCCGCCCACATGCTGACCTCGGCCGGCGTGGCCCAGGCGCAGACGAAGACCACATTCACGCCAACCAAGCGCGGCGGCGGCGGCGCGGTCAAGGTGCTGTGGTGGCAGGCGCCGACCCTGCTCAACCCCCACTTCGCGAACGGCACCAAGGACCAGGACGGCTCGCGGATCTTCTACGAGCCGCTCGCATCGTTCGACCCGGACGGTAACCTCCTCCCGAACCTGGCGGCCGAGATCCCGACGGTCGCGAATGGCGGCGTCGCCAAGGATGGCACGTCGATCACCTGGAAGCTGAAGCGGAACGTCCAGTGGCACGACGGCAAGCCCTTCACCGCCGACGACGTCATCTTCAACTGGGAGTACGCCACGGACGCGGCCACCGCGGCGAACACCGCCGGCACGTTTCCCAACGTCGTCAAGATGGAGAAGGTCGACAGCCACACGGTCAAGATCACGTTCAAGCGGGCCCAGCCGTTCCCGTACACGGTATTCTGCGGACCCACCGGCCAGATCGTGCCCAAGCACCTCTTCGAGGCGTTCAAGGGCGCCAATTCCCGAGAAGCGCCGGCCAACATCAAGCCGGTCGGCACCGGGCCCTATCGGTTCGTCTCGTTCAAGCCAGGCGACGAGGTCCGGGCCGAGCTGAATCCCAACTACCACGTGCCGAATCGACCCTTCTTCGACACGATCGAGATGAAGGGTGGCGGCGACGCGGCTTCCGCGGCACGCGCGGTCATCCAGACCGGCGAGTACGACCACGCCTGGAACATCCAGGTCGAGGACGACATCCTGAAGCGCATGGAGCAGGGCGGTAAGGGCAAGGTCAACATCGCCCTGGCCGGCGACATCGAGCACATCCAGCTCAACCAGTCGGACCCGTGGACCGAGGTCGAGGGTGAGCGCTCCAGCGTGAAGTCCAAGCATCCGTTCCTGACGGATCCGGCGGTCCGTCAGGCCTTGAGCCTCCTGGTCGACCGGGGCTCCATCCAGGAGCAGCTGTACGGGCGGCAGGGGCAGGCGGCGTCCAACTTCCTGAACGCGCCGTCCAAGTTCGCCTCGAAGGCCAACAAGTGGGAGCTGAACCCCGACAAGGCCAACCAGATCCTCGAGGCCGCGGGATGGAAGAAAGGTCCGGACGGTATTCGCGCCAAGGATGGAAAGAAGCTCAAGGTCGTCTACCAGACGTCGATCAACGCCGTCCGCCAGAAGACCCAGGCCATCGTGAAGCAGGTGGCCGCCAAGGCGGGCATCGAGATCGAGATCAAGTCGGTGGTGGCGTCGGTGTTCTTCGCGTCCGACCCCGCCAACTGGGACACCTATCCGCACTTCGCGACCGACCTCCAGATGTACACCACCACGATGACCCATCCGGATCCCCAAAGGCTCATGGACCAGTTCACGTCGTGGGAAGTGGCGTCCAAGGAGAACAAGTGGCTCAGCCGCAATCCCACGCGATGGCGCAACGAGGAGTACGACCGGCTCTTCAAGGCGGCCGACGAGGAGATGGACCCGGTCAAGCGAGCCGCCATGTTCATCCGGATGAACGACCTCGTGGTGCAGAACGTCGTGGTGATCCCGGTGATCTGGCGCGCCAAGGTCTACGTCGCCTCGAACAAGCTGAAGGACAACGACATCAGCGCCTGGGACTCGGACCTCGCGACCTTGGCCTTCTGGTACCGCGAGGCGTAGTTCCGGTCGGGGGCTTGGCCGGGTACTCCGCTGTGGCCAAGCCCCCGAAGGTAGCGAGTGAACGGACTGTCTCAGCGGCACGGGAGTGGGACGTCCGGGTCGCCGGCGGGAAAGGCGTCGTCCCCCTCCGCGTGACGGCCTGTGAGACGCACGAGCCAACGGAGGGGATCCATGGATGAGCGCGAGCTGAGACAGTGGGTCCAAGGGGTGAAAGACGGCACGGTCACGCGCCGCCGGTTCACCCGGATGATGCTCGGTCTCGGGCTGACGGCCCCGATGGCGGCGCAGATGCTGAATCACTCGGACGTGGCCCAGGCGCAGTCCAAGCCGACGTTCAACCCGACGAAGCGAGGCGGTGGAGGCCCCGTCAAGACGCTCTGGTGGCAGGCTCCGGTCCTCCTGAATCCCCACCTGTCCCCGGGGACGAAGGACGTCGATGCCTCGCGCATCTTCTACGAGCCTCTGTGCAGCTTCGACCCGGACGGCAACCTCCTCCCGGTCCTGGCCGTGGAGGCGCCCACGCTCCAGAACGGCGGCGTGTCGAAGGACGGCCTGTCCGTGACCTGGAAGCTGAAGAAGAACGTCGCCTGGCACGACGGGAAGCCCTTCACGGCCGACGACGTGGTCGCCACCTGGGAGTGGGCGGCCGATCCCGCGTCCGCCGCCGTGACCTCCGGCTCGTACAAGGACATCGCCCGGATCGACAAGCTGGACAGTCACACGGCCAAGATCACCTTCAGCCGACCGGCGCCGTTTCCGTTCGAGCCGTTCTGCGGCCCCAACGGGCAGGTCCTGCCGAAGCACGTCTTCGAGCCGTTCAAGGGGGCCAAGTCCCGCGAGGCGCCGGCCAACCTCCGGCCGGTCGGCACCGGGCCGTACCGGATCGTCGATTTCAAGCCCGGGGACTCGGTCAAAGCCGAAATCAACCCGGGCTATCACGTTCCGAATCGTCCCTTCTTCGACACGCTCGAGATGAAGGGCGGGGGGGACGCCGTCTCGGCCGCGCGCGCCGTCCTCCAGACGGGCGAGTACGACTACGCCTGGAACCTGCAGGTGGAGGACGACATCCTCCTGCGCCTGGAGCAGGGGGGCAAGGGCAAGGTCGACATCGTCTACGGCGGTAACATCGAGTTCATCGGGGTCAACCAGTCGGACCCCTGGACCGAGGTGGACGGGGAGTGGTCCAGTCCGAAGTCGAGGCACCCGTTCCTGAGCGACCCGGCCGTCCGCCAGGCGCTGAACCTCCTCGTGGACCGGGCGGCCGTCCAGGAGCAGATCTACGGCCGGCAGGGTCGGACCAGCGCCAACTTCCTGAACGCTCCGGCCAAGCTCCGCTCGGCCAACATGAAGTGGGAGTTCAACGTCGAGAAGGCGAACCAGATCCTCGATCAGGCTGGCTGGAAGCGGGGCGCCGACGGCATCCGGACGAAGGACGGCAAGCGGCTGAAGGTCGTGTATCAGTCGTCGACCAACGCCCCCCGCCAGAAGACGCAGGCCATCGTGAAGCAGGCCGCGGCCAAGGCCGGGATCGACGTCGAGATCAAGGCGGTCGTCGCGTCGGTCTTCTTCGGATCCGACCCCGCGAACTGGGACACGTACCCGCACTTCAAGGCCGACATCCAGATGTACACGACGACGATGGTCCACCCCGACCCGCAGCGGTTCATGAACCAGTTCCTCACCGAGGAGATCGCCTCGAAGGCCAACAAGTGGTCGGGTCGCAACCCGACACGCTGGAGCAACGAGGAGTACGATCGGACGTGGAAGGCCGCGGACAGCGAGATGGATCCGGTGAAGCGGGCGGCCATGTTCATCAAGATGAACGACCTCGTGATCCAGAACGTCGTCGTCATCCCCGTGCTCTGGCGGGCTCGGGCGTACGGCCTCTCGAACCGGCTCCGAAACGCCGAGCTGAGCCCCTGGGAGTCGGACTTCTGGAACCACGCCAACTGGTACCGCGAAGCATAGATCGCGCGCGGACGCGACCCCGTCTGGCGCAGGGTGGGAGCGCCCGAAGGCTCCCGCCGTGCGCCGGTCGGCCACTGCCGTTCTTTGCCATTGCCGTTCTTTGACGGAGCAGGGAGGATCAGCCATGGATGAGCGCGAGCTTCGGGAGTGGATCGCCCGGGTCAAGGGCGGCACGGTCAGCCGACGGGAGTTCACGCGGACGGTGGCGGGGCTCGGTCTGGCGGCGCCGCTGGCGGCGCAGGCGCTCGCCGCGGCAGGGATTCCCCGACGAGCAGCTGCCCAGGCCAAGTTCACGCCGGCCCGACGAGGCGGCGGGGGCGACGTGAAGGTCCTTTGGTGGCAGGGACCCACGATCCTGAACCCGCATCTGTCCATCGGAGTCAAGGACGGCGACGGGTCGCGCATCTTCTACGAGCCGTTGATCTCGTTCGACCCCGAGGGCAACTACATCCCGGTCCTCGCCGCCGAGGTTCCGACCCTCCAGAACGGCGGCATCGCGCGGGACGGGCTGTCGGTGACCTGGAAGATCAAGCGGAATGTGCAGTGGCACGACGGCAAGCCGCTCACCGCCGACGACTTCGTCTTCACCTGGGAGTACGCGGCCGACCCCGCGACGACGGCGATCTCGGCGGGGACCTACAAGGATGTCGCGCGTATCGAGAAGCTCGATGCCCACACGCTCAAGATCGTCTACAAGGCGCCGAATCCCGCCTGGTTCCAAACGTTCGGGGGCACGCTCTGCGTCATCCCGAAGCACGTCTTCGAGCCGTTCAAGGGGGCGAAATCGCGCGAGGCGCCCGCCAACCTCAAGCCGGTGGGGACCGGCCCCTACCGGATCGTCGATTTCAAGCCCGGGGACGCGATCCGGGCGGAGCTGAACCCCAACTACCACGAGCCGAACTGGCCCTTCTTCGACCGGCTCGAGCTCAAGGGCGGGGGCGACGCGGTCTCGGCGGCCCGCGCCGTCATCCAGACGGGTGAGTACGACTTCGCCTGGAACATCCAGGTCGAGGACGATGTCCTCCGCCGGATGGAGCAGGGGGGCAAGGGGCGGACCGACATCGCGCCGGCCGCCGGGATCGAGCACCTCCTCTGCAACTTCTCCGATCCCTGGACCGAGGTCGACGGCGAGCGCGGCAGCGCCAAGTCCGCGCATCCCTTCCTGACCGACCCCGCCGTGCGTCAGGCCCTCAGCCTCCTGGTCGACCGGGCGTCGATCCAGGAACAGCTCTACGGACGCCAGGGTCAGGCGACCGCCAACTACCTGAACGCGCCGAGCCGCTTCCGCTCTCCGAACACCCGCTGGGAGTTCAACGTCGACAAGGCCAACGCGGTGCTCGACCAGGCGGGCTGGAAGCGCGGCGCCGACGGGATCCGGACGAAGGACGGCAAGCGGCTGAAGATGGTCTACCAGACCTCGATCAACCCCGTCCGCCAGAAGACTCAGGCCATCGTCAAGCAGGCGGCGGCGAAGGCCGGTATCGACATGGAGCTGAAGTCAGTCGTCGCGTCCGTCTACTTCGGAAGCGATCCCGGCAACCCGGACACCAGCTCGAAGTTCTGGGCCGACGTCCAGATGTACGCCTTCAACATGACGAGCGGGCCCGAGCCTCAGCGGTTCATGGATCCGTTCGTGTCGTGGGAGATCGCCACGAAGGCGAACAACTGGGCGGGTCGCAACAACACGCGCTGGCGCAACGAGGAGTACGACCGGGCGTGGAAGGCCGCCGAATCAGAGATGGACCCGATGAAGCGGGCAGCGCTCTTCATCCGGATGAACGACCTCCTCACGCAGAACAACGTGATCGTGCCGATCACCTGGCGCGCGAACATCTCGGCCATCTCGAACAAGCTGCGGAGCACCGACATCTGCGGCTGGGACTCGAGCTTCTGGAACCTGACCCACTGGTACCGCGAGGCGTAGCGCGGAACCCGGAGGAGAGCCATGGAAGAGCGCGAGCTTCGGCACTGGATCGCCCGGGTCAAGGACGGCTCGATCTCGCGCCGCCAGTTTACCCGGCTGATGGTCGGAGCGGGTCTGACGGCGCCGCTGGCGGCGCAGATGCTCGCCGTCTCCGGTGTATCGCGGGAAGCCAGAGCGCAGATCCGGCCGGCGTTCACCCCGACCAAGCGCGGCGGAGGCGGGACCCTCCGCGTCCTCTGGTGGCAGGGACCGACGCTCCTCAACCCGCACATGGCGGCGGGCACCAAAGACGCCGACGGTTCGCGGGTGTTCTACGAGCCCCTGGCGGGGTTCGACCCGGACGGCAACCTCGTGCCGGCCCTGGCGGCCGAGATCCCGACCCTCCAGAACGGCGGGGTGACCAAGGACGGTAAGTCCGTCACTTGGAAGCTCAAGCGCAACGTGCAGTGGCACGACGGGAAGCCGTTCACCGCCGACGACATCGTCTTCAACTGGGAGTTCGCCGCCGATCCGGCTGCCGGGACGGTGACACTCGACTCGTACCGCAAGATCGAGCGGATCGAGAAGCTCGACAGTCACACGGTGCGGCTGGTCTTCGCGACTCCGACGCCGTTCCCCTACGAGCCGTTCTGCGGTGCGCGTGGCCAGATCATTCCCAAGCACCAGTTCGAGGGTTTCAGGGGCGCAAAGTCTCGCGAGGCGCCCGCCAACCTCAAGCCGGTGGGGACCGGCCCCTACAAGGTTGTCGACTTCAAGCCTGGGGACAGCATCCGGGCGGAGCTCAACCCGGCGTATCACGTCCCGAACCGCCCGTTCTTCGACACGTTCGAGCTGAAGGGCGGTGGCGACGCGGTCTCCGCGGCCCGGGCGGTGATCCAGACGGGTGAGGTCGACTGGGCGTGGAACATGCAGGTCGAGGACGACATCCTCAGGCGCCTGGAGCAAGGCGGTAAGGGCAAAGTCGAGATGGCGCCGTACAGCGGCATCGAACACATCCAGCTGAACCACTCCGATCCCTGGACCGAGGTCGAGGGGGAGCGGGGGAGCGTCAAGAGCACGCATCCCCTGTTCGGTGACCCGGCCGTTCGCCAGGCGCTGGCGCTCCTGGTGGACCGGGGCTCGATCCAGGAGCAGATCTACGGCCGGCTGGGGCAGCCCGCGGCGAACTTCCTCAATGCGCCGTCGCGCTTCGCGTCGAAGGCCAATCGCTGGGAGTTCAGCGTCGACAAGGCCAACCAGGTGCTCGACGCCGCCGGCTGGAAGCGCGGCGCCGACGGCATCCGGGCCAAGGATGGCAAGCGCCTCAAGCTCCTCTACCAGACCTCGATCAATGCCGCCCGTCAGAAGACCCAGGCCATCGTGAAGGCGGCGGCGGGCAAGGCCGGCGTCGAGGTGGAGCTGAAATCGGTCGTAGGCTCGGTGTTCTTCTCGACCGACCCCGCGAATTTCGACACCTACGGTCACTTCGCCGCCGACATGCAGATGTACACGACGAGCAGTGATTATCCTGACCCGCAGAGCTTCATGGCCCAGTTCCTCGCGACCGAGATCGCGCAGAAGGACAACAACTGGTCGCGTCGGAACAAGGCTCGGTTCCGGAGCGATGAGTACGATCGGCTCTGGAAGGCCTCGGAGGCGGAGTTCGACCCGGTCAAGCGGGCGGCGAACTTCATCCGTATGAACGACATCCTGGTCCAGAGCGGCGTCGTGATCCCTGTGATCTGGCGCAACAACGTCGGGGCGGGGTCGCTCAAGCTTCGAGGCGTCGACTACAGCGGCTGGGAAGGGGATTTCTGGCGGCTGCCGTACTGGTACCGCGAGGCGTAGCCCGGGGCCAGCCCTTGCCTTCCGAGCAGCTCGTCGGCTTCGCGGTGGGCGCCGCGGACTTGTAGGGAAGCCAAGGCCCGAGCCCATGGGCACCTACGTCCTCCGCCGCGTGCTCACGGCGATCCCCGTCCTCGCGGGAATCAGCCTCATCCTCTTCACCGTGCTGGCGCTCGCTCCGGGGGATCCCTTCCAGGAGCTTGCAACCAACCCTAACGTCCCGCCCGAGGTCCGGATGAACCTGCGGAAGCAGTTCGGGCTGGACGATCCGATCATGCTGCGGTATGCGCGGTGGTTCGGGTCGATGATGCGCGGGGAATGGGGCTTCTCTTTCGTGAGCCGCGTGGACGTCGACAAGCTGATCGTTCAGCGCCTGCCCACCACACTCTTCGTCCTCGGCTCCGCCCAGCTGCTGGCGCTCGCCGTCGCGCTGCCCGTCGGCATCCTGTCCGCACGCAAGCCCTACTCGCTCATCGATCAGGTGGGCACGACCCTGGCCTTCATCGGGTTCTCGCTGCCCACTTTTTTCACGGGCCTCCTGTTCATCCTGTTCTTCAGCATCTACCTGGACTGGCTGCCCTTCATCTACCGCGCCGACATCCAGGCGACGGGTGTTCGGTGGCTCTGGGAGAACCTCAAGCAGGGGGTCATGCCCATCACCGTCCTCGGGCTGTTCCAGGGCGCCCAGCTCACTCGATTCGTCCGGTCCTCGGTGCTCGACGTCATCCAGCTCGACTACATCCGCACCGCGCGCTCCAAGGGCGTGCCCGAGCGGGTCACCCTGGTCAAGCACGTGGTCCGGAACGCCCTGATCCCGGTCGTCACGCTGCTGGCGATCCAGGTCCCGCAGATCTTCACGGGCGCCGTCGTCACCGAGCAGATCTTCCGTGTCCCCGGGATCGGTTCCCTCCTCATCACGTCGATCCTCGCGAACGACACGCCCGTCGTGATGGCGATCACCTTCGTGTTCTCGGTTCTGGTCGTGATGTTCGCCCTGGTGGCCGATCTCCTCTACGGTTGGCTGGATCCCCGGATCTCCTTCCGCTGAGGGCCGTTGAGGGCCGCTGAGGGCCGCTGAGGATCGGGTAGATGGCAGGCAACGGCGCGACGTCGGAAGCGGTGGTCGCGGGCATCCCCCGGGTCACGACGGGCCGGGCCGACTCCCTGTGGCGCGAGGCGGCTCGCCGGTTCCGGCGCCACCGGTTCGCGATGGTCGGGACGCTGGTCCTGGGGATCATGGTGGTCGCGGTGCTGGTCGGCCCGTTCCTGTACCGGGTCCCCATCGACGAGATCGACTTCCGCGCCAAGCTGAAGGCGCCGACCTGGGCCCACCCGCTCGGCACCGACGACCTGGGACAGGACATCCTGGCGCGGATCCTCTACGGCGGCCGGATCTCGCTGGCCGTGGGCGTCGTGGCGATGCTGATCGGCATCTTCGTCGGGACGACGATCGGGGCCATGGCCGGTCAGCTCGGCGGGATCGTGGACAACGCGCTAATGCGCGTCACCGATCTCTTCCTGTCCTTGCCGCAGCTGCCGATCTTCCTCCTGGTCGTCTACCTGTTCCGCGATTCGATGAGGCGGATGCTCGGCCCCGAGCTCGGGATGTTCATCCTCATCGTGGCCCCCATCGGGTGCCTCCGGTGGATGCCGGTCGCCCGCCTGGTACGCGCGCAGTTCCTCTCGCTCCGCGAGAAGGAGTTCGTCGAGGCCGCGCGAGCGCTGGGCGTGCCGGCGCCGCGGCAGGTCGTCCGGCATATCTTGCCGAACGCGATCGGTCCCGTCATCGTGGCCGGCTCGCTCGACGTGGCGGCGGCGATCCTGCTGGAGTCGACCCTGTCCTTCCTCGGCCTCGGCTTTCCGCCCGACATCCCGACCTGGGGCCGGATCCTCTTCGACGCCAAGGACAACCTCGACTTCGCGCCGCACTGGGCCATCTTCCCGGGCACGGCGATCTTTCTCGCGGTGCTGTCGATCAACTTCATCGGCGACGGCCTGCGGGATGCGCTCGACCCGCGGAAGGTGCTGTGAGCGGCCGCCGGCGATCGGACTGATCCGCCGGCCGAGGCAGGTTTGGCTGGCGGCCTCGCGATGAGGCCGGCCAGGGCGCTCAGTTGGTGAGGAGCTCCGCGCGCGCGACGGTCTCGCCGCGCGGCAGGAGCGCCTGACCCTGTCGTCGATCCTCGATCACCCGTACTCGGGGATCATCGCGGAACATGGCCTCGAGCTCCGCCAGGAGGCGCGCATGGCCCCGGGCCACCACGATGAGCCACGGGGTCCGAGCCCAGGCGTAGCCGGTCGCGGCCGGTGGGTCGAGCAACACGATGCGGGGATCCGTACCAGTGGTCATCGCGTTCCCCTCCTGCACGCCTCCGTCGCGTCCGTCCAGGCCACCCCGATGGTGTCGGCCGGAGCGTCAGGCTTAAGCGGCGTGTGCGCGAGCCCCAGGCGCACGACGAAGGCCGCCACATGCCGGCGGGTCTCCGCCCCGTCCGCCCGCAGCTCCGCGAGGCCCAGGCACTCCTCGACTACCTCGCGATCACCGAGGTCGGCGAAGGCTTCCGCGGTGCTCAGGATGCCCTCGAGCGAGTTCTCGCGGCACGCGCGGTACAGCGCGGCAAAGTATGCCCGCCGGGCCGCCGGCTGGGTGGCCGGCGGCCCGGTGGTGCGGTCGAGCCGGAGGCAGGCCCGCCCGGCCTCGATCAGGGCTTCCCATCCGAGGCCTTCGTCCGCCGCGAGGTGGGCGTTCTCCCACACCCGCCGCGGGCCGTTGACGTCGCACTGTCCAAGGGTGCAGTCCACGGCTCGGAAATACCCGCTCCATGGAGAGGTGAGGGCCGTGTCGTGCGCCTGCACCCCGTGCTCCACTTGAGGCATCTCCCCCGAGGGCCTCGTGGTGATCACTACCGGAGCTCCCCCACGGGGATGGTGCCGTCACCGAGGCGGGCCCGGAACGTGCGGATGTCCGCCTGGGCCTCGGGATCCCGCGCCGCGAGCCGCTCCGCCACCCGGAGTCCCAGTCCGACCATCTGCGCGTCGCCGAGCGCCGCGTAGCCCTCCGTCGCCCGGAGGATCCCCTCCACCGACGCCTGCTGGCGGGCCCGGAAGAAGGCCTTCTGGTACGCCTCGCGCGCCTTGCTCTCGAACGACCGCCGGAGGCCCGTGGCCTCCCCGATCCGACGATAGAGGTCCCCGGCGGAAACCATCCCGTCCCAGCGGGTGCTCCCGAGCGCCAGGGTGTAGGCGTCGTTGGCAGCACGCAGCGCTGCGCTGTACTCCTTGCGGGCGAGCGCGGCATCGACCTGTTGGATCGCCGGAGCCCAGGGGTCGTCGGGGGTGGCCAGGGCTGCCACGTTCCCGGCCATCGACACCGCTAGGATCGCGAGGCACACCGTCAGACCTGACCGCAGGTTCCGTGCCCCAATCATTGGGACCTCCTTCTCGTCGGGTTCTCCGCTTGTAACGCTCAGATGAGATCGCAACAGAGGTGCCAGAGCTAATGGCAACAAAACCAATGGCTTACACTGAACAGCCCCCGGTGGTGGTGAGTGGTGGTGGTGGAAGCTTGACCACCGCCGTCGACCGGGGCACGATGGCGGGCGCCATGAGCCTCATGGCCGACCTGGTGGGCGAGAGCCAAGCGATTGTGGCGATCCGGGACCGGATCGCCCGTCTCGTGGCCCGGGCGTCCGACGTCCGCCGCTTGCCCCCCGTCCTGATCCAGGGAGAGACCGGCAGCGGCAAGGGGCTCGTGGCCCGGGCGCTCCATGGCGCGGGACCTCGGTCCGGAGGACCCTTCGTCGACGTGAACTGCGCGGCGATCCCCGAGACTCTGCTCGAGGCAGAGATGTTCGGCTTCGAGCGCGGCGCCTTCACGGATGCCCGCCAGGCGAAGCGCGGGCTCTTCCAGGCCGCCCACCGGGGCACACTCTTCCTGGACGAGATCGGCCTACTGCCCCAAGGCCTCCAGGCCAAGCTCCTCACGGTGCTCGAGGAGCGCGCCGTCCGGCGCCTCGGCGCGACCCAGAGCGAGCCGGTCGATGTCTGGATCATCGCGGCGACCAACCTCGACCTTCAGGCCGCGACGCGCGCGGGCCGGTTCCGCGAAGATCTCTATCACCGGCTCGCGGTCCTGACCCTCGCGCTGCCACCCCTCCGGGAGCGGCGGGGCGACATCAGTCTCCTCGCGGAGCACTTCCTGGCGCGGGCGTGCACCGACTACGGGCTCCCGACGAAGACGCTCGCGCCCAGCGCCCGGGCGGCCCTCGTCGCCTACCGGTGGCCGGGCAACGTCCGCGAGCTCATGAACACCATGGAGCGCGTGGCCCTCCTGGCCGAG
>Ga0114129_10000608_pt1 | contig 44314 bp, 44 predicted proteins | sample RhiMetdeltSRZDD1_FD_80071 | JGI IMG/M metagenome (GOLD analysis project Ga0114129, IMG submission 80071) | Populus rhizosphere microbial communities from Tennessee, USA - Rhizosphere MetaG P. deltoides SRZDD1 (version 2) (version 2) | ecosystem: Host-associated > Plants > Roots > Rhizosphere >...
TACAACGCTTTCGGTAATGGAAGAAGCGCTTAATGTAGCTGCAATGGCAACATATACCATGCCGCAGGGCAATAAGCCATTGGCCATTCCCAGTAACAAATAATGATGGTATTCAGGCGATTTTAATAACCTGCCCATTACACCTTGCAGGCTTACATGAAAAGCCCTGAGCCATTTTGGAGAAACCGGGCTGTTCATAAAATAATTAAGAAAGCTCAAAAGGAGTATAACCATGCCTATGGTAATACTAAACCATTGCTGAAAGCCTGCTATGTAAATACTTCTTCCTGCCCATCCGAACAGGGCGCCAATGGCAGCATAGGTAATAATGCGACCGGCGTTGTAAAGCATTACCGCTGCTGCCTGTTGCATCCGTTGCAAATGCTGAACAGGTAAAGCCAATGCCAGCGGACCGCACATGCCCACGCAGTGAAAGCTGCTCACCAATCCTAATAATATGCCTGCTATTGCTGCCTGAACCATGATATATTTAACTTATAATAACAAACACTTCCGTATAATACTTTTTGCCGTTGCTTTCCCAACTCAGTTTAACGGTATAATGGCCGGGCACAAATTCTCTGCTATCGATGGTTTGTTCGGCCCCGGCATTCACCTGCAGTGGCACCTTTTTATCTTTCTGTGCATTGTCGGCACAATAAAACAAGGCATTTCCCGAAACAGTAGTTTGCTGCATTTCGTTGGGTAAGCGGATGATAATATTATTTCCTGATTGTGTTACGGTAGCGCGGCTGCTGAGGCTATTGGCGCGGTTGGTGCCATCGATCACCTGCTGGTACTGCAGCTCATCTTTATAATATTCTTTCGATACCAGATCGTACCGGGTGTGCATGCTCTGAAATACCAGGTATAATATCATACCTGCAAACAAAACAAACCCAAGTGTTAATTTATGTCCCCAATTCAATGTCATAATAAAATGTTTTATGGTCAATGGTCCTTGTGCCATCATTCTGCAATCGGTCCCAGGAAATTCGTTGTTATTTCATCGATCTTTTCTTTACCATTATATAATCCGATACGAATGGGCAATTTTCTTTGATGAATGATGCTGGCAGGAAGTACTACAAAGAAAGTGCCTGCGCCCTGACCTTCTTCTTTCACCAGAACGTAATTATGGGCGCCGATAATTTCAACTTTCCCGCTGATGTTCTCGAGTTTCAGTTGTAAAGGAACCTGTTGAATGGTTTTATTGGCCACTTTAATATTAAACAGGTTCGATATACTGTCGGCACCTCTTTGCTGATACAACATGCCGGGTGTACGTATAATTGTTGCATCTACATCCTTGCGGGTGAATAACAAAAAGCCCAGAATGATCAGTAATATGGTAAGCAATACGGTATACAGTTTCATGCGGCCGGTATACTTTAACACCTCCCTGCTTTCGATGCCGTTTTCCGATGCGTACCTTATAAGATCTAATGGTTTGTTTGTTTTTTCCATGATGGCATTGCAGGCATCGATGCAGGCAGTACAGCCTACGCATTCCATTTGCGTGCCGTTGCGAATGTCGATGCCGGTAGGACAAACCTTTACGCATTGCAGGCAATCAATGCAATCGCCCTGTTCGTGAATGGCCTTCTTACTAAACTTGCCCCGTGGTTCGCCCCGTTTGTAATCATAGGCCACGATCATTGAATTGCGGTCTAATAATACACCCTGCAAACGGCCATAAGGGCATACTACCGTACAGGCCTGTTCGCGAAAGAAAGCATACACGGCATAAAAAACACCCGAAAAGATCAGTATCGAAAACAATCCGCCTACATGCTGATGTACAGGTTCGGTAATTATTTTACCCAGCTCTTTAATGCCGATGATATAGGCCAGAAAGAAGTTGGCGATTATAAACGACATCAGGTAAAACACGAAGTGCTTGCTTGCTTTTTTAAATATTTTACCGCCTGTCCACGGAGCCTGTGCCAGCAGCCGTTGTTCTGCCGCATTACCTTCAATGGCATATTCAATTTTACGAAAGAACATTTCCATGAAAATAGTTTGCGGACAAATCCATCCGCAAAACAACCGGCCAAAGGCAGCAGTAAACAAAATTATAAATACGATGAATGTAACCATGGTCAGACCGAAGATGAAAAAATCCTGCGGCCAGAATACTTTTCCGAAAATGATAAAGTGCGCTGTTGTTACATCAAACAAAAACAATGGCCTGCCATGTACATATATAAACGGCAGTGAAAAGAAAAGGATAAAGAAAAAACCGCTTATCCAGGTGCGAATGGAATAAAACTTACCCTTTGGCTTTTGCGCAAACACCCATTTCCGCTTGCCCGATGCATCTACCGTTGCAATGCGGTCGCGGAATGAATTGTTGAATTCAGGCGACACAGGGGTAATATTTGTTGCAGGTTCCAATTGATTATTTTATTTTTTTGTAACAGCGGCTACTTTATTGCTGATCGAATCTGATTTATTGTTGGTATTGGTTTCTTCCTGGTACAGCTCACCCTGTTTGGTTTTGGCATTGGGCGGGTTGGTACCATGAATAGATTTAATATAGCTGGCTACCTGCGCTATTTGCATGGGCGAAAGATCGTCTTTCCAGCTACGCATTCCTTTCTCGGGCCAGCCGTATTTAATGGTTTTAAAAACGTCTTTCACGCTGCCTCCGTGTAACCAGTAATCATCGGTAAGGTTAGGGCCTACAATTCCTTCTCCGGCTTTACCATGACAGGCAGCGCAGCTTTGGGTAAATACTTTTTCACCACCTGCCAGGTCTGCTGCATCGGTTAACCGTTTCACTGTGTTCTCATCAACATTATTCGCCGACTTTTTCAGGTAGATCGCTTTTTGTTCATCAGCCTGTTTCATGGCAATTTGTAACTCTTCGTGGCTTAATGGCGCTGTATGCGAAACGTGGTACCGCCACAGATAAACAACCGCGAAAAAGATGGTTATATAAAACCCATACAGCCACCAGGGTGGTAAGCGGTTATCCAGTTCGCGAATGCCATCGTAATCGTGACCGAGATCGATCAGCGCTTCCTGTTCAACAGGGCGAAATTTGTTCAGTTTATCCCACGCGCTAACGGTTGGTTTCGGTTTGTATTCTGTAGCGCCCGATAAGTTCTGCCGTAATTTTTCTTTCGACAGAAAAACGCGCAACTGATACAACAGCATAAATACTACCAGTAGTTCAGCGCCAATTACGCCTACAATAAAGTAAAAGGCAACGGGCGATAAACCACCGATTGTTTCGGCTGCCTGTGTAGTGGCTGCAGCGACAGTAGCATCCTGCGCAAATACCGGAGCGCTGAATAGCAGCAGGGCAATAACAGATGCGATTGCTGCACCACCCCCCGATTTGTTTTGTTCACGCTCTTTTTCTTTCTGATGGTAATAACTGGCGGCGCCTGACACAACATTGGCAAGCAACCCAATGGCCAGCAAAAGAATGAGCATGATGACAACCATGGTTATAACAAACGGATCGTATATGGAGGATTCTTTTGGCGCGCTTCCGCCTCCATTGGCCATTACTGCCGGTGCTGATAATAACCAGGCTGCAATAACAGTGGCTGCTTTACTGAATGTGCTGTATTTTCTTTTAAACCGATTAAAGCCGGGCATATTTAACATGTTTTAAAAGTTCTTTGTTAGTCTAACGGAATGCGACTGATATCATAGATCGTTTTCTTGTCTGCTTTAAGCACCCATATCAACATAGCCAGGAAAAACAATCCGAAAATCGCAAACGATAAAAGCGGGTAAATGCTTACCCCGGTGATCTTTTCGAGATAATGTATGAACTTCATAGTTGTATTAGTTTGGGCTTTGAGCTACTGAGCTTGCTTTTATATCTTTTCCCAACCGTTGCAGATAAGCTATCAATGCTACGATCTCTGCATCTTTGGGCGTTTCTATTTTATCCATCTTCAAGCTTATCCGAATTCCGTTTGCCTGTAACAGTAAATCCTGATTAGCTACCTGATCAAATCCTTTGGGATAGGGCACTCCTAATGTTTGCATGGCCCTGATCTTTGCCGGTGTTGAAGCGGTATCGATCTTATTATCGAGCAGCCAGCTGTACGAGGGCATAATAGAGCCGGGCGACATAATGCGTGGGTCCATCATATGGTTGTAGTGCCAGCTGTCGGGATACTTGCCGCCTTCACGTGCCAGATCGGGACCTGTTCTTTTTGAACCCCACTGAAAAGGATGATCGTATACGAACTCGCCGGCTTTTGAATATTCGCCATAACGGGCAACTTCGTCGCGGAAAGGGCGAACCATTTGCGAGTGGCAGGTATAGCAGCCTTCGCGTACATAAATATCACGACCCTGCAATTCGAGCGGTGTATATGGTTTTACACTGGCTATTGTGGGCACATTGCTTTTTACCAAAAAGGTGGGCACCATTTCAAGAGCGCCGCCAATGGCTACCACAATAAGACTGAACACCAGCAAGGTCATTGGTTTTCTCTCGATCCAGCGGTGCCAGTATTCGCGCACATGACCAGTTTCTTTTTGTAAAGGCGCAGCTTCGGCCGCTTCATTGGCAATGAATGAACCTTTGGCAATTGTTTTAGCCAGGTTATATATCATTATAAAGGCGCCAATAAGGTAAAGGGTACCACCGATGCTGCGGGTAACGTACATCGGAACAATATGGGTTACTGTTTCAAGGAACTGGAATTTCAGTTGTCCTTCTTCAGTAAAGGTCTTCCACATTTGAGCCTGTGTAAAACCGGCCCAGTATAACGGTACAGCATATATTACAATACCGATGGTGCCTAACCAGAAGTGGTTGGTGGCCAGTTTCTTTGAATATAAGGATGTACCCCACATGCGTGGTATAAGCCAGTACAGCATACCGAATGCCATAAAGCCGTTCCATCCCAATCCGCCAATGTGTACGTGGGCGATGGTCCAGTCGGTGAAGTGCGAAATAGCGTTTACGCTTTTTAGCGACATCATGGGGCCTTCGAATGTTGACATACCATAGCAGGTAACGGCAACTACAAAGAATTTTAAAACGGGATCTTCTCTTACTTTATCCCATGCACCCCGCAACGTGAATAAACCGTTGAGCATACCACCCCAGCTGGGAGCTATCAGCATCAGGGAAAATACGGTTCCCAGCGACTGAGCCCAGTCGGGCAATGCGGTATACAACAGGTGGTGCGGACCAGCCCATATGTAAATAAATATCAGCGCCCAAAAGTGAATGATCGATAAGCGATATGAATAAACAGGGCGGTTGGCTGCCTTGGGAAGAAAATAATACATTAAACCAAGGATAGGCGTAGTTAAAAAGAAAGCAACAGCGTTATGACCATACCACCATTGTACCAGGGCATCCTGTACGCCGGCGTACCAGCTGTAACTTTTCAAAAAAGAAACCGGAATTTCGAATGAGTTTACAATATGCAACATGGCCACGGTTACCCAGGTAGCTATGTAAAACCAGATGGCAACATACAAATGTCTTTCTCTTCTTTTTATAATTGTGCCAAACAGGTTAATACCAAAAACAACCCATACCAGTGTAATGGCAATATCGATGGGCCATTCCAGTTCGGCATATTCTTTACCGGTTGTATAACCCAGCAACAGGGTTAAAGCAGCTGCAACAATAATGCCCTGCCATCCCCAGAAGTGAATATTGCTTAATTTATCACTGAACATGCGGGCTTTGCAAAGCCGTTGCAGTGAATAATAAACACCGGTGAAAATACAGTTGCCAACAAAGGCAAAGATCACCGCATTGGTATGAACGGGACGTAACCGGCCAAAAGTGGTTGGAGCAAAGTTTAATGCGGCACCCGGCGCATAAAACTGAATAGCAACCCACAAACCGGCTATCATGCCAACAATACCCCAAAGTGCGGTGGCATACGCGAACCGTTTAACTATCCTGTTGTCGTAATAAAATTGCTCTACTTGCATATTGGTATATTCGGTTTTGTGTGTAAAAGGGGGTGGTTATTTTTCCGATTTGTTTTTTGTGGTGGTTACCTGATTGTCGAATAAGATCCGTTGTGGAGGCGAAAACTCATCGTCATATTGCCCGTTGCGCACACTCCATATAAAAGCTGCCAGAAAAACCGCAGCTACTGATATACTGGCAATAAGAAGAATGATTATAGCGCTCATGAGAAATATGATTGATATAAAACAAAAGTATTTTTATGCCGAAAGTTGCCATGTGATATGGCTCAGAGGTGGGACTGATTTTAATCATGGCAATTGTAGAAATGGGCTTGTGAGAGCAGAAATATGCCTCCATCCTGAGCGCTTGCCAGGGCAAATGATTGCCGGAACAAACGCCAGGATGTGACACAGTGGGGCTATACAAGTAATCAGAACCTTAACAATCTGGCAGCTATATTGCTGCTGCCAAACGTAACCAGCAAAATGCTGAGCGAACTGGCAGGCATCAGAATGGCAGCAATAAGGGGCGATAAAACACCCTGTACGGCAAAACTGAGCCCTATTATGTTATACATGATCGATAATACAAAACTGGCAATTACAATTTGTTTATTGGCTTTACACAACCTGATGAATACCGGCAACCGCGATAACTGACCGGCTTCCATAATGGCGTCACTGGCCGGCGTAAAATTGTTGCAGTTGTCGGTAAGCGCTATGCCCACATTGCTTTGTTTTAAGGCGCCGGCATCGTTTAACCCATCACCGATCATCATTACCTTTTCGCCTTGCTGCTGCAGTTTTTTAATGTAAAGCAGCTTGTCTTCGGGCTGCTGGTTAAACCTTAATGTTGTATCCTCGCCCATTAACTGTTGCAGGGTATTGTATTCGGAGGCATTATCGCCCGATAAAACCGACAACCGGTAACGTGATGACAATGCTTTTATCAGCCCCGGCACCGCTTCGCGGTAATGATTGTGCATGGTAAAGTATCCATACAATTTGCTATCGATAGAAACATATACCCTCGATCCTTCGCTATACAGCGATCTATTGCCGGTAACAAAAGCCTGTGAGCCTAAGGTAATCCAGTCGTCGCCCACCATACCTTCGATCCCTTTACCGGTTACTTCGCAAAACTCATCAACCGGTATGCGGGGCAAATGACCATAATGATTTACCAATGCCCTGCTCAACGGGTGGTTCGATTGTGCTGCCATGCTAACAATGGCCTGTTGCTGTAACCGGCTAAGTGAACGCCCGCTATAAATTACCTGTTGTTCGCCGGGTGTGGTAAGTGTACCTGTTTTATCGAAAACAATATGAGTAATGCCGGCAACATCTTCAATGGTTTGCGCACTGCGTAAGTAAAATTTATTTCGTGAGGCTATGCGTAATATGTTTCCATTGGTAAATGTATTCGACAATAACAGGGCGCAGGGGCAGGCCACTATCAAAACGGCTGTGATCACATTCCATACTTTATTGTTATCGTGCATCAACCACCAGGCGGCCGCAATAGTAGCAATGGAAAAAAGTATGTAGGTAAAATATCGGCTCAGCAGGTGAACAAAGGAAACCGATTTTGAATCGGTATTCTTTTTAAATTCATCTCTCGCCCATAAACTTGTTAAATAGCTTTGTGTAACCTCTTTGATAACAAGTATTTCGATCGCGCTTCCGGTTTGTTTGCCGCCGGCGTACACAATTTCACCCATTTCTTTATTTACAGGTAACGATTCGCCGGTTACAAAACTGTAGTCGATACAGGCTTTTCCGCGGGTGCAAATGCCATCGGCGGGGATTAATTCGTTGCTATGGATCAACAGCGTATCGCCCGTTTTCACATCTGGTAAGGGCACCGGTATTTGCTGATCGCCTTTCACAACAGTGGCAGCTACGGGAAAGTAAGCCGTGAAGTCGCGCTCGAACGATAATTGCTGGTAGGTTTTATCCTGCAACACCCTGCCTGTAAGCATAAAGAAAACAATGCCAGCCATTGAATCAAAATACCCGGGGCCGGTACCGCTTATCACTTCATACAGGCTTCGCGAAAACGTTACAATAATGGCCAGGGCAATAGGCGCATCGATATTCAGGAATTTATGCTGCAATCCTTTCCATCCTGATTCATAAAAAGGCCAGGCGCTGTAAAAGAATACCGGAATGGCCAGTATTACATTCAATAAACGGAACATATGCTGCAACTGCATGTCGGCCTGTTCTAATCCCAGGTATTCAGGAAAGCTCAGCAGCATTATGTTCGCAAAACAAAAACCGGCTATTCCCAGCCGGTAAATCATGCTTTTGTTGGCGCGTGGTTTATGATTTTGCAGGTTTTGTAAACTTATATAGGGTTCATAGCCTATGCTGGTAAGCAGTTCGGCCACCTGCTGAAGTGTTATATTGGTATGATCAAAGACTATTTTAACTTCTTTACGGCTGAAATTTACCGTGGCGCTTATTACAGCAGATTGCAATTTGTGCAGGTTTTCGAGCAGATATAAACAGGAACTGCAATGTATTTGGGGCAGGTAAAAAGTAATATGGGTTTGTTGTTCGTCGCTAAACGAAATAAGCTGTTGTTGTATAGCCGCATCTTGTAAAAAAGCAAACTTGTCTTTACGAACGCTTATCCGTTGATTAACACCGGGTTGCTCGTTCAGGTTATAATATTCGCATAAACCGCTGCGGTTTAATAATTGGTACACCATTTTACAGCCTTCGCAGCAAAAATGTTTATCTTCCGCCATAATTGTTGCGGAGGTACAAACTTCTCCACAATGAAAGCATACCAACTGATTGTTTACAGTGGTTGAATGCATAATAGACAGCTTTTTTAAGCTGCTAAAATAATGGGAGGGGCAGGAGCGCCGGCTGATTGATATCATTTCGGTGGATGATACTGATCAACCATTTTAAAAGTTTACCTTTGCAAAGCCACACTTCCACATCAAATTCCTTTTAGTATTAAAATATTTAACATGAGCAGGATCCTTGTTATTGATGATAATACAGACATCCGCGAGAATACGGCCGAAATATTAGCCCTGGCCGGTTATGAAACCCATACAGCCGAAAATGGGAAGAAGGGGATGGAAGTAGCCATTAAAGTAAAGCCCGACCTGATCATTTGCGATATTATGATGCCCGAACTGGACGGTTATGGCGTTTTACACCTGCTTAAAAAGAACCGGGAAACAGAAAATATTCCCTTTATTTTTCTTACTGCCAAAGCCGAACGCGGTGATTTTCGCAAAGGAATGGAAATGGGCGCCGATGACTATATCACTAAACCTTTCGATGATCTGGAACTGCTGAAAGCCGTGGAAATACGGTTAAAGAAACTAAGCATCTTACAAAGCCAGTATGAAACGGGTGAAAAGGGCGCCGGCAAACTGATGAAAGACCTGAAGGGGAGCGGTTTATTGCTGCCAGATCCCGAAAAGTACAGCAGTGAGATACTGATGAAAAAACAGATTTTGTACAGCGAAGGAAAGCACGCCCGGTTTTTGTTTTACCTGAAAAGCGGTAAGATCAAAACATTTAAGATACACGAAGACGGTAAGGAATATATCACCAATTTATATGGTCCCGATGAATATATAGGGTATGTGGCCCTGCTCGAAAACCATGCCTACACCGATACGGCCGAAATACTCGAAAACGCCGAAATAGTTTCTATTCCCAAAGACGATTTTCTGCAGGCGGTGTATAATGATATGGGCATTGCCGCGAAGTTTATAAAGCTCATCACCCATGATGTAAAGGAAAAAGAAGAGCGGTTATTACGCCTGGCCTACGATTCGTTGCGTAAACGCGTAGCCAAAGCACTGGTTGATGTGCAACAGAAATTCAATAAAGAGAAAAAAGATCCGGTGCTGATAGAAATTTCACGCGAGGATTTTGCGCAATATATTGGCACGGCCACCGAATCGGTTATTCGCACCCTGAGCGATTTTAAATCAGAAAAACTGATCGAGATCAAAGAAGGAAAAATCAGGATCCTGAACGGAGAAAAGCTGAATAATCTGCTGTATTAAGTCCGACTTAATAATGGCTATTCCATAAAACCATCAAGATCGCGGCGTTCTTTTTTGGTAGGGCGACCTATTTTGCTCAGGCGTTTACCGGTATGAAAGCTGGATGCCTGGTGTTGCAAACGTTCCAGTTCTTCGGCCGGTGTAATATCAATATAATATTTTATGGCTTCGGTATAAGCCTGGCGGTTATGCAGTAAGCCGGTTACCTTTATGCGCCAGCGCCGGGCCTCGGTTTTAATTTCATATTCCTCACCCACATGCACCTGTTTTGAGGCTTTCACCTGGTTACCGTCCCACTTCACTTTGCCGCTATCGCAGGCAGCCGATGCCAGCGTACGCGTTTTAAATAAGCGAATCGCCCACAGGTATTTATCAATGCGGAGTTTTTCCTTTTCCATTTGTTTTGCTTATACGATAATAACAATTCAACCTTACCAAAGTTAAAAAATCCCCATGAAAAAGCGATGCCACGGCTCAAGGCCGTGGCATTGAATATATTAATTCTATTTAATTTATTGGCCATTCACCACTTCACGCTTCCCCAAAATACTTATGGAACCAGGGAATGGTTTCAATGCCTTTGTAAAAATTCACCAGGTCGAATTTTTCATTGGGCGAATGCAGGTTATCGCTATCCAGCCCAAAACCCATGAACACGATCTTTACGCCCAGCTCTTTTTCAAGAATGGAGCAAATAGGAATACTGCCGCCGCCACGTACAGGTATAGGTTTTTTTCCGAATGTGGTTTCAATTGATTTAGCGGCTGCCTGGTAGGCTTTTGAATCGATCGGTGTCATATATGGCTCCCCACCGTGCAGACTATACGCTTCAACCGTAACACCGGCAGGCGCTATTTTTCTGAAATGCTGCAATAGCATTTCGGTGATTTTTTCAGATGACTGATTGGGCACCAGCCTCGCCGATATTTTTGCAAAGGCTTTTGAAGGCAATACGGTTTTGGCGCCTTCTCCGGTATAACCACCCCAAATGCCATTTATTTCCAATGTGGGGCGAATGCCGGTCCTTTCATTGGTGGTATATCCTTTTTCGCCCCAAAGTTCTTTAACGCCCAGGTCGTTTTTGTATTCGGTTTCGCTGTAAGGAGCTGCGGCCATTAATTTTCTTTCTCCGGTGGTAGCTTCTACCACATCGTCGTAAAAACCGGGAATGGTGATATAATTATTTTCATCATGGCACGAAGCGATCATTTTAGCCAGCATGGTGGCCGGGTTGGCTACGGCGCCGCCATACACACCGCTGTGTAAATCGCGGTTGGGGCCTGTTACTTCAACCTGTATATACGCCAGGCCGCGAACACCAATGTCGATGGAAGGATTTTCCATGCTGATCATTGCGCTGTCGCTGATGAGAATTACATCGCATTTGAGCAGGTCTTTATTGGCCGCTACAAACTTGCCCAGGTTGGGTGAACCAATTTCTTCTTCACCTTCGATCAAAAACTTGATGTTATTCCCCAGTGAGTTGGTTTTGGATAATATTTCAAGGGCTTTAACATGCATGTAAAACTGCCCTTTGTCGTCGGCAGAACCACGGGCGTAAATGCGTCCTTCTTTGATCACCGGATCAAACGGACCACTGTGCCAAAGGTTCAGCGGATCGGGCGGTTGCACATCGTAATGGCCGTAGACCAATACAGTGGGTTTTGAGGGATCAACAATTTTTTCGGCATATACTACCGGGTGACCATCAGTTTCAAGCACAGAAGCTTTGGTGGCCCCGGCTTCGAGCAATCGCTGTTGCACTTTTTCTGCACATTTTCTCATATCCTCTTTATGAGCGGTGTTGGCGCTCACCGAAGGAATGCGTAACAATTCCAGTAATTCGTCCAGGAAGCGATCTTTGTTCTTTTCCTGGTAATCTTTCCAGGCTTGCATAATCATGAGTTTAGTTATTAACAATACTGAGCAAACAGATAGCGAATATATGTTTTTATCAGGCAACGAGGCCTTACAAAGAATGCTTCTTATCCTGCAGCACGTTCTTCAACGTCCATTCTACCTGTTTTTCGAAGGGGCGACGGCGAACGGTACAATTATCTTTTGTGCAAATGCTGCAGGAGAAATCGAGGCAGGGATCGGTATGAACAAAAAGCTCAATCACGTTTCCAAATTCGCGTTTGATAAGCAGGCCCAGTTCTTCTACTTCCTTATGTGCTTCTACCACGTTCAGGAACCAGGGCACCGTTAGATGGCAATCGATATGCAGCTGGCCGCCGTATTTTATTACGCGCAGGTTGTGCAGGTCGATCCAGTTGGGGCGGCGATTGGCATTCAGCACGGCCAGCATCTTTAATAACAGTTCCTTGTCGGCCTCATCCATAATGCCTGCCAGTGAATGACGCAGAATATGATAACCGGTGTAAATAATGATAAATGCAAAGATGATGGCCGTTACGCTATCGAGCCAGTTCAATCCTGTTAACCTGATCAGTGCCAGCCCAACAATAATACCAAGGGTTGAATAGGTATCGGACTGCAGGTGTTTGCCACTGGCAATTAAAGCGAGTGAGTTATTTTTCTTTCCGTTCCTGATGCTTATCCATCCAACCACAAAGTTGATGACAGCGGTGACAGCCACCAATATAATCCCTTCATCGAGTTTTTGCAGCGGGCGCGGGTTAATGAAATTATTGATCGATTCGTAAATAATAACCATGCCGGCAATAAGGATGAGCGTGCCTTCTACCGCGGCCGATAAAAATTCTGCTTTTCCATGACCATAAGGATGATTTTCATCACGCGGCTTGGCGGCCACATACAAACTGAATAAACCAATAAAACCTGCTATTACATTTACGGTGCTTTCGAGCGCATCGGTTAATATGGCTATAGAGCGGGTTAACCCAAAGGCCACAATTTTTATGATAAACAGTAATACAGCTACTGTTACTACCCATTTCTGTATTCGAAGATTTTCCCGACCTGAATTCAATACAAGCAATTTGGTGCGAAGGTAAGGAGCTACAGGCAATATCAACTAATCAACTCACTGCAATCAGCAATTTGTAACGTGTAACCTGCACCTAAACGTTAACTCACCAGCGGCTGTTCTTTTAACGCCTTCTTCCGGGCAATTAGTTTGCGAACAGCCCTGAAGAATCGGAAATAGTATTCTTTATTGAATAATTGCGAGTCGTGTAAGGCCTTATATATCAGAAACAGACCCAACGGAACCAGTACAATCGTAGCCAGCCACATACCGGCGGCCGGTTGTAAAACATCTTCCTTTACAAACTTTTTACCGAAGTTATTGAGCAGAAAAAAGATCACGAAAAATACCACCGCAAAAACCACCGGTGTTCCTATGCCTCCTTTACGAACAATAGATCCGAGGGGGGCGCCTATGAGAAACAGCACCAGCACGGCAATAGACATGGTGAATTTTTCGTGCCATACCATCAGGTGCATGCGCAGATCTTTTCTTTTAGACTCATAGTCCCACGAAGGCCCTTCTATGGTGGCTTTAATCGAATTGGCGAATGAAATGCTTTGTTCGAGCACTGATGGTTTAACTACGGTAAGCGTTTTATCTGCAGGCGATAACTTTGAACTGTCGGGCAACAGGTCAATAAATTTTGCGCCTTTTTTTACCGGCGGGGCCTTTACGTTTATCCATCCGGTATCGAGGTATTTCGAAAATTCGAGGTAGCTCTGCAGTTCGTGGCGGTCGCGTTCCTGGAATTTTGTAAGCGTTCTTTGCAGTGAATCGATGTTTTTACCCAGCTGCCGGGTGCTTAACATTTCATAACGGTCTTTGTACGCACTGTCGTTGGTGCGGGTTAAAGCCAGCGAGCTCAGGTCGAGCACTTTTTTGTACTCTTTAAAACCAAGTCGTATAAAATCGGTGTTGTTGCCGTAGCGGTTGCCCCGTTCTTCATAACGCCATCCGTTTAACAGAGTAAATTCCAGAAAACGTTTGTCGGCCGAAATGCGCATGATGCCTTTTTCGGCAGCTACGATATTATCCTGCGGACCTGTGCTGGATTCGTAAATGATCACATTATGAAGAATGGAATCTTTTTCTTTTTTCGAAACCTTAATGGCATAATCGGGGATAGTGGTATAAAAAACACCTTCTTTCAGATCAAAGGCCGGTTTTTTATTTACGAGGTCGTAATGCAATGTTTTCATTTTCAGGTTGGCGACCGGAATAACATAATTGTTGAAACTAAATGCCAAACCCGATAACAGCAGGGCCGTAATGAGCAGGGGAAACATGAACCGCAACAATCCGATACCTGCCGATTTAATGGCTACCAGTTCAAAGGTTTCGCCGAGGTTGCCAAAGGTCATGATCGACGATAGCAATATAGCCAGCGGCAGGGCCAGTGGAACAAGGGTAGCGCTGAGGTAAAGGACCAGGCGCAGCATTGTAAACACATCGATGCCTTTGCCAACAAAATCATCTATCCAAAGCCAGAAGAACTGTAGTATCAGTACAAACAGGGTAAGGAAAAACGTTGCGATAAAAGGGCCGATAAATGATCGCAATACCAGTATGTCGAGTTTTTTTATCACGGGTATTAGTTCTTAGTTCTAAGTTCTTTGTTCTGAGATATGTTTTCTCGTTGCCTTTATGCCTTGTTGCCTCGTTGCCTTAATTTTATACAATGAACGCCGCAAAAATACATCTTTCAGCAGAGGAATTATCGCTGGTTCAAAATGCCGGCTGGCTTTTAACAAAGAATACGATTATTGAAAAAGTTTATGTTTTGTTTGGCGAAATCGCCCATGAAACGCGCGACCGGGTGAATGCTGCCAACCCGGCCTGGCTGAGTGAAGAAGTGCGAATGATATCGCCCAAAATATCAAAAGGCGAAAATTACCGGGGCTTACCCTGGGTAATGCTTGACTATCCGCGTTTATTCGGCCGTGAGCATACGTTTGCCATTCGCACGTTTTTTTGGTGGGGCCATTTTTTCAGTGTTACCCTTCATGTAAAGGGGCAATATAAAAAGCAGTACCAGCAAAGCCTGCTGCATCATCTGCCAATGCTGGCAGAGCGTGGATTTTACATATGTATCGGTGAAGATGAATGGCGTCACGAATTCGAAGAAGACAATTACACTCCACTCAGCCAGGTAAATTATACTGCTGTTCAAAAAATTTTGCTGGCTAATAATTTCTGTAAGCTATCCGCCAAAATTTCACTTCCTCAATGGAATCAGTCAAAAGAATTATTAATTGAGCGTTTCCAGACAATCTTTTCATCCATTAATTACCGAGCCGGTGAAAAAGATCTTTCACCTGATAATCCCATAGCTGGCTCTGGTCTTTAACATCCCCTTTATCTGCAAAATCCTTGATCACAAGGATGGTCTGATTCGTTACTTCTGATTTCTCAATTCGGAATTCAAAAAATTCTTCTTTGGGTGCATGCAACCAATGAAATCGTATGAATTTTTCTTCTTCACTTTCCATCACCTCTGCCTTGTCGATTGTTCCATTCCATGAAAAACTGAAAATGCTATCACGTTCATCCACCTTATCAGCAAACCATTCCTGCAAACCTGCAGGTGTACTTAGGAATTCGTATAAAATGGAAGGAGAACATCTTACCGGATACTCTAACGTAAATATGTGTTTCTTACTCATCTAACCCTTGTATTGATCTTTTTTGCAAGTACCAATGGTGCAATTATAGAAAAATAATGCAACCGTCAAAATTTTTTTTTCGTTTTGGGGCTTTAAAAGGGGTAAAAACCCTTAAATATTTGGAAAAAAATTATGTATTTGACAAACAATGGGTTACGAATATATTTGAGAAGCATACAATTATTCGTTAAATTGGTGTGCATATGTTTTTTAAGAACTTAATGCATGTTCATATAACAAATTGATCGGGTATTTCGTTTTTTGAAAGCCATTGACCTTTATTAACCTAAAAAACCCTTTAAAATGACCTACCTATGAGTATGCGGCAACTCAAGATCACGAAATCAATTACGAATCGTGAATCTCAGAGCCTTGAAAAATACTTGCAGGAGATCGGAAAAGTTGAATTGATTAGTCCGGAAGAAGAAGTGAAGCTCGCCGGCTTAATCAAGCAAGGTAATCAAGCAGCCCTTGACAAACTAACCAAAGCGAACCTCCGCTTCGTGGTATCCGTAGCCAAGCAGTATCAGAACCAAGGCCTCTCACTACCAGACCTCATCAATGAGGGTAATTTGGGACTAATCAAAGCAGCACAGCGTTTTGATGAAACCCGTGGTTTTAAATTCATTTCGTACGCCGTTTGGTGGATTCGCCAAAGCATTCTTCAGGCATTAGCCGAACAATCGCGTATTGTTAGGCTTCCTTTGAACAAGGTAGGGTTAACAAACAAGATCCAGAAAGCGTTTTCGCAACTGGAACAGGAGTTTGAACGGGAACCCTCGCCCGAAGAACTGGCCGAACTGCTGGAGCTGGAAACCGATGAGGTTTCAGCTACCCTGGGTATTGCAGCCCGGCACGTAAGCATGGATACGCCACTATCTGAAGGGGAAGACAATACCCTGATAGATGTGTTGGAAAATCACAATGCTGAACGGGCAGATAACAACATCGCGCACAAAGAGTCGCTTAAACAGGAAATCGAGCGCTCTATGAAAATGCTCACCGAGCGGCAAAAAGAAGTGATCTGCTATTTCTTTGGTTTGGGTGTCGATCATCCCATGAGCCTGGAAGATATCGGAGATAAATTTAATCTCACCCGCGAGCGGGTACGACAAATCAAGGATAAAGCAATAACGAAGCTGCGCACCAATTCACGTTCAAAGGCCCTGCGGGGATATTTGGGCGTTTAACCTTAAAAAAGTAAGCCGGCAAAAGAAACTTTACACAACAACAATTTACTTCCTGTAAATTTGCAGTCCTTAAAGTGAATATAATTTACCTTATATTCACTTTTTTGCTTTATGAAGGGGCTCCGCGAAGGCGTCCTTCGACTTAGCCCGGGATATGGTAACTCATATCCGGAGAAGTCCTGAGCGGAGCCGAAGGATGCGAGAAATATCATTGACTAAGGACTTTGAACTGAGAAAAACAGGAAGTTATGTTTGAAAATCTTACCGATCGGCTCGAGTCGGCCCTTAAACAGATAAAAGGTGAAGGCCGTATCACCGAGCTGAATATTGCCGCTACTGTAAAAGACATCCGCCGTGCACTGGTAGATGCCGATGTGAACTATAAAATTGCCAAGGAATTTACCGATAAGGTGAAAGACAAGGCCCTGGGCCATAAAGTATTAACCGCTGTAAGCCCCGGTCAGTTAATGGTGAAGATCGTTAAAGACGAACTGGCCGAACTGATGGGCGGTACCGAAAGCGATTTTAATGCAAAAGGCAATCCCGCTGTTATTCTCATCGCCGGATTACAGGGTTCCGGTAAAACCACCTTCAGCGCCAAACTGGCCAACTTTCTTAAAACTAAAGGCCGCTTTTCGCCCATGCTGGTGGCCGCGGATATTTACCGCCCGGCGGCGATTGACCAGTTGAAAGTACTGGGCGAACAAATTCAGGTAGACGTATACAGCGAGCCCGAAAATAAAAATGCGGTGGAGATTGCCAACAATGCGATCAAAGAAGCCCGCAGTAAAAATAAAAACGTGGTGATCATCGATACCGCCGGCCGTTTGGCTATCGACGAGGCGATGATGACCGAGGTTGCCAACATAAAATCGGCTGCAAATCCGCAGGAAATATTGTTTGTGGTTGACTCCATGACCGGTCAGGACGCGGTGAACACGGCAAAAGCGTTTAATGATCGCCTTAACTTCACCGGCGTGGTATTGACCAAGTTAGATGGTGATACCCGGGGTGGGGCAGCCCTTTCGATCAAATACACCGTTCAAAAACCCATAAAGTTTGTCAGTAGCGGTGAAAAACTCGATACGCTCGATGTGTTTTATCCCGAGCGTATGGCCCAGCGTATTTTGGGTATGGGTGATATTACCACCCTGGTTGAAAGAGCGCAGGAACAATTCGACGAAGAACAGGCCCGCAAGCTCGAAAAAAAGATACGCAAGAACCAGTTCAATTTCGAAGATTTTAAGCAACAACTTGAGCAGATCAAGAAAATGGGTAACATCAAGGATCTGCTGGGCATGATACCGGGTGTTGGCAAAGCGATAAAAGATATCGACATCAGCGACGATGCATTCAAAGGCATTGAAGCCATGATCAATTCCATGACGCCGCTCGAGCGTACCGATCCCGATGTAATTGATATGAAGCGCAAAATGCGCATTGCAAAAGGGGCCGGAAAGGATATTGGTGAAGTAAACGCCTTTTTGAAGCAGTTTGAGCAAATGAAACAGATGATGAAGATGATGAATAAGATGCCAATGGGCCGAATGGGAATGCCGAAAAGGTAAGTTGAGAATTGTTCAAAAGTTGATAAGTTAACAGGTTGAAAAGGTGGGCTTGCTCACCGGTAAACCAGAGAATTTATTAACTTGTTAACTAAATTAAATACGTTCTTTGCAGAATAATAGCAGAATAATTCAGGTATTTGTTGATCTGAATTATTAAATTTGGAAAAATCAGTTCGATTGCTATTTTTGCAATCGTTAAATGAAAAGTAACCCTATTTGTTCACGCATTTAAATTTCTATTTAAGATGCCAGTTAAAATCAGACTGCAACGCCATGGGTCTAAAAAAAGACCTTTTTATTTCATCGTAGTGGCCGATGCCCGTTCTCCCCGGGATGGTAAATTTATCCAGAAGTTAGGTACGTACAATCCACTTACAGTTCCTGCTACAATTCAGTTAGATCGCCAGAAGGCTCTGGATTGGCTGCACAAGGGTGCTCAACCTACTGATACCGTTCGCAGAATATTGTCTTACAAAGGTGTGCTGTACCTCAAACATTTGTTGCGTGGTGTAAAACTTGGTCTGTTCGACGAAGCTACCGCTATGGAAAAATTCCAGAAGTGGCATGCCGAACATGAAGTTCAGGTTAAAAAACGCCAGGAAACAAATGCCCGTGATAGAAGACCTCGCCGTGGCGGAGCCGGTGCACCTCCCGTACGCAGGGACAGAGGATAATAATCCTGAAGCAGTATAGCTAACTGTCAACTTGTTGTAAAATCCTGTTCCGGTTAAATTCGGGACGGGATTTTTTTTGTCCCTTCCCGAAAACATCCCCCGGCAACCATTCAATTCGCTTTGTTATTTTTGCGTCATGACTAATTATCACAGCATTGGCAAACTGGTGGCAACATTTGGGGTAAAAGGCGAAGTGGTGTTGCAGCATTACCTGGGCAAAGAAACTTCGCTCAAAGACCTTGAAACTGTTTTTATAGAAGCAAAGAAGGATGAAATGCTGCCGTATTTTATTGAAAATACACGCATTAAGAGCGAGGAAGAATTATTTATAAAGTTCGAAGGTATTGAAACAAAAGAAGCTGCAACAAAGCTTCTTCAAAGAAAACTATGGCTTACGCAGGACGATTTTAATAAATATGCCTCCAAATCGGCCCCCATTGCCTTACTGGGTTTTCATATCATTAACGAAGGGAAAGACCTGGGCGAAATACTGGAAGTGATTGAACAGCCGCACCAGGTGCTTTGCCGCATCGAGGTAAGCGGAAAGGAAGCCCTGATACCCGTTCATGAAAATTTTCTGCTGAAAATTGATAAAAAGAAAAAACAGGTTCATGTTGAGCTGCCCGACGGGTTGCTCGATATTTATCTGTAAGAAAGAAGCGCATTGCTGATCTGCACAAAATGCCGCTGGTGATGGGCAATGACAAAAGCAAACACATCGCCCATTTTCAGCTTTATAAAGGGCGCGATGGAAATAGGGATCCTGATACGCCCGATATCGGTTTTTTTAGCCCGGTGTAACAGTTCAAGCAATAAAAGTTCCTGCTGCTCAAATTCATTCAATACTGTTTTGCTGTTGATATCCGGCGAAGGCCGGTGGTCTTTAGGGGCCTTCATTTTATTGGTGATGGTTCCGTTTTGTTTGGGTAACATCGATTTGGTAAAATAGCCTCCCAGCCAGCCGGATATAAAAAATTCATTAGCCGGATAATTAGTTTTTTCGAGCGCCTTCTTAAGCAGGGGCAAATAATAGCGGCCATACGAGTTAAGGTGCTCAACCACCTGCGCCACACTCCATTTACCAGGTGCAGGCTGTTGTAATAATACGGCAGGGTCCTGTTGCTGCAGGTATTTTAGTTTAACCATTATTTCGCGGGTATCGGCCTGCAGTTGTTCAAGCAATGTTTCGCTGTTTACTTTTTTCATTTGCTTTATTTCTTTACACAAAGCTATTTCCCCGCTAACGCATAAATGTTGGTGTACGCTAAGATTTTAGTCCGAAAGTCCGAAAGTCGGGAAGTCCGAAAGAAAAATGCAGGAGCTTGTATTTTCTTTTCCGTCTTTCGGTCTTATTCAATGCGAACAGTTGCCAGCAACTTACTAAAAGTAGTAGCATCCATGCCCAGGTAACCGGCGAGGTATTTATGAGGTATTAACTGCAACACGTGCGGACTGCGTTTTAACAGGGTTTTAAACTTTTCTTCGGCGCTGTAGGTTAATAATTCAATCTGCCGTTCGAGCACGCCCATCAGGGCGTAAGAAGTAAACAGGCGTATAAGCCTTTCAACTGTATGGTATTTATCCATCAGTTGCTGCACCTGCAGATGCGTAGTTCGCAACAGGGTGCTGGCGGTTAATGTTTCCAAAAAATACCTCGAGGGCTGTTGCGTTAAGAACGAGTCGGCCACGCCTGAAAAAGAATAAGGATATGTAAACACCACCGTTGCTTCGGGATGGCTGGCATCTATATAAAAGGCGCGCTGAACGCCTTTCAAAACAAAATATAAATGACGTTCTGTTTCGCCTGCTGCGGTAAGAATGGTTTTGCGTTTGCAGGATACCGGCTGCCAGATGGCCGTAAATTCGTTCCATTCTTCATTGCCCAGCGGGTAAATGGCAAAAATGTGCTTTTTTAATTGCTCAAAGGCGTCTTCCATGAGGTAAATTTAAGAAGTCTGAAGACAGAGGCCTGAAGTCAGAACTATTGCTGGAACTGAGGTATTTATTCACCATTGACCATTCACCATTCACGACTTTCATTAACTTGAGTTCTCAATGAACAATCCGCAACGCATCATAGCGCATTTTGATCTCGATGCATTCTTCGTATCGGTTGAGTGCCTGAACAATCCTTCATTAAAAGGAAGGCCTTTGATCGTGGGCGGACGCGAGCGTGGGGTAGTGGCAGCCTGCAGTTATGAAGCCCGTAAATTCGGAATTCATTCGGCCATGCCTATGAAAACAGCCATGCGTTTATGTGCGCATGCAACGGTTGTGAAAGGCAGCCGTGGCGAATACAGCCGCTATTCGCGATGGGTTACTGAAATAATAGCTGCCAAAGCGCCTTTGTTCGAAAAGGCATCCATTGATGAGTTTTATCTTGACCTAACAGGCATGGATAAGTATTTTAATCCCTGGCAATGGACGATCGACCTGCGGCAGGAGATTACTGATAAAACCGGGTTGCCAATTTCGTTCGGACTGGCATCGAACAAAATGGTAGCCAAGATAGCTACCGATGAGGCTAAACCAAATGGCTATTTGCATATTGCTTTTGGAAGGGAACAGGAGTTTCTGGCATCATTAAAAGTGAACAAAATTCCGGGGGTAGGCGAGCATATGCACCAGGCATTACGCGAACTGGGCATCGAAACCATTGCCGACCTGGCCGTTCAGCCCATTGAGTTGCTCGAAAACCGCTTTGGCAAGTATGGCGGCGATTTATGGAACAAAGCACATGGTATTCATCATGGCGAGGTAGTGCCTTACCATGAGGCCAAATCAATTTCTACAGAAAGTACTTTTGAAGAAAATATTTCTGATGCCGACCGGCTGCTGAGCGAGCTGGTAGGCATGACAGAGCGGGTGGCCTATGAGTTGCGCCAGGATAATAAAATGGCCGGTTGTATTGCGGTTAAAATACGCTACCCCGATTTTGAAACCACTTCGCGCCAAACCACCATTGCCTATACTTTTTATGATGATGAGCTGATTCCCAAAGCTAAAGACCTGTTTAACAAGCTTTACCGAAAGGGGCATGCGGTGCGGCTGCTGGGAGTGCGGCTAAGCGAACTTACCGATGAGGCCGTGCAAACCAATTTATTTAGCGATGTTGAAAAAAAGACCGAGCTTTATAAGGCTATCGACGATGTAAAGAACCGGTATGGCAGTAATTCAATAACAAAGGCCACTGGTTTGTGATCAGCATTCAATACATTAGTAGCCCAAATCTTTAATAATCGCTCTTGTACGCAAGGCGGCATCCTGTACCTGCCGAAAACAAATAATTAAACTATCAGTCTACTTTGTCGGTAGGGATTAGTATCTTCGTACTCCTTTTGAGGGTGACATCATTTTTATAACCTAAAATACGAGTAATATGAGTTTACGATTGGGTGACATTGCCCCTAATTTTCAGGCTAAAACAACCGCCGGCGATATTGATTTTTACGAATACCTTGGTAATGGCTGGGGAATTTTGTTTTCGCACCCTGCAGACTATACTCCGGTTTGTACTACCGAATTAGGTAAAACTGCTTTGTTGCAGGAAGAATTTGCCAAACGCAATGTTAAAGTGCTGGCTGTAAGTGTTGATCCGCTCGATAAACACCTTGGCTGGGTAAATGATATCAATGAAACACAGAATTGCACTGTTGAATTTCCTATCATTGCCGATGAAAACAGAAATGTGGCTACTTTGTATGATATGATTCACCCCAATGCTTCGGAAACTTTTACTGTTCGCTCGCTGTTTGTGATAGGCCCCGATAAAAAGGTTAAACTGATGATCACTTATCCTGCATCTACAGGAAGAAACTTTTATGAAGTATTACGGGTTGTTGATTCACTGCAACTGACAGCTAATTACAGCGTTGCTACACCAGCCGACTGGAAACATGGTGAAGATGTAATTGTGGTGCCTGCTGTTTCAACCGACGATGCCATTAAGAAATTTCCCAAAGGTGTAAAAGTGGTAAAGCCTTACCTGCGTTATACACCCCAACCGGATAAATGATAACATCGATTCAGATGATAATTAATAAAAAAATCCCCCGATGCATCGGGGGATTTTTTGTTGTACAGCGTTATCCGGCTCTGATTGCCGAACTATAAAAGCAAAAAGGCCGGTTGCAGAAGCAACCAGCCGTTATTCCTCTAAATCTCAGAAACGTCCCCGTTCAGAAATGCATTACCAAACCTGGTTATTTACCTGGTATGTGTGTGAACCGGAACTGCGGCTGAGCGCAGAAACCCCCGAAGAGCATCAGCCGCCCGGTTCATCCACTTTGAAGGTTTAAAGGGTTCATGAATATATTCCATGAGCATCAGGCTGAAAGATGCTCGATAATTTTTACTTCCTGTTTTATAAACCGCATGTTATAGGGAATATTCTGCAGGTTTAAAAGCGCCAGGTTCAATGCACTCAAAGGCAAGGCACTTTCGTATCGTTCATCTTCGATCGAAACCGGAATTAATGCTAATAATTCTATAAGGCATTGTTCCGGCAATGGCAACACAAAAAAAGTATACCGAAGGGTGATCACACCGATAAAATCGGCTGGTATATAACATAACTTACCCAAAGCAAAATGTTGCGCATCGGAAACTGTTGCTGGCGCCAGCTCAATAGGCGGCTCGGGCCCCGCCTGTACACATGAAAATGATACAATGCTTCCTGTGGGTACGTTGGTACAGCTGATTACAAAAAGCACATCCTCGCTAACATGATGCTGCCTGTACTGTACCGAAATAAAACCAATCACCTCATTGGGCAATCGCTGTGTTACTGAATTGTTGACCATACACTATTTTTAACCTGTTGGACATAAGTACAAAACAGCTTCGCCTGCAACTTTAATAATGCTTCCATTTGTGGAATACAGCGATAATCATTATTGTTTCATTGGGTACCGGCGGCGTCCCCCGTTGCGTTAATACATTCCCTTGCCCGCAGGCGAAAACTGAATTTGTTTTTTGAACCTGGTTTTTACTCCGCCGAGGATATTATGTAAAGAACTGACAACACAATTACGAATTCATGTACCTGTTAGTGACCAACCGATTAAATTTATTTATGATATATAATTTGTATTTGTTGTTGGGTTCGTAATAAAAATCTTACCGGAATCGTGCATCAATGATGAAGCAAATTTCAAAACATTATCGGTTAAACACAACCGCTGAAGTACCTGAAAAAAAATCAGGTACTTTTACGGGGTAGCACATTCTTGCTTTTTTATGGGGCTTTACATAGCTTTGAAAAAACATTTTTTAACCTCAAATCCTAAACTATGCCCGAAACCAACATTCAGGTGAATACCACCTATCAGATACCTCTTGCAGACGCTGAAAGGTATACCGCAAGATGGAGAGAAGACCACCGGGGCTCAGACAAAGCTTTCACTATTAATGTGCAGGAATTAAAAGACATCATTGATGAGCTTGGCAGGCGTCATCACCACCATTGCCCTATAGAACAAATCCGCGTTTACTTTGGCATTAAAGACGATGGCAAAGAAGGATTGATATTGGTAGGTGTTGATAAAGATGGGAAAGATATTACCACCCTTCCTCCCACATCTGATGGAGCAGATGATGATGTTGATAATTCAGGAACGTACGATTTTACCAAGCCATGCCCGGATACCTGCGATGAAACCAGCCCGTTGAGTTGAGTAACATTACCTGGTCTCTTACTTATTGCTAGTTAAACATGTAACAATTTAAAATGATGTTCCACTATTTAAAGCAAATAGTGTTTGAGGTGGCCTCCTATGCAGTGGGGCCACCTTTGTTGCTGGGTATCTGGCAATTCAAAAAACTACCGGCCGCAGGCAGGCTTATTAGTATACATTTGCTATTTGCCGGCCTTACAGCGTTGATTGCAGAGTTGTTGTGGTATTACCGTACTAACAATTTGTTTTTACTGCATATTTATACTGTTGAAGAATGCGGAATGATTTTGTGGTTTTACAGTCATATGTTCCGTGGTTTTATAAACCAGAAAGTATTCCTGTATATTTTTCTTTCATTTTTCGTTTTTGCGGTGATCAATTCGGTTTTTTTTCAATCACTAACGCAAAACAATACTTATTCGCGAGGTATCGAAGCAACGATCATTATTTTATGCGCCATTGGTTTTTTTTATAAAATGCTTAGTGAAACAAAGATCGAAAAGCCCGAGCAATCGCCTTATTTCTGGTTTAATACAGGTTTTCTTATTTATTTTTCCGCTTCCCTGTTATTGTTTACGCTGAGCAATTACATTCGTGGTGTTCAATATAAGCAACTAAGACATGACATCTGGACACTGCATGCATTCTTTTCCATTGTTTTGTACACATTTATAGCAATTGGTTTATGGAAATGGCGAAAGAGGTAGATATATTTTTCTTTTTATTCGCCGGCACGCTGGGCATGATAACCCTGGCCGGTGGGGTAATTGCTTTTTTTATGGTGTACCAGCGACGTCTGATGCGCAAGCAGGGCGAACTGCATGAAATGGAAATGAAACATAAAGAAGAATTGCTGTATAGTAACATTGAAATGCTTGAGAACGAACGGAAGCGTATTGCCAAAGATCTGCACGACGATATAGGGCATGTTTTTTCAACTTTGTCATGGCGGCTTCGGCAGTTGGATGCAAACTCAGGTAAGGAAGAAATAGCAACCATTCTTAAAGATGCGCAGGATTTGATCAGTACAGGAGTGCACAGCGTAAAAACCATTACGCATGATATGGTGCCCTATGGCTTTGAAATTTTTGGATTGATTACAGCTATTCAAAACTTATGCGACCGGGCAATGGCTTCGGGTGTGCTCGACATAAATTTTGAATACACCGACAGCATGTCATCTTTATCTGATGATGCCTGTTTAAATATTTACCGTATTATTCAGGAATTGATCAGCAATACGATCAAATACGCGGCAGCCAGCCGTATAGATATTCAGCTGGCCGCTACGCCTAATGTGCTGGTGTTAAACTATAATGATAACGGTAAAGGATTTATTACAGAAGAAGGTATCAAAAAAAGAAAGGGATATGGCCTTAGCAATATCGAAAGCCGTATTCATATGCTTGGCGCCCGGCACACTTATACTACAGCGCCCGGCAAAGGAGTACAGGTAGAAATTATAATACCAATAAAAGACGAGCATGGAGCAAACAACCATACAGGTAGCAGTGGCGGATGATCAGCAATTATTTCGCCAATGCCTGGTATCGAATATAAACCTGTTGCAACAGGTGCGGGTAATAATGGAAGCAGAGAACGGGCAACAATTGATTAGCATGTTGCAAACAGCCCCTGTGCAGCCCGATGTAATTTTGCTTGACCTGAACATGCCCGGTATGAACGGGGTTGAAACCACTGGAAAAGTGCGCAATTCCTTTGCCGGAATGAAGATCATTATTCTGTCGGTGCACAGCGAACCACGGCATGTTATTTACATGATCGAAAAAGGTATTAATGGCTACCTGTCGAAACACAGCACGCTCGAAGAGGTAGATAAAGCAATAAACGCCGTGTACCGGAACGGGTTTTATTTAAGTGAGGAATTGATGAAATCTATTCAGCATGGGCTGCCTCAAAAAAACAAGAAATTTTATTTTGATGTGCAGGAAACGCTTACCCGGCGTGAGAAAGAAGTGTTGGGGCTTATTTGCAAAGAATATACAACGCCCGAAATAGCACACCAGTTATTTTTAAGCGAAAGAACGGTAGAAGGCCATCGCAATAATCTTTTAACCAAAACCGGCGCCCGCAATACCGCAGGCCTGGTGATCTTCGCTTTGCGAAATAAACTGGTAGACATTTAAGCGTAGCGGTTTTCAACCGGGCTTATACTTCTCCTTAAATATTTTATCGGTATTGGCGTGAATGAATGCGGTGCTTTTTTTGAAATCAGAACGGATATTAGGTGTTAAATAATTGATCCAGGCCGGATCGTTCTCCTGTCGGAAATAATTATATAAAGCGAGGGCATAGCCCCATTCGCGTTGTTTAAGATACCCAAGGCTGTTATGCCCCCGAACGTCGTACCCTTTAATTTCCCTGAACGCACAGTTGGCGTTAAAAATACCAATGCCAAATACAACAGTGGTAAGATCGGTTAATGATTCATCATTGAATTTAACCCGCTTTTCGCCCAGTAATTTAATATGAGCGAATTCATGAGCAATGGTGGCCACCAGTTTTTCGGGGTCTTTTAAATTATTCCTTTCAATAAAAACATCATATTTACCCTGCTCATTTTTTTCGAAATATAAACCTGATGTCAATTGCTCTTCACTGTTATCATCAGGAACCGTCCAGGTTCTGAAGCCATAGTCGCCCTGAATTTCATGAATGCTGTGGTTATAAGTATCGAGGTTAATATCATTCCCGTTAATTTCCATTTGATTGCCTATAATGGCAGCGGTTTGCAGTAACGAATTGTTCGAGCCATCGTATTGAATGGGAAAATGATCAGCAGTAGGAAAAAGAAGGGGCTTGCCGGCTAAATTTTGTTGTCCGAATTCCTGCACCAGCCAAACAAATGCCTGTTCCATCCATAACCGCGTGTTGGTATCGATGGGACATTCGTTGGGTTGCTTTTTTAAAAATCCGAACATACCGGGTGCAGTGAATGATAATTATCCTGAAGTTACGCATAACAAGTTTTATCTTCCATGAAATTTATGTCACATGAAAAAACTGCTTATAGGGCTGCTTTTTTGTAATCCATTAATGCTGTTTTCGCAACGTACCATTTTGCACTGCGGTAAACTGATCGATGTTACCAAAGGGCAGGTATTGAATGAATATTCTGTTATTGTTGACGGCAATAAAATCACTGATGTACAGGCCGGCTATGTAAAGCCGTCAGGTACCGACAAAGTAATTGAACTGAAAAATAAAACCGTTATGCCGGGCCTTATGGATTGCCATGTGCATATGGAGCATGAAACCAATCCCAATGCCTACCTCGAAACTTTTACTAATAACCCGGCTGACTATGCATTTATGTCGGTGGTTTTTTCAGAACGTACGTTGATGGCCGGTTTTACCACGGTACGCGACCTGGGAGGCATTGGCGTGAATATTTCACTTCGCAATGCCATTAACAAAAAGCTGATCAAAGGTCCGCGGATATATACGGCCGGTAAATCCATTGCCACTACCGGCGGACATGCCGACCCCACCAACGGATACCGGAAAGATTTGATGGATGATCCCGGACCCGCAGCAGGCGTCGCCAACGGGCCTGATGAATGCCGTAAAGCAGTAAGACAACGATACAAAGATGGAAGCGACCTCATAAAGATCACTGCATCGGGCGGTGTGTTAAGCGTTGCAAAAAGCGGAGAAAACCCACAGTTCACCGAAGAAGAAATAAAAGCCATTGTAGAAACGGCGCACGACTATGGTTTTAAAGTAGCGGCACATTGCCACGGCGCCGAAGCTATGAAAAGGGCTGTTAAGGCTGGTGTAAACAGTATCGAGCATGGCACTTTTATGGATGAGGAAGTGATGCAGTTAATGAAACAACACGGTACTTATTTTGTGCCCACCATTACAGCCGGCAAATCGGTAGCCGATTCGGCAAAGAAACCGGGTTATTATCCGGCGCTGGTAACTCCCAAGGCATTGGCCATTGGTCCTAAAATACAGGGCACGTTTGCCAAAGCGTACAAGGCGGGTGTGAAGATCGCCTTTGGTACCGATGCAGCTGTATACGCTCATGGAAAGAACTGGATGGAATTTATTTATATGACCGAAGCGGGTATGCCTGCAATGGAAGCCATACAATCAGCTACCGTATCGGCTGCCGACCTGATTGGTATTTCGGATATAGCCGGCAGTATTGAAAAAGGAAAATTGGCCGATATAATTGCCGTTGACGGCGACCCTATTAAAGATATTCAGTCGATGAGCAAAGTGAAATTTGTGATGAAGGATGGGGTGGTATATAAGGAGGAGTAATTTTTTTAACGCGGAGGCGCATCGTTCGACCCGCCGATAGTCGGGCAGGCTTCGCTCACGACTACGTGCTTACATTGTAGCGTGAAATCCTGAGCGAAGCCGAAGGACACGTTTCTGCGGTTATACTATATTTATCCCTGCCATTTTTTAAGCTGTTGCAGCAGGGCGCGCATGTCTTTGGGCAAAGGTGCTTCGAGGTTATAGGCATTACCGGCCATATCGGTAAATGCCAGCCGGTGTGCATGTAAGCCTACCCGTGATAGTATAGGCTTTTCTTCTTCCTGGTATTTTGATAATTTAAAATTCCTTTTAAAAGAAGAAATGCGAACGGGCAGGCCGTCGCCATACAGTTCGTCGCATACCAACGGGTGACCAATGTATTGCATGTGCACCCTGATCTGGTGTGTACGGCCGGTATGAATGCGAAATTGCACGAGCGAAAATTTCCCAAACTCTTCCAGCACTTCATAGTCAGTAACAGCCGGTTTGCCTGATTTGTGAATGACCATAAGGCCTCTTTTAACCAGGTGTTCCGTAATGGGTGCATCGATGGTTTTGCTTTTTTCGGCCGGGGAACCATTTACTATACCGAGATAATATTTTTCAACTGATCTTTCTTCAAAAGCCTGCGACAAAAACTTATGCATTTCAGCATCTTTGGCAAATACAATGATACCGCTGGTTTCGCGGTCGAGCCGGTGAACGGTAAATACCTGTTCGTATTTTTGCTGCAATAATTGTTTTAATGAAACTTCCTTTCCTTCACGATCGGGTATGCTTAATAAACCGGCGGGTTTATTAAGAACTATAAAACGATCATTCTCTGCAATGATCTCCGGTGAAATTTTAACCACGGGTAGCTGTTTTGTTTTTCGTATACGAGGCATTCAGGTACTTGAGCAGGCGCACTTCTTTTTCGGATAAAAAGCGCCATTTGCCTCTTTCAACATTCTTTTTGGTGAGGTTGGCATACATTACCCGGTCGAGGTTACGAACGTCGTACCCGAGGTGTTCAAAAATGCGGCGAACAATGCGGTTGCGTCCGCTGTGAATTTCAATGCCAATTACGCTTTTATCTTTCGGATCGGCATAAGCGAGCGAGTCGGGCGCAATCACACCATCTTCGAGTGTAACACCATTCAAAAGGGCGTCAAAATCTTTTTTAACCAGTGGTTTATCGAGCTTTACTTCGTATATCTTTTTTATTTCGTAGCTGGGGTGCGATAATTTTTGCGCCAGTTCACCGTCGTTGGTGAGCAGCAATACACCGGTGGTGTTTCTGTCTAAACGTCCTATGGGATAAACACGCTCGGGTGTTGCGCTGCGAACAATATCCATCACTGTTTTTCTTCCCTGCGGATCTTCGGTGGTAGTGATAAAATCCTTGGGTTTATTCAATAAAATATACACAAGGTTTTTGCGGATGAACAGTTTTTTACCATTCACTTTTATTTCATCCTGATCGGTAACCTTATGCCCTGGTTCGGTAATTTTTTGGCCATTCACAATTACTTTGCCTGCCTTTACTATTTCGACTGCATCGCGCCGTGAGCAAATACCGGCATGGGCGATGAATTTGTTTAAGGGCATGGCTCCCTTGGGGGTGGGGGTGGAATCAGGTGCTTTATTACCTGTTTCCTGCTTTTTTTGTATTGCGACTTTTGGGTTGTTGCCTGTAATTTGTTTTTTCACAAATCCCTGTTGCTTCCCTGAATCCTGTGCCTTGTAAGTTCCTTGTTCCTTGTTCCTGGCAGGTTGCGGCTTGTACCCTGTACCTTCTTCCTTGTGTTTTCCTGGCCGGGGTTTGTTCCCTGTTTCTTCGGCCCTGAATCCTGAGCCTTGCTTGTTCACCGAAGCTTTACCGAAGGTGGATGGCTTGTGTCTTGTATCTTCTTCCTTGTTCCTTGTTCCTTGAGCCTTGTCCCTTGAACCTTGAGGTTTATAACCAGCTCCATGGGCTCTTGCTTCCTTTGCCTCCTGTTTCTTCTTTTCGAAGTATTCTTTTGTTTCCTGACGGGCTTTTTTCTTTTCCTGGCGGATGCGTTCTTTCTTTTTGGCGCCGGTTTCGCCCTGCTGAATGAATTTCTTAAATGGTTGACTCATTGTGTAGTAGTTTGCTGTTTTTCAACAGTAATGAGCGGCGAAGATACAAAATAAAAAACTCTCCCGGTTTTAGGCCGGGAGAGCGTTATTAATTGAGCTGCATTTATGATTGAAAGCCGATCAATCGGCTTGATGTTTTTTGTGCTGCTCCAGTTTCTGCAATTGTTCAGGGGTAAGAATTGATTTCAGGCTATCGTGCTGCTGTTTTTTGTATTCTTTCATCTGAGTTTTTTTCTGTTCGTCGGTAAGCGATTTATCGTCATGTATAGCCTTGAATTTCTGCGCCATATCTTCATGGTTCTTTTTGAGGGCGGCTACCTGATCGTCGGTTAAACCCAGCTCTTTTTTCATTTTTTCGAGCCGATGTTCACCATGTTTTTTCATATCATTTTTGTGGTCCTGCCGCATCTTTTTCAGGCTGGCCTTTTGCTCCGGTGTGAGCAGCTTTTCGACTTTATCGTGGTGCTCTTTACGTATAGTAGCCATTTTGCTCTTCCATTCCCGAACTGTTATATCCTCATTCTTTTTCAATTCGGTCATTTGTTGCTTGTAATCTTCATTAATGGTCTTTAACTCGTTTTTTTGATCATCGGTTAAATTCAGCTTTTGCGTCATATCGAAGCGATGACGGCCTCTATGCTGATTGTCGGCAAAGCCGGGGTTTTGATCCTGGGCATATACGCCTACCGCTACAAAGGCCGTTAACACTATGCCTGCAAGTACTTTTTTCATATTATTTATTTTACATTTTAGAAGCCGGATGAGACGGGAACTTCCGGCAAGCTTTGTTAAAAAATCTTTTAAACAGTATAATAGACGCCGGATTGGGCTGCCGGTTTAACCGAAGCACGAAATTATTCGTACCACCGGCCCCTGAAGGGGAGTGCCCCCAGCCCCTGAAGGGGAGTGCCCCCAGCCCCTAAAGGGGTGTTAATAAAAGTTAAGAATAGCTCAGTAGAGTTCTGAACGTACAAGTGAGTGACACAACAGGAGTTACATAGTAATTCTGTAGTCGGCAAAAAAAGCCAACTGCCACTTGTTCTATTGCCTTTTGCTTATTGATCTTTATTTGCCAGTTGTCCGCAGGCCGCATCAATATCTTTACCGCGGCTGCGGCGCAGGCGGGCGTTTACGCGGTTGCGCTCGAGGTAGTTCATAAATTGTTGTACGGTATGCTCATCGGGTTTTTCAAAGCGGGCCGCCTCAATGGGATTGTACTCAATAATATTCACCAGGTCGGCGGGCACCTGCCGGTAAATTTTAATTAGTTCATCGGCATCCTTTAAACTGTCGTTAAAGTTTTTGAACAGAATGTATTCGAAGGTGATTTCGTTATTCGTTTGTTTGTAGAAGTGATTCAATGCCCCGATCAACGCTTTCAGGTTGTTGGTTTCGTTGATGGGCATGATTTCGTTTCGCTTTTTATCGTTGGCAGCGTGTAACGACAACGCCAGCTTGAATTTCACTTTGTCGTCGCCAAGTTGATTGATCATTTTTGCAACGCCGGCAGTGGAAACGGTAATTCGCCGGGGGCTCATACCAAGGCCATCGGGCGAGGTTATGCGTTCAATGGCCTTGAGCACGTTTTTATAATTAAGCAGGGGTTCACCCATGCCCATAAATACAATATTGCTAAGCTTTTTTTCGTATACGCGTTCGCATTGCTGATTGATAAGCACCACCTCGTCGTAAATTTCATCAAACTCAAGATTGCGTTTACGGTCCATATAACCTGTAGCGCAAAATTTACAGCTCAGCGAACAACCGATCTGTGAAGAAACACAGGCGGTTTTACGTTCATCGGTGGGGATCAGTACGCCTTCAACAAGATGTCCTTCGTACGTGCGGAAACGCGATTTGATAGTGCCATCGGCTGAGTATTGCGTAGCGTCTACAGTTAAAGCAGGCAATGAAAAATTTTCGGTCAGTTTGGCGCGCAGTTCCTTGCTCAGGTTGGTCATGGCCTCGAACGTATGGGCCTGTTTCAGCCAAAGCCATTCATACACCTGTTTTGCGCGGAATTTCTTTTCGCCCAGGGTTTCAAAATACTGTTCCAGCTCACTGAGGCTCAACTGCCTTATATTCTTTTTCGCCGTTTTTAACATGGTGCAAAGGTACAAAGGGTTAAGCGGATTTGCGAATGAAGGCCGGGTTGATTTGCATGCCTGGGGTATGGGCCTGAAAGTCAGGTTGATAGGGCTTTTGCAGCTTACCGCATAATTTTTCGCTTTACAGATGAAAAGTATTCACTGGTAACTGTTTTATCGGGATGCAGGTCAATGTGCTCGTATAAGTACAATAATTTATTTAACAGAATGGTCAGTTCTACCGGTTCTTCATAATTGCCATACGCAGTGCTTTTAATCTGTTTACCAGTAGTTTCTATAAGTATCCCGCATGTTTGATCATCTGTCCAGGGAGCTTCGTAGTAAGGCTTTAATGAATCTACAGGCAAATTTCTGATCCGGGTAAGAATTCCTGCATATTCATCGCTGCTGATTTTGCCTTTTTGTCCGCCTGTTTTTTTAGCATGCATTCCGCCAAAAAAACGCATATTACCTGAAGCATCAATTTCAAAATTAATATCGGGACAGGTGCCAAAACACATTGAACTTGAAAAATATATTTTAGAAGGGGTGATATTGTTTTTTATATGAATCTTTTTAAAGGTTAATGTGTGAGCGGTATCCTTATCAGATGCCGGCTTGAACAACACCATCGAATCGGCTGTTAGTTGGGTAATTTTATAATGGTATTTCTGATGCCATTTTTCGTTCGGTAAACTTTCAATGTACAGACTATCGCCGTTAAAAGAATATTTTAAATTGAATCCCCAGGGTATATTGGTTGAACAAACAGTATCTTCAAAAGAAATATACCCCTTTTTATTTTCGTCGAACGGTGTTTTTGCATTTTCCGTTTCCCAGTCTCCTTTTATCAGGGTAGCACGGTTAGCCTGAGCGAATTGCTGTTGGTTAAAAAGAAGAAAGCATGTAACAAGTAATATTATATATTTCATCAGCAAAGGATTTACTATAAGATGCACCGGTTAAAATTTTTGCATAAATACTTCTGAATATAGTTATTAAGGCTGCCCAAACTGTTTTAATTAATAAAGTTTTATTGAAGCCCATTAATTTAAATACAATTACTTTGCGGCGCAGCAGCCGTTTCACGGTTCATCCTTCGACTTCGGCCTACGTTAAAGCTTCGTCGGATAAGTCGCTCAGGACTGTGGCACGGTTTAAATTAAAAGCTATATGAATAAAGTATATGTTATAGATGCGGTAAGAACACCGATAGGAAAATACGGCGGGGCATTGAGCACCATTCGTCCTGATGATCTGCTGGCGCATGTGATAAAGAGTTTACTGCAGCGTAATGCAGGCGTAGATGTAAATGCCATTGAAGATGTGATTGCCGGCGATGCCAACCAGGCCGGAGAAGATAACCGTAATGTGGCCCGTATGGCGGCATTGCTGGCGGGTTTGCCAGCGACCGTGCCGGGCAATACGGTAAACAGACTGTGTGCATCGGGCCTGCAGGCCATCATGGATGCGGCACGCGCCATTATGTGCGGCGAAGGCGAACTGATGATAGCCGGCGGGGTAGAAAGCATGACCCGGGCACCGTTTGTAATGTTGAAATCATCCGGCGCCTGGAACCGTACTCCCGAAGTTGTTGATTCAACCATTGGCTGGCGGTTTCCCAATAAAAAACTAACCGATCAATATTATCCTTATTCAATGGGCGAAACGGCTGAAAACGTTGCCCGGCAATGGAAAATCAGCCGGCAGGCACAGGATGAGTTTGCGCTGGAAAGCCAGGAAAAATATTTTACTGCTCTTGGAAAAGGAAAATGGAAAGACGAAATAACCGGTGTTGAAATATTTGGTGGCCGCGATGAAAAAATATATTTCGATAAAGATGAACCGCCGCGCTCCACTTCTATAGATAAGTTGGCTGCCCTGCGTCCGGCTTTTATAAAAGATGGAACGGTAACAGCCGGTAATTCATCGGGTATTAACGACGGCGCTGCCGCCCTGTTGCTGGCCAGTGAAGCGGCTGTACAGAAATATAACCTGCAGCCCATGGGGCGCATTGTATCTATGGCGGTAGCGGGGGTTGATCCGGCTATTATGGGCATTGGCCCGGTGCCAGCCAGCCGTAAAGCGCTGCAACGGGCCGGTCTTACCGCCAGTGACCTGGATATTATTGAACTGAATGAAGCCTTTGCTTCGCAATCAATTGCGTGCATACACGACCTGGGGCTCGATTTACAAAAAGTAAACGTAAACGGAGGTTCCATTGCAATCGGTCATCCGCTGGGTTGCAGCGGCGTACGTATAAGTGCCACATTATTACATGAAATGAAAAGACGTGGTGCAAAATACGGTCTGGCTACCATGTGTGTTGGGGTAGGGCAGGGAGCTGCCATTGTTTATGAAGGAGCCTGAAACGAACGGTACAGTATAAAATGAAATACAGGGCGGGCCAGCAGCTAATGAAAGCGGGCCCGCCCTTTACTTTTATTATGATTTTTATTATATTTAACCTGCCCGGTAACCTGCTTATGAAAACTAATCCCATGGACGCCAGGCATAATTTATGCGCGATACAGTACTCACCACGCTTTTATATAAATACAACCCCTATGCGCGATTTATTTTCTTCCTATATACTATAAGCGTCTTTTTACTTTGCCTGTTTGTGTGTGATAAAATACCCATGTACATTATATGGCTGCTGTTGTGCATCTGGGCCATGCCACTGGTATATGGCGCTATTTCAAAAAAATCAATTTTCAATTTCAGGTCGTGGGATAACAGGATGCTTACTTTGTCGCCTTCATTTATTAAAATAGGAAACGATAAATATAATATCAGTGAAATTGCTATTGAGCTGCATGTAAATGCTTATGATGGATTTATCAATCGCATACGGCGTAAGGGCTTGCTGAAACCGTATACCATGTACGGCGATAATAATATGTTGATCTTTGTGCACAAAGGAGTTTCATACGATGTTGAATTTCATTTACGCGACTATAATAGTTATTTAATCATATGTAAACTCACTGATGCCTGGAAAGCAGCAGGCGTTCCCGTAAAAATAAAAGAAGCCTTCACGAGAGAGTTTGTGCATAAACAATTTGTAAGACAAAACAGGGATTAAAATGATCGGTTAGCCAAATAATTTATAGTTTGCAGTTTCAAAATACCAATATGAACCTGCAAACTGCTTTACAATTACTGGAAAAACATATTCAGGAAGTTCCTGAACTGTTTACACAAATTCCCGCTGACAGCATTCTCAAAAAACCTGCTCCCGGCAAATGGTCGAAGCAGGAAATACTGGGCCATTTGATCGACTCGGCCCTCAACAATCTGAAGCGTTTTACAGATGCGCAATTTCTTCCGCAACCTTACCAGGTATTGCGCTACCAGCAGGATAATGTGGTGGCCGCAAACCGGTACCAGCAGCTTCCTTTGGAACATTTACTGCAATTATGGAGCGTGTTGAATAAACAGGTACACTTTGTAGTTAGTAGTATTCCTGAGGAAAAATTATCATATACCATCATTACCCCTGCAGGTGAATCGCATACCCTTGAGTGGCTGGCCATAGACTATGTTGAGCATATGGAGCATCATTTGAAGCAGGTGTTTGTTTAATCTCCTACACCAACCTATACAACAACTTCTTCACCATTCTGTAGTTCGTAAGCAGCGATAAGCCGATCAGTACAACTGAAGTAATTAAAACAGTCCAGTGCAGCAGCGACGATAATTCGGGGCGGTCGAACATGGCAAAATGATGAAAGGCCCATTGCATGCCTTCGGTAAGGGCCAGCCCCACCAATACTACCAATATATAAACCGGAATAAATTGTTTGCTTACATTTTTACTGAGCCAGTTGGGACTATAACCGAGCATCAATAACAATTGCAGGTTGTCTTTGCTGCGCGCGATCATCAGTTGCAGATAAAACGAAAACAACATCAGCGCCAGAATAACTACGAGCAATCCGAAAATGCCAAGTCCGCTGAAAATGCCCTGCAGCACCTGCTTTACGCGGCCGAATTTGGTTTTGTCTTTATTAACCTTATAATTCTTTTGTTGCAGGTAATTGAGAAAATCGGGGTTGTTGGCGTCTTTGGTTTTTATGTATAACCGCGAGGCCTTAACATCGGCTGCATGGCCGAATTTAGTATTGGCCCAATCGAGAAAGTTTTTGGGAACGATGATCGAATTAACACGATCGCTCAGGGCAACAATAGAGCCCCGGAAAGTTTGTTGCAGGCCGTTAGCTCCATAACAGGTAATGTACACCACCACCTGTGAGGCTGTAGCTTCAGATAATTGCGGTAAACCATAGCCTGGCGCAAAAACATTGTATATTTCAAGAAAGTCTGACGAAAAAACAATGGGAATATAGTTTTGCCCTTCCTGCCAGCTGAAATTCGGCGGCACGGTATCTATAAAACTATTGTCGAGCGATTCAAGGAACATGTCGGTACTGAAGGGAATGATATCACCGGCGCTTAGCTGTACCCGAAAGCGGTTGGCTACCAGTGGCGATACGCCCTGAACAAAAGGTTTGGAAGCAATATCTTTAATATCATTTTCATTGAACAGGTTTTTCTCCAGTTGCCCCATGGTTTCATTGGTAATGGTCTTTGAAATGGAGATGAAGTCGTAACCTTCTTTACGCGCACTTTCACCACCCAGCAATTGCTGAATGTTTATGAACATTTGAATGGAGCATAACAATAACAATACGCCAATACCAAGACCAATATAGCTAAACCAGCGGGAGCTTGTATTGGTACCTGTTTGCAATAACGAGCGGATGGGTTGAAAGGATACTGCCACAAACAATTATTACAAATGATATAATCGGGTGAATGGAAAATAATCAATGCGCTCAAGGTCGGCAAATATAATAGCTGCATTGCGCAGCTTGCTTTCTTCGAGCATCAGCTGCATGGCATTTTGCGAATTGATATCGTCTAAATGACTGAACGGTTCATCTAGCAATAAAAAATCATACGGTTGCATAAGTGCCCGTATTATGGCTACGCGCTGCTGCTCGCCATAGGAACAAATGCGGGCTTTTGACGCCAGCTTATTGCCAATGCCCAGCCGTTCGGCCATTTCCTTAATCTTTTCGGTAGGATGAAAAGGGTTGAGTTGCCGCTTCAGTTCAATATTCTCATAAACTGTTTGTTCGGGAAATAACCGCAGGTCCTGAAATACCATGCTCACATGGTCTTTACGGTAAGCGGCAAAATCTTCAGCAGTGTACTGCCTGATGTTTTGTGAATTGTATAAGATACTTCCGTTGTACTCATTGCGCAGGCCGTACAAAAAATGCATGAGCGACGACTTGCCGCTGCCCGACGGTGCTACGATCTTCACATATTCGCCCTTGTTAAACGTAAGGTCTTTTCGCCATACTTCAGAAGCATTGCGATGATCACTATCAAAATAAACAGGTAATAATTGCTGTATTTGAAGTTGCATGAGCTACCTTAAAATAATTAAATATTGAGCACTGAGAATTGCGGCAGCATGCTGTTTACAAAATGTTCAATGCTCAATATTCAATTCAATTTTCAATTATCTATGAATTAATGGCGTCAACGCCGCCAAACTTAACGCTGTCGGATCGCCGTATTTTGCCTGCACATCGTACCGGGCCGATTTTACATTGAAAATTTTAGAAATGGTATCAAGGTATTTGTTCAGCTGTTTCAGGCTGTTGGTTTTTTTATCAACCAGGTTTACTTCGGCTTCGCCGCTGTAAGCGCCATCTTTCTGTCCGCCGCTGGTCATTACAATATCTTCCCACATGTTTATCGAAACATCCATCGCTGCTTTGGCGCTGCTATCGGTAATAGAAGGAGCGGCTGATGTAAGTATCTTCTGAACATTAATGTAACCGCCAAAAGCATGTCCGCTGATGCGGCTGGCAAATGGCTGACGGCTGTTGCCGCCGGCTAAAAAGCCGTTTACCTGTTCGGGCGAATTGCTGGCGGCAAACCAGTTGTTGTTTGCCTGAAAATGTACGTTGTTGGCAACTGATGGAAAGTTTTGCTGAATTTGTGTTTGTAAAATTCCAACCAGTTTATCGAACGATGGCTTATCGTTAACCGAAGTGGCAAATAATATTTTTGCGTTGGGAATACCTTCCTGTTTTACTGTATAAGGTTGACCATTTTCGTCGTTGATGGTTATTTCGTGCGGTTTTAAATCGAAGTCTGATACCGATATCAGCAAATCGCCTTTATTGGCCTTTACAAATTCATCGGTGCTATAGCCAACGCCGCTGAAAAAGCTGTTTACAAAACCATCTACACCAGTGAGCTTAATCAGGTCTTTAAAGGCTTCGGGAGGATATTTCAATGCAAAAACAGCTACTACATTTTGCGAAGGAATGCGATTGATCATATCGGCACTAACCGAACCGGAAGGATATTTTTCTATCATATCGCGCAATTTCTTATTGTACCAGGCTTTTGATTTAAGGGTTATTTTGCCTTCGTCGAAATTGAGGGTAGAGCCATATGCATTGCCTTCGAATAATGGATTCAGATTAACCAACGATAAAAGGCCGCCGAGGCTGTTATAATATTGTTCGGCATTTATCCAATAATGAATATCGCCCTGCTCTTTTAATAAAGATGCAAAACGATCGTCGCTCAGCAGGTTATTTTTATGAGGCAGGTCGAACAGTTGAACTGCAAATACCTGCAGGCTGTCGGTATGAAAAGAAAAAGGCTCGGTATAGCTATCGCTGCTGCCACGGTAGCGATCGGTTGCCGATGGCATAGGCATATCTGAAATGTATACAAAGCGTTTATCGGTCCAGGCTACGAGGCTTTTACGGCTGGTTGCCATTACATTGATATCGCCGCTTTTTTCAACTTTACCGCCCTTGTTAATCTTTACGGCGAAAGCTTCAAAGTCTGATGCGCTTTTTACGCCACCTTCAAATGCCAGGTAACCGCCTTGTCCCTGTTTTTTTATGAAAAAGGCCATATCGGCTTTGATATCGATGCCAGAGGCAGCCGGATCGTCCATTATTTTTCGGCTAAGCGAGTCGGTTTCTTCACTATACAGTTTTTTAAACCACTCGTTTTGCTGAATCTCCTGCCAGCTAACCTTTGCAGTCAGCGATGGTGCATTGATGTGCACAGCCAGCGCAGCATCTTTGGGTATTACGATGCCTGTTTTATCGGTACGGCCGCAAGACACGATACCGGTTATTACTACGGTTAGCAAAACAAGGGACAAAAGGTTGCGTTGCATATCAATATTTTAAAAAAGATTTACGTACCTGACGGGGCGGTTTTATCACTGAGCCATCAGATGCGTTTAAATTGAGTTCAAATAAACAAATTATTAGCAAGATTTGCCAGCGCAACTGTTTCCTGCTTTCCGGTTTTAATATTTTTAACTACGCCTGTATTATTTTGTATTTCCTGGCTGCCAATAATTACAACCCAGCCAATATTTTTCTTTTCGGCATATTTGAACTGTTTGTCCATTTTGGCAGGTTCGTGAAACAATTCGCAACGTACCCCCTGTTTGCGAAGCGATTGCATGGCAGTAAATGCGGTTGCGCTTTCGGTTGCTCCCAAATTGAAAAACAGTACCTGTGTGCCGGTGTAAACGCCTTCGGGGAATAGTTTCAATTCTTCCATCACATCGTAAATACGGTCAACGCCAAAACTGATGCCTACGCCCGGAATATTGGGCACGCCAAAAAGACCTGTAAGGTCATCGTAGCGTCCGCCGCCGCCGATACTGCCAATTTTAACTTCGGCCGGTGCTTTGGCCTCGAAAATAATGCCGGTGTAATAATTTAATCCGCGGGCAAGGGTAAAGTCGATTGTAAGATTGCCGATCGCTGATTGCCTGTTCACGGTTTCCAGTTCTTCAATACCTTTTTTTCCGGTTTCGAGCTCGCCAAGCAGCAATTTTATCTGCTGCAGTTTTTCGTCGTTACTGCCGGTAATGTTCAGGTATTTTTCAATGGTGCTTATTTGTTCATCATTCAATCCGCGTTGAGCGAGTTCGGCTTTTACTTTATCTATACCGATTTTATCGAGTTTATCGATGGCAGTTGTAATATCGATCATTTTATCTGCGCCGCCGCAAAATTCAGCCAGGGCTGTTAAGATTTTACGGCTGTTGATGCGCAGATCGTAATTGGGGATACCCAATTGCGTAAATACATCGTGATAAATATTGGTCAATTCTACTTCGTTCAATAAAGCGTTGCTACCTACTACGTCGGCATCACATTGGTAGAACTCCCGGTAACGCCCTCTTTGCGGCCGGTCGGCACGCCAAACCGGTTGAATCTGGTAACGCTTAAACGGAAAAGTAATTTGTCCGTGGTTCATGGCCACATAGCGGGCAAACGGAATGGTAAGATCGTATTTCAGGGCGCGTTCGGTAATGCCTTTTACATTTTTACCCTGCAGCACCTTTTCAAAATCTTCACGAGCCTGGGTCTGTTTATCGGGGTTTTCGAGTCCGTTATTCAGGATTTTAAATATCAGTTTATCGCCTTCCTCGCCGTACTTGCCCATCAATGTTTCGATATTTTCCATGGCGGGCGTTTCAAGCGGCTGAAATCCGTACAGTTCAAAAACACTGCGAATGGTATTAAAGATAAATTGCCGTTTGCGAACCACTTCTGGTCCGAAATCTCTTGTTCCCTGCGGTAATGATGGTTTTGACATTAAGTTATAATATTAAATGTTGAATGTCGAATTTCGAATGTCGAAGTACTTATACTTCGTCATTCATCATTTAAAATTCGATATTCGATATTTTTCTACGATTTTATCACAAGCCTTATCAACCATTTCAAACACTTCGTGGTAGCCGGGCTCGGTTCCATACCAGGGGTCGGGCACATCCATATTTTTGCCCGGGTACAGTTCGTTCATCAGCAGATCGACTTTCGAAGGATCAAATTCCTTTTTGGCGATAAACCGCATTTCTTCAACCACATCCCCGGCCATGGCGTAAATTTTATCGAACCGGTTGAAATCGGCCGGTACAAAGCGGCGGGCACGTTGTTTACAGATGTCGATGCCATGCAATAAAGCCACTTTTTGCGATAACCGGTGGGGCGCTTCGCCTATATGATATCCGTTGGTGCCGGCGCTGTCGATCGTCCACAATAAACCTTCTTTTAATGCCTTGTGCTGCAAAATGCCTTCGGCCAGGGGGCTTCGGCAAATATTACCCAGGCAAACCATTAAAATTTTCATAGGCGGCAAAGATAACAATCCTGAGCGTAGTCCTGAGCGGAGTCCTGAGCGTAGTCGAAGGATGGGTAGCGTTGTAAGCCTGAGCGTAGCCGAAGGATATTTTTATGGAATCCGCTTCTCTTAGCATCTCATAATCAACCTGCGCAGGTTCATTTTTGATGGGTTCATCACCAAGCCATAATCAATTATTCGGGGTTTGTTTTGCTGTGAGGCCCCCGACGATAACCACTAAATCATACAATCATGATGAAGTCTGAAATGATCCTTTCGAGTGACCTGCTTGATATATTATTTGAAGACCGGAATAAGGAATACGGCGCTTACCAGTTGCGTAAACAATATAACCGGCGTTTACTGATTGCGTTAGGCAGCATTCCGGTAATGGTGGGGTTGTTTTTCTGGATAAATTATCTGAATAAGACCCTTCGTTCCGATACAGTAGCAGGTTTGCCGTTGGCTAAAGATGTGGTGATACGACAGATAGAAATTGAAAAACCTTTGCCTAAGCCGCCCGAAGCGCCTAAACAAAAACCGGTTGCTACCATAAAAAATACCAGCGTGGTCATTGTGCCGAACGAAGTTGTAGCCGATCCGCCCCCAACGGTAGATGAACTGGATAATGATAACCGTGCTATTTCGAATGCTACCCGCGAAGGCGAACCGCCCACTTCGATTACTTCGCCTGCAACGGGTAAGGCGGAGGGGCCCGCAGAAACACCGGCGCCGGAACCTGCCCCTGAACCCGAAAAAGTGGTATCCTTTGCCGAAGTGATGCCCGAATATCCGGGTGGGGTAGACGCACTTCGACGGTTTTTGGGCCGCAACCTGCGGGTTCCTGAAAATGTTATAGAACCGGGGCAACGGGTTAAAGTGCCGGTTCGTTTTATAGTAAATAAAAGCGGCGAATTATCGGATGTGGAATTTCTGGTACAGGCCGATGAAGTGTTAAAACAGGAAATATTACGGGTAATGCATAAGATGCCGAAATGGAAACCCGGTTTGCAAAACGGCAAAAATGTAGCGGTTTACTTTTCGATACCCATCGTTTTTGAGGTAGGCGAATGAGTCAGTAACGTTCGAAAGTCCGGAAGTTGGAAAGAATCCTGACGCCGGAAAAGCTTCTTCCCGGTCTTTCCATCTTTTCGACCCGCCAGCAGGCGGGCAGGCTTTTCGGACTTCCCTACTTTCGGACTTTTTTGGATTTCAGTATAGTGTTTATTTCTTATCTTGCCCGAACCCTAAATAAAGCACATGGCATCGGAAATGGAGGATAAAAAACAGAAGGCATACATCAACAGAAGAGCTTTAATGGATCTTGGAATGGGTATTATTTATGCCGGTGTAGGTGGTTTCTTAATAGTTACAGGTTTGATGGGCGTGGAAATGGAATTTCCACCCAAACCATTCTCCTATATATTCGGTGCACTATGTTTGTTGTATGGTGGGTTTAGAATTTATCGCGGCATTAAGAGAAATTATTATCGGTAAAGCAATTAATTATTTAGGACCGTTCGAATCCCGTATTAAATTTTGATTAAACCAATAGGGGAAATTTATACCTGATTTTATTCGGCCTTTGAAAAAACATAGAAGTATTCAGATGAAAAGGATAGGGCTTAATCAACCGGTTGTAAGGGTATTGGTAGCGATTGTTGCTGTGAGCTTATTACTAAATGCATGTAAGTCAAAACCCGCACAACCCCGCGAAACCACAACCAGTGGAACCATTCACATAAGCGTTGATGAATCGTTTAAACCGGTTATCGACTCGCAGATTAAAGTATTTGAATCACAGAACCCCGATGCGCATATTGTAGTACAATATAAACCCGAAGCCGATTGTTTGCGCGACCTGAATGTTGACAGCATTCGCATGGTAATAGTAACCAGGGGTTTAAGTGAATCAGAGGAAAAAACGATTAGCAATAAATTATCATTTAAA
>Ga0114129_10000609_pt1 | contig 44313 bp, 46 predicted proteins | sample RhiMetdeltSRZDD1_FD_80071 | JGI IMG/M metagenome (GOLD analysis project Ga0114129, IMG submission 80071) | Populus rhizosphere microbial communities from Tennessee, USA - Rhizosphere MetaG P. deltoides SRZDD1 (version 2) (version 2) | ecosystem: Host-associated > Plants > Roots > Rhizosphere >...
CATCCAGGGCATGCGCGGCTACGCGCAGTACTGCCCGATCGCCAAGGCGAGCGAAGTCCTCGGCGACCGCTGGACGCTCTTGATCGTGCGTGAGATGTTGGGTGGTGCGACGGGATTCAACGAGCTCCAGCGCGGCCTGCCGGGCATCTCGCGCTCCGTCCTCGCCGACCGCATGCGCTCGCTCGAACGGGCCGAGGTCGTCGCGCGGCGCATCGGACCGAAGGGCAGGACGCTGGAGTATCGGCTGACGCACGCCGGTCGCGACCTGGAGCCGGTCGTGCAGGCGATGGGGGAGTGGGGGGTGACCTGGTCCTTCACCGATCCCCGTCCCGAGGAGCTCGACCCCGACCTCTTGATCGTCTGGATGGCCCGGCACGTCGATCGCGACAATCTCCCCGCGGACCGCACCGTGGTCCAGTTCAACTTTCGTGACCCGGCGAGGCGCTACTGGATGGTGCTCGAGCCCACAGATGTGTCTGTCTGCCTCCAGCATCCTGGGTTCGATTCCGATCTCGAGGTCGACGTCGATACCGCCACCCTCTACCGCATCTACCTGGGCCGCGCCGAGCTGGGTGGCGCGCTGCGGGCTCGCAAGCTGACCATGAGCGGTCCCAGATGGCTCCAGCGAGCGTTCGGGCGCTGGTTCGAGTGGAGCGCGTTCGCCCCCGCAAGCCGCCAGGCTGACGAGCGCCGTAGGGCCGCGTCGCATTTCGCCGAGCCCGAGCGCGTCCGGGTCGAAACGTAGTACCGCCGTGGTACCGATCGCGTCGTCCTATGCGTCCGAGGAGTTCGCCGGCGTAGACGACGGGGACGCCGTGACGCAGAAGGACGCATGGACGCGAGTCGTTTCCCGGCTGGGGGCCGAAAGGTCGCTGGTTCAAATCCAGTCGCCCCGACTGTGAGCCACCACGCAGGCGCCCTCGCCTCGGCTCGGGCGCAGGTCGCGGCCGTGCGCGACGATCCGGCGGCGCGGCTTGCATTGATGGCGCAGGTGTTCAGTCACGAGGGCTCGCTGAAGTCCTGGCGACTCCACCCGACCGCCGCGAGGGCCTCGTCGTGGCTCGGGTAGACCTTCGCCCATACGACCTTCCGGTCCCGGAGCCTGAAGGCAAACCCGGCCGGCTCGTCGAGTTCCACGTCGAGCTGCCGCGCGCTGATGCGCCCGACTGCGACCACGTGCTCAGCGTCGGCGCGGAGCTCCTCGACCGTCACGTCGAACCTGTCCCAGGTCGCGTCCAGGTCCTGGAGATAGCGGCGCAGGCCGTCGACCCCGAGGTAGGGAGTCCGGCGCTCGACCGGCGTGGACAGCGGCTCCATCATCACCCCGCGGTCGATGAGCTCAGTCGTGCGCGAGACATCGCGCGCCGCGAACGCGTCGAAGAGCTCGCGGACCACGCGGCGGTTCTCCTCAGCCGCCGCAGGTTCGGCCTCGCGGGCCGGTGGCGGGGTGCCGGGCAGCCGCTTCGCGAGCCGGAGGGTCGTCGCGCCGGAGCGAGCGTCGAGTCGCACGTCGTCCATCAGCAGGTTCATGAACGCGAAGCCGCGGCCGCGCTCGGCCACCGGGTCCGGCAGCGGCGTCGCGGCGGTCTCGAACTCGCCGCAATCCCGAACCGAGAACACGAAGGAGCCGGACTCGACGCTCGCCGCCAGGTGGAAGTGGCCGTCGTCGCAGGGCGCCCCGTGCTCCATCGCGTTCGACACCGCCTCGTTGGTGGCGACCGTGATCTGGTACCGCGCGGCCGCGTCGAAGCCGGCGGCAGCGAGAGCGCGCTCGATGAAGCCGCGCCCCTCGGAAAGGCCGCGCGCACCGGGAGAGATCGCGAGGACCTGAGGCTGCACGCTGCGCACGTTAGTCCCAGGAGCGGATCGGATATGCCCCCGCATGCAACAAGACATTCACGCATAGAGCGGGGTTTTTGACGGAGTAGTCGACAGCGCGGCCTGGTGCACCTACCATCGAGCCATCCGTTGGCCAATACGGAAATTGGTGACGGTTGCCCCGCCCCTCTCGCGGTCGCATCTGGTCCCCGCCGTGATAGGCACAGTCCTGCTGTGCTCGTCGTCGGCATGGCCGGCACTCGCTGACCCGCCCGCGGGGAAGGGCCCGCCCGCGCATTCGAACGGAGCCGCCCGGCATGGGGCGAAGCACGGTCATGCCGTGGGACACGCGAAGAACAGCCCGTCGAGTCGAGGGCGCGCGCAAGCCCCGGCCCGCGCCCAGCGATCGGCGCCGCCCGGACAGCTGAAGAAGGCGGCGACGGCTGCGCCCGCCGCAACCGCGCAGGCCACCACGACCGCGACCGCCTCAGCTGCCGGGACGACGGCCAGGGCCTCGGCCTCGGCCTCCGGCGCGAAGCGTCCGTCCGCCGCCGCCGCGCGCCGGACCGCCAGGCGTCGCGCCGCAGCGGCCCGTCGCCGTGCGGCCGCGGCCGAGCGCCGCGCCGCCGCCGTGGCCGCCACCACGGCAGCCCGGCGCGCCCAACTGGAGCCGCCAGCCCAGGCGACCGCCGCCCCGCGGCAAGCCGCCCGGCGCACCAAGCGGGGGAACGAGCACAGCCGCCCGCCGTTCCTGCCGGTGCATACCGAGGAGAGGCTGCCCCAACCACTCCTGGCCGCGCGCGACGTCGTGGAGGTCGTGCCCGCGCCGCTGCGGGCGCTGGTGGCCGGCCTCGCGGCGGTCTCGATTCTGCTCGCATTGGCCTACGGCCTGACGCTGATGCGAAACCGCAGGCTGGCGGGCCAGCGGCGTGAGCTCCTCGGGCGCGTCGGCCTGCTCCAGGCGGCTCTGCTTCCGGAGCTGCCGGAGAGCTTCGGCGCGTGCACGGCGTCCGTGGCCTACCGCCCGGCCGACGGACCGGGCGCTGGTGGCGACTTCTACGACGTGCTGCCCCTGGCCGGCGGCAAGACGGCGGTTCTGATCGGCGACGTCTCCGGCCACGGCCGCGCGGCGCTCGGGCGCACCGCGCTGGCTCGCTACACCCTGCGCGCGTACCTCGAGGCCGGGCTCGAGCCGCGCGAGGCTCTCCAGATCGCCGGCTCCGTGATGGCAGGCAAGCTCGAGGGAGACTTCGTGACCGCCCTGCTGGCGATCCACGACGCGGGCGCCGGGACGCTCACCTACGCCACCGCGGGGCATCCGCCGCCGATCGTCGTCTCGAGCTCCGGGTTCGATCCGGTGGTCGTGGCCACGGCTCCGCCGCTCGGCGTGGGCACGATCAGCGGCCAGCGTCAGACGACGCTCCCGTTCCCTCGCGGCGCGATCGCGTGCTTCTACACCGACGGGCTTTCCGAGGCGCGTACCGGCGGCAAGCAGCTGGGCGCGGCGGGCCTCGAACGGATCGTCCGCGAGCTCGGACCGGATGTCACGGCGGACCAGGTGATCGAGCGCGTTGCAGGGTCGGCCCGGACGATCAAGGACGACGCCGCAGCGTGCGTGATCAGGGCAGAGGACGGCGCCGCGATCGTGCGCTCACGCGTCGAGCGGCTGGAGTTGAGCCGCGCAGAGCTGCGCGGACCGATGCTGCGCGAGTTCCTCGACGCGTGCGGTGTGAGCGTTCACGGCGTGCGAGTGGCCGAACGCGAGGCAGGCGAGCTGGCTCGCCGCATGGGCGGCGCGATCCTCGAGGTGAGGATCGGAGAGCCGTCGCAGGTGGACGTCCTCGCGCCGGACCTTCCGGTGCGCGACGACGTTATGGCGTCGCTACATCAGCCTTCAGCACCGGGCAGATAAAGCCAAACGTCGGGTGCGGCTGGAACGACGCGGCGTCGGCGGTGGGGCTGCCGAACCACTTGTTGCTGACCGGCGCCTTCACCTTCTTGCCGGTGAGCCCACCGCTGTCGATCCTCAGCACGTCGACGCCGCGATAGGCGTCGGCCGTGTAGACGACCTCGCCGTTCGGGTCGGTCGGCGACCAGTACGCCGCCCAGGTCGAGCCGTTCGCGGGAATGTAGTAGCCGACCTGCTGGATGTCGCTCGGCGTGCGGTAGTCGAGGAAGCGCACGCCCTGCTCGTACCAACCCACGGTGGCGACGCCGTCCTTGGCGTCGAACCAGTGCGACGAGCAGTTGACCGTGACCGGTGCCTTCGAGTCGACGGCTCCGCTGGTGAACATGCCGTTCAGCTCGGTCTCCCAGGTGTCGACGGGCGTGATCGCGCCCCTGTTCAGCCGCGACAGGTCCCAGGTCTCGAACTTGCCCTGGCCGCGGCAGCCGCCCGGTGCAGGCTCCGCGTCGAGGTCGACGTAGTCCTCCTCGGTGATCAGCAGCGTCTTCCCGCGGCGCTGCGAGTTGTGGAGGATGAAGTCGTTGTAGGGCGACGGGTTCGCTCCCGCCGCGCCGGTCGTCCCGAGCAGCTGCGGGGCGAGCGGGTTGTCGGTCAGGCGGTAGCCGGCCGCGCCGCCGCCGCCCACCGACCAGAGCGTGCCCGTGCTGTCGAGCTCGGTGTCGTGCGTGATGTTGAAGTCGCTGTGCGAGGCAGCGGACTCGAACTTGCCGAGCGATCTCGGTGCGCTCGGGAAGGTGAGGTCGACGACCTCGACGTGGTCGCCGCCGTCGACCCAGGCCTGAGTGCAGTCGGTCTTCACGAAGTTCGCGATGTGGCCCGAGCCGCGGCCGGTGCCGCCGCTGAGGCCGAGCTGTAGGACGCCCCGCACTGTGGCCACCGTGCGATTCGCGATGTCGACCACGTACATGACCGAGCCGATGTCGAATTCGGCGCGGTCGTTCACCACGATCAGCGTGTCGCCGCAGGCGTCCACGTCCTCGTTCTCGAAGTGGGGGAGGGGGAGCTCCCCGACGACCTGCGGTGAGTCGGCGTCCGCGATGTCAAGCACGGTCACGCCGGTCCAGCCGCTCACGTAGGCGTAGTGGTCCCGGAAAACCATCCCGGCTGCGCTGCCGGGGATGTGCCCGAGCGGATGCACGTTGCTCGAGGCGGCGAGGGGCGGCTCGACCGGAAGCGTCTGCGCGGCGGCCGGCAGCGCGCTGACCAGGACGATGGCAGCGGCCAGCGCAAACGCCGACATCAGGCCCCGGACACGTCCCCCGCGCTGCTGCATGTTCCCCCCCTTGGATCATGGCGCGCGCCTCCCGCGGGGCGCGCCACCGAGACCATTTCCCGCGAACGCGGTTCTCTAACCCGCTCAGCGTCCGCGGGCCGTCAAATCTCGTCTGGGGAGAACGTGTCGCAGGCGCCTGCGTCGCCGCTCTCGTAGCCTCGCTCGAACCAGCTGCGGCGCTGCTCCGAGGTGCCGTGGGTGAAGCTGTCCGGGTCGATGCCGCCCGTGGCCTCGCGCTGTAGGCGGTCGTCGCCGACGGCGCCCGCGGCCCTCAGGGCCTCACGAACGTCGCCTTTGTCGAGGTCGCCCTGCTTGTAGATCGTGTGGCCCCACACGCCGGAATAGCAGTCGGCCTGGAGCTCCAGCCGCACCGACAGCTCGTTCCCCTCTTCGGGGTGCTCGCGCTGGAGGCTCCGAACCTCCTCGCTCGTGCCGAGCTGCTGCTGGACGTGGTGTCCGACCTCGTGTGCGATCACGTAGGCCCACGCGAAGTCGCCGCCGGCGCGGAGCCTGTTCTGCAGGTCTCCGTAGAAGCTGAGGTCGAGATAGACCATCTGGTCGCCGGGGCAGTAGAACGGGCCGACCGCGGAGCTGGCCGATCCGCAGGCGGTGTTGACGCCGTCGCGGTACAGCACGAGGCGCGCGCGCTCATAGGGCTGCCCGTCGCGCCGGAAGATCTCCTGCCATGTCTTCTGCGCATCGGTGAACACATAGGCGCTGAAGTCCTTGAGATCGCGCTCGGGGTCCTGGGAGGGCGGAATTGGGTCCGGCTGCGCCGGAGCCATACCGCCGCCCAGTCCGGTGTCGACGTCGAACGCCGAACCGCTTCCGCCCAACACCTGAAGCGCCAGCACGATCAGCACACCCACGAGCCCGAGCCCGCCACCGACCGCCCCGCCACGACCCATCGGGAAGCCGCTCGAGCGAGCCCCGCGCCGGTCGATCACATCGGGGCTTCGACCCCGTCGCCACTTCATCGTGCCTTCGTACCCACGTTGTCGAGGCAAAATGCCTCGGCATGCGGATATGCGTGATGGTCGAAGGTCAGGAAGGCGTGAGCTGGGACGACTGGGTCGCGCTCGCGCGCGCGTGTGAAGAGCACGGCTACGAGGCGCTGTTTCGGTCGGACCACTACGGCCCGGTGGTCGCGGAGGAGGAGCGCGGCTCGCTCGATGCCTGGACGACGCTGGCCGGCCTCGCCGCCGTGACCTCGACAGTGCGGCTCGGCACGCTGGTCTCGCCGGCCACCTTCCGCCATCCGTCGGTCCTCGCCAAGTCCGCGGTCACCGTGGACCACATCTCGGGCGGCCGGGTGGAGGTGGGGATGGGCGCCGGGTGGAACGAGGCCGAGCACAGGCGCTACGGCTTCCCGTTCCCGCCCACGCGCGAGCGCATGGACATCTTCGCCGAGCAGCTCGAGATAGTGCATCGCCAGTGGAAGCGCGAGCCGTTCTCGTTCGAGGGCGAGCACTACCGGCTCGCGGACTCCAACCCGCGCCCGCAACCGGTGCAGTCGCCGCACCCGCCCCTGATAGTGGGCGGACGCGGCGGCGGACGGAGCGTCGCCCTCGCCGCGCGCTGGGCCGACGAGTACAACACCGTCTCACCCACCGCCGACGAGTGTCGTGCGCTGCGCGAGCGCATCGCAGCCGCATGCGAGCGCGAGGGCCGCGAGCCGCTGCCGCTGTCCGTGATGACCCGCCTGATCCGGGACCCGGACGACGCGCTCCGGCACCTCACCGAGCTTGCGGAGGCGGGGGTGGAGCGCGTGATGCTCCAGCACCTCGAACACACCGACCTCGAGGCCCTCCAGCTGATCGCGGAAGAGGTCGCGCCGCAGCTGCGCTAGGTCACCAGCTGGACGATCGCGGCGATTCCCACCGCCACGATCGCCGCCCGCAGCGCCTGTGGTGACAGCCGCCGGCCGTAGCGGGCGGCCAGCTGGGCGCCCACGACCGAGCCGGCCGCAATCAGCGCGGCCGGCCCCCAGGCCACGTCCGCCACGGCGATGAAGACGACCGCCGCCACGGCGTTCACGAGCCCGGCGAGCACGTTCTTGAGTGCGTTCACGCGCTGGAGGTCGTCGGGCAAGGCGAGCCCCAGGATCGCGAGCAGCAGGATGCCCTGGGCCGCGCCGAAGTAGCCGCCGTACACGCCCGCGAGGTACACGAGCACGCGCGGCAGGCCGGTTCCGTGCGCCTCCGGCGCCGGGCGGTGCTCGGCCACGAGGCGGTCGAGCTGGGGCTGGAGCACGATCGACACGAGCGCGATGCCGATGAACACCGGCACGATCGCCTCGAACGCCGACTGCGGCAACACGAGCAGCAGCACCGCGCCGGTGATCCCCCCGAGCAGCGACGCGGCCCCGAAGCGCAGCACACGCGTGCGCTGTCCGGCCAGCTCGCGCCGGTAGCCGATCGCGCCGGAAACGGAGCCCGGCACGAGCCCGATCGTGTTCGACACGTTCGCCGTGACGGGCGAGTACCCGAAGGCGAGCAGGACCGGGAAAGTGATCAGCGTGCCGCTGCCGACCAGGGTGTTGATCGCGCCGGCCGCCATGCCGGCCGCGGCGATCGCGGCGATCTCGGCAGCGCCCACGGGGCGGCGATCCTAGCGCGAGCGGGTGCAGTGGCCGGTGTCCCGAGTAGTGCTTCGGGACACCGGTCGCAGCCTTCCCGGCCGCAGCACCCGGCGCCTCCCTCTCGGACCGGAATCCTTCCCGGTCCGACATCCCGGGTGATACCCAGGCGGCTGAGGATGTAAGCATGCGCGGGATGGAGGTCGTCCTCGTGCGCCACGGCGAGACCGAGTGGAGCCGGGACGCCCGCCACACCGGTCGCACGGACGTGCCGCTGACCCACGAGGGCCGCCGCCAGGCCGAGCGCCTCCGGGACGCCCTCGGCGACTGGAGCTTCACCCGTGTGCTGGCGAGCCCGCTCGGCCGCGCCCTCGACACCTGCCGCCTCGCGGGCCTGGGCGATCGCGCGGAGCTGAACGACGCGCTGCTCGAGTGGGACTACGGCGACTACGAGGGAGAGACCACCGCGCAGATCCGCGAGCGGCGTCCGGACTGGAACCTGTGGCGCGACGGCTGTCCGGGCGGGGAGAGCGCAGCCGACGTGGGCGCCCGCGTGGATCCGATCGTCTCCGAGCTGAAGGCGTCAGACGGAGACGTGGCCGTGTTCGCCCACGGTCATCTTCTGCGAGTGCTGGCGGTCCGCTGGGTGGAACTGCCGCCGGAGGCCGGCGCTCGCTTCTGGCTCGCAACGGCAACGATCTCGGTGCTTGGCTTCGAGCGCGAGACCGCCGCGCTCAGGCGCTGGAACGCCCCCGTTCGGTAGTAGCCTGACCCGATGCGAGTACTCGACTGCCAGTGCGGCACCACGCTCAAAGCCGCCAACGACGAAGACCTTGCGAGCTCGGTTCGCGATCACGTGAACGAGTCGCACCCAGACCTGGACCTATCGGACGATCAGATCCAGGAGATGGTCGCCGAGCAGGCGTACGACGCCGACGACGCATAGGCCGGTTCGCGCTGCCCGTCAGCGGGTAAACGAGGGAGGCGCAGGGAGAAGCGAACCGGAGAGCAGGATGCTCGGAGCCCAGGACGACGTGAGCGAGACCGTGCAGGATCACGCGCTCGCCACCATGGAGTGCGACGTGCCCGTCGGCTGGTCGCTCGACGACTGGCGCACCGTGCGCGGACTCGCCCGCGAGGTCACAGGAGAGCCTGGACAGCCGTGGTGGCGCCGGCTACTACAAGCATCGCGCCGATCGCACGAAGGAGCTGCACCTCGCTGAGCCGCCCGGTCAGCCGGGCGCCGAGGAGCGCGCCGGGCACGGAGGCTGCCGAGCCGATCGCGAGCAGGTCCCAGTCCACGCCGTCGGGCGTGTGCCCGATCACGCCCGCGATCCCCACGCACACGCCCACCGCAAGGTTCGTCCCCACCGCTCGCGCCGGCGCCTCGCCCACGTAGCGAAGCAGCGCGGGCATGCGCAGCGCGCCGAGTATCAGGCCGACCAGGCCGCCGAGGACTCCCACCGCGGCCCCGGTCAGGACGGCCGCGCGTATGTCGAGATCCTCGCCCGCAGGACCGTTGCGCCGCGGCGGCCGCGCGGGGCGTCGCAGCAGGTCGACGCCGAAGTAGAGGAGAACGGCCCCGATTACCACGAGCAGGGCCTCGTCGGGGAGGACACCCGAGAGGTAGCCGCCCGCCACGGCGCCGACCATCGACGGCGGGGCCATCCACGCGAACAGCCGCCAGTTGATGCGGCCGGCGCGCACGTGCACGATCGCGGCCGCGAGGGCGGCCACCCCGGAGATACCGATGTTCGCTCCGGCGCCGGCGGCGGGGTGCGAGGCCACGAGCAACACCGCCGGGAGGCGGATATTGCCGAGCACCAGGCCGACGACGCCGCCGGCGAGGGCAACCGCGAAGCACCAGGCGCAGAATGCGGTGAGCTCGAGCGCGTCCAAGAGAGGCGCGGAAGTCTCCCAGGCCTTGACTGAGAATCGTTCTCAGTACGATCCTCGGGATGTGGGCGCGGATTCTCGGTGTGCTGGCGGCGCTTGCGGCGCTCGCGAGTGCCGGGTGTGGCGACGACACCCCGTCCGGGGAGGGTCTCACCGTGGTCGCCACGACCACGCAGGTCGCGGACCTCGCCCGGGAGCTGGGCGGGGATCGCGTGAGCGTCGAGGGCATGCTGCGCCCCGGCGGCGACCCTCACGACTACGAGCCGCGGCCGAGCGACGTGGCGGCCGTGGCCCGTGCCGCGGTCGTGTTCCGCTCAGGGGGCGAGGTGGACGACTGGCTCGGCGACGTGATCGACAACGCGGGTGGCGACGCCGAGGTGGTGAGCCTGATCGACTCGGTCAAGCGCCTCGACGACGATCCCCACTGGTGGCAGGACGCGCGCAACGGCGTGCGCGCGGTGGAGGCCATCCGCGCGGAGCTCTCGAAGGTCGATCCCCGCGGCCGGGAGGCATACGCGCGCAATGCCGAGCGGACGGTCCGGAGGCTCCGCCGACTAGACCGCAAGATCGCCGGCTGCGTCGAGCGCGTGCCCGCCGCCAAGCGCAAGATCGTGACGACGCACGACGCACTCGGATACTTCGCGCGCCGCTACGGGGTCGAGGTCGTGGGCGCGGTGATCCCGTCCCTCTCCACGCAGGCGCAGGCGTCAGCCGGCGACGTGGAGCGCCTGGTCGAGCAGATTCGCCGCGAGGGCGTGGAGGCTGTGTTCCCCGAGAGCTCGGTGAACCCGGAGATCGAGCGCGCGATCGCAGGCGAGGCGGGCGCGCGTATCGGCGACTCGCTGTATGCGGACTCGCTGGGACCCAGCGGCAGCGCAGGGGACACGTACACCGGAGCGCTGGCCGCCGACGCACGACGCCTGGTGCGCGGGATGTCCGGCGGGCGCGTCGTCTGTCGCGCGGGGCTCTAACGGGCGCGGCACGCGGGGCACTCGCCCCGCAGCGTCACGTCGTGCGCGTCGATCGCGTAGTCGACCCGGCTCGCGAGCCGCTCGATCGCGCGCTCGAGGCCCGAGTCCTCGAACGCGGATACCTCGCCGCAGCTCTCGCAGACGATGTGGTGGTGGTGCTCGCCGCTCGGGCCGATCGGCTCGTAGCGAGCCACGCCCTCGGCCGCGTCGACGCGGCGGGTGAGACGCAGCTTGTCGAGCAGTTCGAGCGTCCGGTAGATGCTCGCCACGCCCACGTCCTGGCCGCGGCGATGGAGGCTGTCCGCGATCTCCTTCGCCGTGACGCTGCAACCGAGGTCGGCGAGCGTCTCGACCACCGCCGAGCGCGGGCCGCTCAGGCGATAGCCCTCGCGCTCGAGCTCGCGCTGCGCGTGTCCAACCCACTCACTCACTGCCTCAAGCATGTCACGTCATCCACCTCAATCCAGATGATTGTGGGCTTCGGCAGGGCGCCGAGCGTCACGCGTCTGGAGGTGGGGAAGACCAGGCCGTCGAAGCTCCGGTGCCCCCGGCACTCGTGCCGGCCGCGCGCCCATTTCCCGAACACCTCGGCGGTGTAGTCGAGCCGGGTGAGCAGTCCCTGCTCGTCGAAGTGGAAGCGCTGCCGGCGCGAGTGAGTCGGGATCTCCGGCGGGAAGGTCGCCTCCATCGTCCGGCCGTGTTCCTCGATCTCGCAGCGGGTGAGCAGCAGCGGCGTCGTGAAGTAGTTCCAGAGCGCGTAGCCCGCGAAGTAGAGCGCGTCGAGGTGGTCCCACCAGAGCCGCCTGCGCAGGCCGGGGAAGCGCCGGCGCATGTCGGTGCGCCGGTCGACGGTCGCGCCCGTGTCGTCCTCGATGCGCACGTGGTCGCCCTCGAAGATGCCGCGCCCGGCCTGCTTCGCCCCCGCGCCGGGGTAGGGCTCGATCACCGTGCGCGGCTCGTCCATCGAGATCGTCGCGCGGTAGTCGGGGAAGGGCTCGTGCACGCGCTTCCACGCGAGGGCGAAGCCGCCCGTGTGCAGGTGTGCGGATACCTCGGTCGTGTACTCCCAGGCCTCGCGGCCGCCGTGGGCCGCGAGCACCTGGTCGAGCAGGGAGGTCAGCCGCTTGCGGTGCTGAAGCGCTCGGCCACCTTGTCCCAGTTCACGACGTTCCACCACGCGTCGATGTAGTCCGGGCGCTTGTTCTGATACTTCAGGTAGTAGGCGTGCTCCCAGACGTCCACGCCGAGCAGGGGCGTCTTGCCGTCGGTGAGCGGGTTGTCCTGGTTCGCGCTCGAGACCACGGCGAGGCCGGATCCGTCGTGCACGAGCCACGACCAGCCGGACCCGAACTGATTCACGCCGGCGTCCTTGAGCTTGCCCTGGAAGTCGCTGAAGGACCCGAAGGCCGACTCGATGGCGGCTGCCAGGTCGCCGTCCGGCTCGCCGCCGCCGTCGGGCGACATCCACTCCCAGAACAGCGAATGGTTGTAGTGGCCGCCGCCGTTGTTGCGGACGGCCGTCCGCTTGTCGTCCGGAATCTGGGAGAGGTTCGCGATCACGTCCTCGATCGGCTTGTCTGCCCACTCGGTGCCCTCGAGGGCGGCGTTCACCTTGTCCACGTAAGCCTGGTGGTGCTTGTCGTGGTGAAGCTTCATCGTCGCCTCGTCGATGTGGGGCTCGAGAGCGTCGTAGTCATACGGGAGGGGCGGTACCTCGTACGGCATCTGTCTCTCCTTCGGTTCGGATCTGGGGTAGCACTCTATGCGGTGCTCCTCGTCTCTTGGAACGTGGCCGGACGCCGGACGCGGCTGGAAGAGCAAGCGGATCGGGTGCTCGCGCTCGAGCCCGACGTCGTGTGCCTTCAGGAGGTCACGCCCGTCACTGCCGAGCCCTGGCTTCGGCGGCTCGCCGACGCCGGTCTGACCGGCGTGCTCGCTCCGCTCCCGGCCGTGCGCGACGGGAGCCGGCCGCTCGCTGTGCTGACGGCCTCGCGGGTACGAGCCGAGGTCGTGCCGGTCGCCGATGTCCCGTGGCAGGAGCGGGTGCTCGCTGCCCGGGCTGGTCCGCTCGAGGTGGTGAACGTCCACTCTCCAATCAGCCCGAAGCCGGAGCTGGCGAAGGTGCGCACTCACGAGGCGGTGTTCGAGCACCTTCGCTCCGGCGCCGGCCCGCGGGTGGTCCTCGGGGACCTCAACACGCCACGCCGCGAGCACGCCGACGGCAGCGTTTGGACCTTTGCGCGCGACCGCAATGGCCGCCTGCGACCCGACCGCGGCGAGCGTTGGGACGCCGCCGAGTCGGCGCTGATCCGCGGCCTCGAGGCGCACGGCTTCCGCGACGCATTCCGCGAGCTGCACGGATTCGACTCGAAGGAGCCGACCTGGGAATGGCCCCGCTGGGGAGGCGGCTGGCGCCTCGATCACCTGATCGCGTCCGCCGAGGTCGACGTGCTGGAGTGCGCCTACCGGCACGACTGGCGCCGCGAGGATCGGCTCTCGGACCACTCGGCGCTGGTGGCACGGCTCCATATCGAAGAAGCCGAGCCACGCTAGAGTTTCTGCTCGCTCGCGGCTGTGGCGGAACTGGCAGACGCCCAGGCTTCAGGTGCCTGTGCTCCGTAAGGGGCGTGGAGGTTCGAATCCTCTCAGCCGCATTTCCGTCCGGTGCGTACGCGAACATACGTTCGTATGACGCATCCGGTCGATGTCGTGACGCAGAGCCTCGAGCTTGCAGGTCACGGCCTCTCGACCTCCGAGGTCGCGCGCCGGGTAGGCGTCCCGCGGGCCACGGTTCGCGACTGGCTCGCCGGCCGCGTGCCGGCCCGATATGAGGCCGGCGGAAGGGGCTGCGCCAGCTGCGGGGGCGTCCATGATCTCGACTCTCTGCCGGCGGCCTACGTGTACCTACTCGGCATGTACCTCGGCGACGGCTGTCTTTCCGAGCATCCCCGTGGGGTATTCAAAGTGCGTATCTCGCTGGACGCCCGTTACCCCGGGATCGCCGCAGAGTGCGAGCGCGCGATGCGCGCAGTGATGCCGAGGAACTGCATCGGGCGCGTTGGCTACGGCACCTGGCACGAGCTGTACGCATATTCGAAGAGCTGGCCATGTCTGTTTCCGCAGCACGGGCCAGGCCGCAAGCACGAGCGCAAAATCGCCCTGACCGGCTGGCAACGGAGCCTGGTGGCACGCTGGCCGCGCTGCTACTGCGAGGCCTGATCCACTCAGACGGGTGCCGCTTCCAGAACACCGGGAGATCGTGGTCGCATTCGCGCTACTCGTTCGCGAACTCCTCCGACGACATCAGGGGATCTTCTGCGAGGCGTGTGATCTGATGGGGCTGCACTGGACGACGTCCGGTGAGAAGACGATCTACGTCTCGCGGAAGGCCGATGTTGCGGTCCTGGACCGCTTTGTCGGGCCGAAGGCTTGACTATCGGCTGGGGCCTAGACCCGGCCGCTGCGGCGCTGCGGGGTGCCGAACACGTAGTCCCAGAACGGGGCGCTCACCCCGAAGCCCTTCGTGTCGTCCTGGAAGTGGTGGCGCATGTGGAGCTCGCGCACGAGCTTGCCCAGGCGCGTCCGCGGGCGGTGGTGATGCACGTGGTAGTGCGTCATGTCGTAGAGCAGGTAGCCGGAGAGGAAGCCCGCCAGGAAGATGTTGGCCCAGGGCGTGCCGAGCACGAGCACGAAGAGGCCCCAGAAGCCGAGCGCGAGCGGGATGCTCACCGACGGCGGCATCACGAGGCGGAGGGGGTCGTTTGGGTGGTCGTGGTGGACGCCGTGGATGATCCAGTGCAGCCGCGCTCCGATGCCCTCCTCGGGCTCGAAGTGGAAGATCAGCCGATGCATCCAGTACTCCGTGAGGGTCCAGAAGACGTAGCCCGCCAGCACGAGGCCGACCACCTGGATCGTCGTCGGCTCGCCGCGGGCGCCGACGGTGAAGGCCGCCACGATGGCGGGAACGAAGATCACCAGCGGGACCATCGGGTGGACGCGGGAGAGCCGGTCGAGGATGTCCGAGTCGAACATCCGTGGCGAGGCCTTCAGCGCATCAGTCCGTCGCGCGTCCACGCACTCGAATGTAGCGCACCGTGAGGGCAGGTCAAGGCGCGAGTTCGGGTTACCTAACTTCGCTCCCAGAGGGACGGCCAGGACGCGATCAGAAACTCGAGCCCGAATGCCGCCGTCATGCCGTACACGACGGTCTCCGGATGTGAGGCCTCGCCCGAGAAAACGCGTCCGAGCAGGTAGCAGGTGACGGCTGCCATGAAGAGCAGCCTCACGGTGATCTCCATGGTTGGAGTGTCGGCCCGCGCCGCGTTGGCGCTGTAACCGTCGGGTGAAGCAGACGTGAACGTCCCGTTGCCTGCGAATCTTTCGCCGTGCCCGACGAGCTTCGGCGAGTGACCGCAACGCGCTATGTGGCCCCGCTTCGCGAGGGCGGCTCCCTGCCCGGGCTGATGGAGGCGGACGACGAGGGCCTCTATGTGACCAAGTTCCGCGCGGCGGGCCAGGGCGAGCCCGCGCTCGTGGCCGAGGTCGTGGCGGGAGAGCTGGCACGCGCGATCGGGCTGCCGGTTCCCGACCTCGTGGTGGTCGAGGTCGCGCCGGCGCTCGGGTTGGCCGAGCCCGATCCGGAGATCCAGGATCTGATCGTCGGCAGCCCGGGGGAGAACCTCGGCATGGACTTTCTGCCGGGTGCCCTGCCGCCCGCCCTGCCCGAGGACCCGGCGATCGGGGCGGAGCTCGCCGCCGATGTGGTGTGGTTCGACGCGCTCGTGACGAACGTGGACCGCACGCACCGCAACCCGAACCTGCTCGTCTGGCACGGCCGCCTGTGGCTGATCGACCACGGCGCCTCGTTCTTCCGCCAGCACGGCGATCGTCCGCTCGCCGAGACCGCCCGAGAGGAGGCGCCCATGCTTGCCGAGCACGTGCTGTTGCCGGTCGCGGGCTCGCTCGAGGAGGCGGACGAGCGGCTTGCGGAGCGCGCGCTGGCCGCGGTCGACACGGCCGTGGCGCTGGCACCGGACGCGTGGCTCGGCCCCGACCCCGCCGCCCGCCGCGACGACCTGGCCGACTTCCTGCGCGAGCGCCTCGCGCCGCCGCGGCCCTTCGTGAGGGAGCTCCAGCATGCCTGAGGCGGCGTTCAGCTACGCCGTCCTGCGCGTGGTGCCGAGGGTGGAGCGCGGGGAGGCGATGAACGTCGGCGTCGTCCTCTTCTCGCGCCAGCACGACTACCTCGACCTTCGCGTCCGGCTCGACGAAGGGCGGCTGCTCGCGCTCGACCCGGGCTGCGACCCGGGGCCGATCAGGGCCCAGCTCGCCGCGCTAACCGTCGTCGCGTCCGGCCAGGGCCACGGCGGCGTCCTTGCCGGCCTTCCCGCGTCCGACCGCTTCGGCTGGCTCACGGCGCCGTCGTCCACGATCATCCAGCCGTCCGAGGTCCACACCGGGCTCACCGACGACCCGGCCGCGACGCTCGACCACCTCTTCGAGACACTCGTGGCGTGAGGTACGCGGCCTTCCTCCGGGCGGTGAACCTCGGCCGCAACCGGCGGGTGAGCGGCGCCGAGCTGCGCGCAATCTTCGAGAAGCTCGGCCTCGAGGACGTGGCGAGCTTCAGGACGAGCGGGAACCTGGTCTTCGAGGCCCCGCGCGACATGACCGCGCAGATCGAGAAGGCGCTCGAGAGCGAGCTGGGCTACGACGTCGGCGTGTATCTGCGGACCGCCGCGGAGCTCCGGGAGATCGCCTCGCACGACCCGTTCAAGCCAGCCGAGACGAAGGCGTCGAAGGGCAAGCTCCAGGTCTCGCTGCTCTCCGACAAGCCGACCGCCGCCAAGCGCAAGCAGGTGCTCGCTCTCGCCACCGATCAGGACCGGCTGGCATTCGGGAAGCGCGAGCTCTACTGGCTTCCGAGCGGCGGCACGATGGAGTCCGAGCTCGACCGCAAGGCGATCGATGCGCTGGTCGGTCCGACGACGATGCGCACGAAGGGCACGGTCGAGCAGCTCGCGGCGAAGTACTTCGCTACGTGAGATCGTGCCCGTCATGAGCCACGCCTTCACCGCAGCGATCGCCGCCCGCGACGCCAACGCCCTGATCGACACGCTCGCCCCTGACGTCGTCCTCTACTCGGCCGTCACCAACGCGCCCTTCGAGGGGCGCGAGGTCGTGGCGGACACCTACCGCAGCGTCATCGAGTCGTTCGAGGAGCTGCGCGTGGTGGACGAGTTCGAGAACGGCGACACGCACGCTTTCTTCTGGGAAGGCCGGATAGAGGGCCGCTACATCTCCGGCGCCGATCGGCTGCGCCTCGACCCTGAGGGGAAGGTCCGTGAGATCACGGTGCTGGGCCGCCCGATGTCCGGAGTCGCGACGTTCCTGACCGGGATCGGGCCGCGCCTGGCGCGCCGGCGCCGGGGCGGGCTCGTGGCCCGCATCCTGCGAGTCACGGCGCTCCCGCTCCCCCCGCTGCTCGCGCTGCTCGATCCGGTCAGCCGCTGGATTCTCAACGCCCGCTCGCGCTGAGGCCCGCTACTTATCCGGGACGATTTTTCGCCGCAAGGTATTTGCCTCGCCGCACCGCCTCGACGGCCGGCTTCCCCGGCTCGAATGACGCGTCGCGTCCCTTGCAGATCTCGGTCATTGCGTAGTACACGCTTCGGCCGGTGCGGTTGAGCGTCTGCTTCAGCCGGTGCTTTCTCAGGACGGGCTCACGGGCGAGCGCAAACTCCGCGTGGATCACCAGCCGCTCGCGGTCGGGATGCAACGGCTGCCTGCGAAGGTCGCCGCAGGTCACGGCGTAGGGATTGCGCTCGACCTCCCTCGCATGGTCCGGGTCCGGGGTACCACTCACGCGGCGCTCCGGCTCGTCACCGCACCCCGCAGCCAAGGTTGGGGCGGCAAGGAGGAGGACAAGGCAGCCGCCCGCGCACCGAAGCCTCATCGGCCGAGTGTGCCAAGGCTGGGACACGCAGGCAAGGTTAGGTGCGCCACAGCCGTTGCAGGGTGGCGGGCGGGTCAAAACCCCGGATACGCTGGGCTTCCGTGTCGAAGCTCCGGGTTGTCCGCGCGGTCGCCTTCGCGGCGGTTGTGGCCGTCGTGGCCGGCCTGGTTGTAGGCGGACGCGATCCGGCACCGTCGCGGCCGGTCGAGCGCCATGCCAATGAGCACTCCGGCCGCCCGCAGACGATCGTGACGGTCGTTTTCGACGAGCTGCCGCTCACATCGCTAATGGGTCGGGGCGGCCAGATCGACACCGAGCGCTACCCAGCGTTTGCCGGCCTGGCACGAGACGCCAACTGGTACCGCGCCGCCACGGCCGTGCACGACAGCACCGCGCTGGCGGTCCCCGCGATGCTCGACGGGCGCTACCCGCGTCCCGGCCTGCGCTCGGACGCCTACTCGCATCCGGCCAACCTGTTCACGCTGCTCGCGTCGTCGTATGAGGTGAACGCCTCCGAGGAGGCCACCGGGCTCTGCCCGACGAGCCTCTGCGAGCCGCTCCCCGGAAACACCCTCAGCCATCTCGCGCGCGGGAAGGTCGAGCGCTTCCGCAGCTTCGTGCGATCGGTGCGGCCCACGACCCGGCCCGCACTCTGGTTCAAGCACGTGCTGCTGCCGCACGTGCCCTGGCAGTTCTACCCGTCCGGCCGCCGCTACCGCCGCCACGCGCCGGAGCCGATCCCGGGCCTGAACAGCGAGCTCGGATTCGGCGTGCCGTGGCTGGTGAAGGTGTCCTACCAGCGCCACCTGCTGCAGCTGGGCCTGGCGGACCGGCTGCTCGGCGAGCTGCTCGGACGCCTGCGCCGGCAAGGCCTCTACAAGGATGCGCTGATCGTGGTCGTGGCGGACCACGGGATCGGCTTCCACCTCGGGATGGAGCGCCGCGCGGTCACGCGCAGGAACCCGCAGGACCTGGCGCCGGTCCCGCTGCTCGTGAAGCTGCCCGGCCAGCGTCGGGGGCGTGTGGTCGACCGGCACGTGGAGACGGTCGACGTGCTGCCCACGATCCTCGAGGTCGCTGGCGTGCCCGCTCCGGCGCGGCTGGACGGGCAATCGCTGCTAGGCCCGGTGGCCGCGCAGGCGCGCCAGGTGCGGGTGTTCCACCGGATCGGGAAGCGGCTTAACACGGTCGGCGGCGACTACGTCTTCCGGGCCGACGCCTTGGAGCGCCGTTGGCAGACGGCAGTCCGGCGGAAGCTGGAGCTGTTCGGCAGCGGTGGCGGCCGCGACCCGAGGGCGCTGTATCGGATCGGGCCGCACCCGGAGCTGCTCGGCCGCCGAGCGGCGAGCCTCCCGCGCGTGCACGGACGCGCGACGGCGCTGATTCACCAAGCGGAGGACCTAGCGGCGGTCGACCCCGCCTCCGGCTTCGTGCCCGGCGAGATCACCGGAGAGCTCCCAACTGGCCAGCCAGGCGGAGGCCGCCCGATCGCTGTGGCCGTGAACGGCACCATCGCGGCGACCGGCTGGACCTTCTCGCTCGAGGGCTCGCGGGCCGAGAACTTCGAGGTGATCGTCCCGGAGCAGACCTTCCACCGCGGAGCCAACGAGGCGCGCGTCTTCGAGATCGTGACGCGCCGCGCCGGCACGGCGCTCCGACTCCTCTGACCAAACGAGTCAGGTCGTCCCGATCGCGTTGACGCAGTTGATTACGCCTTGCGCCTCTGTGCTCAGGGCCTCTGCGACGCCGAGATTGACGAACTTAGGCTTGGGCGCGGTGGCCAGCAGGGTCAACGTCGTCTGGAAATCACTCAGCTTTGCGACGGCATCCGCGTTCTTGCCCGCAGCGAGCTTCGTGGTGGCGGCGTCGAGCTTTGCGACCAGGCCGGTGAAGTCCTTCTGACTCGTAAAGGAGGTCTGGGCGTCGACGGTATTGCCTCGGAGCGTTGTGAGCTGCGCTTGGCAGTCGCCGGCGGTCGAGGCCGAAGCGGCTCCGGCCGCAACGACTTGTAGCGAAAGCAGTGCTGCTAGAACCACGATCAGGCGTGTCAGTTTCATGGGATTTTCTTCCTAGGTTGATGTGTCGAAGTCCCGCACCGCCGCGACCCCACGGGGCGCGCGCCGGGCGTGAGGAGCGAGGGTAGCTACGCCGGCCCCCTGCGCCCACGGGGGCGCATTTTCTTGGCGCCCATGCACCAGAGCTGTTCTGGCAGTACCGCCGAGGGCTTCCCACGGGCGGGGAATTTCGAGATGATCGCCCGGAGCCGGAGTTTCACCTTGGCCCGAACGAAGCACAGCTCTTCGAGACCGTCAGCCGGTGACGTCGCGTGGGTGCTCGCCGTCGCACTCGTCCTTGCCCTGCTCGCTCCCGCGTCCAGCTCCGGCGCCCCGGGGGACACCTGCCCGCCCGGGACGGCGCTGACGCCGGCCTACGACTTCGTCGAGCTCGGCCAGAAGACGCCGCTGGTCGCCACGCACGAGCTGACGATCGTCGCGAGCTTTCCCGACCGGGTCCGGGGCGTGACGCTGTCGGTGCCGGACGGTGTCCGCATGATTTCTCGAAGCGGCCCGCGGATGAAGCTGATCGTTCCCCTGGGCGCGAGCCTGGCGGTGACCGCGAACTGGATCCAGGGCAACCCGCTCATTCCCGGCAACGACCCGGACGACCCGGAGACGAACTGCTCGGCGAGCGCGACGACCGCATTGCCCGTCACCGCAACTCGGCCCAGCCGGGCGTACTACCTGAGGAAGGCCCCCGGCACGGACTCCTATGTGGCGTTCGCGGTGGTTCGTGATCCCCAGCGAGGAGACGCGTCGCCGCTCACGATCTCGCTTCGCGTGGCCGCCAGCGCCCGCTTCCCGTCAGCCAGGGCGAGGCAGCGCAAGATGCCCGTGGCGATGAGGCCGAGCGAGCGCCGCCGCTACGCGAAGCGCATCCCGAAGGAGGAGTTCGCGACGACCGCGCTGCGCTGCCGCTACTACGACCTGATCTGTAACCGCCGTCTCAAGCTGTCGTCATGGGCGTCAGCCCTCCAGTATCCCGGCCGGACCATCAGGGCCCGTAACCTGAACGGAGGAGCCCTGCTCTCATACGTGCAGCCGTTCAGGATCGTCGCGCCGTACGGAGTGATGGTCAACGTCATCGTGGGCGACCCATTCCGGAGCGCCCCGGCCGCCGCGTTCGACATCCAGGTACGGCAGTCCGGCGAGGTGGTCGGACGGGCGCGCGCAGCGTTCCGCTGCCGCCGGGAGCGAACCCAGTTCGGCGAGTACTTCCACCGCTGCCGCGCCGTGCGCCGACAGTTCGGCTGAGGAGTACGCCACGGGGAATTCGAACGCCGTGCGACCTCGCCAGGTTTTTCTGCTAATCGCCGGTTCTGCCGTCTGAGGCCGGGATCCAGGTCGTTGCTGCGATCTGGCTGAGTCCAGCTGGATCCGGCATGGCGCGGAGTCGACTTCGGCGCAACTGGGGCGTAGCTGCTGTCCGCGCAAGGCGGATAGCGCCGCACGTGCCTAGGAGCTACGAAGCCACGAGATCCGCCGTCGACCTCCTGCGCGTGAGGCTCGACAAATCCGGCGTGGCGCCGAACTGCCGGTAGAGATCGAGGAGCGTAGTGCTTTGGTCCTCTGTCCTGTGCACAGTCGGGCGGGTGCCCGGCAGTTTCCAGATGCGTCGGTGGTTTATGAAGGTCCAAGCAAGCGACGACGCCGCCCCACTCGGCGTCGCTACCACACGGCGTCATGCCGAGGGTCCCCAACGCCGAGCGCGTGACCGAGCGGACGGCTCGCCACGGACGGAGCGCTCGCACCGCGGTCTAGATGCCAGTTGATTGCTGAATGCTCAGCAGGTATGGTCTGATTGGCTGCGGCTAACGTCGGCGTCTGGGCGAACTGGGACTCGAAAGGGGGCGGTCGGCTTGGGCACAGTCGCAGGGGATCGATACTTCCCTATCGGTGTGGTCTTGCTTTTGCTTGTTGTCTTCTTCTCGTGCGTCGCAGTGGCTTTCGCCTATATGCACGGATACAACGGCGTGGATCACGGGATGAGGAGTTCCACGGAGCTCGCCTTTTTGTACGACAACCTGACCAACCCCCCCGGAAATCAATGGTCGACGGTTGAGGGCCGCCATTACTTTGACGACGGGTCCTACAACAGGCAGTGCTACTTGGCTACTTACGGAGATGCGCCTTGCTCCGCCGAGCGGGGCAGCGCGATATGCCAGAAGCGCTATGTCGGAGGAACGGACGGCCTTATGCCGAGGCATTGGGTTCGCCTCGGGCCGAGTTGTCCGGGAGATATCCATGGGTGACGAGATAGGTGGCAAGCGGATGGCCGGTCGACGGTTTCTCGTATTCGGTCTGGTCGCTGCAGTGGCTGCGGCAGGGGGGACGGCTTGGGCTGTCACGCAGGCTGATACCCCCCCGGGTCTGCCCGCGGCGACGGCGGGGATAGTCGCGCAGGGAACGGCGCCAAGCGGTGCGCCCTACACGATCTCCCGGATCGACCCGCAGCAGGTCGGCAGGGACCCGTCCGAGGCGTTCTGTTTCGAGATATCTACTCCAGGCCCGCGTGCGCAGGCGTGTGCTCCGGTGCCCGATGAAGCTGGGCGCATCAACGGTCAGCCGCAGCGCCCATCGTTTGCACTACTCGGTTCGGACCGGTTCTTTGTGGCGATTGCTCCCCGAGGAGTGGACGCGATGAAGGTTGGGGTCGTCGGGCAGGGGCACGCGGGAACATCGCGGTCGTTTGACGCCGGCCCCGCCGGAAGGCTTCTACTAGCCATTGTCGGCGGGCGTATGACAGGGTCGCGCGACCCCTCAGCCTCGCGGGACTACGAGGTGCGCCTGCTGGACGCGAACGGCCGTAGCCTGCGCGCGATCGCTGTGAGCGATCCCCGCGAGTAGTCGTCGACTCGTCCAGACGAAGCGGGTGTCCAGCGATAGCGGGGCCGACTGGGGCGCGCCCCACTGTCCAAAGACGAGACCCCGCTTGCGGTGCGGGGTCCGGGGCAGTACCGCCACGGGGATTCGAACCCCGGTTTCCGCCGTGAGAGGGCGGCGTCCTAGTCCCCTAGACGATGGCGGCGCGGCGAGCGATTCTAGCGGCCTCGCCCGAGTGTGCCCATATGACGGCGGCGGTGGGGTGGGGTATGCTCCGCGGCGTTCAACGGCCGGTGGTCGAGGGAAGTCGGGTGTGAATCCCGCGCGGTCCCGCCACTGTGAACGGGCGCTGATGCGTCGCAGGTAGCCACTGGGCAGCCGACGGCTTTCCGGGAAGGCGCGGCGTGGAGCTCGGAGCCAGGAGACCTCACTCCGGCCGATTTCATACGACCCTCGAGGAAAGGGTGTTTCTCACATGCGAATCGTTCTCTCAGCCGTCGCAGCGGCATGCTGCGCGCTGGCGACTGCCGGGCCCGCCGCCGCGTCAATTCCAGTCGACCTTCGGGTCGAGGGTGCGGCCGGCAAGGCTCTGACCGCCGACCGCTACATCACCGACAGCACGAGGATCAAGACCGCGAAGCAGCCTCCCAACTGCAACGGGTCCGGCAAGAACGTGCGGATTCCCGGTACCACCGCGCTCGGCACGCTCGTCGACGGCGCGCTCGTGAACAGCCGGCTCGACCCGCTGCTCGTGAGCGACGAGTTCAGCTTCGGCCTGTTCGTCTGCGGAGTCGGCGGCAGCAACGCCAGCGGCTCCAACTTCTGGCTTTACAAGGTGAACCACGTCGAACCGGCCGTCGGCGGCGAGGCGTTCAACCTCCAGCCGGGCGATGACGTGCTCTGGTACTTCGTCAACGGCGCGCTCAACGGCGGCGATGAGCTCGAGCTGGGCGCGCCGGCCCGGGTGCAGCCGGGCCAGCAGTTCGACGCGACGGTGTCTGCGTACGACCGGACCGGCGTGAAGCGCCCCGTGACCGGTGCGACCGTTGCGGGAGGTGGGGCGACGGCGACGACGGATGCGTCCGGCGTGGCCCACCTGACCCTCGATCGGGTCGGCAACCGGACGCTGCGTGCGACGCTCGACCCGAACATCCCCTCCGCGCCGACGAAGGTCTGCGTGAACGCGGATCTGTCGAACTGCGCGCCCGCGCGTGGGAGCCGGATCTGGGGAAGCCGCCGCGACGAGTTCATCCGTGGCACGGCCGGGCGCGACCGCGTCCTGGCGGGGGCGGGTAACGACAGCATCGCAGTCCGCCGCGGCTCCGTGGACAGGGTCCGCTGCGGCCGCGGGAGCGACACGGTCCGGGCCGGCCGGCGCGACCGAGTCGCGCGCGACTGCGAGGTCGTGCGGCGTCGCGGCAGGCAGTGACGCGATCGCCAAGGCTGCCGGCCTCGGTGCTCGTCGCCCTCGTGGCGGCGGGCACCGCGGTGCCGGTCCCGGCGTTCGCCGCCGCGCCGAAGGTGAAGCAACTCGTGGTGTTCCGAAGCGGCGAGGCGATTCAGCGGACGGTGAGTACGCGCCAGGCGACCGTCCCGGTGGGCGGCCGGCGCTGTGCGGCCGGCGATGGAACCGCGCTGGCTGCGCTCGTGCGCAGCAAGGTCGGCCGCCTGCGGCTGCGGGACTTCGGCGCCTGCTCGATGCGCCCGCGCGATTCGGCGAGCCTCCTCGTGACCGGCATCCGCTCCAACCGCAACCGCGGTGAGCGCGGCTGGGTCTACAAGGTGGGTCGCCGCGCCGCGACGGCCGGCGCCGCTGACATGAGCGGTCCGTTCGGCAACGGGCGGCTCAGGGCGGGCCAGCGCGTGACGTGGTTCTACTGCCTCCGGGCGACCGACTGCCAGCCCACGCTGACGGTGCGCGCGACGCCGGTGGCGGGTGGAATCGTCGCCAGAGTCAGCGGCTACGACGACGGCGGCGACGGCGGTCCTATCGCGGGCGCAACCGTGACGGCGTCGGGCGTGACCGGCCTGACCGCGGCGGACGGTGGCGTGGAGCTGGCGCTGCCGCCGGGCACGCACCGGGTCGTCGCGCGCAAGGACGGCCTCGTGCGCTCCTTCACCGAGCGGGTCGAGGTGCCGTGAGGCGTGCCCGCGCGCTCCTTGCAGCCCTGCTGGTGGCCGGCCTCGCGCCCACGGCCGCCGGCTGCGGCCTCGGCGAGGGGAACGAGCGCGCCGGCGGCGGCGCGACGCTGCGCGTCACGCGCGACTTCGGGCACGAGGAGATCGGCGCCACCCGTCTCGACAGCGTGCGCGAGGGCGAGACGGTGATGCGCATGCTGCGCTCCGACTTCGACGTGACCACCCGCTACGGCGGCCGCTTCGTCCAGTCGATCGACGGCGTCAAGGGCGAGGGCGCCGGCGGCCAGGTGGACTGGTTCTTCTGGGTGAACGGCCTCGAGGCCGACAAGGGTGCCGCCGAGTGGGAGGTCCTGCCCGGCGACCGCATCCAGTGGGACCACCGCGACTGGAGTGCCACGATGCGCGTCCCCGCGATCGTGGGCGCCTACCCGGAGCCGTTCGCGAGCGGGACCGAGGGGAAGCGGCGACCCGTTCGCGTGGAATGCGAGCGGATCGGCTCTCCGCCGTGCGATGCGGCGCGCGAGCGACTCAGGGGCGAGGGCGTCTCCACGTCGGGCTCATCGCTCGGCGCCCCCGGCACCGAGGCGGTCACGCGGCTCGCGGTGGCGCGCTGGCCGCGCGCGCGAATCGTCCGCGGCGCCGCCGGGCTGGAGGAAGGTCCCGAGGCCACCGGCGTGTTCGCCCGCTTCTCCCGCGACGGCAATTCGCTCGAGCTGCTCGACGAGCACGGCGATAGCGCGCGGCGCGTGAAGCGCGGTGACGGCGTGGGCCTCGTGCTCGCCCTTCAGCCGCGCGCCGAGGAGCTCGTCTGGATCGTGACCGCGCTCGACGACGAGGGCCTGGAGGCCGGCGTGCGCGCACTCGACGAGCGCAAGCTGCGCGACGCCTTCGCGGTCGCCGCGACGGGTGACAGGGTGGAGAAGCTTCCATTGGTGGGGCAATGAGCCTGATCCCCGTCTACCGCAGCCGCCCGAGCGCCCTTCACTCCACGCGCGCAGGAGTCGGCGCCGCCTTCTGCGGCGCGCTCGCCCTCACCGGGGCGCTCTACCTGCACCCGCTGGTGCTGGCCGCGGCGCTCGGTGCGATCGTGCTCGCCGGCATCGCGGCCGGCGTTGGGCGCGAGATCGGCCGCTCGCTGCGCTTCGCGCTCCCGTTCGCGCTCCTGATCACGCTCATCAACCCGCTCGTGTACCCCGAGGGCGACACGCTCCTGATCCGCGGGGGCGAGATCCTCGGCCGGCAGATCGACATCACGCTCGAGGCGACCGCGGCGGGCGCGCTCAATGGCATGCGGGTGATCGTGATCGTGACCGCGTTCGGGCTGATGTCCGCGGCCGTGGACCCCGATCAGCTCCTGCGACTGTTCCGGCGCGTGTCCTACCGCTCCGCGCTCACCGCGACGCTCGCCACACGCCTGGTTCCGGTGCTCGCCCGCGACGCCATGCGCATGGGCGACGCCGCCCGCTGTCGCCCGCAGCCGCCCGGACGGCTCACGGTGGCGCGAGCGGCGCTCGCCGGCGCACTCGAGCGCGCGGTCGACTTGGCCGCCGCCCTCGAGGTGCGCGGGTACTCGCTCGGGGGGCGCACGGCCGGGCGGCGCGAGCCGTGGTCGCGCCACGACTGGCGCGTGGCCGGCGCGGCGGCCCTGATCGCGGTTGCCGCCGTGGCCGGCGCCGTCGCGGGACTCGGCTCGGTCGAGGCGTATCCCTCGCTCCAGATCGAGACCGGGGCGCCGGAGCTTGCGCTGAGCGCGGCTCTCCTGCTCTTTGCCCTCGCTCCCTTCGCCGGCCGGGCGGCGCGGATGGGGGTGGCGCATGCCTGAGCCGCTGGCGCTGGCCGAGCGCTTCAGCTACCGCTATCCCGACGCCCCGCGACCGTCGCTGCGCGAGCTGACGCTCGAGCTCGAGCCCGGCACGTTCACCGTGCTCGCGGGGGTGTCCGGCTCCGGCAAGTCGACGCTGCTGCGCGCCCTCTGCGGCCTCGTGCCGCACTTCCACGGAGGCGAGGCGAGCGGCGAGCTGCGCGTGGGCGGCCTCGACGTGCGCGACCACGGGCCGGGCGAGCTGGCCGCCGTCTGCGGCACGGTGTTCCAGGAGCCGGAGGCGCAGGTGGTGATGAGCGGAGTCCGGGCCGAGCTCGAGCTGCCGCTGGAGCACCGCGGGGAGCCGGCCGCGTCGGTGGCCCGCGCGGTCGAGGAGACGGCGCTCGGCCTGGGCGTGGCCCACCTGCTCGAACGGCGCGCCGACACGCTCTCGGGCGGCGAGCTCCAGCGCGTGGCGATAGCCGCCGCGATGGTGCACGACCCGCCGCTCCTGCTCCTCGACGAGCCGACCTCGCAGCTCGACCCCGTGGCCGGCGACGAGCTCGTCTGGCAGCTGCGGCGCCTGAACGAGGACTGGGGAACCGCGGTGGTGGTCGCCGAGCACAGGCTCGAGCGCTGCCTGCCCGCGGCGGATCGCGTGATCGCGATGGTGGACGGCGAGATCGCGTGCGACGCGCCGCCCGAGGAATTCCTCGCCTGGGCGACGGACACGCGCCCGGCGCTCGCGACGCCGGCCGCGCGGCTGTTCTCGATGGCCGGGCTGCGGCCGCTGCCGGCCTCGGTGAAGCAGGCGCACGCCGGGCTGCGGGCGGCGGGCATAGGGCAGAGCGGGCCCACGGCCGATCGATCCGAGGAGCCCGAGCGGCCCGCCCGCCGCTGGTGGCAGCGCCGCAACGGCGGGCCCACGCCCGCGCTCGCGCTCCACGAGCTCTGGTTCGAGGTCGAGGACGGGCCGTCGATCCTGCGCGGCATCTCCCTGGAGCTGCGCGCCGGCGAGCGCGTGGCGCTGATGGGACGGAACGGCGCCGGCAAGAGCACGCTGCTACGACTCGCGAAGGGGCTTGCCGAGCCCACGCGCGGTCGCGTCGAGCGCGCGGGCCGGGTGGCGCTGCTGCTCCAGAACCCGGGCGACTTCCTGGTGCACGACCACGCGGTGGAGGACGCCGGCGTGGCCGGGGTGGCGAGTGCCGGCCTGGCTGGTCGCGAGCAGGCGAACCCGCGTGACCTGTCCGGTGGCGAGCGCCAGCGGCTCGCCCTCGAGGTGGTGTTGGCGGGCGAGCCCGCGGCCGTCGTGCTGCTCGACGAGCCCACGCGCGGGATGGACCGCCTCCACAAGGACGAACTCGCCGCGCGGACACGCGAGCTCGCCCAGGCGGGCGCCGCCGTGATGGTGGCCACCCACGACACGGAGTTCGCCGCCAGCCTGGCGGACCGCATCGTGCTGCTCGGCCAGGGCGTGGTGATCGCCGACGGCTCTCCGCATGATGTTCTGGCGGGCGGCCGCCACTTCTCGACCGAGGTGGCGCGGGTGACAGGCGGCGCTGCGCTGCTCCCCGAGGAGGGCGCGAGCGTTCTTGCGCGCGCGACGGCGGACGACATGTCCGGGGCGCCCCACGCGGAGGTCACCCCATGAGCTGGCAGCTCGCGTCGCTCGCCGTGCTCGGCCTCGCGCTGGCGGCCGCCTTCGCCTGGTACGAGCGCGAGAAGCCGCCGGCGCGCGTGCTGGCCGTGGTGGCCTCGCTCGCCGCGCTTGCGGTGGTCGGCCGGCTCGCGTTCGCGGCGATCCCGAACGTGAAGCCCACCACCGACATCGTGCTCTTCGCCGGCTACGCCCTCGGCGCGATCCCCGGGTTCGCGGTCGGTGCGGTCACGGCGATCGTGTCGAACATCTTCCTCTCCCAGGGCCCGTGGACGGTCTGGCAGATGGCCGGCTGGGGCGCCGTTGGAGTCGGCGGCGCGCTGCTGGCCCGCGTGCTTCACGGTCGCGAGCCGAACCGGTTCGTGCTCGCGGCGGTGTGCGGCGCGGCCGGGCTCCTGTTCGGCGCGTGGATGGACGTGTACCAGTGGACCTATGCCGCGCGCCAGGACCTCGACAGCTACCTCGCCGTGGCGGCGACGTCGCTGCCGTACAACGTGGCGCACGCCGTGGGCAACGTGGTCTTCTGCCTCGTGATCGGCCCGGCCTTCCTGCGCGCGCTCGCCCGCTACCGGCGCCGGCTCGAGGTGCGCTGGGAGCGCTCGCCGGCGCCGATCGTGGCCGGCGTGATGGCGCTCGCCCTGGTGCTGGCGCTGCCCGCCGCCGCCGGAGCCGCCACGGCGGCGGACCGTGCCGAGAGCTACCTGCTGCGCAGCCAGAACACGGATGGCGGCTTCGGCACCGCGCCGAGGCAGAGCTCGAGCCCGGTCTACACCGGGTGGGCCGGCCTGGGCCTCGGCGCCGCCGGCCGCAACCCCCGTGACGTCAAGCGCAGCGGCGGGCGCTCGGTGGCGGCCTACGTGCTGCGTCGGGCTGGGTCACTCAGGGGCATCGGCGACATCGAGCGCACGGTTCTCCTGGCGCGGGTAGCCGGCATGAATCCACGGCGCTTCGGTGGCCGCGACCTCGTGGCGGAGATCGAGCGCCGCCGCCGAGCGAACGGCTCGATCGCCGGCTACGTGAGCTACACGGCCTTCGGCGTGATGGCGCTGCGGGCGTCCGGGGTGCCGGCGGGTTCCGCGACGATCCAGTGGCTCGTGGGGTCGCAGAACGCCGACGGAGGCTTTGGCCTAACTCGCTCGTCGGCGAGCGATTCGGACCTAACCGGCGCCGCGCTGCAGGCGCTCGACGCAGTGGGGCGCGGCCGTGGGCGAGCGGCGCGGCGGGCCGCGGACTGGCTGCGCCGCAACCAGAACGACGACGGCGGCTTCGGGCAGTCCAAGGGCCGCGACTCGAACGCCCAGTCGACCTCGTACGCGCTTCAGGGGCTGCTGGCGGTGGGTGACGGCGGCGACGCCGCCTCGCGCGCGCGGGCGTACCTCGTGCGCCTCCAGCGCCGGGACGGCAGCGTCGCGTACTCGTCGACCAGCTCCCAGACCCCCGTGTGGGTCACCGCCCAGGCGCTGATGGCGCTCGAGGGCAAGCCGCTGCCGCTGGCGGCCGTGCCGCGCAGCACGCGCGGGGCGCGCGCGAGCGCGGCCGCGTCGGCCGGGGGTGGCAGCGAAGCGTCCGGGTCCGGCGGCGGCGCGAAGGCCGGCGCCTCCAAGAAGGGAGCGGGCGCCGGCGGCGGAGCCACGGCAGGTGGCGAACCCGGCACCGGAGCCGTGGGCGGAGTGACCGCGGGCGCGGAGGCCGAGGCGACGACGACGGGCGACGGCGCCGCCCCCGGGCTCGCGAGCGCTCCCAAGAGCGGTGCCGCGGAGGTCAAGCCCGTCCCGGTGTTGGCCGCGCTACTGGCGCTCGCGGGAGTACTCGGCCTTCTCTGGGGCCTGCACCGCTACGTGCTGCCCGGCCGCTAGGTCGCGCAGCTCAGCCGCTGAGCGCGCGGGCGATCAGCCGGTCCATCACGCGGTCCGGCAGTACCCGTGCCATCAACGCGCGGGTCTTCGCGTCGCGGCCGACCAGGTAGCGCGTGCGCGGGCGGCTCGCGTTCAGCGCGGTGCCGATCACCTCGGCCACCTCGCGCGGCTCGATGCCGCTCTTCTCGTCGATCCTCTTCGTCCGCGCCCGCATCGCCTCGATCATGCGCCCGTAGAGGCGCTCTGCCTCGGGCGGCATGTCGTCGCCGATCATCTCGTCGGCGAGCCGGGTGGCCTTCGTCCAGATCGGAGTCTTCACCCCGCCCGGCTCGATCAGGATCACGTCGACCCCCTGGCCGCGCAGCTCCCGGCGCAGCGAGTCGCTCACGCCCTCAAGTGCGAACTTCGACGCGGCATAGGCGCTCACGAGCGGTGGCGCGACGCGCCCGCCGATCGAGCTCACGTTCACGATCCGGCCGCGCCCGCGGCGCAGCGCTGGGAGGAAGGCCTGCGTCACCGCCACCTGGCCGATCAGGTTGATCTCGAGCTGCTGGCGCAGCCGGTCGACCGGGAGGAACTCGAGCGGCGCGGCCACCGCGATGCCCGCGTTGTTCACGAGCCCCGCGAGCGGCTCGTCGCCGAGCGCGTCGCGCGCGGCCGCGATCTGATCGGCGTCCGTCACGTCGATGCGCGTGGTGCGGAGGCCCCGCGTCTCGAGGCGCTCGGCGTCCTCGTCCTTGCGGACGGCCGCGATCGGGTCGAATCCGAGCTCGCGCAGGTGCAGGGCCGTGGCCTCACCGATGCCGGTCGAGGCGCCGGTCACAAGCACTGTTCCGGTGCGCATCGCGGGCGAGACTATCCGCTAGCTTCGCCCGGGTGGACGTCGACGACGCCATCAGGACACGCCGCACGCACAAGGTCTACGGGTCCGAGCCGGTCCCGCGCGAGACGCTCGAGGAGCTGTTTGAGCTGGCGCGCTGGGCGCCGAACCACAACCTCACGAACCCGTGGCGCTTCCGGGTGCTCGGACCCAAGTCGCTCGCGGAGCTGAAGGCGACGGCCGGCGAGGAGGCCGCCGAGAAGCTCGACCGTGCCCCCACCCTGGTCGTGGCCTCGGTGGTCCAGACCGGCGACGCCATCCAGGACGAGGAGGACTACGCGGCCGCCGCCGTGGCGTCCTACATCGTGCTGCTCGGGGCGCACGCCCGCGGGCTCGCGGGCTACTGGCGCACGCCCTCCGTGCTGCGCACGCCCGGCGGGTGCTCGGCGGCCGGCGTTCCCGACGGCGAACGCGTGATCGGCCTGCTCCACCTCGGCCCGCGCCGCCAGGACAAGGAGCCCCCGGAGCGGCTGCCGCCCGGAGACTTCGTAACGTACCTGCCGTGATCCCGCGAGCCGACGCCCTGGCCTCATTGGAGCGGGACGAATTCGACCTCGTCGTGGTGGGCGGGGGCATCACGGGCGCGGGCGTGGCTCTCGACGCCGCCTCGCGCGGGTACAGCGTGGCCCTCGTGGAGAAGTCGGACTTCGCGGCGGGCACGTCCAGCCGCTCCTCGAAGCTGATCCACGGCGGCCTTCGCTACCTCCAGAACTTCGACCTCGGCCTCGTTCGCGAGGCGCTGCTCGAGCGTTCGCTGCTGGTGAAGCTCGCGCCGCACCTCGTGAAGCCGCTCCCGTTCATCGTCGCGACCTTCGAGGGGAAGCGCCCCGACCGCCTGATGGGCGTCGGGCTGAACATGTACGACGTGATGTCGTGGCGGCGCGGCCGCGACGAAAGCGAGGCCTGGAGCCCCGAGCGGCACCGCACGATCGACGGGGCGGAGGTGCTGGAGCTGCTGCCAGCCCTTGCCGGGCGCGAGCCGACGGCCGGCTACCTCTTCTACGACTGCCAGACCGACGACGCCCGGCTCGTCCTGACGGTCCTCGCCGAGGCCGAGCGCTTCGGAGCCGTGATCGCGAACGCCTGCGAGGTCACGGGCCTGGTCGAGCGCGATCGCCGCGCCGCCGGCGTGCTCGTTCGCGACGCGCTCGGCGGCGGGGAGTTCGAGCTCTGCGCCGACAACGTGATCAACGCCACCGGCGTGTGGGCCGACCGGCTGCGGCCTGAGGAGCTCTACGGCGAGGAGGAGGTGCCGCGCATCCGGCCGAGCCGCGGGACGCATGTGACGCTCTCGCGTGAGCTGCTCGACGTGAGGGCCGGCGCGATCGTGCCAGCCGGCGGCGGCCGCACGGTGTTCGTGCTGCCCTGGCTCGGCCGCACGCTCGTGGGCACCACCGACAACGACTACGAGGGCTCGGTTGAGCACGTGCCGCCGGCGGAGGAAGACGTCGCGTACCTGCTGGAGGCGGTGAACGACTTCTTCGGCACGGAGCTCGGGGCGGGTGACCTGACCGGCGCCTACGCGGGTGTGCGCCCGCTGATCTCGACCGGGGACCCGAAGAAGTCCGTGGACATCTCGCGCAAGGCCGAGCTGTACGAGACGAGCTCCGGGCTCGTGACGATCACAGGCGGCAAGCTCACCACCTGGCGCCGGATGGCGAAGATGGCGGTGGACCGCATAGTGGAGCGCGACGGGCGCGACGCGCCCTGCCGCACGCACGAGATCCAGCTCGGGGAGCCGGTGGACGCCGCCTCGCTCCCCGAGGTGCCGAGCGTGGACGAGGAGAGTCGCCGCCACCTCGCCGACCGCTACGGCCACGCTGCGCAGCTCGTGCTGCGGCTCGCCGAGGTCGAGCCCGCGCTCGCGCGCAGGATCAGCCCCGAGCTGCCCGACATCGCGGCCGAGGCCGCGTATGCCGCCGGCCACGAGCAGGCGCATACCGTTGGCGATGTGCTGCTGCGCCGCACCCGCCTCGGACTCCTGGACGCCCACCGGCTGTGCGAGCCGGATGCCGAGGCCCCGCGCGCCGTGGCGCAGGCGATGGCCGAACAGCTCGGCTGGGACGCAGCCCGCACGCAGCGCGAGCTGGAGGCCTGGCGCGAGCTGGTGCGCGCCGAGGGCCTGGTGCCGGAGCCCGCCGCGGTCGCCCAGGCGGAGCCCGCGCCCGCGCCAGAGGAGCCCTCGCCGACCGCGCCGGGCGCGGCGCCGGAGGAGGCCGCATGACTCCGCTCGTCCGCCTGCGCGGCCGCGAGCTGCACCTGGAGCAGCCCATCCTGATGGGGATCGTGAACGCCACCCCCGACTCGTTCTCCGACCGCCAGGGGCCGAAGGACCTGGACGAGCTGGTCGCACGCGCGCTCGAGGCGCTCGACGAAGGCGCCGCGATCGTCGACGTGGGAGGGGAGTCCGGGCGCACCGACACGGAGGCCGTGCCGGTCGAGGATGAGAGCGCCCGCGTCGTCCCGCTCGTGGAGCGCCTCGCCGCCCGCGGCGTGCTCGTCTCCGTGGACACCTGGCGTGGCCCCGTGGCTCGCGCTGCCCTGGAGGCCGGTGCCGCGATGATCAACGACGTGAGCGGCCTGTCCGACGAGAGCATCGCCGTCGCGTGCGCCGACGCCGGCGCCGCGCTCGTGGTCACGCACACCCGCTCGGCGCCGAAGACGAAGGCATTTCCCGATTACGACGACGTGGTCAGCGACGTGCGCCTCTTCCTCGAGGAGCGCATGAACGCGGCGGAGGCGCACGGGCTCCCGCTCGAGCAGATCGTGCTCGACCCCGGCATCGACCTCGCCAAGACGCCCGCCGAGTCGGTGGAGCTGCTGCGGCGGCTCCCCGAGCTGGCGCCGCTCGGCCGGCCATTGCTGCTTGCGGTGTCGCGCAAGGACTTCGTGGGCGCGCTCACCGAGCGCAGACCCGCGGAGCGCGACGCCGGCACGCTGGCGGCGGTGGGCGCCGCCGTGCGCGGCGGGGCGAGCATCATCCGCGTGCACGACGTGGCGGGCGCGCGCGACTATCTACGCGTGCACGACGCGCTCGCGAACGGAACGGAGAGCACGCTCGAACTGGCAGCTGAGCTGAAGAGGGAGGCCATGTGAGCGAGGGGATGACGATCGCGCAGCTGTCCGACCTGCACTGCGGCTCGCCGCATTTCGTCCCGAGCCTGCTCGATCGCGCGATCGTGGAGGTGAACGAGCTGCATCCGGACGTGGTGGTCGTGTCGGGAGATCTCACGGGCGACGGCTACCGCGGCGAGTACGAGCTTGCGCGCGATTACCTGGACAAGATCGCCTGCAACCACATGATCGTGATCCCGGGCAATCACGACTCCCGCAACGTCGGGTACGTCCACTTCGAGGAGCTCTTCGGCGAGCGCAGGTCGGAGCTGCACTCGGGCGGCGTCTCGATCCTCGCGGTCGACTCCACCGAGCCGGATCTCGACAACGGCCTGATCGGCCGCGGTCGCTACGAGTGGATCGAGGAGCACTTCGGCGAGCGCGAGGCTTTCCTGCGCATCTTCGTGCTGCACCACCACCTGCTGCCGGTGCCGGGCACGGGGCGGGAGCGGAACGTCGTGCACGACGCCGGCGACGCGCTCGAGTGCCTCCAGCGCGCCGACGTCCACCTGGTGCTCTCCGGCCACAAGCACGTGCCCTACGCGTGGCGGCTCGAGAACCTGTTCGTGGTCAACGCCGGCACGGTCTCGACCACGCGCCTGCGCGGGAAGACGAAGCCCTGTTACAACGTGATCGAGGCGAGCCCGGAGCGCGTGACCGTGTTCCGGAAGTACCCGTTCCACGAGCAGGACGCGATCCTCTCGTTCGACCCGCGTACCTACGACTACGAGAAGGACCAGGGTCTGCTCGGCGAGACGGCCACGGGCTAGACCGTCCGGCAAGAATGCACGCCGTGCCGGTGATCGCCCTCATCGACGGGGAGCACCACCCCTCCGCCGTACGTGACGCCCTCGCGCGCCTCGACCTCGCGGGCGTGGTGTTCTGCGGTGGGGAGGAGAAGCTCGGCCCGGGGCCGCTCGAGAACCACTACGGCATGCCCGTGGAGACGGAGCCGGAGGAGGCGCTGCGCCGCCTGGCGCCGGGCGCCGACGCGGTGCTCGACCTCGCGGACGAGCCCGTGGTTCCGGCGTCCGCGAAGCTGCGGCTCGCCGCGCTCGCGCTGAGCCTCGGGCTCGCGTACGAGACGCCGGGGGCGCGGCTCGACCCGCCGCGCTACGAGGCGGTCCCCTTCGACGGGCCGAAGCTGGCGGTGATCGGCACGGGGAAGCGCACCGGCAAGACCGCTCTGGCCGGGCACTGGGCGGCGCTTCTGCGGGAGCACGGCGCCGACCCCGTGATCGTCTGCATGGGCCGCGGCGGTCCGGCCGAGCCGCGCCTGGTCGAGGCGGCGCCGTCGCTCGACGAGCTGATCGCGATGGCCGAGGCGGGCGCGCACGCCGCGTCCGACTTCCTCGAGGACGCTGTGATCGCCGGAGTGCGCACTGTCGGCTGCCGGCGGGTGGGTGGAGGCTTCGCGGGCGAGCCGTTCGAGTCGAACGTGGTCGCGGGCGCGGCCCTGGCGGCGGCGTTGGATCCCGGCGCGGTGGTCTTCGAGGGCTCCGGCGCCTGCATCCCGCCAGTGGAGGTGGACCGGACCGTGTGCATCCTCGGCGCGGGCAAGGCCGAGCCGTTCGCCGAGTACAGACTGGCGCGGGCGGACCAGGTGCTCGCCGCCGAGGGGGCACCCGGCGCGCCGCCCGGGGCGATCCCGTTCGCGCTTCGCCCCGAGCCGGTCGAGCCGATCGCGGAAGGGGCCCGGGTGGCGGTCTTCACCACCGGTGCGACCTCGGTGGAGGGCGTTCCCGAGCCGGTGCTCGTGTCCACAAACCTGGCGCGCCGCTCGACGCTTGCAGCCGAGCTCAACCGTGCGGCGGCGGAGCGCTGCGACGTCTATCTGACCGAGCTGAAGGCCGCGGCAATCGACACCGTGGCGATGCGCGCCCGTGCCGACGGAGCGCGCGTGGTGTTCATCCGCAACCGACCCATCGGCGTGGACGACGCACTCGTCAAGCTTTACCGCGATGTCTCCTGAGACCATCGTCTTCCACAAGGGGCACGGGCTCCCGTACTCGAAGGGCCTGATGGCGCAGACCATCTCGGCGACCGGGCTTCAGCAGGAGCGGGCCTTCGACCTCGCTCGTAAGATCGAGCAGCGGCTCGACGCGAACGGGGGTGGTGAGATCGACATCGCCTCATTGCACTCGCTAGCGGAGGAGGTGCTGCTCGCGGAGGAGGGCGAGCTGACCGCGCGCCGCTACGCCAACTGGCGCCGCCTCGACCGCCTCGACCGCCCTCTGGTGGTGCTGCTCGGCGGTACAACAGGGGTCGGCAAGTCCACGATCGCGACCATGCTCGCCGCGCGCCTCGGGGTGAACCGCGTGATCGCCACGGATGTGATCAGGCAGGTGCTCCGGGCATTTTTCACGCATGAGGCGATGCCGACCGTTCACTACTCGGCCTTCGAGGCGGGCGGCATCGCCGGCTACCGCGACCAGGCGGAGCGCGTGGGCACCGGGATCACGGCGATCGTCGACCGTGCCGCGAACGAGGCGAAGCCGGTGGTGGTGGAGGGCGTGCACGTGGTGCCGGGAGGAGTGCATCCGCGCACGCGCGACCGCTGCGTGCTCGTCGAGGCGCTCGTCGTGGTCGAGGACAAGGACCTGCATCGCGGGCATTTCTCGCATCGCCCCGGCGCTCGGCCGGCGGAGCGCTACCTCGCTAGCTTTGAAGACATCCGTCGGCTACAGGATCACCTCTGGGAGCGGGCACGCTCCGAAGGGGTGGCAGTCATAGACAACGAGAACGTCGACGACACGCTCGCGCAGCTGATGCAGCTCGTGCTCGATGCCGTCCAGGAGGTCCAATGAAGCTGTTCATCGACACAGGATCGGTTGCCGAGGTCGAGGAGATCGCGGCGTGGGGCGTGCTTTCCGGAGCCACCACGAATCCGTCGCTGCTCGCGAAGGAGGAGGGTGACCCCGGCGACAGCATTCGCCGGATCTGCGAGCTGGTGGACGGCCCGGTCTCGGCCGAGGTCGTCTCGGATAACGCGCGCGACATGATCGCCGAGGGGCGCGCGCTCGCGGGCCTCGACGACCGGGTGGTCGTGAAGGTGCCGTTCTCGGAGGAGGGCTTGGCCGCCACGCGCGAGCTCGCTTCGGACGGCATCCCCGTCAACGAGACGCTCGTGTTCTCAGCGGCGCAGGCGCTGCTCACCGTCGAGGCGGGCGCGACATACGTGTCGTGCTTCATGGGCCGTCTCGACGACATCGCGGTGACCTCCGAGGAGGTCGTCCGGGAGATCGTCGAGGCGCTCGGGCCGGACCGCGAGGCGCAGGTGCTGGCGGCGTCCATCCGCCACCCCGTTCACGCAGTGACAGCCGCGCGGCTCGGCTGCGAGGTTGCGACGCTTCCGGCCAAGGTGCTGAAGGCGATGCTCGCCCATCCGCTGACCGAGGCGGGGATCGCGAAGTTCGCCGACGACTGGAAGAGCCGGCCCGAGTTCGGGGAGTGGCTGCGCGGGCTCGTCGATCAGGGCGCGGCGGCCAGTCGCTAGCGCCCGCTCCCGCCGTGCCCGGCCCGCCCGCTAGGGTACGCCGCCGCTATGTCGGTCCTGAACAGGAAAGAGCTTGAGGACAGCCCGCTCGCGGATCTTCACCAGATCGCGTCCGAGCTCGGGCTGGAGGGCTACCGCTCCAAGCGGAAGGACGACCTGATCGCGACGATCCTCGGGGCCACCGGTTCCGCGGACGAGCCCGAGACCGCCGGCGCGGGCGGTGCCGCCAGCGCGCTCGCCACCGGGGCTGAGCCCGACGAGGAGGAGGACACCTCCGAGGACACGTCTGAGGGCACCTCGGAGGGCACTTCCGAGGACACGTCTGAGGGCACGTCCGAGGGGACCTCCGACGAGGCCGCGGCGGACGAGGCGGACGAGGTCCCGGCAGACGAGGCGCTCGAGCGGCCCGCGCGGCGCGGGCGCCGCGGTGGCCGCGGCCGTCGCTCTCCGGCGGCGGAGGAGGAGCCGGAGGTCGCGGAGGACGAGATCTCGGACGAGGAGCTGGCGACCGGCGTGCTCGACATCCTCGCCAACGGCAGCGGCTTCGTGCGCGTCGATGCCGCGGGGCAGTCGCGCAACGACGTGTACGTGTCGCCGGCGCAGATCCGGCGCTGCGAGCTGCGCGCCGGCGACGAGGTGAGCGGCCCTGCCCGCGGCCCGCGTCGCAACGAGCGCCACCCCTCGCTGGTGCGAATCGAGTCCGTGAACGGCGCTGCGGCGGAGCCGGCCGAGGAGCGGCCCTGGTTCGGCGACCTGACGCCCGTCTTCCCGTCGCAGAAGCTGAACGCGCCGAAGGCGCTCAAGGATGCGCCGTTCGGGCGCGGCTCCCGCGTGGCGATCGCCGGGCCGCCCGGGGCGGGTGCCACCACGCTGCTCCGGGAGCTGGCGACCGAGCTCTCGCGGGACGGCGATCTGGCCGTTCAGGTGGTGCTCGCCGGCGTGAGGCCGGAGGAGGTCACCGAGTGGCGCCGCAGCGAGGGCCTCAGCGTGGCCGGCGGCAGCTTCGACCGCTCACCGGACGCCCAGGCGCAGGCCGCCGAGCTCGCCGTCGAGCGCGCCAAGCGGCGCGTGGAGCGCGGCGGGCACGCCGCGGTGCTGATCGACTCGCTCGAGGCGCTGCCCGGCAGCGCGCGTCGGCGGATCTTCGGCGCGGGGCGCGCCACCGAGGAGGGCGGCACGCTCACCGTGGTCGCCGTCACGGGTGGCGGGCGCGAGGAGCTGCGCTGGGCCACCACGCGCGTGGTGCTCGAGCCGGGCGGCAAGGTGTCCGGCGAGAGCGGCACCGTGCGCGCGGACGCGCTGTCCTAGCGGCGCGGCCTCGGCCTCAGCGGCGGTACGCCACCCGGCGCCAGGACGGCTCGGGCGAGAGCTCGATCAGCTCGAAGTTGCGGTCCGGCTGCGCGTAGCCGAACGAGTTGTCGGTCTCGTCGAAGACCACCTCGAGCTCGCCCTCCATGACGCGCTGGTCGAGCCAGGCACCGCGAAAGACCAGCCGGCGGATCCAGTGCACGAGCGAGCGCTCGGAGGGCCCGTTGAGGTCGCCCCAGCACTCGTTGATGTGCTCGCCGAGGTCGGAGTGTGGCTCGTTGACCTCGCCGTTGACCGCGAGGTTCACGAGGTCCTCGCGCTCGTCGCCGCCGAGCGGCCCGTCAACGAAGCCGAGCTTTGACGCCGCCTGCTCGACGCGCTCGGTGAAGTCACGCTCGTTGAACGTGAACCGAAGCTCGCCGTACTCGAGCACGTAGTCCGAGCCAGACTCGTAGTTGCCTCTCCGCGCGGTGTCCATGATGGTTGAGGGGCCCGGCGGCTTGGGCCCCCCGGCGTCGCGATCATACGGCTGTTTCCTCCCGCGGCGCGCGCAGTGCAATGCAGGTTGCATCGAACCGCGTTTCGGCGCTTGCTCAGGGTTCTTCCCGGTTCTAGACTCGCCAGTTAATCGACGTGAGCGAGGCGGACTGTGGTGCAGCCTGCGCAAGCATCCGGCCAGACCATCGGCGACTGCCAGATCGAACAACGGCTTGGCGGAGGTGGGATGGGGGTGGTCTACCTAGCTCGCCAGCATCCAATGGGACGGCGAGTTGTCGTGAAGCTGATCCGTCCCGAGCTCGTCGATCCAGACTCGGTTCAACGGTTTGAGCAAGAGGTGACGCTCGCCTCGGCTCTCGACCACCAGAACATCGTGCATGTCTACCGCGCTGGGATGTATGGCCGGGCTCCGTACGTGGTGATGCAGTTCGTCGATGGGCCCGACCTGGGTCGATTGATCGAAATGCACGGCCGTCTGACTGCGCAGCGAGCGGTGCACGTGACGCGGCAGCTGGCCGCCGCGCTTGATGCGGCGCACTCGCAGGGGATCATCCATAGGGATCTCAAGCCAGAAAACGTCCTCGTCCGCTCCGATCAGACGTTCCTGCGCGTGTTGCTTGCCGACTTCGGGCTTGCAACCGTGGTCGGCCAAACGCGCATGACCCAGGCCGGGACTCCTCTGGGCACCCCGGTCTACATGGCTCCGGAGCAGTGGCTCGGCCGCGGCACGGACGCGCGCACCGACGTCTACGCGCTGGCCGCGACGCTCTTTGCGATGCTGGCGGGACGTCCGCCTTACTTGGCGAAGACCATGGATGCGCTCCGCATGGCTCACATGGAGGCGCCCCCGCCCAACCTGGCCAGGTTCGCTCCCGATGCCCCGCCGCAGCTAGGGCAGGTGATTGCGAAAGGGCTCGCGAAGTCCCCCGACGCCCGCTTCGCTTCGGCAGGTGAGCTCGCGCGTGCCGCGGCGGCCGTCGTCAACGTCAAGCCGCAGCTCAGTCCAGGCAAGCGGCACCCGCTGGCCAAGGGCGTCTACCTCGCGCTCATCGGGATCGGTGCGACACGGGTCGTCGCCGGGGCCGCGAAGGCGCACCGCTGGTACAACGAGCAGCGCCAGGAGACCGAGCCAACCCTGGTCGAGGACGCCGAGCCCGCAGCGGACGAGTTCCAGGTGCCAGAGCTCGACCAGCGCGGCAGCTAGCGGTCGCCTCGATTAGAAAGTTTGCGGCCCGCCTTAGGCGGAGTATGGACGAGCAGCGCCTGATCCTGATCGTGGAGGACGACGAGGCCACGCGGGCATTCCTGGCGGAGAACATCGCGGCCGACGGCTTCCGCGTCGCCAGCGCCAGCAGCGCCGCGGAGGGTCTGCGCGCCATCGAGGTGAGGCGGCCGAGCCTCGTGCTGCTCGACCTGGCCCTCGAGGCGGGCAGCGGGCTCGACCTGCTCGACCGCGTGCGTGCCTCGGACGGCCTGGCCTCGCGGATCGACCCGGACCTTCCGGTGATCGTGCTGACTGGCCGGACCGGGGAGGCCGATCGGGTGCGGAGCTTTGCGCGCGGCGCGGACGATCACGTCTGCAAGCCGTTTCTGTACGCCGAGCTGCTCGGGCGGATGCGGGCGGTGCTGCGGCGCGCGGAGGGGCGCCGCCGGCAGGGGCTTCTGCGCGTGGGGGAGCTGACCGTCGACCCGAGCACCCGCGCGGTGCGGCTCGCGGGCAAGAAGGTCGAGCTGGCCGCGAAGGAGTTCGCGCTGCTGCACGCGCTCGCCGAGGAGCCCACCCGCGTGTACGGGAAGCAGGAGCTGCTGCGCGACGTCTGGGGCTACCTCTCCATGGGGAACACCCGCACCCTCGACGCGCATGCGTGCCGGCTGCGGAAGAAGCTGCGGCCGTCGTCGCGACCATGGGTGGTGAACGTGCGCGGCGTCGGCTACAAGCTGACGGAGGCGCTGTGAGCGAGCGGGAGGGCGTAGCGCGCGCCGAACACGAGCTTCGAGGAGCGGCCACCGCGCTCGCCCTTGTGTGCGAAGCACTCCGGCGCGATCCGGCTGCCCGGCATCACGGGCCCGCCATCGAAGCTCAGCTCGACCGCCTTCGGGCGGGCCTCGCCGCTCTGGAAGCCGCCCGGCAGGCGCAGCCTGCCCAGGCCGAGTGCGAAGAGGTGGAACTGTCGGCGCTCACCAGGGCGGCGGCGCGGCCCTGGGACGACGCCGAGGTGGAGTGGGAGGGCGGTCCGGTCACGGCGCAGCTCGACCGTCGGCGGTTCGCCGAGGCGCTCGGGAACGTGTTGGCGAACGCTGCCGAGCATGGCTCCGGTCCGGTGCGGGTGCTCGGCCGCCGCCACGACGGCGGGGTGCGCGTGGAGGTGCGCAACCGTGGACGCGGCCTCGAGATCGCGAAGCGCGCGGCCGAGGAGCTCGGCGGGCGCCTGAGCTTCGAGATCGTCGGCGACAGCGCTGTCGCCACGCTCGACCTTCCAGCCGCGTGAAGGGTAGGCGCCGGCGGGGCCTGTTGCTGCTCTCGGTGGCGCTGGCGAGCGGCGGCCTCGCCGCCTCTCAGGTGCGCGAGCGCGAGCGCGACGTGGCCGCGCAGGTGGGCCCGGTTCTACCGGTTCTGGTGGCGGCGCGGGATCTCCCGGCGGACGCGCGGGTCTCGGCGCGGTCGCTGGTGGTGAGGCGCGTGCCGGCGCGATTCGTGCCGCCGGACGCGCTTGGTTCGGCTGCGGGGGTTGTGGGCCTGCGGCCTTCTGTGCCGATTGCTGCCGGTGGGTACGTGACCGCTGCGGTGTTCGAGGCGTCGGGGGACGAGCATCGAGGGGGCGGAGCTGTGGGGCGGGGTGAGCGAGCCGTGACCGTGGAGGTGAGCGGGGCCGCGGGGCTCGCGGCGGGGGCGCGCGTGGACGTCCTGGTCTCGACCGAGTCGGGCGCGGGTGGCGGCCGCACGCTGATGGCCCTGGCGGGGGCCGAGCTGCTCCGGCTCGGGCCGAGCAGCGCGCCGGTCGGCGACGGCACCGCAGGCATCGGCGGGCCCACCGCTCTCGCCACCCTGCGCGTGAGCGTCCGCCAGGCCGTTTACCTCACAGCGGCCGACAACTTCGCCCGCGAGATCCGCCTGCTGGCACGCCCGCCGGGGGACCGCTCTGCCGCCGGCGCGGCGGTGTCCCAAGGGCAGCTCTGAAGGCGGTCGCCTCCGCTCCCGGCGTCAGGGGCGCTCCAGGCGTTCGACCGTGCCGTCCGGGCGGCCCAGCAGGGCAAGGTCGGCCATGTCGAGGAAGAGGCCGTGGTCCACGACGCCCGGCACGCGCAGGAGGGCGTCCGCGAGGGCGGCGGGTTCGGTGTCGCTCGGGATGTGGGCGTCGAGGATGTAGTGGCCCTCGTCGGTCACGTAGGGCTGCGACCCGTCCTCGGTGCTTCGCAGCTCCGCGTCGGGAAGCAGATCACCCAGCCGCCGGCGCGTGTCGCGCCAGCCGAAGCGGACCACCTCCACGGGCAGCCGGAAGCGCTCGCCGAGGCGGTCGACCTTCTTCGCCACCTCGGCCACCACCACGAAGCGGCGAGCGGCCGAGATCACGATCTTTTCGCGAAGCAGCGCGCCGCCGCCGCCCTTGATCAGTCCGATCGAGCCGTCGACCTCGTCGGCGCCGTCCAACGCCAGATCGAGCTCGAAGCTGCCATCGAGCTCCATGACCTCGATGCCCGCCGTAAGTGCCCGCTCGCGGGTGAGCTCCGAGGCCACCACCGCGCTCGTGCCCCGCGGGAGCCGCGCGAGCGTGGCCCAGACCGCCCGGCCGGAGCCGAGCCCGATGGTCATGCCCGGCTCCACAAGCTCGGCAGCCGCGGCAGCGGCGGCGTTGCGCGCCTCGTCGCTCACGGGCGGCAGCTTTGCAGCCGTGGCGGCGGCGAGGCGTACCTGCTTACCGTCCCTATACTTGCTTACCATGAGTAAGCCAACTGAGACGATGCTGCTGGTCCCGGTCGACGATTCGGTCGTCTTCCCGACCATGACGGTCACCCTGGCGATCGACGTCGGCGACGAGGAGCGAGTTGTGCTCGTGCCCCGCAAGGGCGACGAGTTCGCGTCCGTTGGGACGGTGGCTGCGGTTGCCGATCGCGTGCGCCTGCCCGGTGGCGGCCTTGCCGTGGCCCTCGAGGGCCAGCACCGCGGTCGCATCGGCGCTGCTCAGACCGGCGCCGACGGTCGCCTGCGCGTGGAGGTGGAGGCCCACCCGGACGACGTTCCGGTCGATGGCCGCACCCGCGAGCTCGAGCGCGAGTATCGCGCGGTCGTCGAGGAGATCCTCGAGCTGCGCGGGGACGACGGCCGGATCGCGGCCTTTGTCCGCTCGATCACCGACCCCGGCGCGCTGGCGGACACCGCCGGCTACTCGCCGGACCTGAACTACGAGCAGCACGTGGAGCTGCTCGAGCTGCTCGACGTGACGGAGCGCCTTGCGCGCGCGCTCGAGCTGCAGCGTCAGCGGCTCACGGAGCTGGAGGTGCGTACGCGCATTCGCGACGACGTGCGCTCCGGCGCCGAGAAGCAGCAGCGGGAGTACTTCCTGCGCAAGCAGATGGAGTCGATCCGCAAGGAGCTCGGCGACGACGACGGTTCGATCGTCGACGAGTACCGCACGAAGATCGAGGATGCCGGGATGCCGGAGGCCGTGCACGAGCAGGCCGAGCGCGAGCTCGACCGCTTCGAGCGCATGGGCGAGCAGTCGGGCGAGAGCTCGATGATCCGCTCGTACCTCGACTGGCTTATCGCCGTGCCGTGGTCCAAGCGCTCGAACGAGCGCCTCGACCCCGGGCACGCGCGTGAGGTCCTGGACGCCGACCATGCGGGTCTCGAGGATGTGAAGGACCGCATCGTCGAGTACATCGCCGTGCGCAAGCTGCGCAAGGAGCGGGGCATCGCAGAGGACAAGAAGAGCGGCGCCATCCTGACGTTGATCGGACCGCCCGGCACGGGCAAGACCTCCATCGGGGAGTCGATCGCCCGCGCCACCGGACGCGAGTTCGTGCGCATGTCGCTCGGCGGCGTGCGGGACGAGGCGGAGATCCGCGGTCACCGGCGCACCTACATCGGCGCCCTGCCGGGACGGCTGGTCCGGGCCCTGCGCGACGCCGGGACGATGAACCCCGTGATCATGCTCGACGAGGTCGACAAGGTCGGCGCCGACTGGCGCGGCGACCCCAGCGCGGCCCTGCTCGAGGTGCTCGACCC
>Ga0114129_10000610_pt1 | contig 44300 bp, 44 predicted proteins | sample RhiMetdeltSRZDD1_FD_80071 | JGI IMG/M metagenome (GOLD analysis project Ga0114129, IMG submission 80071) | Populus rhizosphere microbial communities from Tennessee, USA - Rhizosphere MetaG P. deltoides SRZDD1 (version 2) (version 2) | ecosystem: Host-associated > Plants > Roots > Rhizosphere >...
GCGGCAATGAGCCCGTCGCGGGTCTTGCCATGTGCGACGGCGACCTCCGCGAGCGTCCTGCCCGTCTGCAGCTCGGTCCGGAGCTCGGCCTCGGTGATGCCGATGTACGTCGCCGCGGTCGCGAGACTGTGCGGCGAACCAAACGGTCCGCCCGAGACGAAGAGGGCGGCGCCGCCGGGCAGCTGTGCGATGACGGCGTCGGCGGCGACGGGCGAGAGCGCCGCGGCCGCGACCCCGCCGGTCAACACGAGGGTGATGCCGCTCGCGATGAGCACCTTGTCGATGTACTTCATGTCGTAGTTCCTTTCCTGGAGGTTGCTGACATGAGGACACCATCCGCGGCGCGCGACTTCATGAAACGGCTCTAAGAAGGCGCGGAGCGCGTGGTTTTCTTACTCGGTTCTTACCCGCGCGCTCATACACTTCGGCCTGTGAACGTCCTCATCGTCGAGGACGATCCCGGAGTGCGGGGAGCCGTGGAGCGGGCGCTTCGCGGCGCCGGCCACCGGACCGAGACCGCGGCGAGCGGCGCGAAGGCGCTCGAGGCCGCGACGGCCAGCCCCTACGACGCGATCGTCCTGGACCTGGGCCTGCCGGGCCTCGACGGCCTCGAGGTGTGCCGCCGCCTGCGCTCATCCGGCAGCAGCGTGCCGGTCCTGATGCTCACCGCACGCGCGGCGGTCACCGAACGGGTCGAGGGCCTCGACGCCGGTGCGGACGACTACCTCGTCAAGCCGTTCGCCCTCGACGAGCTCCTCGCGCGGCTTCGCGCCTTCGAGCGGCGCGCGCCCCAGGGGGGACAGACTCGCGGCACGCTTCGTTTCGAAGACGTCACTCTCGACCGCGACGCGATGATCTGCCGGCGCGGCGATCGGACCATCCAGCTGTCGCGCACCGAGTACCAGCTGCTCGAGCTGTTCCTATCCAATCCGCGCCGCGTACTGAGTCGCGATGTCATCTTCGACAAGGTGTGGGGTTATGACTTCGGTCCCGACTCGAACTCCCTTGACGTGTACATCGGATACCTGCGCCGCAAGCTCGGCGAGCCACGGGTCATCCACACCATGCGCGGCGTCGGTTACGTTCTGAGAGAAGCAGCGTGAGCTTCCGCCTTCGCGTGGCGCTCCTTACGGCGGCGGCAGTCGCCGTCGCCGCGATCGCGGCCGGTGCGGCGATGTACGTCCTGGTGCAGCAGCAGCTGGACACCGCGTTCAACGACACGCTGAGGACCAGCGCGCAGACCGCGCGCCTCCAGGGCGGTCCGCGCCCGGACGACCGCTTCGGGCGCGGCGGCAGCACCGTACGGGTCGAATACCTCTCGGGTCGGGCCGACATCTTTGCCCAGATCGTTGACAGCAGCGGGGACATCGTCGGCTCCGACCCGCAGGCCGGCGAGTCGCCTGAGCTCGTCACGAGCGAGGTGCTCGCGGTCGCGAGCGGCAAGAGGGCGGACGCCTTTGCCGACGTCACGACCATCGCGGGGCACTTCCGCGTGTACGCCGTGCCGTTCACCACCGGTCGCGCCCTGGAGCTCGCCCGTCCCCTGGCGGAGATCGACACCGCGCTCGCGAACCTTCGCCTCGCGCTCATCGGTCTGGGGGTCGGCGCAGCTCTGCTTGCGGCGCTCATGGGCGCTGTCATCAGCCGAGTGGTCCTCGCACCGGTCCGCCGCCTCAGCGCGACCGTGAACGAGGTGACGCGCACGCGCGATCTTTCGCGCCGCGTCGCGATGACCGGTCACGACGAGATGGCGCGTCTCGCCGCCTCGTTCGACGGAATGCTCACCGCGCTCGAGGTCTCGCTGCGGCAACAGCGTCAGCTCGTGGCGGATGCCTCGCACGAGCTACGGACGCCGCTCACCAGTCTCCGAACCAATCTCGAGCTGCTCGCGCGCGGCCAGCCAACCGACGCCGCGGAGCGGCAGCAGGTGCTGGTCGAGCTCGTCGGTCAGATGGAACGGCTCTCGACGCTGGTCGGCGACCTGATCGACCTCGCTCGCGACGAAGAGGCGACGCTTCCGATCGAGGCCGTTCGCCTCGACGAGGTCGTGGCCGAGGCGATCACCGACGTCCGTGGTCGGTATCCACGCGTGCGGTTCGAAGCCGCACTGGAGGAGACGATCGTTCGCGGCATCCGCCCCCGCATCGCGCGAGCCGTCACGAATCTCCTCGACAACGCGGGCAAGTGGAGTCCGCCGGGCGGAGTGGTCGAGGTCGCCGTGCGCGCCGGCGAGGTCAGCGTGCGCGACCACGGACCGGGCGTCGCGCCCGAGGACGTCTCGCGCGTCTTCGATCGCTTTTGGCGCGCGCCCAGCGCGCGGTCGCTGCCCGGCTCCGGCCTCGGTCTGTCGATCGTGAAGGACGTCGCCGAATCGCATGGCGGTTCGGTCACGCTCGAGCACGCGAACGGCGGCGGCGCGCGTTTCCGTCTGCGGCTCGCGCCGAGCACCTAGCCAGGAGCGACCCGCTCCGCGCGTCGATAGGCTGACGGACGTGCTCGGCTGGCTGAGTCTCGACGGGAAGAAGCTCCTGCTGACGCGTGTGCTGCGTACGTTCGCGTACGGCTACCTCACCGTCGTGCTCGGCGTGTATCTGGACGAGCTCGGCATGGATCCGACCGAGATCGGGTTCATCCTCACCGCGGCGATCGCCGGCTCGGCGCTCATGACCGTGTTCTGGTCGCTCGTGGCCGATCGGTTCGGACGTCGACGGACAGTCGCGACGATGGCGGCACTCATGGCCCTGGGCGGCCTCCTCTTCGCGTTCGGCGCAGGCTTCCTGCCGCTCCTCCTCGGGGCCTTCACCGGAACGATCAGCGCGACGAGCTCCGAAGTGGGGATCTTCCAGACCGTGGAGCAGGCGATCCTCCCGCAGACCGCGCCGGACGAGCGGCGCACCTGGCTCTACGCGATCTACAACACGGTCGCCAACTTCGCCGGCGCGCTCGGCTCGCTCGCGGCGGCGTTGATCGTCTTCTTCACCTCGCTCGGTCTGCAGGGATCAGATGCGTACCGACCGTTCTTCGTCTTCTACGCGATCGTCGGCCTCATCAACCTCGCGGTCTTCCTCACGCTGTCCGATCGCGTCGAGCTGGCGAAGGTCGAGGGCGAACGGCGCTTCCTCGGGATCCGCCGCTCGGGCGGAACGGTGGCGAAGCTATCGCTGCTCTTCGGCCTTGACGCGTTCGCAGGAGGGTTCGTCGTTCTCTCCCTGGTCGCCTACTGGTTCCACCTACGCTGGGGCCTCTCCCCGGAGGCGCTCGCCGGGCTCTTCTTCTGGGTGAACGTGCTGTCCGGGTTCTCGCTGCTCGCCGCCGGCTGGCTCGCGCAGCGCATCGGACTCCTCAACACAATGGTCTTCACGCACCTGCCATCGAACGTCCTGCTCATGCTCATACCGCTCATGCCTTCGGCCGGCCTCGCGATCGTGTTGCTCCTGGCTCGGATGAGCATCTCGCAGATGGACGTCCCGACGCGGCAGTCCTACACGATGGCGATCGTCGACCCGGAAGAGCGCACGGCGACCGCCGGCATCACCAACGTCGCGCGCACGACGGCCGCGGCGATCTCGCCGGCGTTCGTCGGTATGGCGTTCTCCGCCGGCGTGCTCGGGTTGCCGTTCTTCGTCGCCGGCGGACTGAAGATCCTGTACGACGGCCTCATCTACGTGACGTTCCGCGGCGTTCGTCCACCAGAAGAAACGAGGCGTCGGCGCGCGCGCTCGAGCTGACCCGCGCTCACCAAGCAGGTACTCCTCCAGGCTGCCGTGACTCCGTCTCAAAGGCTAGAGATCCGCCTGATGCCACCGTACAAGCGATAATGAATTCGTGATCAGTCCCCGCGGCCTGTACCCGGACCTCCTCTTTGCGGTGCGTCGCGTCGCTGGCTTATCGCAGCGAGAGCTTGCGCGACGAACCGGCGTGCCTCAGCCGACCATCGCCGCGATCGAAGCTGGTCGTCGTGATCCGCGTGTCGGAACGCTGGCGAAGCTAGTCGATGGCTGCGGCTGGAACCTAACAATGGTCCGCCAGAAGGGAAAGGGCATCGACAGGGCGCAGATACGAAGACTCCTTGCTCTTACTCCGGAGGAGCGTCTTCGTCGCGGTGTTGCCGAGGCTAATCGTCGGATGATCGTCGACAGGCGGCGCTAGCCGGGCCCGAGTCTTATTCAGGCGCGGTAGCGGATGCCGCCCTGAGCGACAAGGCGCGCGGCCCTGCTAAGGCTTCCAGTCCTTCCGTGAGACGTGAGCTCCGACACCCGGGTCCTTCGCGGCCGGGTATTGCTCCATGCGGTCGTACACCCACTCGAACCACTCGAACGCCGCGGGGTTGACCGCGCGGAACTGCCCGATGTAACCCCGGCACTTCCGCCAGGTGAGCCGCACCATCCCGCCGATCAGATCGTCCGCCATGTGCAGCGGGATCGCACGTGAGTAGACGAGGTAGCCGAGGTTCTCGAACTTCACGAACGTCTCGATGAGCGCCTGCTCCAGCTCTGGGCCGAGGCCATGGATCGCTTCCGGAGACGCGTCATCGGGCAGCTCGAAGATCCTCCGCACCGACCGCGAGAAGAGCTCGGGCGGCTGCGTGGTCTTCATCAGGGTGAGCGCCGTTTCCTGGCGCCGCTGCCGAACGAACGTCACGAACTGGTACGCGGCGAAGATGAAGCCCCCGACGACCGTGGTCGTGGAGATCAGCGCCAACGCGATCTGGAGCTCGGCCGGCATCCCATCCCTCCCGCGCTTAGAGGATGATGCGCCGATGCCACGCGTGACGGCGGGAGACGTCGACCTCTACTACGAGTCCCTCGGCGAGGGCACGCCCATGGTGCTGCAGGGACACGACCACACCGCCTGGCTGTTCGGCCAGGCGCCCGTGTTCTCGCAGCGCTACCGCGTCCTGGTGTACGACCGGCGCGGCACCGGGCGCTCCTCCAGCCCGGACGGCGACTGGAGCGCGGCAGACCTTGCGGGCGATCTCGAGAACTTCCTGGATGCCCTGGCGATCGAGCGCGCGATCGTCGGCGGATCGTCGCTCGGTGGCGTGATCACCGCGCAGTTCGGCGTCGATCACCCGGAACGCGCTCTCGCGCTCATCATCGGGCACACGGTCCCCTACCTCGACGACGTCGGTCGCGCGTGGCTCGAGCGACAGGTCACCGATGCGCGAGCCGGCCGACCGGTCATCGCGCGGCAGCCCGCTGACGTTGAGGGCGGCGAGGAGCCGCCGACCACCGATCCCGCGTTCGCGGCATCGCCGCTCGGACGCATGATCGCGACGACAGGAACGGGTCTCGGCCGCACGCCCGACGACGTCGCGCGCGCGATCGCGGTGCTGCGCGACTGGGATCAGCGGCCACGCAAGGCCGACCTCTCCAAGATCAAAGTGCCCACGCTGGTGATCGTCGGGGAGCGCGAGCCGCGCGCGACCATCGAGGGCTCGCGCGAGTGGGCGTCGTGGATCCCCGGCGCCGAATTCCTCGTGCTCCCGGGCGCGCATCACGCGGCCCCACGGGAGGCCGCGCCCGCCTGGAACGCCGCTGTGCAGGGTTTCCTCGACCGGCACGGCCTGGGTGGACAATCGACGCGATGACCGTCCTCCATACCGGGCGAGCCGTCCGCGCTCCCAGAGGCACGACTCTCGCCTGCCGCTCCTGGCCCCAGGAAGCCGCCTTCCGCATGATCCAGAACAACCTCGACCCCGAGGTGGCGGAGAACCCCGACGAGCTCATCGTCTATGGCGGCACCGGCCGCGCCGCGCGCTCGTGGGAGGCGTTCGACCGCATCCTGTCGACGCTCAAGCGGCTGAAGGACGACGAGACGCTGCTCGTGCAGTCGGGCAAGCCCGTCGGCGTCTTCCGCACGCACGAATGGGCGCCCCGCGTGCTCATCGCCAACGCGCTCCTCGTTCCGAAGTGGGCGACGTGGGAGAAGTTCCGCGAGCTCGAGGACGCCGGGCTGACGATGTACGGGCAGATGACCGCGGGGTCCTGGATCTACATCGGTACGCAGGGGATCCTTCAGGGGACGTACGAGACGTTCGCGGCGGTCGCGCGCAAGCACTTCGGAGGAACGCTCGCGGGACGCCTCGTCGTCACCGCGGGACTGGGCGGAATGGGCGGAGCGCAGCCGCTCGCTATCACGATGAACGAGGGCACCGGGCTCATCGTCGAGGTCGATCAGGCGAACGCCGAACGCCGGCGCCGACAAGGCTTCCTCGATGAGATCGCGCCGACGCTCGACGACGCGCTCCAGATCGCGCAGCGCTCGCTGCGCGACCGCACGCCGCGCAGCATCGGCCTCATCGGGAACGCCGCGGACGTGCTGCCCGAGCTGGCGCGCCGCGGGGTTCGCGTCGACGTCGTCACCGATCAGACCAGCGCGCACGATCCGCTCGACGGCTACGTGCCGGCTGGGGTCGAGGATCCCGCGGGCCTGCGCGCGCGCGATCCCGAGGCGTACCTGCGGCGGTCGCGCGAGTCGATCGCCCGTCACTGCGAGGCCATCGTGGCGCTCGCGAAGAGCGGCGCCGTCGCGTTCGACTACGGGAACAACCTGCGCGGCGAGGCCAAGGACGCGGGCTTCGAAGAGGCGTTCAGCTATCCGGGCTTCGTTCCCGAGTACATCCGCCCGCTTTTCGCCGAGGGGCGCGGGCCGTTCCGCTGGGTGGCGCTCTCCGGCGACACGGCCGACATCCACCGCACCGACCGCCTTGTGCTCGAGCTCTTTCCGGAGAACGAGACGCTCGCGCGCTGGATCCGGCTGGCGCAGGACCGCGTGCCGTTCCAGGGACTACCCGCGCGTGTCTGCTGGCTCGGTTACGGCGAGCGCGCGCTGTTCGGCGAGCGGATCGACGACCTGGTGGAGCGCGGAGAGCTGAAGGCACCGATCGTCATCGGGCGAGACCATCTCGACTCGGGATCAGTCGCGTCGCCGTTCCGCGAGACGGAGGGGATGAAGGACGGCAGCGACGCGATCGCGGACTGGCCGATCCTCAACGCGCTGGTCAATGCATCCGCCGGAGCGACGTGGGTGTCGGTGCATCACGGAGGAGGGGTCGGGATCGGAAACTCGATCCACGCCGGGATGGTCGCCGTGGCGGACGGCAGCGCGCTCGGTCGCGAGAAGCTCCGTCGCGTCCTGACCACCGATCCCGGCACCGGCGTGATGCGCCACGCCGATGCCGGTTACAGCGAGGCCCGGGAGTTCGCGGAGCGTTCCGCGATCGACCTGCCGAGCCTCGAACGATGACGCGTTAGGCGGCGCGGGTCGCGACGAGCTCGGCGAGACGCTCGTAGGTCTCCCGCGCTCCCTCTTCCATGCCGGTCGCGATGATGGCATCGCGCTCCTCCTTGGAGCTGAAGACGCCGCGGTCGCGCAGCTCGGTCACGCCGTCCTTCTCGACGAGAGTGATCTCCACGAACCCGTCACCCTCCGGCATGTCGCCGAAGAGGAAGCTGTAGACGAGCTTCTCGGGAGCGATGACCTCCCGGTAGGTGCCGTGGAAGTCGACGATCTCGCCGCCCGAGGTGCGCGTGATGAACTGCCAATTGCCGCCGGGGCGCACGTCCATCTTCTTGACCTCGGTCGCATCCCGCGCGAAGCCAAACCACTGTGGGATGAGCGCGGGATCCGTGATCGTCTCCCACACGATCTCGCGCGGCGCGTCGAACTTGCGCGTCATGAGGATCTCGCGATCCGACGGCAGGCTGAGCGTCGTCTCGTACTTCGTCTTAGTCACCACGTTCTCTCTCCCGTTCTTTCTTTGCTTTCCGCTCGCTGATCAGTGCCTCAAGCCGATCCATCCGGTCGCTCATGGAGCGCCGGAACGTCTCCAGCCACGTGTCGAGCTCGTCGAAGGGCTCCGATCGCAGCTCGTAGATGCGCTGCTGCGCGACCGGACGAACGTCGACCAGACCGGCGTCGCTGAGCACGCGGAGGTGCTTCGATACCTGCGGTTGACGTAGCCGGAGGCGCTTGGCGATCTCCCCGACCGGGCGCGGCTTGTCGCGGAGCAGCTCGACGATGCGTAGACGGTTCGGTTCGGCCAGTGCCGTCAGCGTGGCGTTCACGCGACGAATATACCTCTAGCGGAATATTCCTGTCAAGGCATATTTCTAGCGCGCCCCGGCGAACTGCGGACCGAGAAGGTCGACCAGGACGCGCAGCATCTCGGGGTCTGCGCCGACGTACATGACGATCACGCGCTCCCGGCGGTAGAAGTGCGACGGGCCGGACGGGAGTGGCACGCCGTCGGTGGTGTTGGTGACCCTGGCACCGTCCGAAATCTCCCTGGCATCCTCCTCCGCGGCCCGTTGTCCATCGCGTCCCAGGTCGCTGTCGTCGTAGGCGAACGAGAGCATTGCCGCGCGACCGCGTAGGGCTCCACCGCTGACCGCGAGCCCCGTTGCCGGCACGTCGAGGGGCACGACCTTCGTCTGACCTATCGGCTCGACCGTGAGGCCCCGCGCCCTGAGGTTGTCGACAAAGCTGACGTGATCGCGCACAGGTCCGCCGTGCGAAACCGGTGGTACGCACGCGGTCATGGTCAGGACACACAGGAGGAACCGCGCCACTGTGGTCATCGCCCGCGCTAACGCTCTTTGGCGGGCTCCGGCAGGAATGAGGGGCGCGACACGAAGTCGACGCGGCGGTGCGTCTCGTCGCAGTAGGGCTTCCGGCCGGAGTGCCCGCAGCGGCACAGCTTCACCGTGCGCCCTTCTTCGACGCGAATCTCGTTCCCGTCCGCGTCGGCGATCGTGATCGGGCCGGTCACGACATACGGACCGTTCGGCTCCATCCGGATGGACGGACCGGTCATCCCGCGTTCTCACCGTGGTAGCGACCCTTGTAACCCTCAGCCGTCGGCGACGAGAGCCGGAAGAACACGAGCTGCAGCACGCGCGCGCCGCGCTGCAGCCGGTAGCCGCGCGCGTTCAGCACGGACAGCAGTCCCTCACCCCGGCCCGAGTACCCGGCGTCCCACACCGCCGCGTGGATGGCGACGCCGGAGCGAAGGAGCGTCGAGCGCGGACGCGCGAGCGCCATGATGTCCGTCGGCAGATTCACCTTCTCCTGATAGGTGATGACGTACGCGCCGCGGTGTAGATCCCACCAGCCGTCCTTGTCGGCCTGCACGTCCTCCCGCGCGGCGGGCTCGCGCACGCTGTCGGCCTCGCCGAGGAGGCCCGGAGACGTCAGCCGCTGCACGCGGTCGACCCGCAGGTCGATGCCGTTCGGCTGCACTTGCAGATCGAGCCCCTCGACCAGGGGCGGACTCGCCGCAAGCGCGACGCGGAGCTCTTCGCGCGAGAGGACTGACATCGCCTGAGTCTAGGATTCGGACGCATGACCGATCCAAAGCCCGTCGCGGCGTCGAAGACGATCATGTCGCGGACCATGCTCCCCTCAGACGCGAACCCGTACGGGAACGTGCACGGTGGCGAGATCATGAAGCTGATCGACGCCTGCGCGGGCGCGGCCGCGACGCGTCACGCGCGCTCGCGCGTCGTGACCGCGCGGATCGACGAGCTCTCTTTCCTCGCGCCGGTGTACGTCGGCCATCTCGTCACCGCGTCCGCATCGGTGAACCACGTCGGGCGCTCGAGCATGGAAGTGGGCGTGCGGGTCGACGCCGAGGACCTGCTCTCCGGCAAAGCCGCGCACGTTGCCTCGGCATACCTCGTCTTCGTGTCGACCGACGAAAACGGCCGGCCCGTGCCGCTTCCTCCCCTGCTCGCTGAAACGGACGATGAACGACGCCGCATGAAAGCGGCCGAGGACAGGCGCACACTGAGGTTGAAACGACCACGCACCTTATGACTAGGGAGGCTGATGGATGAGACGCCCAGTGCGCACATTCGCGCCGCTCGCGGCGGTGTTACTCGTGGCCGCCGCCTGCGCTGCACCCCGGCAAGCCGCCCCGACCGCGACGGTCCCGACCGGCACGGCGGCCGCGTCGGCGACGCCGAACTTCGAGGGCAAGACGCTGAACATCGTCACGGGTGGGACCGGCGGTGTGTGCATCGTCTACGGAGCCGGCCTCGCGGACGTGCTCAGCAAGAAGATGAAGGTCGCCGCGAGCGCGCAGCAGACCACGGCGTCCGTGGACAACATGAAGTTCATCGGCCAGCTCAAGGCCGACCTCGCGTTCACGCTCGCCGATACGGCGTACGACGCCACGCAGGGCAAGGCACCGCAGTTCACCGAGAAGGTCGACGCGAAGGTCTTGGCCGTCCTCTACACGAACTTCACGCATCTCGTGACGAAGGACGGCTCCGGCATCACCACCGTCGCCGGCCTCAAAGGCAAGCGCGTCTCCATGGGGGCCGCGGGCTCGGGCACGGAGATCATCGGCAACCGCACCCTCGAGGCGTACGGCCTCAACCCCGCGACAGACATCCAGCGCGAACGCCTCGGCATCGCCGACTCGGCGAACGCCCTGCGCGACAACAGGATCGACGCCTTCTTCTGGAGCGGCGGGCTGCCGACGGCGGCGGTCAACGAGCTCGCCAACGCCACCAAGCTCAAGTTCATCGATCTGAACGAGGGCATCGCGAAGATGGCGAGCACGTACGGTCCGTTCTACGTGCCGGTGAAGATCCCAGCGGGCGTCTACAAGGACAATCCCGAGATCACCGTGTCCGGCGTGCAGAACCTGCTCGTCGTGAACTCGAAGTTCGACGCGGCCTTCGCCAAGGCGATCCTCACGACGATGTTCGACAGCAAGAGCGACCTGGAGGTGATCCACAGCGAGGCGAAGAACCTGAAGCTTGACACCGCGACCGTTGGATCGCCGATCCCCTTCCACGATGGTGCGATCGAGTTCTATAAATCCCGTAATGCATGGAAGGGCTAGCCATAGGGGGCTGATCGCCCTTCTCGGCGCGCTGACACTGGCGACGGGGGTGGCGCTTGCCACCCCCGTCCCCGTTCTCACGGCCACCAACGGAACAGCCGAGTGCATGGGTCCGCTGGACGATGGTGAAGCGATGCGCTACTCCTACCGCCAATCGATCTACGACGTGCCGGTGTGGGAGGAGTTCAAGCGTGACGGCGATCGCATCGAGCTCCTGCGCGTGCGCTCGCAGGACATCCGCTCGATCGAGTACTTCCGCTGGGATGACCCGATCGTCCAGGGGCCAGATGGCTGGTGGACGTCTGCGGCGCCGCCCAGCGATGCGAGCGAGCTTGTGATCCGCATCGCTCCGCTGGGACAGCAGAGGATCACCACCGCGCGCTGGAGCTGCGACATGCTCGCGCGTTTCGGAGAGACCGTGGTGACCGTTCGGACCGACCGCCGGCCGCTCGGGCTCACCCTCCTCGCCGCCCGATGAGCACCTCGTCACGACCGACGGGTGAGCCTGCCGAGGTGATCCACCGGCCCGACCTCGACGGGATCCTGGCCGACGAGAAGACCAAGGAGCTCATCGAGGAGTTCGAGCAGGAAGCGCGCACCCGCTCGCTGACCGGTCTCTGGGCGAGGGTCGTCACCGCCATCGCGGTGGCCGTCACGCTCTTCGCGCTCTACTTCGCGATCGCCGGCGCGACGATCCCACTCACGGACATCGTCGTTCCGAGCTTGCGGGTGTTCGACCAGACGATCACCACACCACAGATCTACGTGATGATCTTCCTCACCGGCGCTCTCCTGCTGACGTTCCTGCTCTACCCGGCACATCCGCGCTTCCGGAGCAGCATCACGGTCCTGGACCTCGTGCCTGCCGCGGGCGCGATCGCGATCACAGCGTACATCTTCATCAACTTCGAGCAGGTCATCTACCGCGTGGCCGAGCCGACGCCACTGGACTTCGCCTTCGGTGTCCTGGCGCTGCTCCTGGTGCTCGAGGCAGGGCGCCGGACGACCGGTTGGCATCTCCCGGTCATCGGACTCATCGCCCTCGCCTACGCGTACTTCGCCGACTTCATGCCCGGTCCGTTCCGCGGACCGCCGAAGGACCTCGACGACATCATCGCCAACCAGTACCTCGGCCTCGACGGCATGCTCGGCACGCCACTACAGGTCGCGGCGACCTTCATCATCCTGTTCACCATCTACGGCGCGATCCTCGAGTACACGAAGGCCGGCAAGTTCTACGTCGACCTCGCGTTCGCGATCACCGGGAAGCGACCCACCGGGGCCGCGCGCACCGTGACGCTCGCGTCGTTCCTGCTCGGCACGGTCTCGGGCTCCGGCGTCGCGACCACCGTGACGCTCGGCTCGATCTGCTACCCGATGCTGAAGAAGGCTGGACACGACCGGGACTCGTCGGGCGCCATCCTCTCCGCCGGCGGGATCGGCGCGGTCATCTCGCCGCCGGTGCTCGGGCCAGCCGCGTTCCTCATGGCCGAGATCCTGAAGATCAGCTACCTCGACATCGTGATCATGGCGATGATGCCGACGATCCTCTACTACCTCGGCATCCTGCTGATGATCGAGATCGACGCTCGTCGCATGGGCACGCGTCAGGTCGCGCTCGACGCCCCGAGCTTCTGGGCACTCACGGCGCGTTACTGGTATCAGTACACCTCGCTCTTCGCGATCATCGCCTTCCTGCTTCTCGGCTTCACGACCATCACGGCCGTGTTCTGGTCGATCGTCGTCGCGATCCTCGTCTCGTACATCCGCGGTGACACAGCGCTGCGGCCGGGCAAGCTGGTCGAGGCGCTATCTGCCGGCACGAAGCAGGTGCTCAGCGTGGCGGCGACCACGGCGGTCGCGGGGATCATCGTCGGCGTTCTGCTGCAGACCGGGCTGGGCCTGAAAGTGTCGAGCCTCATCCTCACTCTGGGCCTCGGCAATCTCCTCCTGACGCTCGTGGTCGCCGGCGTGGTCCTGTGGGTCCTTGGACTGTCACTGCCGATCACCGCGACGTACCTCGTCGCCGTACCGACGGTCATCCCCGCTCTCGCCCAGCTTGGGGTGCCGCTGCCCGCGGCGCACATGTTCGTCTTCTACTACGCGGTCCTGAGCGAGGTCTCCCCACCGGTCGCCCTGTCGCCGTTCGCGGCCGCCGCGATCACCCGCGGAAATCCGTATCGGACGATGATGCTCACGTGGAAGTACGCCCTGCCGTGCTTCCTCGTGCCGTTCATGTTCACGCAGCCAGACGGCCTCGCCCTGCTCTGGCGGGACGTTCCCGTGACGCAGGCGGTCGTCGCTTCGATCTCCGCGATCGTGGGCATCGTCGCGGTGGTGGCAGGTGTCGGCGGGTATCTGCTTCGGCCCACGACCTGGCCGGAGCGCGCGCTGCTCGTCGGCGCCGGCCTGCTGCTCCTCGCGCCGGGAACGGTGCAGGACGCGATCGGGCTCGCGGCCTTCGCGGTCGCCGTCGGTCTCCAGTTCGCGCGTCGCACGCGAGAGAGGATCGGAGCGGCCGCGGCCTAACGCGCCCTCTGCCAGGTCAGGGCGTGGCTGGCGCGCGAGGCGCGCTAGTCTCTGCGCCAGGGATCGGTGGGGAGGCGGTGGATGCGCCCGGCGCTGATTGCGGCGGCTCTCTTCGCGCTGACGCTCGGAACGCGTTTGCCCTTCGCGTCAGGACAGCTCTGGGCCTGGGACTCGGTTCTGTACGCGCGAGCGCTCGAGGACGGGTTCCATGTCGACTATGTGACCGCGAGCCAGCGCCCGCACCCGCCGGGTTACCTACTTTACGTCGGCGTCGCCGCACTAGCGCGACAGCTCACCGGCGATAGCAACAGCGCGCTGGTCCTGATCTCAACGCTGGCCAGCGCACTGGCCGCTGCCGCGCTCTTCCTCTTCGCTCGCAGGGTCGTCTCGGAACGTTCCGCCGTGGTCGTGGCGCTTGGATTCTCGTTCAGTCCACTGGTCTGGCACTACGGCGAGGTCGCATACCCGTATGCGTTGCTCGGATTGCTCTCGATCGTGCTGGCCGCATGCTTCGTCCTCACCCGGGGCCGCGGCACGACCGCCGCGCTGGTCGCGAGCGCGGCTTTCGGTGCATCGGCCGGATTCCGTCAGGACCTGCTCTGGATCATGGGGCCCCTCTGGGTCTGGACGCTCTGGCCGCTACAGCCTCGCAGCCGCGCCGCCGCGCTCGCGATGACCGCCCTCGGGTGTGTCATCTGGCTCGTTCCGACGGCGATGCTCTCCGGTGGGCTCGCCGCCTATGCCGATGCCGTGTACCGGCAATCCGATTTCGTGCGCGTGACACATTCGGTCTTTGCTCAGGGACTTCCCGCACTTGTGAACAATGTGTCGACAACGCTGTCGGCGATCGCTTGGGGCCTGGGCCTGTTCGCCCTGCCAGTGACGGGGGTCGCGATCGCTCGGTGCCATCGCGGGATCCAGCAGCGCCAGCTCGGAATCGGCGCTCGCGAGACGCTCCTCGTCCTGTGGATCGCGCCCGGGCTGGCACTGTACGCGTTGTTCCACATCGGCGAGCCCGGCTACGTGCTCTCGATACTTCCAGCGCTGTATGTGGTCGCCGCAGTGGCGATGGAGCGAGGCCTACCGATGCCAGAGCACGCGCGCCGTATCGCGTTCGCCGTGGGCGTCCTCGCGCCGGGCCTCGTCTTCACCGGCACCTCGGCGCCGTTCTCCGCCGCGACGATCTCCAGGCACGACAGGGAGCTGGCGTCACGCGTGAGCTACGTCCGCGAGAACTACCTTGCAAGCACCACTCTGCTGCTCGCGCGCGAAGACTTCCTTCTCGTTCGCTATTACCTGCCCGAGTACCGGACCTGGTTCCACGACCGCGATCCGTACAGCTCAACGTTGCGGCGCAAGCGCGCGCCAAAGGTCAACGCGATCGTCGTGTTCACGCCGCAGCTGCAAGCCACCTCGGCTGAAGCGCTTCGGATCAGGTGCGCCAAGAACGTCGAGCTCGTGTACCTCGCCATCGAACCCGGCGCGGTCGTCGAGCTGCAGGACGATCGCTACACGATCGCGGAGTCGGTAGCCAGGCGCTAGAGAACTCGCTCCAGATAATCGGCCAGGATGTTGAAGGTCCGGATCTTCTGCGCGATGTCAGTGCTGCCGTGACCCTCGTCGCCCAGCTCGACGTACTCGAAGTCCTCGCCCTCCTTGCGCCCTAACTCGAGCAGACGGTCGCGGAAGACCTGCGACTGCTCGACCGGGCAGCGCGGATCGTTCACGCCGTGGACCATCAGCAGCTTCGCGCGCAGCTTGTCCGCGAACTCGACCGCGCTTCGATCGCGCCACAGCGCGCGGTCCTTCTCCGGATCGCCCATCTGCTCGCGGAAGTAGTACTTGAAGTGCTCCATGCTCTTTGCGTAGAGCTTGTGCAGGTCGCTGACTCCGACCCACGCTACCGCGGCGCGCCAGATCTCCGGCTTCTTGGTCGCGGCGATGAACGTCATGAATCCGCCGTAGCTGCCGCCGAAGACGACGAGCCGGTCCGGGTCGACGTACGGCAGGGTCTTCAGGTACTCGGCGGCGCCTACGACGTCCTCGAGGTCCGCGCCGCCCCAGTCCTTGATCGCGGCGTCGCGGAACTCCACGCCGTAGCCGGTGCTGCCGCGGATGTTCGGCTCGATGACGACGAGGCCACGGTCCACGAGGAACTGCGCGAACGGATCGAAGCCGCGGAACCACTGTCCGGTCGGCCCGCCGTGCACGTGCACGAGAGCAGGCAGCTTCTCGCCGGCGGCGATGCCCTTCGGCGTGTACAGCAGCGCCGGGATCTTGCGGCCGTCGAACGTGTCGTAGTACACGTGTTTTGCCTCGACGAACACGGAGCGGTCGATCGTCCCGTACTCGGCCGGCAGCAGCGTCTCGTAGGTGTCCGTCGCGAGGTCGTACGACACCAGGCTGCCCCTCGTCACATCTGAGCTGAACGTCACAAGAAGCTTCTTGTCGTTGTCGAAGAACGAGGCGCCGACGGCGTGGCCATCCGGCAGCTTCAGCTCGCGGGGTGTGCCGGTCTCGACGTCATAGATGACTGGACGCACCGACGACTCGAAGTTGCGCACCGCGGCCAGGAGACGGCCGTCCTCGGAGAAGCGGACAGCGTGCTCCTCGACGTTGTCCCTTCCAAGCCATGTGACCTGGCCGGATCCGATGTCGAGGATCCCCGCGCGGTTCTGACCGGACGCGTCGCTCGTCACCGCGACGCGCTTGCCGTCTTTGTGCCAGTCCGCGATCGTGTCCTTCGACCCCTTCTTGACCGACAGCACTTTGCGCGCGCCGGTTCCGTCCGCTTTCACGATGTACGAGTCGGCGTTCTTGAGGTTGGTCGCGTCCTCGTTCGTCGCGTACGAGATCCACTCGCCATCAGGGCTCCACAGCCCGCCGAACACGGGGAACGAGTAGTTCGTGAGCGGCGCGTAATCCGATCCGTCCGCGCGCATCTTCCACAGGTTGAGCTGACCGGGTCGATCGGGCGCGTCGGGATGCCGCTTGTTCGTAAGGACAGTGAGCCACTTGTCGTCGGGGCTGAACTGCCCCGCGTACTCCTGCGCGGTGGGGTCGTTCGTGAGCTGCGTGACCGCGCCGGTCTCGACGTCGATGCGATAGAGGTCGTGCTGCTCGGTGCCGCCGCTGTCCTTCGCGAAGACGATGCTCTTGTCCGCGCGATCCCAGGCGAAGCCCGCCCGGAGCGCGCGCGGCACCTCACCGTGGCTCACCTGACGCGTCTCGCGCGAGGCAAGGTCCAGCACATGGAGCTCCATGCGGCCGGTCTTGTCCCAGTAGAACGCGACGCGATCGCCCTTCCACGAAACGACCGGCAGGTAGAAGGAAGGGAGCCTGCAGAGCTCCTCGAGCGGGATGCGCGGCTGGCGGCGTGTGGCGATGGCCATCGGTTGCCCTCCCTGCGAAGTGACGACGGTCAGAGCGAGTGTCTCACGAAGTTCCGGGATCATCGCAGGGGGAGAACCCCCTGCACCCCCCTGGGGCTTCGCCCCCCAGCGAGCGCGCTTAGGTGGCCGCTCCAGCACGCTCGAGGCCGACGGCCGTCCGTGCATCGGCGATGGAGATCTGCCACAGGCACGCGGACCAAGCCGGTACGAAGCCCAGCTGTGTGTTGATCCCGAGCATCTGGGCGTTCGTGTTCGCGTTCCCGGTACGGATGAAGAGCGCCTTCGGCCGCTCGTCCAGGATCCGCTTCAGCATCACCGCCTTCATCCACAGCCCGAGCCGATGACCGCGATGTGCATCGATCACCGCGGTCCCCTGCTGCCAGATGACATGCGAGACATTCGGGTCGTAGGTGACCTCGGTGAAGCCTGCCCCTTCCCCGCTTGCCTCGTGCACGGCGATGAGCAGCCACCACTCTGAGCCCGTTTGTTTGAACCACGACTCGCGCTCGCGGACATGCTCCTCAGTGAGCTTCCAGTCGGCCATCTTCAGGTCGCCGCGCGGCGCGTCGTTCATCCCGTTCGATGCCTGGATGTACGGCGCGACGAGCTCCGCCGGAACGGTGTTGTCGATGCGCTCGAGCCGGTAGCCCTTCGGAGACAACGCTGCCCACTCCTCGACCTTCGCCCGGTCGACCTTCGACAGGTCGAGCTGGTTCGTCTTCATGTCGAGGCCCGGCTGGGCGTCGATGCGTTTCGCGAACTCGGAACCAGACGGGACGCGATCGGTCGTCTGCGTCATGAAGACCAGATCGTCCCCTTGACCATCGACCGCATCCACGAGCCTGCGCAAGAGCGCCCGCCCAACGCCCTTCCGGCGGTGCCGCGGCAGGACGGCGAGCTCGGTCCAGCGCAGGTGCGCGTTCTCCGGCTCATTCAGCGAGCGGCCCACCACGCCGTATCCGATCAACGCACCGGCGGCGTCACGCGCTCCGAAGAACGCGCGCCACTGATTCGGCAGGTCGGCACGCAGCCGGCGTTCGATCGCCTCCAGCGCCATCGGCGGATCCTCAGGCGTGCGCTCGGCCTGAAGTGACTGGTACAGGACCGCGGCCTCGCGCAGCTCCGCGGGAGTGAGCTCGCGCGGCTCGATGCGATGGATGCGGTATCCGACGGGGTCGTTCATCAGGGTAAGAGAGTACCGGTGCGGGAGAGCCGCACCATCACACGCGATACGTTCGCGGCCGTTAGGCCCCGGCCATCACCGGCTGGAACACCAGGACGGTGTGCCCGGCCGCCTTCTGGCGAAGCACTCTGATCCGCTCGCCGAAACGCCGGAGGAAGGCGAGCTCGAGCTGGCGGTCGTCCCACGTCGAGGCATCCCAGGACATCCCCTCGCTGGACATGAAGCGGAGCACGAATTCGCGGAGGGCGGCGTCAGAAACGCCGATACCCAGGTACCGGAATTCCGTGCCGTCAGGCATCTCCCAGGTGACCACTTTCTCCCTCGCGAAACCGTATTCCGGATGCTCGCCGGGGGCATCCCCCGTACAGGGGAGCGGGCCAGGCTATTGAGGTTTCACCCGGACGGGCGATGCTTTGCGCGTGCGCGAGATGGGCGGCTGGCTACCCGGCGTGATCCTGATCACCGTCGGCTTGACCCTTTTCGCCGTGCAGCTGCTCAACCTCGACGGCGACGTGATCGTGCTGGTCATCGGCCTCGTCTGCGCCGTCGCCTTCGCCGCGACCCGCGGATACGGACTGCTGATCGCGGCCGGCATCTTCACTGGTCTCGGGATCGGCATCCTGCTGGAGAACTACGGCCTCGTGGGCGAACCGGTCGTGCTCGGCCTCGGTCTCGGCTTCCTCGCGATCTACGCGGTCGACGTTCTCACCAGCGGGGCGCGCGCGCCGGGTCGCTGGTGGCCGTTGGTCCCCGGTGCGATCCTCACGATCATCGCCGGTGCTGAGAGCACGTTCGGACCGGAGGGCGCGCGCGTGATCGCGCAGGGCTGGCCGATCATCCTGATCGCCGCCGGAGCATGGTTGCTGCTGCGCGGACGGACCTCGACCTGACGGAAGCCACGGTCGCGCGACTTGTCGGCGAACGTCTGCGCGCGGCCGGTGTGCGCTATGTCACCGGGCATCCCGGCGGCGAGGTCGTCGATCTCATCGAGGGTTTCCGCGCGGCGGGGCTCGAGTTCGTGCTGGCGCGTCACGAGACGGTCGCCGCCTTCATGGCCGAAGCGATGGCAAGCGCCAGCGGGATCCCCGGTGCCTGCGTCGCCACACTTGGACCGGGAGCGACGAATCTCGTCACCGGCGTCGCGCAGGCCTATCTCGATCGCGCGCCGCTCATCGCTTTCGCGGGCCAGCTGCCGGACGACCGTGTCGAGACCACGACGCATCAGAACCTCGATCTTCGCGCGCTCTTCGCGCCGATCACGAAATGGCAGGCGCGACTCACAGCGTCGAACGCCGCCGAGGTCATCGATCGCGCGCTGCGCGATTCGCTGCGGCCGCGGCCCGGTCCGATCTTCATCGAAGTGCCCAGCGACGTTCCGCGACAAGCGGCGGAGCCGCGCGACGCGGCGCCGTCCCGCGTCGCCACGCGCGAAGCGAAAGGAGCGAGTGCCGCGGTGGATCGCGCTGCCGTTGAAGGGGCCGCGGGGCTGCTCCGTACGAGCAAGCGACCCCTGATCCTCGCGGGCCTGGATGCCAACGGCGGCGACGTCGCCCTCTCGCTCCGCTACCTCGCGGAGGACTGGGGCATCCCGGTGATGGTGAGCCCAAAGGCGAAAGGCGTGTTCCGCGAGGACCACCCGCTCTTCCTGGGGACCATCGAGATGCTCGGCACCGCAAAGCTGTACGAGTACGTCGACGACTCGGACCTCGTGCTGCTGATCGGCTTCGACCCTGTCGAGTTCGACCGCGACTGGCGAGCCTCCGCGAAGGTGGTCCACATCGGCCCGCGGCCGAACGAGGATCGGCAGTACGACAGCGCGGTCGAGGTCGTTGGCCCGCTGCGCCACGGGATCGACGGCATCCGCTCGGCCGCGGGTCACCCCGCGCCGACCCGATCGCCCAGCGACATTCGCGCATTCCGCGATGCGTTCCGCGCGTATGTCAACCCAAAGCGCGACTTGCTCACATCGCAGCAGGTCCTGGCGGAGCTCCGCGCCGCGCTACCCGAGGACGCGCTCGTTACGTGCGACGTCGGATACAACAAGGCCGTCACCGGGCAATGCTTTCCGATGTACCAGGCAAAGACGTTCTTCATGTCGAACGGTCTCTCGTCGATGGGCTATGGGCTCGCGGCCGCACTCGGTCTCAAGCTCCTGTATCGCGATCGGCGCGTGGCGTGCGTCCTCGGCGATGGCGGCTTCGCCATGGTCATGGCCGAGCTCGAGACCGCGGTGCGCGAGAAGCTGGGCGTCACCATCGTGGTCCTCGCCGACGGCGCACTCACGCAGATCAAGGCCGGTCAGGAGCGCAAGGGATATCCGGCGACCGGGACCACGTTCGGCGCGCTCGACTACGTGGCTCTGGCGAAGGGCTTCGGCATCACGGGCCACGACGTGCGCACGGTCGCGGAGTGTCGAGATGCGGTACGTGCCGGGTCATCGATCAAGCCGAGCCTGATCGCCGCTCATGTCGACCCGTCCGCGTATCAGCTCGACTGACACGACCCTTGGACGAGTAGCCTAGTGACGATGACCGTCTCCCCTGAGGACTTTCCCGAGCCTGTCACTGATGTCGAAGGACGGCCGGATCAACAGGAACAGATGGCTGTCCTTGCCGGTGGCTGTTTCTGGTGCGTAGAAGCTGTGTACCGCCAGCTGGACGGCGTGACCGCGGTCACCAACGGCTATGCCGGCGGCACGGCGAATTCAGCTGATTACCAGACTGTTTCGAGCGGGACGACGGACCATGCCGAGGCGGTCGAAGTCCGATTCGACGCGGCGAAGATCAGCTTCGGACAGATCCTCAAGGTGTTCTTCTCGATAGCCCACGACCCGACGACTCGAGACCGCCAGGGCCCCGACGTCGGACGGCAGTACCGCTCTGTGATCTTCTATGCGGATGCGGAGCAGAAGCGCGTGGCCGAGTCCTACATCAAGCAGCTGGACGCCGCCAAGGTCTTCGACCGGCCCATCGTGACGGAGATCGTTCCACTCGACCGCTTCTACAAGGCTGAGGACTATCACCAGGACTACGCCGCTCGAAATCCCCTGCAGCCATACATCCTGTTCACCGCGCGCCCGAAGGTGGACAAGGTTCGCAAGTACTTCAAGGACCGCCTCAAGAGCAGCCGCTAGGGCCGTCCGACCCGCCCTACGGCTTGGTGAGGACGATCGCGTTCGGAAGCAGCCTGCCGGGTCCGACCCGATACGCGCCGCCGAGATACATCGCCGCCGTGCCGCCGCCGTCCAGATTGATCGCATCGCGCGCGCCGAGCGCCTGCAGCACGTACGCGGACTCCGTCACGGTCACGTTCGACATGATCGCGAGGTAGACGTACGTGCCGTCCACGCCGATCGAACCCTTCGTCCCCTTCGCGAGCTGCACCGGCGTCTGCTCGTATTCGGAGTCGACGACCGCTCCGTACTGCAGGAGCATCGGGAACATCGTGATGCCCGCGGTGATCGGTGCGTTCATCAGTGAGGCGTTCTGTCCGTAGACGAAGCTGCGGCGATACGCGGTGGTCACGCTTCCATTGAAGGTCAGGAGCGCGTTCTGCCCGATCAGCGCCGGACGATTGATCCATTTGCGCAGATTGCTGTTGTAGATCGCGTAGTCGTACGAGTTGATCTTGCTCGCGCACGCCGGGTAGTCGGGTGGACAGAGATACGTGCCGTTCATCCCTGCGTACGCGCCGTTCTCCGCGATGTACTGCGCGAGAGGCTTGGCCGGGCAGTCGCGGGCGCAGTCGCTGCTGTTCGCGGTGAGCGTGCGCACCGTGACCTCCGAGATACGCTCCTTGATGAGATGCACGTTGAAGGTGCCGCGTGGCGTCGGAACGCTCAGATTGCTGTACCCCGTCGGGCTGTAGACCGTGCCGCTCTGCGGAGGCGCGCTCCCGTCGGGATTGAGGACCGTGACGAGCCAGAAGACGCCGAAGTCCTCGAGCCACGTCGCCCCTTCGATCAGCGGACGCAGGTAGAGGCGGTAATAGCCCGGCGTCATCGGCGCCTGGATCGTGAACTGGAACCACGCGACCTGACCGGGACCGACGTACGGAGCCGGCTGTATGGCGATCCGATTGAATTGCGGCCAGCCCGTCGCGAGCGTGCCTGCGGTGCCGTCGCCGCCCAGGGGACTCTTCTGGTCCTGGCCCGGCTCGGGACCCCACGTTCCGAGGTACGCGACCTCGCCCATGACTCCTCTCACCCATCCACGCGATCCGCTGTTGAAGAACGCGACGGTCGCGGTCGAGCGCCCGCCCGGACACAGCGTCGGATAGCCGCTCTGCCCGTACCAGCGCGCGTGAAAACCCGGGATGCCCGACGTGAGATTCGTCGGCGCGGGGATGCCCGGCCCGGTACTCGCGACGCACGCCGCATCCGCGGGCCGCGCCGGTTGACCCAGCACGAGCGTGCTGACGACGAGAAGCGCACCCACGAAGCGCGCGAGCGATCTCAACTGGATACCCACCGTTGGCCTAACGACGCGCCGGCCGTCCGCAGTACGTTTTGCGCGACGCGGGCTCAGCGGATGCCGGTTTGAAACTCGCGCAGCGTGCGACCGGTCCCGGTGACCGTGGCCGCGATTGCGCGTCCCACCCAGCGGTAGTGCCAGGGCTCGTACTCGTAGCACGTCACCGCACTGCGGCCCGCGGGATACGTCATGACGAATCCGAACTCGGCGGCGTGCTGGGCGAGCCAACCGCCGGTCGGCGTCACGGCCCAGTCGGTGTACTCCCACGGCGCGGCCGAGCCGTCGCCGAAGTCCAGCGTCGTGCCGAGCTGATGCTCGGAGTGACCCGGGCGCGCGCTCGTGCGCAGCGCCTGCTCATAGCCGCCGACGCCGACCCAATAGTTGAATGTGAGCTCCTGCTGTGTGAACGAGCGGTACGCGGAGACGATGACCAGCGAGTGTCCCGAGGCGCGTGCGGCGGCGCGCAGCGCGTCGAGATCCGGATAGATGATGGCGCGCACCACCGCGCGCGCATCGTCCGCCAGCAGCGCCTCGTAGCCCGCCATTCCTCTTACGAGCTGAAGATCCGCGGCGGTCACACCGGGCTCAGGAATGATCACGCGCGTCGTTGGGCCGGCCGCTGCGCCGTTGAGCGCTGACACGAGGTCTGGTGGCACGTACGCACGCGTGAGCGCGTACGTCCAATCGAGCGCCGTGGCGTGCGGACGCGAATAATCACGCTCCGGTGTGAGCACATCGTCAACCGCGCAATAGGGCGCGCGCCCGGGTGCTGTTGGCGTCGGGGGAGCGATCGTGGGTGCGACGGTCGGCGTGAGCGACGGCGACGCTGTGGTGGGCGGCCGGGACGGAGTTGCGCTCGGCGTCGCGGTGAGGCTGGGGCTCGCTGGCGCCGTGGTGATCGTCGCCGAGGGCGTCGACGTCGCAGACACAGGCGGCGGCGCGCACGTCAGCACGAACGACGCGGCGAGGGCGAAGCGGAGAGGGACTGTGGCTGCGCGCAGGCTCTTATGTTCGCCCACGGTGACGCGTCCGGCTCTAGCGGACCGTGATCTCCGTGTACAGGCCGAGGTCGTCCATCCACGCGCCGCCATCGACGACACCGCGCAGCGCGAGTCGGTACGTTCCGGGCAGCTTGCCTCTCACCCCAAAAGCGAACGTGGCAGTCGCGCCCGGTGGCACGATCTCCTCGGCCTGGACCGCGGGGCGATCCGGCGCGAGCCAGCCGTCGCCGAGGAACGCGAGCTTCGCGTCATTTCCCGCGATGGCAAGGCGGGCTTCCTGCGCCGTTCCCTTACGCCATGCGGTCGCGCCGGTGTTGCGCAGCACGATCGACACGGCGCCCACGTCGTCCGCGGCGATCTCCGGGTATGGCGTCTGCGAAACGAACGCGGCGCGGACGGTCGAGGCGTTCGGCGGAGCGCAGAGGCTGACCAGCCACATGAAGTGTGGCCAGTTCCACGTCGGACCCGGATCGCTGTGGGTCGCGCCGGGAACCTCGTTGTGACCGATGACGTGCTCGCGATCCAGCGGGAACCCCCAGCGCGCCGCCGCCCTGCAAGTCACCGCCGCTGCCGCCAGGTACTGCTCCTCACGGAAGAACGGGTTCGTACGGGTGTTGAGCTCGAGCTCGATGCCGATCGAGTTCAGGTTGTACCAGAAGTTCCCCGAGTGCCAGGCCGTGTGCTCCTCGCCCACGACGTAGGCGATATGCCCGTCGCCGCGCACGACGTAATGAGCGCTGACGTCGGACGACCGAGTGTTGAAGGCGCGGAGCGTCTGCTGATAGGTGATGACCGTGTAATGGATGACGACCGCCTGCGGAACACCTCCGCGTCGTCCCCACCAGTGATTCGTGGTCGGCAGCATCAGCCACTCCGGCTGCGGCTCATAGGGGAAGCGCGCGGTGGCGGCGCGGGCAGGCGGAGCCGCGCGCGGAGTCTCAGCCGTTGTCGCGGCCAGGTCTACGTACGGCGCGGCGCCGCCCGTGGCGGCGGTCGCCGGCTGCATGCGCACCGCTCCGGCGACGACGCAGACCGCGGCAAGCACGGTCACCCCGACGAGCAGCAGCGAAACCCACCCACGCATCCACCGGCGGAACGCGGGTCGCCGACAGACGTTGCGTTCGACTGGCGGTCCAGCAGGCAAGCGGGCAGCGGACTTGCGCCACGGCGCGGTTGCGCGGCCGCGCAATAGAAAGGAGACCCGCCATCTCTGGCGGGTCTCCTCGGGTTCCGTTGCGTGACTGCGCTAGTAGGTCTTCTTGCTCGTGGTCTCGTGCTCGAAGCGGTCGCCCTTCACCGGGCGGTCGGCACGCGTCTCGTAGTCGTAGCCACGACGCTTGCGAACGATGTCGCTCGCGTCGCTGTAACGGTCGTCGGCGCGGACCGTCATGAGGGTGCGGCCTTCGCTGAACTGGTCGTTGTAGTACTTCGCCTCTTCCTCGGGGATGCCGAGGCCCATCAGCGCGCCGGTGATCCCACCGGCGACACCACCGGCGACCGCGCCTGTCGCCGCGCCCGCGAGCGCGCTTGCGAGCAGGCCGCCGGAGACGACCGGGCCGATGCCCGGGATGAGGAGCGCCGCGCCGGCGCCGATGATCCCGCCGAGCACGACGCCCGTGCCCGCACCGGAGGCAGCCATCTCACCGGACTTGTTGCCCTCCTGATGCGTCTTACCGGCGTCGTCGCGCCAGGCGTATCCGATCTGGTCGTCCTTGAAACCCTTCTCGCGAAGATCGCGAGCGGCGAGCTCGGCGTCGTTTCGCTCGTCGAACACGCCGACGTAGTGCTTGCGCTTCATGGTGTGCTCAGGTGTATGTGTCATGTTTTCCTCCTGTTTTTGGTCCTCGTGTAGTGGCAAGCAGATTCGGGGCCGCTTCGGTGTCAGCGAGCCCGTGCCCGCTTGCTGTTACAGGAAGGGACGCGTCATTTGGCACGCGAGCGCCCTGTCGAGCGCCGCTCTGGCGCGCTGAACGTACATTGCCCGACGTGGACACCACCGCGAGCGACCTCATCGAGCGCAGCGATCGGCTTGCCGCGCTCGCCGAACAGCGGCTCGCTCTCGCACCTGCGGATCCCGCGGCACACGAGCGAGCGCGCCAGCTTCGCGACCACCTCGAGGGATTCGTGCGCCCGCGCGCGGCCGACCTCGATGCGCCGCTGCTGGTGCTCCTCCTCGGCCCGACCGGCGCGGGGAAGTCGTCGCTGCTCAACACCATCGCCGGCGCCGAGGTCAGCCGAGCCGGCGTGCTACGGCCGACGACGCGCGAGGCGGTCCTTTACGCGAGCGAAAGCGACGCGGAGAAGATCTTGTCGGGAGCCAGGCTGCGGCTCGCGTCGACCGAGCGGATCGTCCACGCGGTCGCTCCGGCGACCTCCACCGGCGTCGCGGTCATCGATGCGCCCGACATCGACTCGGTGGAGCGCGACAACCGTGAGCTCGCGGACCTGCTGCTCGAGGCATGCGATCTGTGCGTCTTCGTCACCACGGCGACGCGCTACGCCGACCTGGTGCCGTGGCAGGTCCTCCACCGCGCGCAGGAGCGCGGACTGCCGCTCGTCGTGCTGCTGAACCGGGTTCCAGCCGACGAGCGCGACCGTGAGGTCGTCCTGGCCGACGCGCGCCGCCTGCTCGCGGACGCCGGCATGCGCGAAGCCGACGACACGCTGGATCTGATCGCCGTCACGGAAGGTGATGTGGACCCACGCGTGAATGGCCTTGCGCGGGAGAAGGTCCGACCGCTGCTCGAGCGCATCGAGCAGCTCGCGGCGGAGAGCGCGGAGCGAAGAGCCGTCGCCGTGGATTCGCTCGCCGGGGCCGTTCGGGGACTCGCGCCACTGGTGCACAGCGTCGCCGACGATCTCGAGCACCAGGCGAACCTGGCCGAGGCGCTCCGTCGCATCGCCGAAACGTCGTACGCGGAGGAGCTTGCCGTGCTATCGCGGTCGCTGCGCAGCGGCGTGCTCCTGCGCGGCGAGGTCCTTCGCCGCTGGCACGACTTCGTGGGCGCCGATCAGATCACGCGGTTCGTCTCATCCGGGCTGGGCAGGCTGCGCGGCCTGCTGATGACCGCATTCCGTGGCTCGCCCACGGCACCGGTCGCGATGGTCGAGAAGGAGGTGGCGAGCACGCTCGAAGCGCTCGCGCTGCGGCACGCGAGCGACGCCGCGCGCCGTACCGCGACCGCGTGGTCGGATCGCTCGGACGCTGCGGCGCTGATCGACCGCGATCCAACGCTGTGGTCGGCGTCGGACGGATTCGGCCCGGCGATACGCGAGGGGCTCGCGGCCTGGATGCGGGCAACGATCGACGACGTGCGCACGGCCGGCGGCCGCAAGAAAGCCGTCGCGCAGGTCGCCGCGCTGGGGGTGAACGCCGTCGGCGTCGCGGTGATGCTCGGCGTGTTCGTGCACACCGCGGGGATCACCGGTGCCGAGGTCGGGATCGCCGCGGGCACCGCGTTCCTGAATCAGAAGCTGCTGGAGGCGCTCTTCGGCGAGCGGGCGATGGAGCAGCTCATCGAGCAGGCGCGTCTGCGGCTCGACACGCTGCTCACGTCGCTCTTCGCGGCCGAGCGCGAGCGATTCGAAGCGCTCGCCACGAAACCGGCGGCGCTGCGTGACCTGGCCGCAGCACTGCGCGCCGCGGTGACGGACCTGCGCGCATGAGCCTTCAGGACTGCCTCACCCATCTTGACGACGCGATCGCGGCCGCGGCCACCCTCGGCCTCGACGCGAGTGCGGCGGCGAGCGTGCGGGAGACGGCTCGGACCCGTCTCGGATTCCCGAGCGACGCCTACGTGCTCGCGCTCGCCGGAGGGACCGGTGTCGGCAAGTCCACTCTCCTCAACGCGATCGCGGGCCAGGAGGTCAGCCCGGCGAGCTCGAAACGTCCGACCACCGCCGAGGCGGTCGCGTGGGTGCCCGCGCATCGAAGGCATGATCTCGCCGGTCTTCTGACCTGGCTCGGCGTGACGCAGGTACGCGAGCACCGGGCCAACAGCCTCGGCTCGCTCGCGGTCCTCGACCTCCCGGACTTTGACTCCATCGCGCCCGAGCACCGCGAACGGGTCGATGCCCTTCTGCCGCGCGTCGACGCCGTCGCCTGGGTCGTCGACCCCGAGAAGTACAAAGACGAGATCATGCACGGCGGGTATCTGCGCACGTTCGGCCCGCGGCTGCGGCAGCAGCTCGTCGTCCTCAATCGCAGCGACCTGCTGACACCTGCGGACCGGTCGCGCGTCAGCGACGACATGCGCGCGCAGCTTCGCCGCGAAGGTCTGGGCGACATCGGCATCGCGATCACGCACGCGCGCGACGGCACGGAGGGCGTCGCGGAGCTCCGCCGCTGGCTCGATTCCGGTGTCGAGGCGAAACGGGTGATCGCGTCGCGCATCGCGGCGGAGGGGCAAGACGCGGTGCGCGAGATCGCCGCGCGCGCGGGCGTGGCAGACGGCGCCGTCAAGCCGCTCATCGACCCCCAGCGGCGCGAGCGCGCACTGACCGCCGTCGCGCGTGGCGTGCTCGCTCTCGTCGACATCCCGGGCCTGGAGCGTCAGGCTGTTTCCGCGACGCGACTCGCGGCGCGTCCGCGGGGCGCCGGCCCGTTCGGTCACGTGACGAGCGCGATCTACCGCCTCAGCGGGCGCGCCCGCGCGTCGGCCAGTCCCGCTGCATACCTCCGAAACTGGCAGCTCCGCGGTTCGCTCGCGCCCGCGATCGAGCCGCTGCGAGAGCTCGTCGCGGCCACGCTGCCCACGGTGCCCGCGAACGTTCGCGGTGCGCTCGCCACCTTGAGCACGCCCGCGGTCTTCGAGCAGCGGCTGGCCGACACCGTCGATCGTTCGCTCTCAGCGGAGGCGACCGAGTTCCGCGTACCGACCAGCGGGATCTGGTCGGTCATCGGGCTCGGGAATTACCTGGTGACCGCGGTGCTCATCTTCTGCGCGCTATGGTTCGGCGCCCTGTTCCTCATCGACAACGCGCCGGTCGGCTCCGTCGATATGCCCTATCTCGGCGCGATGCCGACACCCGTGGTCCTGCTCGTGGCGACGCTCGTGATCGGATTCCTGCTCGCGCAGGCGCTGCGTCTGCACGCGGGCTGGCTGGGGCGCCGGTGGGCGCGACGGATCCGCGACCGGACGACGCGCGAGGTGCGCGAGCGCATCGAGGACAGCCTGCTGCTCCCGATCGAGCGCTTCGACGCGGCCCGGGAGCAGCTCGCGAGCGCCGCGCGTGGCGTGGCTGTCGACTGCGTGCCCGCCGACACGTAGCTGGCGTCGCGCGGCTCACGCGTGAGGAGTGGGCACGCGCACGACCGCACCGCGAGCGCCGCCGTAGACCGTGACGGCGAGCCACCGCGCGAAGACGCGGACCGGTCCCGGGGCCGGACAGGCTCTCGAAAGAGGAAGGCCAATGCGCAACTCACTTCTCGCGTCAACTCTCGGTCTTGTGCTCACACTCGCGCTCACAACGACGGCACTCGCGGCACCGGCGGCGGAGACGATCGACATCACCTTCAGCACCGTGACCTTCAGCAGCATCCTCGGCGGGCAGATCAGCGGCAACGGGTCAGTCTCGGGTGATATCTCGGACGCCGGCCTCTCCGGACTGCGCGGGACCGCAAACCTCCCGCTCCGTGACGCCAGGCTGACGATCGAGCCCACGAGCGCGCTCATTCTCCGAAGCGAGCAGATGAACGTGCAGTGGAACCGCAGCACCTGCAACCAGTTCGGCTGCTTCTACGAGTACGGCTTCTCCACCTTCGAGCGCCGCCTCGGCACCGGCCCGATCGAGATCCGGCTCGGGCAACTGCGCGGGACCGGAACGCTGTCGCTTGGGACGAACGCGGCGTGCGTCGCGTCGTGCCCGCCGCCCGGTGCCTACTGGTACGCGCCAACGGGCTTCGTGAACCTGAGCGGCGCGGTCATCGGCAACGACGACGCGGGCCACCTCCAGATGTACGGTCCCGCGCCGACGATCTACTAGCCACACTCGCGCCCCCCTCTCGCGCATCGCCCCGGGGTCGACCCGGGGCGATGCGATTCCTGGGAGTCAGTGCGTCATGACTCGTCGATCCGCTGGACGCGGAAGATCAGCTCCCAGGTGTTGAAGACGCCCCAGACGAGGCTCAACACGCCGATGCCGGCCACGAAGTAGAGCGCGCTGGCCTCGCCGACGAAGACTCCTATCGCGGCGGTGATCGACACGGCGAAGAGCACGAACCCGGCGATGAACTGCAACACCGTCACCTTCCGGTCGTACCCCAGTCCCGTCGCACGGAGTCCACTCCGTGCCGCGGCCGCGAAGGGCAAGGTCGCGGCCAGGATCACGGCCAGAAGCTCGAGGCCGAAGGCCGAGAGGGTCTGTGGCACAAGCGCGAGGAATCCGATGGCGAGTGAGACGACGTAGGCGAGAAACACCGACCGCGCGACGGCGCGCAGCTCGGCGTTGCGGCTCGCGCTGAGGACGCGAACGTGGATCGAGAGCGCGACGAAGAGCAGTCCGAGCAGTCCGGCGGTCGCCGCGACAAGGCTGACGTTGAAGTCACGCCACAGAAGCAGCTCCTCGGACATAGGGCGTCGAGGATAGCGAGGCCCGCCGGATCCCCTCGGGCGGTGGGCTAGGCTCTCGCGCATGGCCAGGGTCTCCGCCAAGAAGACCGAAGGGACCTGGGAGATACGGCAGGGCCGGGTCTACGCGAAGGGGCGCCCGCACGACCTGCGCAGTGTCGAAGACCTTCACTTCAACAACCCGTACGGCTACAAGATCGAACGTGTGTGGTTCGACGGCCGCGTCATCTTCGCGACCGAACAGGGCGAGGTCGATGTCGACCCGAAGAAGGTCAAGGTCGCGCAGGAATACCAGATCGTCTACGCGGTGAGGCTCGACGCGAAGGGCAAGCTTGCGGGTGGCAGGGAGCCGAAGCGCGTCCCGGGTCAGTTCAACATCTACGACTCGGTACCCGGGATGAAGAAGTACAGCGCGATCTGGCAGTTCAACTACGTCATCGTCCCGCGTGGCTACATCCCAAACACGCTTCGCTCGGAGCGCGACTGCCTCCGCAGCGGTTACGAGATCAGGAAGAGCCTGGTCTTCGAGAACTGACCGGTCCTCTAGCCCGCGGTCGCGGGCTGTCGGCCGGCAGCGCCTTCACGTACAGCGACTCACCGATCCGCGGACGGACGAAACCTGGCAAACCGCCGACGTACCGGTACCCGTGTGCCCTATAGAAGGAGCGAGCGCGCCGATTGGCCGTGGTCACCAGCAGCACCATGTGCCGGCTTCCGAGCGCGCCGGCCCTGCGCTCAGCATCATCCAGCAGCGCTGCACCCACGCCGCGCGACTGTTCTCCCTCCGCCACCAGAAGCAGTCTCAGGTACGCCGCGCGACCCAGCGCGCGTGTCGTGATGACCCAGGCGAGTCCGACGACCTCCGGGCCATCGAGCGCGACGACGATCTGGTCACGTTCTCGCAGACCTTCTCCGAGGCTCGCGTGCGCGCGACGGCGCGTGACGCCGTACCGACGCAGCAGCGGCGATCTGGCCATGAGCTCCGTCATGGCGTCGAGGTGGGCTCGTGTCGCACGCAGGGTTCTCATCGTCGCTGCGGATCGAGTGCATCACGCAGGCCGTCGCCGAGCAGGTTGAATCCGAGCACGGCGATCATGATCGCGAGGCCGGGAAAGATCGCGAGGTGCGTGGCGAACTCCAGATACTGGCGTCCCTCGTTGAGCATGACGCCCCACGACGGCGCCGGCGGCTGCGCCGACAGGCCCAGGAACGAGAGCGCACCTTCGGTGAGGACCGCCCACGACAGAGCCAGGCTGACCTGCACGATCAGCGTCGAGAGCAGGTTGGGCACGATGTGGCGGATGACGATGCGCGTCTGCGTCGCGCCGATCGCACGTGCGGCTTCGACGAAGTCGCGCTCCTTCAGCGCGAGCGCCGGGCCGCGGACCACGCGCGCGAAGATCGGCGTGTACACCACGGCGATCGCGATGATGACGTTCCGCGGGTCCGGTCCGAGCGCGGCGACGATGCCGAGCGCGAGGAGGATGGCGGGGAACGCGAAGAAGACGTCCATCACACGCCCGATCACGAGGTCAGCGACACCACCGAGATAGCCCGACACAAGACCCAGGATCCCGCCCACGAACGTGGCGACCGCCACCGAGAGAACGGCGACCTCGATCGAGAGACGGGACCCGTAGAGGACCCGGCTCAGGAGGTCGCGGCCGAGCGCGTCCGTGCCGAACGGGAACTCCGGCGTCGGACCCAGGAGTCGCTGCGCCGAGGGCAGGACCGGATCGCGGAGCGGCAGCAACGAGACGAACAGCGCGACCGCGACGTAGGTCGCGACCATGACCAGGCCGACGAGGGCGACGGGCTCCCGCGCGATCGCGGTCAGGATGCCGGCCGGTCCGAAGGACCGTCCGGTCGCCCCCGCGCTACGCGAGGCGGATTCTGGGATCCAGGTAGCCATAGAGCAGGTCCACGACGATATTCACCGCGACGAAGAGGACCGCGATCGCGAGCACGCCTCCCTGCACCAGCGCGTAGTCACGCTGGACGATGGCCGTCAGCAGCATCCGGCCCACGCCGGGGATCGAGAAGATCTCCTCGACGACGACGGCGCCGCCGAGCAGCTGGCCGACCTGGATGCCCAGCAGTGTTACGACGACGATGAGCCCGTTCTTCAGAACGTGGCGCCGGACGATCAGCGGTGGCGCCAGTCCCTTCGCCGCCGCGGTGCGTACGTAATCCGCGCCGAGCACGTCGAGCATGGCCGAGCGCGTCATCCGCATGGTCGCCGCGGCGAGTGCGACGCCCAGCGTGATCGCGGGAAACAGAAGCAGCGCCAGATTTCCCAGAGGGTCGCGCACGAAGTCCACGTAGCCACCGGTGTTCGGAAGCCAGCGGAGATACAGCGAGAACAGGACGATGATCAGCGTCCCGAGCCAGAAGCTCGGTAGTGAGAGGCCCACGAGGCCACCGATCCGCGCGGCCAAGTCGACCCGGCTGTTGGGGCGCATCGCGGACAGGAGCCCGAGCGGCAGTCCGATCGCGACCGCGATCAGCGTGGCCGCCGCGGCGAGCTCGAGCGTTGCGGGCAGGCGCTCGACGATCTCGACGAGGACCGGACGCCCGGTGCGGATCGAGTAGCCAAAGTCGCCACGGAGTATCGACGTGAGCCAGTTCCAGTACTGGACCGGCAGCGGCTGGTCGAGCCCGAAGTACGCACGCAGGCTCGCGAGCTCCGCCGGTTCGAGCGCGGTCGAGGTCCCAAGGCGCGCGGCGATCGCGTCGCCCGGGATGAGGCGTATGAACAGGAACGTGAGGAGCGAGACGCCGATGAGGGTCGGGATCGCTCCGAGGAGACGCTTCGCGAGATATCCGCTCACTGCTCAGGACGGCGGCGGGAGATGCTCCGCTCCCGCCGCCCTCCGATCACTCTTCGGCTATTTGTCGAGCCAGGTCTGTCGCAGGTAGATCCAGGATCCGGTCGGAAGATGCGTGAAGCCCTTCGTCGTGGGCAAGGTCGCGTTGTAATCACGGCCGACGTACAACCAGATGAACGGAACGCCGTTCACGATCTCCTTCTGGGCAGTCGCGTAGAGCTCCTTGCGCTTCGCGACGTCGGTCGTCGCGCGCGCGGCCTTGATCGCGTCGCTGGAGATCGGATTCTTGTAGCTCGTCACGAAGTTGAGGTTCCCGTCGTCGGTGAAGTACCGGAAGACGTAGAAGTCCGGGTCGGGACCACCGCCGTTGAGGCCGGGCGCCATGTCGAAGTCCGCCTTCAGCCACCGCTCCACCCACTGGGCGAACTCGAGCGTTTCGATCTTCATCGTCACGCCGATCTCGGCGAGCTGCGCCTGCACGAGCTGCGCGATGTCCTTGGCATACGCCGGCTCCGTCGTCTGGGTGAGCATCGTGAACGAGATCGGTCCGACATTGGCCTCGGTCAGGAGCTGCTTGGCTTTGGCGACGTCGCGTGTGTACAACGGGTACTGCGACGTCGGCAGCGCGTAGTTGGCGAGCGCGGGTGCCACAGGCCCGGTGACCTCACCCTCGCCGAACGCGACCGCATCGATGATCGCCTTCCGGTCGATCGCATAGGCGATGGCCTGTCGCACTTTGAGGTTGTCGAATGGCGGACGCTTGGTGTTCACGAACAGCAGGTTGTAGCTGAGGCTCGGCTTGGCCGAGAGCGTCACGCCTGCCTCGCTACGAAGAGTCCGCGCGACATTCGCGTTCACCACGATCGCCATGTCGGCCGCCTTGGTGCGGAGCGCGGCGGTGAGACCCGTCTCGTCGGGAACGACGTTGATGCGAATGGCGTCGAGGTATGGCTGACCGGTCACGTAGTAGTCCTTGTTCGCTTCGAAGCGCATGTAGTTGTCCGGCACCCACTCGGCCAGCTTGAACGCGCCGCTTCCGATCGCGGTCTCCTTCTTGGAGAGGTCCGCGTTCGCCTCGCCGATCTTCTTCGACACGATGCCGGTATTCGGGTGGGCCATATAGGCAATGAGCGCCGCGTTGGGCGTCTTCAGGTCGAAGACCACGGTCGTCGCGTCCGGCGCGGTGATCGCGCTGACGTCCCCGAAGAAGGACCGGGCGACCGCGGCGTTCGCCGGATTGATGATCCGGTCGAAGGTGTATTTGACGTCCGCGCTGGTCAGCGGGTCGCCGTTGTGGAACTTCACGCCCGAGCGGATCTTCACCGTGACCTGCTTGCCGTCGGACGACAGCGTCGGCACCGATTCGGCCAGGTCGGGCTGGACCGCGAGGTTCTCGTCCAGGCGCATGACGTAGCTGTAGATGAGCTCGAACACACGCGCCGACGTGAACGCGGGCACCTTGTGCGGGTCGAGGTTCGTGACCTCACCGGCGCGGGCGAGGATCAGGGTGCCGCCCTTCTTCGGCGTTGACGGCTGGCCGCCGGTCGTCGGGGACGCGCCCGGTGCGGTCGTCGTCGGTGCGCACGCCGCGAGCACGGTCGCGAACGTGAGGATCGCGGCGCCGATGACATTCGGTCGAACTGACATCCGACTACCTCCCCTCGGTCTTGAACGTAAGGTAGCACCGTGCGATTCGTCGAAGTCAGCCACCGGGTCGTGCCCGGGATGACGACGTATCCGGGGCTGCCGGTGCCGGTGGTCGACGTGATCGTCGACTACGACTCCTCGCGGGAGCGCTACGGGGGGAAAGCGGAGTTCCTGATCGCCTCGTTGCACGTTTGCGGGAACACCGGAACGTATGTCGATTCGCCGCATCATCGCTACCCGAGCGGCGTGGACCTCGCCGACCTGCCACTCGAGCGCGTCGCGCACGTTCCCGCGGTCGTGGTCGACGCGACCGGCGCCGGCCGCGCCATCGGCCCGGAGGTGTTCCGCGGCGTGCCGCTTGAGGGCAATGCGGTCCTCGTGCGCACTGACTTCTCACGACATTGGGGAACCGACGCGTACTTCACCGGCCATCCATTTCTGACCACGCACAGCGTCGACGTCCTCGCGCACGCAGGACCAGCATTCGTCGGCATCGACTCGCTCAACATCGACGACACCGAAGACCTGTCGCGACCCGCGCACACCAAGCTCCTTACCGCCGGGATCCCGGTCTGCGAGCACATGACCAACCTCGCGGCCGTGCCTCATCGAGGTGCGCGTCTGCATGCCGTGCCCATTGCCTGGGTCGGAGGCGCGACCTTTCCCGTACGTGCCTACGTCATCGCGGACTAGGGTTTGGCGGCGGCTTCCCACCCGTCGTAGCGCCCGCCAAGGGCCGCAGCCACCCGTTTCAGAGATTCACGGACCTCCGCGAGATCATCTGACGTCACGATGCCTAGATGGCTCAACCGCACTGACCATCTTCGTCCTCATCCTTGCGCATCCCCGTCTTCCAGTTTCCCGTACTCGTCCGCGACCTTGCTGGCGATCTTCTGATCCCGGAAGACGAGGTAGTGATCGACTTCTAGCGGTTGACTCAGATCAGCGCCAAGCTTCATGAGCTGATCGTGGATTGCCAGGTCAGCTTCCGCCTCAGATTCGAACGATCCCGTCGGTTCGATGGTCAGGCACCGCGTCGCGGGTCACATGCCGATGGGATGCCAGACGGTCTTGAGCTCGAGGAACGCGGCGATGTCGTAGGGGCTCTGGCTGTCGGCCTTCCCACGCACGATGCGCTTCACGTTCTCCGCACCAAGCCGCTCGAGCTCCGCGATATCGCCGTCGCCACCGGTGAGGTCGAGCGCAGACACATCCATGTGTGAGGCCAGCCAGGGCGCGAGCTCCTTCCGCAGCCCGGTGAGGATGTTGACGACGCCCGGCGGAACGTCGGCGGTGGCGAGGCATTCCGCGAACTCGATCGCGACCAGAGGATGCGCTTCCGACGCGAGGACCACGGCGGTGTTGCCGCCAACGATGACCGGCGCGAGACGGGACACCAGTCCGAGCAGGGGCGGCTCCGGCGCGAGGATCCCCGTCACGCCGGTCGGCTCGGGCACGGTGAAGTTGAAGTACGGACCGGCGACGGGATTCGCGCTGCCGACGACCTGGGCGATCTTGTCCGCCCACCCCGCGTACCAGACGACGCGGTCGATCGCGCGGTCGACCTCGTTCTTCCGAGGCGCGAGCGAGGAGAGCTCGCTCCGTCGCATCTCCATCATCTCGGCGATGCGATACAGCACCTGTCCGCGGTTGTACGCGGTCGCCTTCGCCCAGCCGGCACCCGCCTGGCGGGCGATCCGGACCGCATCGCGCAGGTCCTTGCGCGACGCGCGGGCGACGTTCGCGCCGTCGACGACGAGCGTGCGGCCCGACTCGGAGCGCGGGAACGCGCCGCCGATGAACAGCTTGTAGGTCTTCTGGACCGGCAGCCGGCTCACGCCTCGTCCAAGGCGACGTACGCCTCTAGCCCATGCCGGCCACCCTCGCGCCCGAAGCCGGACTCCTTATATCCGCCGAACGGCGACGCGGGGTCGAAGCGGTTGAACGTGTTCGCCCAGATGACGCCGGCGCGCAGGCGCTGGGCCATCGCCAGGATGCGCGAGCCCTTCTCGGTCCAGACGCCGGCCGACAGCCCGTAGGGGGTGTTGTTCGCCTTCTCGACCGCCTCGTCCGGCGTGCGGAAAGTGAGGACGGACAGGACCGGGCCGAAGATCTCCTCCTGCGCGATGCGGTACGACTGGGCGACGTTCGTGAAGACGGTCGGCACGAACCAGTAGCCGCGCTCCGGCAGCTTGCACGGGGGTTGGTAGATCTCCGCGCCCTCATCGATGCCCGACTGGACGAGGGACGCGATCTTCTCGAGCTGCGGCTTCGAGTTGATCGCGCCGACGTCGGTGTTCTTGTCGAGCGGGTCGCCGACGCGCAGCGTGCGCATGCGCCGCTTGAGCTTCGCGATCGTCGCCTCGTAGATCGATTCCTGCACGAAGAGACGCGACCCGGCGCAGCAGACGTGGCCCTGATTGAAGTAGATGCCGTTGATGATGCCCTCGACGGCCTGGTCGAGCGGCGCGTCGTCGAAGACGATGTTCGCCGCCTTGCCACCGAGCTCGAGCGTCAGGCGCTTGCCGGTCCCGGCGAGCGTCCGCTGGATCGCCTTCCCCACCTCGGTCGAGCCGGTGAACGCGATCTTGTCCACGCCCGGATGGGCGACGAGCTCCGCACCGGTGCGGCCGTCGCCGGTGACGATGTTCACGACGCCGGGCGGCAGCTCCGCCTGCCGCAGCACATCGCAGAAGAGCAGTGCGGATAGCGGGGTCGTCTCGGCTGGCTTCAGCACGACGGTGTTGCCGGCGGCGAGCGCCGGTGCGATCTTCCACGCGAGCATCAGCAGCGGGAAGTTCCACGGGATGATCTGGCCCGCGACGCCGATCGGCCGCGGCCTCCGATTCGGGAACGCGTATTCGAGCTTGTCCGCCCAGCCCGCGTAGTAGAAGAAGTGCGCGGCCGCGAGCGGGATGTCGACGTCGCGCGATTCGCGGATGGGCTTGCCGCCGTTCAGCGATTCGAGAACCGCGAACTCCCGGGCGCGCTCCTGCAGGATCCGCGCGATGCGGAAGAGGTATTTCGCGCGCTCGCTCGGGCGCAGCTTCGACCACGTCCCGTCGAACGCGCCGCGCGCGGCCTTCACCGCTTTATCGACGTCGGCTTTGCCGGCGTGCGCGACCTCTGCCAGCGGCTCCTCGCGCGCGGGATCGATCGTCGTGTAGCGCTGGCCCGAGAGCGGCTCGACGAACTTGCCGCCGATGAACAGCCCGTAGCGCTCCTTGATGCGAACGATGTCGCGCGCCTCTGGAGCCGGCGCATATTCCCAGGCGGTCGCGATGGGCGCTTTCTCGGCGCGCCGTGCGACGTCCGCCTTGCGCTCAGTCAACGGTGAAGTAGTCCGGGTTCTGGTATCGACCGGTGCGCTCTTTGCGGATCTGCATGAGCACGTCGTTTAGGAGCGTCGACGCGCCGATCCGATAGCGATCGGGCGTGAGCCAGGCGAGTCCCAGCGTCTCGTGCACCTGCACGAGGAACTGGACGGCCTGCTTGGACTGGCGGATGCCGCCCGCGACCTTCATGCCGACGACGCGACCGGTCTCCTCGTGCACGTCGCGGATGACCTCGAGCATGCAGAGCGCGACAGGCAGCGTCGCATTCGTGGCAGCCTTTCCGGTCGACGTCTTGATGAAGTCCGCGCCGCCGGCGATGGCGAGGAGCGACGCGCGACGGATGTTGTCGTACGTGCCGAGCTCGCCCGTCTCGATGATGACCTTCAGATGCGCGCGGCTGCCGCATATCTCCTTGACCCGGACGATCTCGTCATAGACCTGTGCGTACCGACCGGAGAGGAAGGCGCCGCGGTCGATGACCATGTCGACCTCGTGCGCGCCAGCCTCCACGACCCAGCGGGTCTCATCGAGCTTGATCTCGAGCGGCGTCTGGCCCGAGGGAAACGCGGTCGCGACGGACGCGACCTTCACGTCGGTCCCGCGCGTGCGCTCGAGCGCGTAGGGCACGAGATTCGGGTAGACGCAGATCGCGGCGACCGAGGGGATCCCCGGGTCGCTGGGATCGGGTCGGATGCCTTTCGAGCTGAGGGCCGCGACCTTGCCCGGCGTGTCGGCGCCCTCGAGCGTGGTCAGATCCATCATGCGGATCGCCAGGTCCAGCGCGAACACCTTCGACTCGCGTTTGATCGAGCGTTTCGCGAGGACATCGGCGCGCTCCTCCAGCGCGACGGCGTCGACAGAGCCGAGACGCGGAAGCCGCGGTTCGAGTGGAAGCTCGAATCCGCCGGGGAGCGCGGGTGCTGTCGCCACGTCGTTGAGGATATTCCGGTGCTGCAGGCGTCGCGGCCTGCCTAGTGAATAGCGGTCTGCGACACGAGCGCGCCCCGCTCGAACCCAACGTTCGGAGCGTTCAGCGCCGCGCCGATGAACGTCGCGTAGCTGGAGAGCACCTGCACGTGGGGTTCGCCGTACGCGCGCCGCCGCGCGGTCGCGACGACGAGGACCCCCGCGACCGCTTCGGCGATACCCGGGATCGGCACGATGATCGCGCCCTTCGCGTCCGGCACAGCGCGTCCGACCGCTCCGCTCGCGACGTCCCACGAGATCGAAGCGTGACGCTGCGCTTGTGCACGTACGAGCTCCCCGGCCATCTCGCGCTGTCCGACCACGCTACCCGCCGCGCCGGTCGCGGCCACGAGCTCGAGACCGCCGGTCGGCACGACGGCGTAGAGCAGCGCGGCATCGCCCGGCACGACCTCGAGCGCGCCCTCCGCCAGCAGTCGCAGCACATCGGGTGTCGGTCCTGCGGCCAGCGCCAGCGCGACCTCCGCGAGCGCGCCCAACCGCCGTCCGTGCGGATCGAACCGACCGCGGAGAAGGCGCATCGCGCCGAACCCGGCGCCGATCCCCATGAGCGCGAGCGCGCCGAGACCGTTGCCGCCCACGCGAAGGATCGGCTCGCCGAGCTCGTGGCCGGTTCCGGCCCAGAGCGCGAGATTCGCGAGGACCGCGAGGATCCCGGCGACCACTCCGAGCTCGGGTCCGAAGAGCGCGCCGGCGACCGCGACCGGGAGGAAGGCAAGGAGCGCCGCGGACGCGCCGAAGGCCGGTTCGAACACGAGGAACGCGCCCGCGTAGCCGACGAGCAGGATGCCCAGCGTCGCGATCGCGCGCTGCCGCCGGGCCAGGCCGCCGAACGCACGCGAGACGCCATGCGCGGTCACGACGATGCGCGCCGCCGCCGGTGGAGCCGGTGCCTCGGGCTTCGCCACGCGACGGACCTCGCCGAGGAGCGTTCTGAGCGGCGTGTCCTTCGGGACGAACGCCGCGACGCCCGCCCTGAGCGCCTCGTCGCGGATGCCTTCGTCGAGGGTGAACATGACCACGGCGATCTCGGGCGCATCCACGCGGAGCCGCGCGGCGACGTCGAGTCCGAGCGCGCCGGGCATCCGGTGGTCGAGGACGATCACATCTGGCCTGAGATCGGTGGCGATGCGAAGTGCTTCGGTCCCGTCGGTCGCCATGCCGACCGTCACGAGGTCGTCGCTGGCCGCGATGGCGCTGCGAAGGCCCTCACGGACCATCGGGTTGTCGTCGGCGATGATGAGTCGGATCTGCCTTTGCGCCGGTGCCGCCTTGGAGGGGACCTCGCGCGCGCGCTCCTGACGGGCGAGCGCGCGGTCGATGTCGGCGCGACCCGCATAGCCCAGTCCCATGAGGATCGTGCCCAGCGGAACGCGCTTCCCCTGGCGCAGGCGCTGTTCGGCCAGCGCCCGCTCAAGCTGTTGCGGCTCGATCACGCCGGCGTCTACGAGGAACAGCCCGAGGCCCGGGTCAGGTGTCGGCTGATCGAGAACGAGCTGGAGCATTCGCACGAGATCGAGGGGCCCGAACGGCTTCACGATGTACGCGGTCGCTCCCACCGCGCTCGCGAACGCGCGGCTCTCCGGATCATCGCGGGCCGTCAGCATCACGACCCGCACGTCTCGCGTCGCTCCGGTGCTTCGAAGCTCGCGGCACACGACGAAGCCGTCGCGCGCACTTCCTTCGAAGAGGACATCGAGCAGGACGATCTCCGGGTGGTCACGGCGGGCGACGGTCAGCGTCTCTTCCGGGGTCGTCGCCTCGAGCACGCGCCAGCCCTGGGCCATGAGTGTCACGCGGACCAGTGCGCGCACCGCCCGGTCGTCGTCCGCGACCAGCACGGTGGGCACGCGCGCGACCGGACGCTTGGCCTCGTCACTCACCGTGGTCACTGTCGTGCTTGCGCGGACCGTGGGTCAAGCCTGACTTTAGTGGCGGTCAATGAAATCGCCGAACGAACCGGTAACGGCGTAACTCATATGTCGAGCGTAGCCGCTGGCGCGTGCGGCTCAGACGACCGGCGACGTTCGTCACTCCACTCTGCACAGCGTGAAGGCACATCTTGCAGCGTTCGCGTTCCTGCTCACCGCGTGCGGTGGCACGACGGCGTCGGCCCCCGCATCGACGAACGGACCCCCTGCGCAGGAGACCATCGCCGTCTCGAGCCACACCGCTGCTCCTCGCCCAGGAGCGCACGCGGCGGCACCCGCGCTGATCGTGACTCCGGATGCGGCGGACCGGATCGATGCCCTGCTGGTGCGCCAAAGCGGACGAGCCGCGGTCGTCGTCGCGGGTGGCCGCTCCGGCGAGACGCTCTACGCGGTCGATGCGGACGAGACGGTCTTCGCGGCGTCCCTCTACAAGCTCGGCGTGCTGCTCGAGGCCGAGCGTCGCCTCGAGGCGGGAACGCTCGGGGCAGCGGATCCGATCACGGTGACCGCGGCCGATCAGTCGGAGAGCGGATCGTTCACCGCCACGGGGAGCGTGCTCACCGTCGACGAAGCGCTCGAGCGCGCGATCGTGCTCTCGGACAACGCCGCCGCACTCGCGCTGATCCGCCGGCTTGGGATCTCCCAGGTGCAGGCGACACTCGACCGCGAGGGGATCTATCTGCGCTTCACGGCCGATGGCGCTGTCACCACCGCAAGAGGGATCGCGACGTTCTTCGGAGAGCTGGTCCGAGGGTCACTTGTCTCACGTGAGGCGAGCGCCCGCATGCTGGCGCGTCTCTCGCGACAGCGGTCCGTGGACCGCTTGCCGGCGGCGCTCCCGGCGGGTGCGGTGCTCGCGCACAAGACGGGCAATCTCGGCTTCGCGACACACGACGCCGGGATCGTCACCCTGCCGGACGGTGCCCCGGTCGTGCTGGTGGCGCTGACGTGGGACTCCGCCGAGCAGGATGCGATCCGTCTCATAAGGGAGATCGCACTCTTGGCGTATCAAGGCCTCGCGCGGACGTAGACGCCCGACCGGCGCTCTCCTACGCTGCGAGGGCGGTGGATGTGGGGAGCCTGCGCAGGGCAGCGCTGATCGCGGCGGCGCCTCGGGTGCCAAAGGCAAGGCATCGCCATCACATCGTCATCGCGGCGGCGGGGATCGTTGCCCTCATCGCTCTCAACATCGCGCTGTACCTCGCCCCGATCGACTACCGGGCCCTCACGACGTTCGCATATGCGGGCGCTTTCTTCGTGTGCCTGGTCGCGAACGCGGTCGTCGCGATCCCGATCCCGTACATCCCGGTCATCGCGCACATCGGCGCCACCGCCGAGAGTCCTGCACTGGTCATCGCTCTGGCGGCACTCGGCTCGGTCCTCGGCGAGTCCGTCGCGTTCGTTGTCGGCCGCGCGGAGCAGGGCCTGGTCTCCGAGCATCCGCTCTACAAGCGACTGCATCGCCTCGCTGAGCGAAAGTGGCTCGCGGGCCTGGTGCTGTTCGGGTTGGCCGTGCCGCTCAACCCACTCTTTGACGTCGCGGGAGTCGCGGCGGGTGCCATGGGCATGCGTTACCACGTCTTCTTCGTCGCGGTCTTCACCGCGCGGGTCGTGCGCATGGCGCTCATCGTGTGGCTCGGAGTGCTGCTAGGCCTGGGAGTGACCGACACCGACCTCGTGCAGTGATCGCCACGCTCGGGCCCGGCGTGCGTCGGGTCAGGGACCGTACCCGACGGGCAGCAGTGTGTCGCCCCGAGTTGTCAGGTAGTAGACCTGCCAGTGGTAATAGCCGCGATAAGCGTCCGGCTCAGCGCGCATCACCTCCGCGTACGCGGTGACCGCGCGGACGTACGGCTCCGAGTTGTTGTACCGGAATAGCGCGTTCGGCATGTCCGCCGGCGCGCGATTCGCGCGCAGATAACGCGCGGCGGCCCGGATCGCGTCGCGATTCGAATTGACATCGCCTTCGCCGTACGCGGCCCACGTGCCAGGCATGAACTGCATCGGACCCTGCGCGCCCGCGGTCGACACTCCGCGGATCCGGCCCATGCGCGTCTCGACGAGATGGATCGCGGCGAGGTACGACCAGTTGACACCGAACTCCACCTCGGCCTCGCGGTAGTAGCGGAGGAGCTCATCGAGCGGTGCGGGCTCGACGATGCGCCAGGCGGTCGGCAGATTCGGTCCGGGCACGACCGTCGACCGCAGGTCCGCTGTCGCGCTGAGGTTCTTCGTCGCGTACGGCTGAACGCTCGGCGGCAGCGCGGTGAGGACCGGCTCGCGCAGCTCGGGCCGCGCCGCGAGCGCGCGATAGATGCGCTGCTGCAGGTGGCCCATCCACGCGAGCTCCGCGCCGGTGACGCTCGCGTCGCGCACCGCGCGCTCTGCGGCCGCCAGCTGGACCGCGATCGCGACCGGCTCGGTGGGGACCGGCGGCGGCTCCTCGCGCGGTGTCGGCGTCGGCTGCGGACTGGCCGTCGCCGTCGGCACTGCCGTCGGGGACAGAGTCGGGGTCGGTGTGGGCTGGAGGGTCAGCGACGCGGCCGGCACCACGCTCGTCGGAGTGCACGCGGCCACGAGGGAGGCGGCACACAGCGACGCGGCGGCCCACCGCGACAAGGATCGAGCGCTGCCCACGCAGACCATCATCTCTTGAACGGACCGCCGACCTATCCGTTCTTCGGCCAGCGCCTCAGCGCGAGCAGGCGGCCGCACGTTTGCGGGGCGAGACTCCGACCTCGCGAGACCCCCACTTCCGGAGCGCGTCGATGGCCGGGCGAAGCTCGCGACCGCGCCCGGTCAGGGCATAGACCACCCGCGGCGGTACCTCGGCGTACACGGTGCGTGAGACCAGCCCCGCTGCCTCGAGCTCGCGCAGGCGCGCGGTCACCATCTTCGGGTTCGCGTGGATCAGCGCGCGCTCGATCTCGGTGAAACGACGCGGACCGGCGAGGAGTTGCTCGACGATGAGCAATGTCCACTTGTGGCCAACGATCTCGAGGGCGCGGGTGAGTTCTGTCACAGTGTGGTTACTTTACTATCCTCTACTTGCTAATTGCAAGCATGAGGAGTACGGTTGCCCCAAGAAAGAAGGGCATCTATGACGACACTCCTACAAGACAAGCCAACGACCCAGAACAAGCCGGCAACGGCAAACGACAACAGGACCACCGCTGCCGCCAACATGGCGACGATCAAGCAGTGGGTCGCGTCGATGGTCAAGGGCGACCTCGACCGCGCTCCGTACGCTGAAGACGCCGAGACCTCCGACCCGAGCGGCAAGTTCAAAGGCAAGAAGCAGATCGTTGACTCATTCAAGGTCTGGAAGACGGCCTTCCCGCAGGGCACAGCCGAAGTGACGAACCAGATCGCCATGGGCGACCACGTCACCTCCGAGGTCATCTACAAGGCGACGCACACCGGACCATTCGTCTCCCCGACGGGAACGATCCAGGCGACGAACAAGCCCGTCGTCCTGAAGACAGTGCTCATCACGACGTTCCGCAACGGTCTGATCCAGCGCGAGCGCACCTACTTCGACCAGACCGATCTCATGGCCCAGCTCGGCATCACC
>Ga0114129_10000611_pt1 | contig 44282 bp, 13 predicted proteins | sample RhiMetdeltSRZDD1_FD_80071 | JGI IMG/M metagenome (GOLD analysis project Ga0114129, IMG submission 80071) | Populus rhizosphere microbial communities from Tennessee, USA - Rhizosphere MetaG P. deltoides SRZDD1 (version 2) (version 2) | ecosystem: Host-associated > Plants > Roots > Rhizosphere >...
CACCACGGCTCGATTGCGGTCGCGCTCGTCGATGGCGCGGCCCTTCGCGATTGGCATCGACAGCGTTCGGAAGTAATCGGGGCCGATGAAGCGATAATTCGCGCTCGCCTTCTGCGAGGACGGTCGGGTATCGCCGATTCTGGCGATCAGGTCAACCCACGTTTCGCCGGTGAGCGGCAGTGCCGACGTCCATGCCGCCGACGTAATGCCGGGCAGATCGCGCGCCGAAGTGAGGATCCGATCGTAGAGCTCCGCGCGTGCCTTTTCGTCCGGATACCGGTTGGCGATGGGTGCGATCTCGACCGCCGTAACGCGGTCCGGCGAGAATCCCGGGTCGACGCGCACGAGTTGGACGAAACTGGTGACGAAGAGCCCGGTGACCACGAGCAGCGTCACCGACAGTGCGACCTGCACCGCGAGAAGCGTCGCGCGGACTCGCAGCCCCCCGCGATCCGTCGCGCCATGTCCGCCGCCGCGCAGTGTCGCCTGCACGTCGCCGCGTCCCATGCGCCAGGCGGGCAAGAGCGCGACGCAGAGTCCGGCAAGAATGGCCACTGACGCTGCGAATCCGAGCACGCGGCCGTCGATGACGACGTTATTGACGCGTGGAAGCTCGATTGGCGCCGTCTTGACGAACAGGTTCAGCGCTTCGCGCGCGACCAGCACGCCGAGCGCGCCGCCGATTGCCGCCAGTAGGAGCTGTTCGAGCACGACACCGCCAACCAGCCGCGCGCGGCTGGCGCCGAGTGCGCTTCGAACCGCCGCCTCGCGCATCCGGCCGAGCGCTCGCGTCAGCGACAGGTTCGCCAGGTTCGCGCACGCGATCAGCACGACGCCGCCGATCGCTCCAAGCAGGAGTAGGAGCCCGAGCCGTGCGCGCCCGACTACCGACTCGTCGAGCGGCACGATCGAGCCGCGCAGCTCGATCGGCTCGTGCGTCTCCCTCGTGGCGATTTGTGCGACCGACTGCTGGATGACGTCCAGCTCGGCCCGCGCCTGTTCGAGCGTCACGCCGGCGTTGAGGCGCGCAACAGCGGCGTAGTTGAACTGGCCCATCCAACCGATCCTCGCGAAGTTCAGCCGGAACGGCACCGCCGCGTCGAACCGGGAGGACAGCGAGGCCGACTCGGAGAACAGGTCGAACGCCGGCAGCTCGGAGCGCGCCTCCAGCACGCCGACGACCGTGTACTGCGTCCCGCCGAGGATCAGGCCGCGTCCGAGCACCTGGGGATCGCGACCAAGCCGATCCTCCCAGAGGCGGTTACTGATGACCGCTACCGGCGGATGGTCGGGCCGTTCGTCGTCACGCGTCAGGGGACGCCCCAGCGCGACCGGCATCTGCAACACGTCGAAGACGGTGCCTGATGCCCGCACGATGGCAATCTGCGCCGGATCCCCTGCGCCGGTGAGATTGGTCGTTCGCCACTCGACCTGGGCGATCGACGCGAACGCCGTCGCCTGGCGCCGCCACTCCTCGAAATGTCGCGCGTTGACCGGACTCGTCGCATATCGCCTGGTATTTCGCGGCACGACCTCGCGAATCGAGACGAGGCGCTGCGCCTCCCGGTAGGCGAGCGGCCGCAGCAGCACGCCGTTGACGATCGAGAATACGGCCGTGGACGCACCGAGGGTGAGCGCGAGTGTCGCAATGACGGCGCCGGCATACACGGGTTCGCGCCTGATGGCGCGCAGCGTCTCGCGGACATCTAGCAGAACAGTTTCCATGGCGGCTTAGACGGAAAGTTCGCCGCGGGAGTTGTGAATGGATGACGAGCCTTTCTTGTAGAATCAGCCCGCCCGTGAAGGAAGCAAAGGAGTGTCACCATGCGCCCTCGTATCTGGTCTTTTGCCGTTCTACTGGCGATCGGGTTGATCGGTGCCGTGTCCGCCGGCCGCGCAGCGATGGCGCCGCAGGAACGAGGCGGGCAGGAAGAGTTCGGGCCCTATGAGCTCGTTGAGAATTGGCCCCAGCCGTTGCCGGACGGACCGGACGGCGTGAAGCATGCGGGATGGACCTGGGGGTCGGTCGGCGCCGTCTATGCCGAGACGCCGGACCGAATCTGGATCGCCCAGCGGGGCGAGTTGCCGCTGCCTGAGGGCGCGAAGCCGTGGACGCCGTACAGCCTCCTTCAGCCGCCGCGCACCGCCACGGGTAACACCGACGGCCTGAGCGCCACCTGCGAGCCGGTCGCCAAGCGCGGCTGGGAGCGTCGGTGGCACCATTCCGTCTTCGTTGTGGATCGCAACGGCAAGCTCGTTCAGGACTGGCCGCACCTCGAGAAAATGTTTGCCGCCGATCCGTGTGGGCGCGGGCCCCACAAGATCAAGATGAACCCGTACGATCGCGAGAAGCACGTGTGGATGATCGACGACCAACTCCACGTGATCTGGAAGTTCACCTATGACGGGAAGCTCGTTCAGACGCTCGGCACGACCGGCAAGCGGGGACGCGACGGCGGGAAACTCTTCGACCGGCCGACCGACATTGCCTGGCTGCCCGACGGTACGTTCTTCATCAGCGACGGCTACGGTGGCAAGCGCGTCGCCAAGTTCGATAAGGACGGCAAGTTTCTCACGGACTGGGGCTCTGCCCCGAAGGATCCCAACAAGCCCGGGCCCAACGAGTGGAATACCGTCCACAGCATTCAAATCAGCAAGGACCGCAAGCTCTATGTCGTCGATCGCGGCCACCGGCGGATTCAGGTCTTCGACGAGAACGGCAAGTTCCTCGACATGTGGACGACCGGCGTACGGTCACAGCCCTACGCACACCTCATCACCACGGATCAATTCCTCTGGGAGTCGGACGGCGGGACGAACCGGATCGTCAAGTACGATCTGACCGGGAAGTATCTATATGGGTGGGGTATCTCAGGCGGCCAGCCGGGGCAGTTCAATGGCCCGCATTCGATCACGGTGGATCAGGACGGCAATCTGTATCTCGCCGAAGTCTTCAATGGTCGCGTACAGAAGTTCCGGCCGAAGCCCAACGCCGATCGATCGAAGCTTGTGGGTCAGGAATTGCGGTATCCGCCGTCGAGCTGAGCAATCGCGGACGCCCGGGGATCAGGTCGTCAGTCCCGCCTTTCTGAGCTCGTCGGCTTGAAGGTGGCGCGTGCGATCGCGTAGTCGAGCACCGGATCCCGGCCGCTTTGAAAATCCGCGGCCGACGCCGGAATCGCGACGGTGGGCGCGATGCCCTGATCCTCGATGACCTGGCCGCTCGCTGTGTACTCGATCCACCGCGAGACGCTGTACGACCATCCACCGCCCAGCACGAACGTCTGCGGGTTCGCCGTCGAACCTCCCGTCGTATCGCCAATGAGCGTGACCTGCGGCAACTGCTGCATCGCCGCGATGAACGATTCGTTGCTGCTCGCGCAGAAGCGTCCGATGAGCAACAGCACCGGACGGGTGAACTGAAACGAACCGCGCGGAGAGAAGGTGCGGGCCTGCCGCGCGGTGAAATCGCTGTGGCCGGGCCCATTCCTGAACTGGAAGAACCCGGACGTCGTGGTCGAGGTGGCAAACCGGCCCGCAAAATCGAAAGCTGGTTGATCAAAGCCGCCTGGATTCATCCGGACATCGAGAATGAGCGCGGGGCGATCCCGGAACGCATCGAGGAATGTATCGAGATCGGAGACGTTCACGCGACTGGGATTCCAGGATTGAACCGCGATATACGGGACGCCGTCGAAGACCGCCGACACCGCGGCGTTTCTCACTTGCGCGTTGCCGCGCGCCAGGTATTGCTGCCACACGCTGTTGTCCCAGTTGACGAAGTAATCTGGCGTGTAGGTTCGCAGTGTCGTGCTCCCGCTCGTCAGCACGACATGTTGATCGTGTAATCGCCCGAGCATGTTCTGCACGAGCATCACCAGCTCGTTTTGCGTGACGCCGGCCACGCGCGGCGCGAATTCGGCCTTGAGCGCGTTCCAGTCGATGCGCTTGTGCTCGAAATACGAGTAGTTCCGATCGAATGTCGCCCACATCTGTTCGAACTGCGCGGCGACGTCGGTCGGGGCGGTTCCTGTCGGAGCAGTCGATGTACTGCTGTTGCCCCCGCATGCCACCGCCATCGCGAGCGCAGCGGCGGCGAGGGAGCAGCGCGACCGGTCGGCGATTCTCAAGACGACTCCCATCCGTCCGGCATCCGCGATGCGAATCGCGAGATGGCTGTCGCTCAATGGTCAAAGCCCATCACTGTACGGAACCGAGCAGGACGACCGGTCACATATAGGCCTCTACCCGATGGCGAGGATGACCGTGATGGTGAAAAACGCTCCAGCGCCCAGGCCGAGGTAGCCGATGAGCTTCCAGTGCTTTCCCAGTGCCAGAAGCTGTTGTTTCTGACGTAGAGAACGTCCGGATCGTACGAGCCGCCGGACTTCCGGTCAACGAGAGACGCCGACTTGTGCGACGCGGGCGGCTTCGGCCCGATACCGGGCAGCCTCCTCGGTGCGGTGCAGCGCGTCGTAGGCGGCCACCAGGTCTTCACGCGCCGACTTCAGCCAGCTCACGGTCGGCGCCGTCTGCTTCGCGACGATGTCGTAGCCGGCCTTTGACTCGACCTCGGCTTCCGCGTGCCGGCCCTGGCGAAGCAACGATCGCCCAAGCTTGATCCGGGCGATGCCGGTGTTCAGATGATCGGGTGATTGCGCCTTGCCAAAAATGGCAGCGGCTTCTCTGTACATCCGTTCTGCCGTCATGTAGTCGTGACGAGCCATGTACACACCTGCCAGATTCGATGTGGCGATCCCCACAAGGTAGTGTTTGTCACCGTACACCGACCGGTAAATGTCGCCGATTCGGCGAAAGTGTGTGTCCGCGTCGTCCAGCCGATCCTGACCCATGGCGACGTTTCCGAGATCGTTGAGCGCGGAAGCCACGCGGGGATGGACTGCGCCGAAGACGTGTTCCTGGATCGCGAGCGCCTCCGACAGGAGACCGCGTGCTTCGTCGAACCGCTTCTCGAGATAGAGCGAACGACCCAGCATCGTCAGGTTCGACGCAGTGCGGTAGCTGTCCTTCCCGTACCAGGTTCGATTGATGTCGAGGGCTCGCCGATAAAAAGTCTCTGCGTCCACGTACCGCCCGCGCTCGTGCTGAATGGCGCCGAGATTGATCAGATCCTCGGCGACCAGCGGATGCGCGTCGCCGAACAGGCGCTGGTGGATCGTTAACGCCCGCTGATTGAGCGATTCCGAGACGTCGAGGTGGCCTGCATAGAAGTTGGCGTTCGCCAACTCGTACAGGGCGGCTGCCAGTTCTGACGGATCGGCCCCTGGAACGGAGCGCAGTTTGACGGCCTCCTCGAGCATCGCAATCGCCTGGACGTAGGAGCCCCGTTGCTCCAGGATTTGGCCGGCCGCGACGGTCGCAGCCGCGACGTCCGAACTGCCAGCCGGGAGACTCGCGCGCAGGGACGCGAGCGCGTCCCGCGCCAACCGCTCGGCCTCGTCGAACCGCGCCTGATCCGAGCGGAGGAGGGCAAGCGCCGTCATCCCTCTGGCGAGATCACGATCGTTGGCAGGCAGCAATCTGCGTCGCGTGTCGAGGGACTCGCGCAGGAGTGTGTCGGCCTGATCGAGTTTGCCGAGCCTTTCGTAAATGCCGCCGAGCGTCTGGTACAGCTCCGCCTGGACCAGCGGCTCGCGATCGAGCCCACGCGCTTCGAGAACGCCGCGGTCGACGAGCGTCACGACGCGAAGATTGTCCGCAGGGCCCGCCTCCTTCTCGCCGCCGTCGAAGAGCCTCAGCATAAAGCGCTGAATTCGGTCGGTGCGGGTTGCCTGCGCCACTGCGGTGTTGCGGGCAGCGGCGAGCCGCGCCGTATAGAACCCGACCAGACCGACGACGAACGCAACAACAACCGTCGCGGCCAAGGCAGGGCGCCAGTTTCGGCGGAGGAACTTGCGAGCGCGGTAGCCGATTGTGTCGAGGCGAGCCTCCAGCGGTTCACTGGCGAGGTAGTGATCGATGTCGCGGATCAAGGCCTCGACTGAACCGTAGCGGTCCGACGCGTCCTTGTGCATTGCGGTGAGGCAGAGGACATCGAGGTCGCTCCACGACGCCGCTGACAGGCCGGCGGCTCCGGTAGCCGTTTGCCGCGCCACCAACGAGGGCCGCTGCGGCTGGTCCTCGAGAATCCTGCGCTCAGCCTCCGCCGCAGGCAGTTGCGAAAGATCGAACGGCGTTCGGCCGGCGAGCAACTCGTACAGAATGACGCCAAGCGCGTAGACGTCGGTCTGGACCGTCGTCGATTCGCCCCGAATCTGCTCCGGCGCTGCGTAGGCCGGTGTCAGGAGTCGCACCGCCGCAAGTGTGGCGTCGGCCGAGCGATCGATCGCGTCGAGTTGGCGCGAGATCCCGAAGTCCAGCAGTTTCACGCGACCATCGACGGTGACGAGGATGTTCGATGGTTTGAGGTCGCGGTGGACCACCATGTGTCGGTGAGCATGCTGCACCGCTTGACAGACGTCTCGGAATGCCCGCAGGCGATCGACCGCCGACGTGCCGCGCGCCCGACAATGCTGCGTGAGCGGCACACCTTCGACGTACTCCATCGCGAACCAGGGCGTTCCGCCCGGCAGCGTATCCGCGTCGTACAGCCTGGCGATCGCGGGGTGGTTCAAGTGGGCGAGGATTCGCTGTTCGCTGGCGAACCGTTCACGTCGGGCTGGTGAAACCCAGGCGTCGCGCAGGATCTTGATGGCGGCCACGCTCCCGAGATCGTCGCGGATGCCCAGGCAGACGATGCCCATGCCACCTTCGCCGAGCAGACGGGTGAGCCGATACGGCCCGAACATCTGACAGGCGAGCGCAGCGGGAACGCCGCCGGCCAACATCTGGCCGGCCACCGCCGCGACATTGCCAGAGAGCACGGACGCCTCACGAGCATCCTCGCGAAGCATCGCCAGGACGTCAGCCATGAGGGTCTCATCATCGCCGGCACATGCCGCCCTGAGGTGCGGCTCGCGCGCGTCAGGCGGAAGATCGGCCGCCTCGTGAAACAACGACTGCATCTTTTCCCAGCGCCTGCTATCCATAAGGAACTTCGAATTTCAGATGCCTCGCGTCCGGACGATCTGCGTCGCAAGCCACGCCTTCGCCGCCCGCCAGTCACGCAGGATGGTCGCTTCGGACACGTCGAGAAGGGCCGCTGCTTCGACCACGTCCAGACCACCGAAATAGCGGCTCTCGACCATAGCGGCCTGTCGCGGGTGGATTCGTGCCAGATCGTCGAGTGCCGTGTCGAGCGCGAGGAGATCGGCGGCGGTCGACGGTGCCTGATCGACTGCTTCATCGAAGGTCACGAACCTGGCGTCACCTCCGCGCTTGTCGGCATGGCGTCGCCGGGCGGCTTCTACGAGCACCTGGCGCATCGCCCGGGCGGCAATCCGTTTGAAATGCAGCGGCGACGTCGACCGAAATGCGGGCGACACCGCCAGCTTCATCCAGGCTTCGTTCACGAGCGTCGTTGGGCTGACACTGGCGTTCGAGTCGCTGCGCCTGACGCTCGACGCCAGCCGACGCAGTTCCTCGTAGGTCACGCTGAACAGGCGGTCCAGTGCTTCTCGGTCGACAACCGGATCCGGCGCGTCGCGGTCGTCTCCGGACGCCGCCGAAGGGTCGTGTTCGGACATGACGGTTTACAGCCGCGCTTTGCGCAATGTGTGAGTGAGCCGCCATCTTGCACCGAGCGGCGGCTGACGCGCAACCCAGGTCAGAGCGGGAAGGGATACCGATGGCAGGTTTAACGAAGGGACGTTTAGCAGTTCTGTCGGCGGCGTTCGCGGTCGCGTGCGGCGGAGGCCAAAGCAGTCCCACGTCTCCTGCCACGCCCACTAGCACGGCGCCGAACACGCCGAGCGCCGGGAGCACGCTCACGTTCAAGGTGGACGGCGCGAATGCGACCGCAACATCGATCACAGCGGCCTTTACGAACGGCATCCTGTCGATCGGCGGTACCGACCCCTCGCGGAGCACGACCCTCGGTTTCGCGCTGACGCCGACGGCTGCCGGAACCGGCACGTACGCGCTGGGTCCGCTCAATGCGGCAAACGCACAGGTCTTGATCGGCAATCCGGCCGCCGGTTGGCAGGCCGCTGTGGGAACCGGCAGCGGGACGATCACGGTGAACTCGCTCACGTCCACGAGCGCCTCCGGAACGTTTTCGTTTTCGCTCGTCGCCGTCGCCGGCTCGGGGGCTACCGGTACGAAGTCGATTACTGAAGGTGCGTTCAGCGTGACGTTTACGTCGGTGGCCTCACCGTCGCCGACGCCCGGTAGCGGCAGCACCCTCAGTACTCTCATCGATGGTGTGTCGTGGAGCAGCTCGCTGTCGAGGCGAGCGACGCTGACGAACAACATCCTGACCGTCACCGGGCAGGACACGAACTTCCGCGTGATCACGCTCGCCGTTCCGATCAGTGGCGGCCTGCTGGTGCCGCCGTCGCAGCCGACAACGGTCACCCTCGACTTCACCGCCGGCATTCACGGCGTTGTCACCATGGTCCTCGGCTCGCAAAACTGGGACAACGGCCATGCTGGCGCGACCGGCAGCTTCACCGTGACGTCCATATCGGCGACGCGCGTCACGGGTACATTCACGGTCACGTTGGTCTCGAACCCACTGAACGCGGTACCTGTACCGACCGCTCGTCTGACCAACGGGCAGTTCGACATGGCGCTCGAACGGTTCTGACCAGCGCGTTCGACAACTAAGCGACGGACGGCGCGCGTGCGCGCCTCGTGTAGATGCGCCGCAGGGAGGGTGGCGCCAGCTGGCCTTGTCTCAATTCAATCTGAACGCGTACAGCTGGTCGCCTGCTGCGACGAGCACGTGTTGCTTGCCGTCGATCATGTAGGTCTGCGGTGCATTGGTGACGTTGCCCAGCCGGGCATTCCAGATCGGCGTGCCGTTGGCCGCGTCGAACGCCACGAGGTTCCCGGCGCCATCGCCCGCGAACAGCAGGCCGCCGGCGGTCGTCAGCATGCCGGTGGGACCGCCGCCGCCAGGGAGTTGATGGCGCCACGCGATCCGGCCGGTCTTCGGATCGATTGCGGTCACGAAGCTGCCGTAGTTGCCGATGCCCGACGCCTGGCGTCCGCCGAGGCCCATCGACCCGCGCGGATCGGGGTCAATCAGGTAGGCGATCGACAACTGGTTGTTCTCGGGTACGTAAAAGAGACCGGTGTCCGGCGAGTAGGCAGGCGGCGGCCAGTTCGTCGCGCTGCCCGGGACGATCGCGCCGGGAATCGTCGCGACTTTCTCGGGGTTGAGAATCGGCCGGCCTTTGTCGTCGAGCCCTTTGGCCCAGTTCGCGACCGTTCCGAACTTGCTCGTCGCGATGTGCTCGCCGGTAATGCGATCGACGGTGAAGAAGTAGCCGTTGCGCGCCGCCGTCGAGACGAGCTTGCGCGGGCGGCCGTTGATGACCGCGTCGACGAGGATGGGCGTCTGCGCCGAGTCCCAGTCGTGCATGTCGCGCGGCGACGTCTGGTAGTACCACGCCATCTTCCCGGTATCGACGTTCACGGCGACGAGCGAGCAGGTGAACAGCCCCGCGCCTTCGCCGCGGCCAGCCGGGGTGTAGGCAGGCGTGGGATTGCCGGTGCCGAAGATGTAGTACCTGGTCTCGGGATCGAAGACGCCGGGCACCCAGGGCTGAGCGCCGCCGTGGCGCGCCGCATCGAGGCTCGGCCACGTGTCGAGTCCGGGATCGCCCGGGTTCATCGGCACGGTGTAGAGGATCCACTGGCGCTTGCCGGTTTCGGCGTCGTACGACTGCAGGAAGCCGGGCATGTCGAGGTCGTTGCCCGTGCCGACGATGACGTGGTCGTCGATGATGATCGGCGCCATCGAGGAGAAATACTGCTCGTCGAACCGCGAGATCTCGACGCGCCACTGTTCCTTGCCGGTTCGCGCGTCGAGTTTGACGAGGTAGTTGTCGTGGAACTCGGTGAAGAGGAAATTCTTCCACATCCCGACGCCGCGATGACCAGTGTGAGTGCCGCCGCGTGTCTTCCAGTAGTACTGCCAGAGGATCGACCCGTCGCGCGCGTCCACTGCCCAGACGTTGTCGGGCGACGTGGGGTACAGCACGCCGTCGACCATCAGAATCGATCCGCGGATGGCGGCGGGCCCGCCGGTATTGAACTCGCCCGTTCCGAGTCCGCTGATGACAAGTGGGAATTGTGGAGCGCCGCCTCGGCCACCTCCGCCGCCACCGCCCGGCCCTGTCGCCGCCGCGCCTCGTCCGGTCGGGCCCGAGCCGTCTGTGAATCCCCGCGACACCCATGCGAGGGACAGCTGCCTGACATTGGTCTTGTCGATGTTCTTCAACGGGCTGTAGCGACGGCCGGTCAAATCACCCGAGTACGTCGGCCACGAGTCGGTCGGCGGGCGCAGCTGGGCGGCGGTATCGACGCCGCGGCCCTGCGCCAGCAGCAGCGCGGGCATGACGACACAGATCGGAAGCAACAGCTTGATCGTTTTCATGGGATCACTTCAGCGTCGCGAGAAACGCGGTCACGTCGTGCATGTCGCGGTCGGTGAGCTCCAGCACGAGCCGCCGGTGCGGCTCCAGCGGATCGTTGATCTCGACCTTTGGCACCGGGCCTTCTCGCCGGAACGTGCGGCGGGCACCGTCCTCCTGCACGATCGAAACGACGAAATCGTCGATGCGCACCAGCCGCCCGGTGACGGGTGCACTTCCCGGAGGCGTCACGGTCACCTGAATGCGGCTGACCTCGGCTTCACCGCGCCCGCCGCCGCCACCACCGCCACGGCCGCCACCCCGTGCGCTCAGGCCGCCCGAAACCCACAGGTCCTGCAGCGCGCGCGCGTCGGCCGCGCGCGCGGCGACGCCGCGGAGATTTCCAGCCGGTGAATGGCATCGACTGCAGACTTTTTCGAAATACCGCTGTCCGGCTGCCGCATCGCCGACGAGGACGTTCAACTCGGGCAGCGTCTCCGATCCCGGTGGACGTCCCTGGCGACCGGCCTGACCCATGACGCTGTGGATGTACTCGGCAATCGCGAGCATGTCTTCTTCAGGGAGATGAAACGCGGGCATCGTGCCCACTCCACCCTGGCGTCCGTCGCGGATGACGGGAACGATATTCTCGCCGTGTTGATCGGTGAGGATGATCTGCGACCGCAGCAGGTTCGGCCCGCCCTGATCGCCGCCGCGCAGGTCGGCGCCGTGACAGGCGCCACAGCGCACGCCGTAGAGTGCCCGGCCGCGCGCGATCACCGCGGGATCGCCTGGCGGGCGCTGCTGCTGCGGAAAGTTGGCGCGTTGCCCGCCGCCCTGACGTCCGGGCCCGGGCGGCGGCGTGCCGCGCTGCGGGCCGGCGCCGCGGCCTTGCTGAGCGGTGCCGGCGGGCGGGTCTTGTGAATCTCCGGGCGCGTGGCCCTGAACGGCTGTCCACAGCATGCTGGCCACCGCCGTCGCAATCCATGCCTGTTTCATCGCTCGAAAATGATAATTGAAATCGATATCATCTGCGCATGCTGTATACGAGACGCGAAATCGGAAAACTGGCACTGATGGCGCCCGCGGCGTCGCTGGTGGAGAGTCCCCTTGCGGCGCTGGCGCAAGCGCGGAGGCCGAACTCGGTCATCGGCGGCGTCAGCATCGGGACAATCACGTACAGCTATCGGAGCATGCCGGACCAGAGCGCCGAGGCGACGCTCCGCTACGTCGTGGACTCCGGCATCAGTCAGATCGAGCTGATGAACGGCCCGGCCGAGAGTTTTGCCGGCGCGCCGCAGGGTGGACGCGGCGGCGGTGGCGGACGGCGCGGCGAGCCGCAGACCCCGGAACAGCAGGCGGCGCAGCGCGAATCGGCCGAGCGGCTCAAGCAGTGGCGCACGTCGGTCTCGATGGATCGCTTCAAGCAACTACGCAGGATGTACAACGATGCCGGCGTGACGATTTACGCGTGGAAGGCGCTGAATCCCAACATGTCGGACCAGGAGTTCGAGTACGTGTTCAACGTGGCCGAGGCGCTCGGGTGCACGCACACGACGCTGGAACTGCCCACCGACGCCGCGCAGCTGAAACGGATCGGGGGTTTCGCAGAGAAGCGGAAGATCTACGCGGCGTACCACACCCATCTTCAGGGCAGCATGACCGCATTCGACCAGGCGTTCACGGCGTCGAAAGCGAACATGGCGAACATCGATCTCGGTCACTACGTCGCCGGCACGGGCGAGAGCCCGGTGCCGTTTCTGCGGAAGTTCCACGACCGGATCGCGAGCGTGCACCTGAAGGATCGGCAGACGCCGGCGCATGGTGCCGGCAACTTGCCGTGGGGCACCGGCGACACGCCGCTGAAAGAGATCCTTCAGGTCATGAAGAAAGAGAAGTACACCTTTCCGGCGTCGATCGAGCTCGAGTACGACGTGCCGGCGGGCTCGGACGCCGTCAAGGAAGTCGCAAAGTGCCTCGAGTACTGCAGGGCCGCGCTCTGACACGGCTGAAACCGCCACTATCGTACGCGCCAGTGGGCCGCACGGCGATTCAGAACGTGTACTTCACTCCAAGCTGAATCTGCCGCGCTTGGTTCGACGTGCTCGTCACTCGTCCACCGGCCGCGGTGTCGATGACGGTGTTCGGCGCGGCGAAATAGACCGAGTTCAGCAGGTTGAACGCTTCGGCTCGGAGCTCGATCCTCCTGCCGCTGGTGATCCCGAACCGCTTGAAGAGTGACGCGTCGACGTTCCATTGATGGTCCGCCCGCAGGATGCCGGCGGCTGAATTGCCGAACGTGAACGCGTCGGGCACGACAAACGCGGTCTTGTCGAACCACAGGTCGATCGTCGGATTAGCCAGCGTCCCGGAGCCGATCCGATTCGGCCGCTGTGCGCCGACGCCGTTGTTGGCCACGTCCCGCGAGATCGTTGGCGTGAACGGCAGACCGCTGCGGAAGTTGACGATCGTCTGGACCTGCCATCCACCCAGCAGGGGGTTGTTCCTCGCAAACGGCAACGCATACCCCGAGCTGAACGCAAACAGGTGGGGCGTGTCGGACGGCGCGGGACCTGCTTCGTAGACGTAGTTGCCACCGATTTCCGGCGCCGGCACCGTCCTCAGGCTGGACGAGTAGGTATAGGACGCGAGATACCAGAAGCCATCGGACACGCGTTTTTGCAGTTTCGCCTGCAACGCGTGGTACCGGCTCGACATCGCCTGGGTGTTGATGCTCAGATTGCCGAACCGCGGGTACGGGCGGCGGGTCTGGACGCTGCCCGGCCCGGCCGGCGGCAGGTTGATGTTCTCGGCCTGCTGCTGGTGCGAGCCTGTGGTCCCCACGTAGTTGACCTCCAGCGTCGTGAGGGCCAAGAGCTCCTGCTGAAAGCCGATGTTCCAGCGCTGATCGCGTCCGGCCTTCGCTTCGAGTGGCAGTGGAATCCATCCGACTGTCCCGACCGCCGTGCCAAACGGCACCCCCTGGTAGAAATCGGCGAGTGTTCTCGTCGGCACGTTGTTCACCGCCGCCGTCACGGTCTCGCTGAGGCTGAACGGCAGGAAGTTGAAATTCAGACGACCGCTCGTGCCTTCGGCCTCGTAGAACGTGCCGTAGCCGCCGCGCACCACGGTCCGATCACCAAACGGCCGCCACGCGAACCCCAGTCGCGGTGCAATCTGTTTGGTGTCGTTCTTGGTGATGTTCAGCGGCAGCCCTGCCTGACTGCTGGTCTGAATCAGATCGCCGAACAGGGCATAGCCGACGTCGGCCAGGCGCTGGGCGCTCAAATCGATCGTGTCGGTCTCGCTTGAAACGATGATCGACTTCGCGCGCGTGGGGTCGAAGGCGGCGGCTTGATTGCGGTAACCCGTCAGCCACGGGGTGAACTCGTACCTCACGCCGAGGTTGATCGTCAGCGAATTCGACACTTTCAGATCGTCCTGGACGAAGCCATGCCAGTAGGTCCCATAGCCGCCCCACCACGTGGCCGGGTTCGAACGGCCGGAGTTCGCAGGGAAGCCGAGCAGGAAATCGGCAAACGCGTCGCCCGTGCCGGCAGCCGACGAAGGGTTCTGCGTCATGACGCCCGTGAAGCCAAATGATCCGTTGTGGGTGCGCGCGTCGGTGAACAGGATGTTGCGCCGGTACATCCGCCCGCCGAATTTCAGAATGTGCGGCCCCTTGATCCACGTGACGTTGTCCGTGATCTCGTACTCACTGCGATTCTGCCATTTCGGTCTACCGTCGCCCGCGTTGCCGGAAAAGCCGGTATAGCCGGAGAACGTGAACGCCGGCAGCGTGGCGATCGCCGGATCCTGAATGCCCTCGAGACCTCGAACGCCCGCCTGTCGCAGCAGGTCGACACCTTGACCTTGGAAGTACGCGGTCGATCGATACTCGCCGTACATGTGGCTCAGGCGCAGCTCGTGAACGATCGACGATCCAACCGTCGACGTCAGCGCGCCGGCCAGGTTGTAGGCGGGCCCCTCCAGCCGCGTGGATCCGAGCGCGGGGAAGGCGGCCGGCGTTTCTTCGGAGCTGTGATGCCGGCTGAAGCGCACGAACAGGCGGTTGCGTGAGTTGATCTGCTGATCGGCCCGCAGCGTCACCTGGTTCGAACCGAACACCGTGATCGGGTTCGCGGTGAATGTTCCCTGTGCCGTGTTCGGCAGCGGGATGTACTGCATGAAGAACTCCGCCTGCTGCGAGATGCGACCGAGCGGGATCGTGTTGTTCGCGAACGCCGTGCGCGTGTTGCCGACCGTCGTCAGCGGATCGTAGACGGGCGCGCGGCCTCGGAAGTCGCCCCTGCGCTGGGCCGCGTCGGGCACGATCACGTTGACGACGTTCCCCTGATCGCGCCGCTGCCCCTCGTAGCTGGCGAAGAAGAACGTGCGGGCTTTCACAATCGGCCCGCCCAGCGTCGCGCCGAACTGATTGCGCTCGAGGTGCTCCTTCTGCGCTGCGAAGAAGTTCTTGGCGTCGAACGCGTCGTTGCGCAGGAATTCGAACGCGCTTCCGTGGAAGGCGTTGGACCCCGACTTGGTGATGGCGTTGAACGTGCCGCCAGCGCCATGGAACTCGGCGGAATAGGCGTTCTGCTGGACGCTGAACTCCTGCAGCGCGTCGACCGACGTCTGAATCCAGGTACCGCCCTGGTGCTCTTCGGTGATGTCCACGCCGTCGAGCAGGAAGCGCGTCTGCTGCCCGCTGATGCCGCCAATGACGTTGCCGTTCACGATTTCCGGCCGCACGGTCTGCACGTTTCCCGTCGCGGGCAGCAGCGCGGCGCCCGGCGTCAGCTTGGCCAGCTCGTGAAAGCCGCGGCCGTTCAGCGGCAGGTCGACGATCTGCTCGTTGGTGACGACGTGGCTCAGCGTCGCCGACTCGGTGTTCAACAGCGGCGACCTTGCGGTGACGAGGATATCGGTGGACAGGGCGCCCACCGAGAGCGTCAGCTCCACGCGCGCCGACTGACCGACGGTCAGCTCCACGCGATCGCGGACCGTCGTCTGAAAACCTGACAACGACGCGCTGATGCGATAAATGCCGGGCTCGAGCGGCGTGACCACGTAGTTGCCTTCGCCGTCGGTCGTGACCGTGCGAGAGATGTTGGTAGCGGGATTCGTGACGGTGACGGTCGCGCCTGGAACGGCGGCGTGCTGTTCATCGAGCACGGTCCCGAGCAGTCGGCCGGTCTGCAACTGCGCGGAAAGCGATGCGCCCGCAAGCCAACAGAACGCGACGAGCAGCGCGACCTTGCCGAGCGGCTTCATCCTCATGTTCTCCTCCACGAGCCAGCGCGTTGGGAAGCCGAGCGTAGGCTGGTTCTGCCCGGCCGTCAACCGGGATCCGAGGTCGACGCGCACTCGTTTTCGGAGGGAAGCGTGGCGAATGCTCGCGCCGGGGGATCGGATGCCGTCAAAGAAGTCGCGAAATGCATCGACTACTGCAAGGCCCCACTCGCCGACACGTCGCGCTCAGGACCGTCACGCAAATCTCGCCTCGACTCTGTGCGCGCCGAGCTCCGCGCCTGAGAACCACGATTCAATCGCCGGCAACGCGGCCAACGCCGCCACTTCGCCTGCGTTCACGAGCTCCGGCCCTGCGTCGAATCCGTTCCATTCGATGCTCTTGAGATCGGGTGTGATGACGAGGTCGCTCTGATGCTGCCAGGTCGACTGGCTGCGGCTCTGCATGATCTGGAAGCAGCGGCGAACGACTTGAATGAGATCACGCGGCGGCGGCTGGCTGGGCCGCGGCGGCAGGTGGACGGAGATGACGTGCGTCGCGCCGAGCTCGCGCGCGAGCAGGGCCGGAATCTCGATGCTCATGGCGCCGTCCACGAGCAGCCGTTCGCCGGCGCGCACGGGTTGAAACAGACCGGGGTACGAGCAGCTCGCGCGAATCGGAAGAAACACCTCGCCGCTGTCGCGGAAAGACACGGCGTCACCGGAACAGAGATCGGTCGCGACAATGCCGAGCGGGATCCGCATGTCTTCGAAGCGGTACGTCTTGAGCAATCCCTTGAGGAACCGCTTCATCCGATCGCTTCCCAGGAACCCCATCCGGCACAGACTCCACCGCGCGACGTCTCGGAATCGCATGGACGCGCCGACGAGACTGATGTCGTCGGCGCGCGCACCGCTGGCAAAGGCGGCCGCGACGATCGAGCCTGCGCTCACGCCGGTGATGCAATGAAGAGGAATGCCGTGACGCTCGAACGTTCTCAGAACGCCCGCGTGTGCGATGCCGCGCGCGAAGCCTCCCCCTAGTGCCAGACCGATGCGCGGCGTGACCCCCGCAGTCGGAGGCTGTCGGAGCCTGGACCGACGATCGATCGCCGCGGACGAAGCACGTCGTCTTCCCATAATTTCACAGGGTCGAAGAGACGGATTCGGTGATGCGCGAGTCGTCAGATCGAACCGGGAGCAATCGACAGGCCAACGCGGATGTCGCGCGCAATCGCCATTCGCAGCGTCGACGAGCAACAATGCGAGGGCCGATAACCGGTGATGCAGGAACTTTTGTCTTCCCGGGCGAAGACGCACAACGCCCTGGAGGCGACGAGGCGGCGATGGTAGGCGTTCCGAGCTCGATTCAGTAGCCGGTCGCTTTGACCCAGAAGCGCTCGCGCCAGGTGCCGCCCGGCGGGACGCTCTGCAACTCCTTGTACAGTCCGCGCGCCGCGAGGTTCAGCGCGTTGATGATGCCGGCCGTCGGCTCGACGCAGATGAACGGCCGGTCCTTCGGCGACCAGATCGTCACGGCCCGGTAGTTGGGGCCAAGCCCGATCTCGAGGCGCTGCGATTTTCCGCTGACGGCAACCGTTGCCCGGCCCTGCGAGTCCCGCACTAGATCGGTGAACACGTCGTCGAGGCCGTAGTCGCTCAGCGCGGCGGCGTGCGGAGTGGGAAAGAAGCGTTCGATCGGCTCCGTCTCGCCGGTCGGTACTTTGTTCGAGGTCAGCAGCCAGTGCGTCCGCGCGCCGACCGACAGCGTCCACTCGTCGCGAGGGGAGTCGGTAAGCTGGAAGTACGGGTGGAACCCGATCGCGATCGGCATCGGCTCCGCACTCATGTTGACGATGACCGTCTCCACTTCGAGCACACCGTCGCGCAGGCGATGCGTGATTTCGATCGTGTGCGCGAACGGCCACTGCTTCATCCACGTCGGCTGCCGATAGAACTCGAGCCGGCTCGTCACCCAGGCGCCGTCCGTGTCGGCCTTTGCCTCCACCACGCTCCATCGATCGGTCGTCGTCACGAAGCCGTGACTCGGCATGTCGCCGCGCACGTTGCCGAGCTGCATGTCGAATGCGCGCCTGCGGCCGTTCGCGAAAAACGCCTGCTCGTCGAGGCGATCAATCCAGGGACCGAGAAACGGGATGCCGCTCAGACCCGGATGCGCCTTGAACTCTCCGAGCGACGCGTACGGCCAGTACAGGATGTTCTGGCCTTTCACGGTCATCTCGAAGGCGATGTTGCCAACGGACGGAACGATCGACACGATCGTCTTCGTCCGCGCGTCCTGCAGGCGCACGACGTCGCCACTGCGGTGCGTGGAGTACGGCGGGGCGGAACCCTGCATCCCAGCTATGGCGATCGCTAGGCCAACGATCAATGCGCCGCGCATCGCCGTGATGTTACCGGATGCCGGAACCGATCGCAGCGCTATCCCAGTATGTCGGCCCTTGAGATGGAAGCGTTTGGTGTAAGCTCGCCGCGTGGTATCCGCCTCGCGATTTCGCACGCTGGCGCTTGCCCTCGCGGTGCTGGCCATTGCCGGCGCGCTTGTCTCCGCCGACGCGATAGCGCGGTATGGCGATCGGACGCAGCAGTTCGGCTGGACGGCGGTCCTGGTAGGGGGCGAATCCGTCGCGCTCGTCGAGCCGGATGGTCCCGCAGCGCGTACCCTGATCACGGGTGACACCATCGTCGCCATCAACGGCGATCGCCGCGCCGGCCGAGTGTCGCCGCAGGTACTGCGGATGTTCCTGCGCGATCCTGCCTATACGCTTACGGTGCGTCGACAGAACATCGAGTCAACGATTGCCTTGACGTCGTCCGTTGTCCGCAGCACCGAACGGTTGGAGTTCGCCTGGTCAATCCTCTTCGTCGGCGTCGCCTTTTGTCTCATTGACACAATCATCGCGATGCTCCGTCCCGATCGGCCGATCGCCCGTCTCGCCTTCGCCGCAGGCATGTCCACCGGGCTGGTGATGCTGTCGAACGCCGCAGGATTCTCCACGCCGTGGGTGCCCCATATTCAGGCGGTTGCCATTCAGGCATTGTTTCCCGTGGCGCCGCTTCATCTGGCGATCTGCTACGACTTCTACCTGCGTTTTCCGGGCAAAACGACACGCGGACGCGTGTGGCGAGGCGTGCGAGCCTTGCTCTATGCTCTGTGCGGCACCGCCGCGATCTGGAGCTTCATCAGCTTCCTGCTGTTTACCTGGGGCGAGCAGCCATATCTTGATTTCCAGGCCCGCATGTCTGCGTGGTCGGTTGCCGCGTTGTACGCGACGGCGATCGCGCAGATCATCACCAGCGTCGGGATTCTTTCGGTGCTCTGGCGTAACTACCGGACCGCGCAGGCCGCCGACGACCGGCGACGCCTCCGCTGGGTGCTGTGGGGGACGATCGCGGGCCTCGCGCCGTTCTTGGCGGTAGCGGTCGTCCGTCTCATCGCGATTGGAGTGCCGTGGTTGGCGCCGATGATCGCACCGTGGATTCCCGCAGCGAACGTCGCGACGCTCGCCATCCCGGTCAGCTTTGCCTACGCGATCGCCAAACATCACGTCTTCGACATCACCGTCGTCCTCCGGCGTGGCGTGAAGTACCTCCTCGCACAGAACGCTTTGCGCGGCCTCGTCGCGCTGCCTCTCGTCGTCTTGGCGGCCGGCGTCGTGCGCCACCGCAAAGAGCCGATCGGAGAACTCCTGCTCTCGCACTCGCGGTATCTCTATCTCGTCGTCGGGGCGGCCCTCAGCCTGCAGTTCCGCAGGCAGCTGTCACGCTGGATCGATCGCCGCTTCTTCCGCGAGGCGTACGACCACGAGCGGATGCTGCTCAATCTGATGGCAAATGCCGAGCGGCTCGACTCGGGGTCGACTGTCTCGAAGCTCGTCAGTCACGAGCTCCAGTCGGCGTTTCACCCGACGTGTCTGTTCGTCTGGTACCGCGAAGCGTCCTCGTCACATCTGACGCTGTCGTACTCGTCGAGCGGTTACATCCACACCGCGCAGCTGTCCCTCGATTCACCGCTCGCGACGCTGGCCCGCCGCGACAGCGGCGTGATCGCGCTGCCGCTCATCGATGCCGAGGCGCTCCCGGATACCGACCGCGCGTGGCTGGACGAAGCTGGCGTTCGTCTGATCGTGCCGATGATCGGCGCGGATCATTTCCTCGCGGGCATGCTCATGCTCGGCGACAAGAAATCAGAGGAGCCGTACTCATCCGACGATCTCAGCCTGCTGCGGGCGATTGCGCAACAGATTGCCGTCAGCCGCGAGAACGTGCGCCTCAAGGAGCGGGTCGACCACGATCGACGGATCCGCCACGATGTCCTGGCGCACCTCGAGACCGGCCACGTCAGTCTGCTGAAGGAGTGTCCGTCCTGCGGCGCCTGTTACGATGCGTCCGTCTCGACGTGCGGCTCGGACGGCACCGAGTTGCAGTTGTCGCTGCCTGTCGAGCGGACTATCGACGGCAAGTACCGACTTGATCGCCTGCTTGGCAAGGGTGGGATGGGCGCCGTCTACGAGGCGGCCGACCTCCGGCTTGGGCGCGAGGTGGCGGTCAAGATCATGCTCGGCCGCGCGTTTGGCGATCGCCAGGCGCTGCGGCGTTTCGAGCGTGAAGCGCAGGCGTCGGCCCGTCTCGCACATCCCAATATCGTCACCGTGTTCGACTTCGGCGCCGCAGGCGCGACCGGCGCGTACATCGTGATGGAGCTGGTGCGCGGCCGCACGCTGCGCGCCGAGCTCGAACGGCGCGGCCGGGTGCCGCCGCTCACCGCGGCCCGCTTGTTCGAGCAGATCTGTGGCGCCGTCTCGGCGGCGCACCGCCAGCGGATAGTGCACCGCGATCTCAAACCCGAGAACGTCATGATCGTCGACGATGCCGCAGGGTTGGTCAAAGTGCTCGATTTCGGCCTCGCGAAGATCACGGCGGTCGACGCGGAAGACACCGGCGGATTGACTCAGCCTGGCGTTGTGATTGGAACGGCGGGCTATATGGCGCCGGAGCAGTTGACGGCGGGAACGATGGACGAACGCACCGACATCTTTGCCTTGGGCATCATGGTCGCCGAAACGGTGACTGGCCAGCGGCCGTTCCGCGGCCGCACCTCCAGCGAGCTGCTGACGGCCATCCTCAACGAGCCGCTGGCGCTCGGCGTCGAGGGGCTGGCATGGCGGCGCCTCGAATCGGTCCTGCGGCGGGCGGTCGCGAAGGATCCGTCGGCGCGGTTTCCAACCGTCGAAGACTTTGCGGGTGAGGTGCTGCCGGCCCTGCGCGCGTTGCCCGCGGCCTCCGCCGGGGAGGGCGAGACAGTCACCGTCACGTAGGCCGGTCGAGCGTCCCCCCTGAGAGACAGGCGCGATCGTGCCCGTGCAGCCGGCGGTCGGGCCACGCTCGCCTTCGCGCTCGTAGACGCGGAAGCGCGAGCCGCGCTAGCGCCGAGTTGCACGCGATCGAAGCGCGCAGCGGCCATCGCCGGATCGAGAGGTCTCCGCACGCGTTCGACCTCGGGGAGTTCAGACACGATCTTGCTATGTGCTCTCACTGTCAAGCGCCCTGGGTTCAGTTGGTCGGCACCAGACGTCTCAGCTCCTCGAACCAGCCCTGGACGATCACGATCCGAGGACGAGCCGGAGGCGAGTCTGTGCTCGAACGGGTCGTCAGCATGAGCGACCGCTGTCCGTCAGCCGTGACATCGTATTGCGGGCGAGGCGAACCGGTTGCCGGAATGTAAAAGGGTCCTTGAAAGAGCTGTACTGGTGTCCCGACCTTCAGCATCGGTTCCGTAGCGACCGGTACGACAAACATCCGCTCGCCTGACAGGTTTCGGTAAAACAGATCGCCGTTTTTCGCCCACATCGCCTCTCGCCCGCCTCCGACGGACACCGTTACTTGTCCACCGGATCCCTGGTAAGGCCGAATGTAGATTTCCCGCTGACCGGTTTCCTGCGACAGGTACGCGACCAAGCGGCCATCGGGCGAGAAATTCGCGCCTTCGGCGTTGAAGTCGCCCTCGAGAAATACCTCGGGTTTCGAACCGACCCGATCCAGCGACAGCATGAGAATAGGCGCAGGTCGTTCGAGACGATGGTGATGGAGTGTCAGCATTCGCCCGTCAGGCGACCATGAATCGACGTGAACCTGCCCGCCGAGAGTAGTCAGCTGCCGCGGTTGGCCGCTCCCGTCCGACGACGTGATCCAAGCCTCGAGGTTTCCGCCCTTTGCGGACGAATAAGCCACCTGCGAACCGGTCGGGTTCCACACACCCATCTGGCTGGTGCCATCTCTCGTAACACGGCTGCTGCGCCCGGAGGTGAGGTCGTAAATCCAGATGTCGCCCTCCCGCGTCGCCAGCACTCGGCCGCCGTCGGGAGAGAGGCGCACGTCCTCGTACGTGCCTGCCGGAATAGAACCGATCGGTTCTATTCCGGCAGGCACGTACGAGGACGTGCGCCTCTCTCCCGACGGCGGCCGAGTGCTGGCGACGCGGGAGGGCGACATCTGGATTTACGACCTCACCTCCGGGCGCAGCAGCCGTGTTACGAGAGATGGCACCAGCCAGATGGGTGTGTGGAACCCGACCGGTTCGCAGGTGGCTTATTCGTCCGCAAAGGGCGGAAACCTCGAGGCTTGGATCACGTCGTCGGACGGGAGCGGCCAACCGCGGCAGCTGACTACTCTCGGCGGGCAGGTTCACGTCGATTCATGGTCGCCTGACGGGCGAATGCTGACACTCCATCACCATCGTCTCGAACGACCTGCGCCTATTCTCATGCTGTCGCTGGATCGGGTCGGTTCGAAACCCGAGGTATTTCTCGAGGGCGACTTCAACGCCGAAGGCGCGAATTTCTCGCCCGATGGCCGCTTGGTCGCGTACCTGTCGCAGGAAACCGGTCAGCGGGAAATCTACATTCGGCCTTACCAGGGATCCGGTGGACAAGTAACGGTGTCCGTCGGAGGCGGGCGAGAGGCGATGTGGGCGAAAAACGGCGATCTGTTTTACCGAAACCTGTCAGGCGAGCGGATGTTTGTCGTACCGGTCGCTACGGAACCGATGCTGAAGGTCGGGACACCAGTACAGCTCTTTCAAGGACCCTTTTACATTCCGGCAACCGGTTCGCCTCGCCCGCAATACGATGTCACGGCTGACGGACAGCGGTCGCTCATGCTGACGACCCGTTCGAGCACAGACTCGCCTCCGGCTCGTCCTCGGATCGTGATCGTCCAGGGCTGGTTCGAGGAGCTGAGACGTCTGGTGCCGACCAACTGAACCCAGGGCGCTTGACAGTGAGAGCACATAGCAAGATCGTGTCTGAACTCCCCGAGGTCGAACGCGTGCGGAGACCTCTCGATCCGGCGATGGCCGCTGCGCGCTTCGATCGCGTGCAACTCGGCGCTAGCGCGGCTCGCGCTTCCGCGTCTACGAGCGCGAAGGCGAGCGTGGCCCGACCGCCGGCTGCACGGGCACGATCGCGCCTGTCTCTCAGGGGGGACGCTCGACCGGCCTACGTGACGGTGACTGTCTCGCCCTCCCCGGCGGAGGCCGCGGGCAACGCGCGCAGGGCCGGCAGCACCTCACCCGCAAAGTCTTCGACGGTTGGAAACCGCGCCGACGGATCCTTCGCGACCGCCCGCCGCAGGACCGATTCGAGGCGCCGCCATGCCAGCCCCTCGACGCCGAGCGCCAGCGGCTCGTTGAGGATGGCCGTCAGCAGCTCGCTGGAGGTGCGGCCGCGGAACGGCCGCTGGCCAGTCACCGTTTCGGCGACCATGATGCCCAAGGCAAAGATGTCGGTGCGTTCGTCCATCGTTCCCGCCGTCAACTGCTCCGGCGCCATATAGCCCGCCGTTCCAATCACAACGCCAGGCTGAGTCAATCCGCCGGTGTCTTCCGCGTCGACCGCCGTGATCTTCGCGAGGCCGAAATCGAGCACTTTGACCAACCCTGCGGCATCGTCGACGATCATGACGTTCTCGGGTTTGAGATCGCGGTGCACTATCCGCTGGCGGTGCGCCGCCGAGACGGCGCCACAGATCTGCTCGAACAAGCGGGCCGCGGTGAGCGGCGGCACCCGGCCGCGCCGTTCGAGCTCGGCGCGCAGCGTGCGGCCGCGCACCAGCTCCATCACGATGTACGCGCCGGTCGCGCCTGCGGCGCCGAAGTCGAACACGGTGACGATATTGGGATGTGCGAGACGGGCCGACGCCTGCGCTTCACGCTCGAAACGCCGCAGCGCCTGGCGATCGCCAAACGCGCGGCCGAGCATGATCTTGACCGCCACCTCGCGCCCAAGCCGGAGGTCGGCCGCCTCGTAGACGGCGCCCATCCCACCCTTGCCAAGCAGGCGATCAAGTCGGTACTTGCCGTCGATAGTCCGCTCGACAGGCAGCGACAACTGCAACTCGGTGCCGTCCGAGCCGCACGTCGAGACGGACGCATCGTAACAGGCGCCGCAGGACGGACACTCCTTCAGCAGACTGACGTGGCCGGTCTCGAGGTGCGCCAGGACATCGTGGCGGATCCGTCGATCGTGGTCGACCCGCTCCTTGAGGCGCACGTTCTCGCGGCTGACGGCAATCTGTTGCGCAATCGCCCGCAGCAGGCTGAGATCGTCGGATGAGTACGGCTCCTCTGATTTCTTGTCGCCGAGCATGAGCATGCCCGCGAGGAAATGATCCGCGCCGATCATCGGCACGATCAGACGAACGCCAGCTTCGTCCAGCCACGCGCGGTCGGTATCCGGGAGCGCCTCGGCATCGATGAGCGGCAGCGCGATCACGCCGCTGTCGCGGCGGGCCAGCGTCGCGAGCGGTGAATCGAGGGACAGCTGCGCGGTGTGGATGTAACCGCTCGACGAGTACGACAGCGTCAGATGTGACGAGGACGCTTCGCGGTACCAGACGAACAGACACGTCGGGTGAAACGCCGACTGGAGCTCGTGACTGACGAGCTTCGAGACAGTCGACCCCGAGTCGAGCCGCTCGGCATTTGCCATCAGATTGAGCAGCATCCGCTCGTGGTCGTACGCCTCGCGGAAGAAGCGGCGATCGATCCAGCGTGACAGCTGCCTGCGGAACTGCAGGCTGAGGGCCGCCCCGACGACGAGATAGAGATACCGCGAGTGCGAGAGCAGGAGTTCTCCGATCGGCTCTTTGCGGTGGCGCACGACGCCGGCCGCCAAGACGACGAGAGGCAGCGCGACGAGGCCGCGCAAAGCGTTCTGTGCGAGGAGGTACTTCACGCCACGCCGGAGGACGACGGTGATGTCGAAGACGTGATGTTTGGCGATCGCGTAGGCAAAGCTGACCGGGATGGCGAGCGTCGCGACGTTCGCTGCGGGAATCCACGGTGCGATCATCGGCGCCAACCACGGCACTCCAATCGCGATGAGACGGACGACCGCTACCGCCAAGAACGGCGCGAGGCCCGCGATCGTCCCCCACAGCACCCAGCGGAGGCGTCGCCGGTCGTCGGCGGCCTGCGCGGTCCGGTAGTTACGCCAGAGCACCGAAAGAATCCCGACGCTGGTGATGATCTGCGCGATCGCCGTCGCGTACAACGCGGCAACCGACCACGCAGACATGCGGGCCTGGAAATCAAGATATGGCTGCTCGCCCCAGGTAAACAGCAGGAAGCTGATGAAGCTCCAGATCGCGGCGGTGCCGCACAGAGCATAGAGCAAGGCTCGCACGCCTCGCCACACGCGTCCGCGTGTCGTTTTGCCCGGAAAACGCAGGTAGAAGTCGTAGCAGATCGCCAGATGAAGCGGCGCCACGGGAAACAATGCCTGAATGGCAACCGCCTGAATATGGGGCACCCACGGCGTGGAGAATCCTGCGGCGTTCGACAGCATCACCAGCCCGGTGGACATGCCTGCGGCGAAGGCGAGACGGGCGATCGGCCGATCGGGACGGAGCATCGCGATGATTGTGTCAATGAGACAAAAGGCGACGCCGACGAAGAGGATTGACCAGGCGAACTCCAACCGTTCGGTGCTGCGGACAACGGACGACGTCAAGGCAATCGTTGACTCGATGTTCTGTCGACGCACCGTAAGCGTATAGGCAGGATCGCGCAGGAACATCCGCAGTACCTGCGGCGACACTCGGCCGGCGCGGCGATCGCCGTTGATGGCGACGATGGTGTCACCCGTGATCAGGGTACGCGCTGCGGGACCATCCGGCTCGACGAGCGCGACGGATTCGCCCCCTACCAGGACCGCCGTCCAGCCGAACTGCTGCGTCCGATCGCCATACCGCGCTATCGCGTCGGCGGAGACAAGCGCGCCGGCAATGGCCAGCACCGCGAGGGCAAGCGCCAGCGTGCGAAATCGCGAGGCGGATACCACGCGGCGAGCTTACACCAAACGCTTCCATCTCAAGGGCCGACATACTGGGATAGCGCTGCGATCGGTTCCGGCATCCGGTAACATCACGGCGATGCGCGGCGCATTGATCGTTGGCCTAGCGATCGCCATAGCTGGGATGCAGGGTTCCGCCCCGCCGTACTCCACGCACCGCAGTGGCGACGTCGTGCGCCTGCAGGACGCGCGGACGAAGACGATCGTGTCGATCGTTCCGTCCGTTGGCAACATCGCCTTCGAGATGACCGTGAAAGGCCAGAACATCCTGTACTGGCCGTACGCGTCGCTCGGAGAGTTCAAGGCGCATCCGGGTCTGAGCGGCATCCCGTTTCTCGGTCCCTGGATTGATCGCCTCGACGAGCAGGCGTTTTTCGCGAACGGCCGCAGGCGCGCATTCGACATGCAGCTCGGCAACGTGCGCGGCGACATGCCGAGTCACGGCTTCGTGACGACGACCGATCGATGGAGCGTGGTGGAGGCAAAGGCCGACACGGACGGCGCCTGGGTGACGAGCCGGCTCGAGTTCTATCGGCAGCCGACGTGGATGAAGCAGTGGCCGTTCGCGCACACGATCGAAATCACGCATCGCCTGCGCGACGGTGTGCTCGAAGTGGAGACGGTCATCGTCAACATGAGTGCGGAGCCGATGCCGATCGCGATCGGGTTCCACCCGTACTTCCAGCTTACCGACTCCCCTCGCGACGAGTGGACGCTGTCGGTCGGCGCGCGGACGCACTGGCTGCTGACCTCGAACAAAGTACCGACCGGCGAGACGGAGCCGATCGAACGCTTCTTTCCCACTCCGCACGCCGCCGCGCTGAGCGACTACGGCCTCGACGACGTGTTCACCGATCTAGTGCGGGACTCGCAGGGCCGGGCAACGGTTGCCGTCAGCGGAAAATCGCAGCGCCTCGAGATCGGGCTTGGCCCCAACTACCGGGCCGTGACGATCTGGTCGCCGAAGGACCGGCCGTTCATCTGCGTCGAGCCGACGGCCGGCATCATCAACGCGCTGAACCTCGCGGCGCGCGGACTGTACAAGGAGTTGCAGAGCGTCCCGCCGGGCGGCACCTGGCGCGAGCGCTTCTGGGTCAAAGCGACCGGCTACTGAATCGAGCTCGGAACGCCTACCATCGCCGCCTCGTCGCCTCCAGGGCGTTGTGCGTCTTCGCCCGGGAAGACAAAAGTTCCTGCATCACCGGTTATCGGCCCTCGCATTGTTGCTCGTCGACGCTGCGAATGGCGATTGCGCGCGACATCCGCGTTGGCCTGTCGATTGCTCCCGGTTCGATCTGACGACTCGCGCATCACCGAATCCGTCTCTTCGACCCTGTGAAATTATGGGAAGACGACGTGCTTCGTCCGCGGCGATCGATCGTCGGTCCAGGCTCCGACAGCCTCCGACTGCGGGGGTCACGCCGCGCATCGGTCTGGCACTAGGGGGAGGCTTCGCGCGCGGCATCGCACACGCGGGCGTTCTGAGAACGTTCGAGCGTCACGGCATTCCTCTTCATTGCATCACCGGCGTGAGCGCAGGCTCGATCGTCGCGGCCGCCTTTGCCAGCGGTGCGCGCGCCGACGACATCAGTCTCGTCGGCGCGTCCATGCGATTCCGAGACGTCGCGCGGTGGAGTCTGTGCCGGATGGGGTTCCTGGGAAGCGATCGGATGAAGCGGTTCCTCAAGGGATTGCTCAAGACGTACCGCTTCGAAGACATGCGGATCCCGCTCGGCATTGTCGCGACCGATCTCTGTTCCGGTGACGCCGTGTCTTTCCGCGACAGCGGCGAGGTGTTTCTTCCGATTCGCGCGAGCTGCTCGTACCCCGGTCTGTTTCAACCCGTGCGCGCCGGCGAACGGCTGCTCGTGGACGGCGCCATGAGCATCGAGATTCCGGCCCTGCTCGCGCGCGAGCTCGGCGCGACGCACGTCATCTCCGTCCACCTGCCGCCGCGGCCCAGCCAGCCGCCGCCGCGTGATCTCATTCAAGTCGTTCGCCGCTGCTTCCAGATCATGCAGAGCCGCAGCCAGTCGACCTGGCAGCATCAGAGCGACCTCGTCATCACACCCGATCTCAAGAGCATCGAATGGAACGGATTCGACGCAGGGCCGGAGCTCGTGAACGCAGGCGAAGTGGCGGCGTTGGCCGCGTTGCCGGCGATTGAATCGTGGTTCTCAGGCGCGGAGCTCGGCGCGCACAGAGTCGAGGCGAGATTTGCGTGACGGTCCTGAGCGCGACGTGTCGGCGAGTGGGGCCTTGCAGTAGTCGATGCATTTCGCGACTTCTTTGACGGCATCCGATCCCCCGGCGCGAGCATTCGCCACGCTTCCCTCCGAAAACGAGTGCGCGTCGACCTCGGATCCCGGTTGACGGCCGGGCAGAACCAGCCTACGCTCGGCTTCCCAACGCGCTGGCTCGTGGAGGAGAACATGAGGATGAAGCCGCTCGGCAAGGTCGCGCTGCTCGTCGCGTTCTGTTGGCTTGCGGGCGCATCGCTTTCCGCGCAGTTGCAGACCGGCCGACTGCTCGGGACCGTGCTCGATGAACAGCACGCCGCCGTTCCAGGCGCGACCGTCACCGTCACGAATCCCGCTACCAACATCTCTCGCACGGTCACGACCGACGGCGAAGGCAACTACGTGGTCACGCCGCTCGAGCCCGGCATTTATCGCATCAGCGCGTCGTTGTCAGGTTTTCAGACGACGGTCCGCGATCGCGTGGAGCTGACCGTCGGTCAGTCGGCGCGCGTGGAGCTGACGCTCTCGGTGGGCGCCCTGTCCACCGATATCCTCGTCACCGCAAGGTCGCCGCTGTTGAACACCGAGTCGGCGACGCTGAGCCACGTCGTCACCAACGAGCAGATCGTCGACCTGCCGCTGAACGGCCGCGGCTTTCACGAGCTGGCCAAGCTGACGCCGGGCGCCGCGCTGCTGCCCGCGACGGGAAACGTGCAGACCGTGCGGCCGGAAATCGTGAACGGCAACGTCATTGGCGGCATCAGCGGGCAGCAGACGCGCTTCCTGCTCGACGGCGTGGACATCACCGAAGAGCACCAGGGCGGTACCTGGATTCAGACGTCGGTCGACGCGCTGCAGGAGTTCAGCGTCCAGCAGAACGCCTATTCCGCCGAGTTCCATGGCGCTGGCGGCACGTTCAACGCCATCACCAAGTCGGGGTCCAACGCCTTCCACGGAAGCGCGTTCGAATTCCTGCGCAACGACGCGTTCGACGCCAAGAACTTCTTCGCAGCGCAGAAGGAGCACCTCGAGCGCAATCAGTTCGGCGCGACGCTGGGCGGGCCGATTGTGAAAGCCCGCACGTTCTTCTTCGCCAGCTACGAGGGGCAGCGGCGCGATCAGGGGAACGTCGTCAACGTGATCGTGCCCGACGCGGCCCAGCGCAGGGGCGACTTCCGAGGCCGCGCGCCCGTCTACGATCCGCTGACGACGGTCGGCAACACGCGCACGGCGTTCGCGAACAACACGATCCCGCTCGGTCGCATCTCGCAGCAGGCGGAGTTCTTCATGCAGTACATCCCGCTGCCGAACACGGCACAGGGAACATTCACCGCGAACCCGATCACGGTGTTCGGTTCGAACCAGGTGACGCTGCGGGCCGATCAGCAGATCAACTCACGCAACCGCCTGTTCGTGCGCTTCAGCCGGCATCACAGCTCCGAAGAAACGCCGGCCGCCTTCCCCGCGCTCGGATCCACGCGGCTGGAGGGGCCCGCCTACAACCTGGCCGGCGCGCTGACGTCGACGGTTGGATCGTCGATCGTTCACGAGCTGCGCCTGAGCCACATGTACGGCGAGTATCGATCGACCGCGTACTTCCAAGGTCAAGGTGTCGACCTGCTGCGACAGGCGGGCGTTCGAGGTCTCGAGGGCATTCAGGATCCGGCGATCGCCACGCTGCCGGCGTTCACGTTCTCCGGCTATACCGGCTTTTCCGGCAACGCGGGCGACGGTAGACCGAAATGGCAGAATCGCAGTGAGTACGAGATCACGGACAACGTCACGTGGATCAAGGGGCCGCACATTCTGAAATTCGGCGGGCGGATGTACCGGCGCAACATCCTGTTCACCGACGCGCGCACCCACAACGGATCATTTGGCTTCACGGGCGTCATGACGCAGAACCCTTCGTCGGCTGCCGGCACGGGCGACGCGTTTGCCGATTTCCTGCTCGGCTTCCCTGCGAACTCCGGCCGTTCGAACCCGGCCACGTGGTGGGGCGGCTATGGGACCTACTGGCATGGCTTCGTCCAGGACGATCTGAAAGTGTCGAATTCGCTGACGATCAACCTCGGCGTGAGGTACGAGTTCACCCCGTGGCTGACGGGTTACCGCAATCAAGCCGCCGCCTTCGACCCCACGCGCGCGAAGTCGATCATCGTTTCAAGCGAGACCGACACGATCGATTTGAGCGCCCAGCGCCTGGCCGACGTCGGCTATGCCCTGTTCGGCGATCTGATTCAGACCAGCAGTCAGGCAGGGCTGCCGCTGAACATCACCAAGAACGACACCAAACAGATTGCACCGCGACTGGGGTTCGCGTGGCGGCCGTTTGGTGATCGGACCGTGGTGCGCGGCGGCTACGGCACGTTCTACGAGGCCGAAGGCACGAGCGGTCGTCTGAATTTCAACTTCCTGCCGTTCAGCCTCAGCGAGACCGTGACGGCGGCGGTGAACAACGTGCCGACGAGAACACTCGCCGATTTCTACCAGGGGGTGCCGTTTGGCACGGCGGTCGGGACAGTCGGATGGATTCCACTGCCACTCGAAGCGAAGGCCGGACGCGATCAGCGCTGGAACATCGGCTTTCAGCAGGAGCTCTTGGCCCTCACGACGCTGGAGGTCAACTACGTGGGGACCACAGGCTCGCACCAGCAGCAGGCCGAGAACATCAACCTGCCGCCGGCCGGGCCGGGCAGCGTCCAGACCCGCCGCCCGTACCCGCGGTTCGGCAATCTGAGCATCAACACCCAGGCGATGTCGAGCCGGTACCACGCGTTGCAGGCGAAACTGCAAAAACGCGTGTCCGATGGCTTCTGGTATCTCGCGTCCTATACCTACTCGTCCAGCCTGAGGACGGTGCCGGCGCCGGAAATCGGTGGCAACTACGTCTACGAAGCAGGTCCCGCGCCGTCCGACACGCCCCACCTGTTTGCGTTCAGCTCGGGGTATGCGTTGCCGTTTGCGAGGAACAACCCCCTGCTGGGTGGATGGCAGGTCCAGACGATCGTCAACTTCCGCAGCGGTCTGCCGTTCACGCCAACGATCTCGCGGGACGTGGCCAACAACGGCGTCGGCGCACAGCGGCCGAATCGGATCGGCTCCGGGACGCTGGCTAATCCGACGATCGACCTGTGGTTCGACAAGACCGCGTTTGTCGTGCCCGACGCGTTCACGTTCGGCAATTCAGCCGCCGGCATCCTGCGGGCGGACCATCAATGGAACGTCGACGCGTCACTCTTCAAGCGGTTCGGGATCACCAGCGGCAGGAGGATCGAGCTCCGAGCCGAAGCGTTCAACCTGCTGAACTCGGTCTATTTCGCCGCGCCGAACACCGTCATCGACACCGCGGCCGGTGGACGAGTGACGAGCACGTCGAACCAAGCGCGGCAGATTCAGCTTGGAGTGAAGTACACGTTCTGAATCGCCGTGCGGCCCACTGGCGCGTACGATAGTGGCGGTTTCAGCCGTGTCAGAGCGCGGCCCTGCAGTACTCGAGGCACTTTGCGACTTCCTTGACGGCGTCCGAGCCCGCCGGCACGTCGTACTCGAGCTCGATCGACGCCGGAAAGGTGTACTTCTCTTTCTTCATGACCTGAAGGATCTCTTTCAGCGGCGTGTCGCCGGTGCCCCACGGCAAGTTGCCGGCACCATGCGCCGGCGTCTGCCGATCCTTCAGGTGCACGCTCGCGATCCGGTCGTGGAACTTCCGCAGAAACGGCACCGGGCTCTCGCCCGTGCCGGCGACGTAGTGACCGAGATCGATGTTCGCCATGTTCGCTTTCGACGCCGTGAACGCCTGGTCGAATGCGGTCATGCTGCCCTGAAGATGGGTGTGGTACGCCGCGTAGATCTTCCGCTTCTCTGCGAAACCCCCGATCCGTTTCAGCTGCGCGGCGTCGGTGGGCAGTTCCAGCGTCGTGTGCGTGCACCCGAGCGCCTCGGCCACGTTGAACACGTACTCGAACTCCTGGTCCGACATGTTGGGATTCAGCGCCTTCCACGCGTAAATCGTCACGCCGGCATCGTTGTACATCCTGCGTAGTTGCTTGAAGCGATCCATCGAGACCGACGTGCGCCACTGCTTGAGCCGCTCGGCCGATTCGCGCTGCGCCGCCTGCTGTTCCGGGGTCTGCGGCTCGCCGCGCCGTCCGCCACCGCCGCCGCGTCCACCCTGCGGCGCGCCGGCAAAACTCTCGGCCGGGCCGTTCATCAGCTCGATCTGACTGATGCCGGAGTCCACGACGTAGCGGAGCGTCGCCTCGGCGCTCTGGTCCGGCATGCTCCGATAGCTGTACGTGATTGTCCCGATGCTGACGCCGCCGATGACCGAGTTCGGCCTCCGCGCTTGCGCCAGCGCCGCAAGGGGACTCTCCACCAGCGACGCCGCGGGCGCCATCAGTGCCAGTTTTCCGATTTCGCGTCTCGTATACAGCATGCGCAGATGATATCGATTTCAATTATCATTTTCGAGCGATGAAACAGGCATGGATTGCGACGGCGGTGGCCAGCATGCTGTGGACAGCCGTTCAGGGCCACGCGCCCGGAGATTCACAAGACCCGCCCGCCGGCACCGCTCAGCAAGGCCGCGGCGCCGGCCCGCAGCGCGGCACGCCGCCGCCCGGGCCCGGACGTCAGGGCGGCGGGCAACGCGCCAACTTTCCGCAGCAGCAGCGCCCGCCAGGCGATCCCGCGGTGATCGCGCGCGGCCGGGCACTCTACGGCGTGCGCTGTGGCGCCTGTCACGGCGCCGACCTGCGCGGCGGCGATCAGGGCGGGCCGAACCTGCTGCGGTCGCAGATCATCCTCACCGATCAACACGGCGAGAATATCGTTCCCGTCATCCGCGACGGACGCCAGGGTGGAGTGGGCACGATGCCCGCGTTTCATCTCCCTGAAGAAGACATGCTCGCGATTGCCGAGTACATCCACAGCGTCATGGGTCAGGCCGGTCGCCAGGGACGTCCACCGGGATCGGAGACGCTGCCCGAGTTGAACGTCCTCGTCGGCGATGCGGCAGCCGGACAGCGGTATTTCGAAAAAGTCTGCAGTCGATGCCATTCACCGGCTGGAAATCTCCGCGGCGTCGCCGCGCGCGCGGCCGACGCGCGCGCGCTGCAGGACCTGTGGGTTTCGGGCGGCCTGAGCGCACGGGGTGGCGGCCGTGGCGGTGGTGGCGGCGGCGGGCGCGGTGAAGCCGAGGTCAGCCGCATTCAGGTGACCGTGACGCCTCCGGGAAGTGCACCCGTCACCGGGCGGCTGGTGCGCATCGACGATTTCGTCGTTTCGATCGTGCAGGAGGACGGTGCCCGCCGCACGTTCCGGCGAGAAGGCCCGGTGCCAAAGGTCGAGATCAACGATCCGCTGGAGCCGCACCGGCGGCTCGTGCTGGAGCTCACCGACCGCGACATGCACGACGTGACCGCGTTTCTCGCGACGCTGAAGTGATCCCATGAAAACGATCAAGCTGTTGCTTCCGATCTGTGTCGTCATGCCCGCGCTGCTGCTGGCGCAGGGCCGCGGCGTCGATACCGCCGCCCAGCTGCGCCCGCCGACCGACTCGTGGCCGACGTACTCGGGTGATTTGACCGGCCGTCGCTACAGCCCGTTGAAGAACATCGACAAGACCAATGTCAGGCAGCTGTCCCTCGCATGGGTGTCGCGGGGATTCACAGACGGCTCGGGCCCGACCGGACGAGGCGCGGCGGCGACAGGGCCGGGCGGTGGCGGCGGAGGTGGCCGAGGCGGCGCTCCACAATTCCCACTTGTCATCAGCGGACTCGGAACGGGCGAGTTCAATACCGGCGGGCCCGCCGCCATCCGCGGATCGATTCTGATGGTCGACGGCGTGCTGTACCCCACGTCGCCCGACAACGTCTGGGCAGTGGACGCGCGCGACGGGTCGATCCTCTGGCAGTACTACTGGAAGACACGCGGCGGCACTCACACTGGTCATCGCGGCGTCGGGATGTGGAAGAATTTCCTCTTCACCGAGTTCCACGACAACTACCTCGTCAAACTCGACGCGCGAACCGGCAAGGAACAGTGGCGCGTCGAGATCTCGCGGTTCGACGAGCAGTATTTCTCCTCGATGGCGCCGATCATCATCGACGACCACGTCATCGTCGGCACGGGCAACGACCTCGACATGCCCGGCTTCCTGCAGTCGTACGACGCCGAAACCGGCAAGCGCCAGTGGATCCTCTACACCGTGCCGATGAACCCGGGCGATCCCGGACTCGACACGTGGCCGAGCCTCGATGCGGCGCGCCACGGCGGCGCTCAGCCCTGGGTGCCCGGCGTCTTCGATCCCGAGACCAGGTACTACATCTTCGGCACCGGCAATCCCACGCCTGCCTACACCCCGGCTGGCCGCGGCGAAGGCGCGGGGCTGTTCACCTGCTCGCTCGTCGCCGTGAACGTCGATACCGGGAAGATGGCGTGGTACTACCAGACGTCGCCGCGCGACATGCACGACTGGGACTCGGCGCAGACGCCCATCCTCGTCGACGCGGTCATCAACGGCCGCCCGCGCAAGCTCGTCTCGACGGCGGCGCGCAACGGCTACTTCTTCACCGTCGATCGCATTACCGGCGAGCACATCGCGACGAGCAAGTTCGGAACGGTCGCGAACTGGGCCAAAGGGCTCGACGACAAAGGCCGGCCGATTCTCAACCCCGAGAAAGTCGCGACGATTCCCGGCGCGATCGTCCCGGGCAGCGCGACGAACTGGCCGCCGCCTGCCTACTCGCCGGACACCGGTCTCTTTTACGTACCCGAGAACAACCAGTTGTCGATCGCCTACCTGATTGACCCCGATCCGCGCGGGTCGATGGGCCTCGGCGGACGCCAGGCGTCGGGCATCGGCAACTACGGCAGCTTCGTGACCGCAATCGATCCGAAGACCGGCCGGATCGCGTGGCGCCATCAACTCCCTGGCGGCGGCGGTCCCACCGGCATGCTGACGACCGCCGGCGGCCTGCTGTTCGCGGGCGATGGCGCCGGGAACCTCGTGGCGTTCGACGCGGCCAACGGCACGCCGATCTGGAATGCCCGGCTGGGCAACGTCACCAATGCACCGCAGACCTACATGATCGACGGCAAGCAACACGTGCTCGTCGCAGCAGGCGACCAGCTGTACGCGTTCAGATTGAATTGAGACAAGGCCAGCTGGCGCCACCCTCCCTGCGGCGCATCTACACGAGGCGCGCACGCGCGCCGTCCGTCGCTTAGTTGTCGAACGCGCTGGTCAGAACCGTTCGAGCGCCATGTCGAACTGCCCGTTGGTCAGACGAGCGGTCGGTACAGGTACCGCGTTCAGTGGGTTCGAGACCAACGTGACCGTGAATGTACCCGTGACGCGCGTCGCCGATATGGACGTCACGGTGAAGCTGCCGGTCGCGCCAGCATGGCCGTTGTCCCAGTTTTGCGAGCCGAGGACCATGGTGACAACGCCGTGAATGCCGGCGGTGAAGTCGAGGGTGACCGTTGTCGGCTGCGACGGCGGCACCAGCAGGCCGCCACTGATCGGAACGGCGAGCGTGATCACGCGGAAGTTCGTGTCCTGCCCGGTGACGGTCAGGATGTTGTTCGTCAGCGTCGCTCGCCTCGACAGCGAGCTGCTCCACGACACACCATCGATGAGAGTACTGAGGGTGCTGCCGCTACCGGGCGTCGGCGACGGTGAGGCCACCGACGTAAACGTCACGCTGAACGCACCTTCAGTAATCGACTTCGTACCGGTAGCCCCCGAGCCGGCGACGGCGACGAGCGAAAACGAAAACGTTCCGGAGGCGCTCGTGGACGTGAGCGAGTTCACCGTGATCGTCCCGCTGCCGGTTCCCACAGCGGCCTGCCAACCGGCGGCCGGATTGCCGATCAAGACCTGTGCGTTTGCCGCATTGAGCGGACCCAGCGCGTACGTGCCGGTTCCGGCAGCCGTCGGCGTCAGCGCGAAACCGAGGGTCGTGCTCCGCGAGGGGTCGGTACCGCCGATCGACAGGATGCCGTTCGTAAAGGCCGCTGTGATCGATGTTGCGGTCGCATTCGCGCCGTCCACCTTGAACGTGAGCGTGCTCCCGGCGCTCGGCGTGTTCGGCGCCGTGCTAGTGGGCGTGGCAGGAGACGTGGGACTGCTTTGGCCTCCGCCGCACGCGACCGCGAACGCCGCCGACAGAACTGCTAAACGTCCCTTCGTTAAACCTGCCATCGGTATCCCTTCCCGCTCTGACCTGGGTTGCGCGTCAGCCGCCGCTCGGTGCAAGATGGCGGCTCACTCACACATTGCGCAAAGCGCGGCTGTAAACCGTCATGTCCGAACACGACCCTTCGGCGGCGTCCGGAGACGACCGCGACGCGCCGGATCCGGTTGTCGACCGAGAAGCACTGGACCGCCTGTTCAGCGTGACCTACGAGGAACTGCGTCGGCTGGCGTCGAGCGTCAGGCGCAGCGACTCGAACGCCAGTGTCAGCCCAACGACGCTCGTGAACGAAGCCTGGATGAAGCTGGCGGTGTCGCCCGCATTTCGGTCGACGTCGCCGCTGCATTTCAAACGGATTGCCGCCCGGGCGATGCGCCAGGTGCTCGTAGAAGCCGCCCGGCGACGCCATGCCGACAAGCGCGGAGGTGACGCCAGGTTCGTGACCTTCGATGAAGCAGTCGATCAGGCACCGTCGACCGCCGCCGATCTCCTCGCGCTCGACACGGCACTCGACGATCTGGCACGAATCCACCCGCGACAGGCCGCTATGGTCGAGAGCCGCTATTTCGGTGGTCTGGACGTGGTCGAAGCAGCGGCCCTTCTCGACGTGTCCGAAGCGACCATCCTGCGTGACTGGCGGGCGGCGAAGGCGTGGCTTGCGACGCAGATCGTCCGGACGCGAGGCATCTGAAATTCGAAGTTCCTTATGGATAGCAGGCGCTGGGAAAAGATGCAGTCGTTGTTTCACGAGGCGGCCGATCTTCCGCCTGACGCGCGCGAGCCGCACCTCAGGGCGGCATGTGCCGGCGATGATGAGACCCTCATGGCTGACGTCCTGGCGATGCTTCGCGAGGATGCTCGTGAGGCGTCCGTGCTCTCTGGCAATGTCGCGGCGGTGGCCGGCCAGATGTTGGCCGGCGGCGTTCCCGCTGCGCTCGCCTGTCAGATGTTCGGGCCGTATCGGCTCACCCGTCTGCTCGGCGAAGGTGGCATGGGCATCGTCTGCCTGGGCATCCGCGACGATCTCGGGAGCGTGGCCGCCATCAAGATCCTGCGCGACGCCTGGGTTTCACCAGCCCGACGTGAACGGTTCGCCAGCGAACAGCGAATCCTCGCCCACTTGAACCACCCCGCGATCGCCAGGCTGTACGACGCGGATACGCTGCCGGGCGGAACGCCCTGGTTCGCGATGGAGTACGTCGAAGGTGTGCCGCTCACGCAGCATTGTCGGGCGCGCGGCACGTCGGCGGTCGATCGCCTGCGGGCATTCCGAGACGTCTGTCAAGCGGTGCAGCATGCTCACCGACACATGGTGGTCCACCGCGACCTCAAACCATCGAACATCCTCGTCACCGTCGATGGTCGCGTGAAACTGCTGGACTTCGGGATCTCGCGCCAACTCGACGCGATCGATCGCTCGGCCGACGCCACACTTGCGGCGGTGCGACTCCTGACACCGGCCTACGCAGCGCCGGAGCAGATTCGGGGCGAATCGACGACGGTCCAGACCGACGTCTACGCGCTTGGCGTCATTCTGTACGAGTTGCTCGCCGGCCGAACGCCGTTCGATCTTTCGCAACTGCCTGCGGCGGAGGCTGAGCGCAGGATTCTCGAGGACCAGCCGCAGCGGCCCTCGTTGGTGGCGCGGCAAACGGCTACCGGAGCCGCCGGCCTGTCAGCGGCGTCGTGGAGCGACCTCGATGTCCTCTGCCTCACCGCAATGCACAAGGACGCGTCGGACCGCTACGGTTCAGTCGAGGCCTTGATCCGCGACATCGATCACTACCTCGCCAGTGAACCGCTGGAGGCTCGCCTCGACACAATCGGCTACCGCGCTCGCAAGTTCCTCCGCCGAAACTGGCGCCCTGCCTTGGCCGCGACGGTTGTTGTTGCGTTCGTCGTCGGTCTGGTCGGGTTCTATACGGCGCGGCTCGCCGCTGCCCGCAACACCGCAGTGGCGCAGGCAACCCGCACCGACCGAATTCAGCGCTTTATGCTGAGGCTCTTCGACGGCGGCGAGAAGGAGGCGGGCCCTGCGGACAATCTTCGCGTCGTGACGCTCGTCGACCGCGGCGTTCTCGAAGCGCGTGGGCTCGATCGCGAGCCGCTGGTCCAGGCGGAGCTGTACCAGACGCTCGGCGGCATTTACGAAAGGCTCGGCAAACTCGATCAGGCCGACACACTCCTGCGCGAGTCCCTCGACACGCGACGCAGATTGCTGCCTGCCAACGATCGTGATCTCGCCAGAGGGATGACGGCGCTTGCCCTCCTCCGCTCGGATCAGGCGCGGTTCGACGAGGCCGAGCGGTTGGCGCGGGACGCGCTCGCGTCCCTGCGCGCGAGTCTCCCGGCTGGCAGTTCGGACGTCGCGGCTGCGACCGTCGCGGCCGGCCAAATCCTGGAGCAACGGGGCTCCTACGTCCAGGCGATTGCGATGCTCGAGGAGGCCGTCAAACTGCGCTCCGTTCCAGGGGCCGATCCGTCAGAACTGGCAGCCGCCCTGTACGAGTTGGCGAACGCCAACTTCTATGCAGGCCACCTCGACGTCTCGGAATCGCTCAATCAGCGGGCGTTAACGATCCACCAGCGCCTGTTCGGCGACGCGCATCCGCTGGTCGCCGAGGATCTGATCAATCTCGGCGCCATTCAGCACGAGCGCGGGCGGTACGTGGACGCAGAGACTTTTTATCGGCGAGCCCTCGACATCAATCGAACCTGGTACGGGAAGGACAGCTACCGCACTGCGTCGAACCTGACGATGCTGGGTCGTTCGCTCTATCTCGAGAAGCGGTTCGACGAAGCACGCGGTCTCCTGTCGGAGGCGCTCGCGATCCAGGAACACGTCTTCGGCGCAGTCCATCCCCGCGTGGCTTCCGCGCTCAACGATCTCGGAAACGTCGCCATGGGTCAGGATCGGCTGGACGACGCGGACACACACTTTCGCCGAATCGGCGACATTTACCGGTCGGTGTACGGTGACAAACACTACCTTGTGGGGATCGCCACATCGAATCTGGCAGGTGTGTACATGGCTCGTCACGACTACATGACGGCAGAACGGATGTACAGAGAAGCCGCTGCCATTTTTGGCAAGGCGCAATCACCCGATCATCTGAACACCGGCATCGCCCGGATCAAGCTTGGGCGATCGTTGCTTCGCCAGGGCCGGCACGCGGAAGCCGAGGTCGAGTCAAAGGCCGGCTACGACATCGTCGCGAAGCAGACGGCGCCGACCGTGAGCTGGCTGAAGTCGGCGCGTGAAGACCTGGTGGCCGCCTACGACGCGCTGCACCGCACCGAGGAGGCTGCCCGGTATCGGGCCGAAGCCGCCCGCGTCGCACAAGTCGGCGTCTCTCGTTGACCGGAAGTCCGGCGGCTCGTACGATCCGGACGTTCTCTACGTCAGAAACAACAGCTTCTGGCACTGGGAAAGCACTGGAAGCTCATCGGCTACCTCGGCCTGGGCGCTGGAGCGTTTTTCACCATCACGGTCATCCTCGCCATCGGGTAGAGGCCTATATGTGACCGGTCGTCCTGCTCGGTTCCGTACAGTGATGGGCTTTGACCATTGAGCGACAGCCATCTCGCGATTCGCATCGCGGATGCCGGACGGATGGGAGTCGTCTTGAGAATCGCCGACCGGTCGCGCTGCTCCCTCGCCGCCGCTGCGCTCGCGATGGCGGTGGCATGCGGGGGCAACAGCAGTACATCGACTGCTCCGACAGGAACCGCCCCGACCGACGTCGCCGCGCAGTTCGAACAGATGTGGGCGACATTCGATCGGAACTACTCGTATTTCGAGCACAAGCGCATCGACTGGAACGCGCTCAAGGCCGAATTCGCGCCGCGCGTGGCCGGCGTCACGCAAAACGAGCTGGTGATGCTCGTGCAGAACATGCTCGGGCGATTACACGATCAACATGTCGTGCTGACGAGCGGGAGCACGACACTGCGAACCTACACGCCAGATTACTTCGTCAACTGGGACAACAGCGTGTGGCAGCAATACCTGGCGCGCGGCAACGCGCAAGTGAGAAACGCCGCGGTGTCGGCGGTCTTCGACGGCGTCCCGTATATCGCGGTTCAATCCTGGAATCCCAGTCGCGTGAACGTCTCCGATCTCGATACATTCCTCGATGCGTTCCGGGATCGCCCCGCGCTCATTCTCGATGTCCGGATGAATCCAGGCGGCTTTGATCAACCAGCTTTCGATTTTGCGGGCCGGTTTGCCACCTCGACCACGACGTCCGGGTTCTTCCAGTTCAGGAATGGGCCCGGCCACAGCGATTTCACCGCGCGGCAGGCCCGCACCTTCTCTCCGCGCGGTTCGTTTCAGTTCACCCGTCCGGTGCTGTTGCTCATCGGACGCTTCTGCGCGAGCAGCAACGAATCGTTCATCGCGGCGATGCAGCAGTTGCCGCAGGTCACGCTCATTGGCGATACGACGGGAGGTTCGACGGCGAACCCGCAGACGTTCGTGCTGGGCGGTGGATGGTCGTACAGCGTCTCGCGGTGGATCGAGTACACAGCGAGCGGCCAGGTCATCGAGGATCAGGGCATCGCGCCCACCGTCGCGATTCCGGCGTCGGCCGCGGATTTTCAAAGCGGCCGGGATCCGGTGCTCGACTACGCGATCGCACGCGCCACCTTCAAGCCGACGAGCTCAGAAAGGCGGGACTGACGACCTGATCCCCGGGCGTCCGCGATTGCTCAGCTCGACGGCGGATACCGCAATTCCTGACCCACAAGCTTCGATCGATCGGCGTTGGGCTTCGGCCGGAACTTCTGTACGCGACCATTGAAGACTTCGGCGAGATACAGATTGCCGTCCTGATCCACCGTGATCGAATGCGGGCCATTGAACTGCCCCGGCTGGCCGCCTGAGATACCCCACCCATATAGATACTTCCCGGTCAGATCGTACTTGACGATCCGGTTCGTCCCGCCGTCCGACTCCCAGAGGAATTGATCCGTGGTGATGAGGTGTGCGTAGGGCTGTGACCGTACGCCGGTCGTCCACATGTCGAGGAACTTGCCGTTCTCGTCGAAGACCTGAATCCGCCGGTGGCCGCGATCGACGACATAGAGCTTGCGGTCCTTGCTGATTTGAATGCTGTGGACGGTATTCCACTCGTTGGGCCCGGGCTTGTTGGGATCCTTCGGGGCAGAGCCCCAGTCCGTGAGAAACTTGCCGTCCTTATCGAACTTGGCGACGCGCTTGCCACCGTAGCCGTCGCTGATGAAGAACGTACCGTCGGGCAGCCAGGCAATGTCGGTCGGCCGGTCGAAGAGTTTCCCGCCGTCGCGTCCCCGCTTGCCGGTCGTGCCGAGCGTCTGAACGAGCTTCCCGTCATAGGTGAACTTCCAGATCACGTGGAGTTGGTCGTCGATCATCCACACGTGCTTCTCGCGATCGTACGGGTTCATCTTGATCTTGTGGGGCCCGCGCCCACACGGATCGGCGGCAAACATTTTCTCGAGGTGCGGCCAGTCCTGAACGAGCTTGCCGTTGCGATCCACAACGAAGACGGAATGGTGCCACCGACGCTCCCAGCCGCGCTTGGCGACCGGCTCGCAGGTGGCGCTCAGGCCGTCGGTGTTACCCGTGGCGGTGCGCGGCGGCTGAAGGAGGCTGTACGGCGTCCACGGCTTCGCGCCCTCAGGCAGCGGCAACTCGCCCCGCTGGGCGATCCAGATTCGGTCCGGCGTCTCGGCATAGACGGCGCCGACCGACCCCCAGGTCCATCCCGCATGCTTCACGCCGTCCGGTCCGTCCGGCAACGGCTGGGGCCAATTCTCAACGAGCTCATAGGGCCCGAACTCTTCCTGCCCGCCTCGTTCCTGCGGCGCCATCGCTGCGCGGCCGGCGGACACGGCACCGATCAACCCGATCGCCAGTAGAACGGCAAAAGACCAGATACGAGGGCGCATGGTGACACTCCTTTGCTTCCTTCACGGGCGGGCTGATTCTACAAGAAAGGCTCGTCATCCATTCACAACTCCCGCGGCGAACTTTCCGTCTAAGCCGCCATGGAAACTGTTCTGCTAGATGTCCGCGAGACGCTGCGCGCCATCAGGCGCGAACCCGTGTATGCCGGCGCCGTCATTGCGACACTCGCGCTCACCCTCGGTGCGTCCACGGCCGTATTCTCGATCGTCAACGGCGTGCTGCTGCGGCCGCTCGCCTACCGGGAGGCGCAGCGCCTCGTCTCGATTCGCGAGGTCGTGCCGCGAAATACCAGGCGATATGCGACGAGTCCGGTCAACGCGCGACATTTCGAGGAGTGGCGGCGCCAGGCGACGGCGTTCGCGTCGATCGCCCAGGTCGAGTGGCGAACGACCAATCTCACCGGCGCAGGGGATCCGGCGCAGATTGCCATCGTGCGGGCATCAGGCACCGTCTTCGACGTGTTGCAGATGCCGGTCGCGCTGGGGCGTCCCCTGACGCGTGACGACGAACGGCCCGACCATCCGCCGGTAGCGGTCATCAGTAACCGCCTCTGGGAGGATCGGCTTGGTCGCGATCCCCAGGTGCTCGGACGCGGCCTGATCCTCGGCGGGACGCAGTACACGGTCGTCGGCGTGCTGGAGGCGCGCTCCGAGCTGCCGGCGTTCGACCTGTTCTCCGAGTCGGCCTCGCTGTCCTCCCGGTTCGACGCGGCGGTGCCGTTCCGGCTGAACTTCGCGAGGATCGGTTGGATGGGCCAGTTCAACTACGCCGCTGTTGCGCGCCTCAACGCCGGCGTGACGCTCGAACAGGCGCGGGCCGAGCTGGACGTCATCCAGCAGTCGGTCGCACAAATCGCCACGAGGGAGACGCACGAGCCGATCGAGCTGCGCGGCTCGATCGTGCCGCTCGACGAGTCGGTAGTCGGGCGCGCACGGCTCGGGCTCCTACTCCTGCTTGGAGCGATCGGCGGCGTCGTGCTGATCGCGTGCGCGAACCTGGCGAACCTGTCGCTGACGCGAGCGCTCGGCCGGATGCGCGAGGCGGCGGTTCGAAGCGCACTCGGCGCCAGCCGCGCGCGGCTGGTTGGCGGTGTCGTGCTCGAACAGCTCCTACTGGCGGCAATCGGCGGCGCGCTCGGCGTGCTGGTCGCGCGCGAAGCGCTGAACCTGTTCGTCAAGACGGCGCCAATCGAGCTTCCACGCGTCAATAACGTCGTCATCGACGGCCGCGTGCTCGGATTCGCAGCGTCAGTGGCCATTCTTGCCGGACTCTGCGTCGCGCTCTTGCCCGCCTGGCGCATGGGACGCGGCGACGTGCAGGCGACACTGCGCGGCGGCGGACATGGCGCGACGGATCGCGGGGGGCTGCGAGTCCGCGCGACGCTTCTCGCGGTGCAGGTCGCACTGTCGGTGACGCTGCTCGTGGTCACCGGGCTCTTCGTCACCAGTTTCGTCCAACTCGTGCGCGTCGACCCGGGATTCTCGCCGGACCGCGTTACGGCGGTCGAGATCGCACCCATCGCCAACCGGTATCCGGACGAAAAGGCACGCGCGGAGCTCTACGATCGGATCCTCACTTCGGCGCGCGATCTGCCCGGCATTACGTCGGCGGCATGGACGTCGGCACTGCCGCTCACCGGCGAAACGTGGGTTGACCTGATCGCCAGAATCGGCGATACCCGACCGTCCTCGCAGAAGGCGAGCGCGAATTATCGCTTCATCGGCCCCGATTACTTCCGAACGCTGTCGATGCCAATCGCGAAGGGCCGCGCCATCGACGAGCGCGACCGCAATCGAGCCGTGGTG
>Ga0114129_10000613_pt1 | contig 44268 bp, 45 predicted proteins | sample RhiMetdeltSRZDD1_FD_80071 | JGI IMG/M metagenome (GOLD analysis project Ga0114129, IMG submission 80071) | Populus rhizosphere microbial communities from Tennessee, USA - Rhizosphere MetaG P. deltoides SRZDD1 (version 2) (version 2) | ecosystem: Host-associated > Plants > Roots > Rhizosphere >...
CATCGTGCTGGCGACGCTGGGGCGCCCGGTCTCGCCCGCGATCGTGGGGCGCGTGAACGACGACAGCCCAGCCTCCGGGGCGCAGCTGCAGTCGGGCGACACGGTGACCGCCATCGACGGACGCTCGATCTCGTACTGGGAAGATCTCTATCGAGCGATCGGCTCCTCGCAGGGTCGACCGCTCCGGCTCACGGTCGTTCGAGACGGCTCGACGCGCGATGTCGAGATCGCGCCGCGCAAGACCACGGTGCGCGATCCCATCTTCAAGGAGCAGCGCGAGGAGTGGGATCTCGGCATCGGCCCGCAGCTCACGCCCCAGATCGGCGCGGTGTCCGCGGGCTCGCCCGCCGAGCGGGCCGGCCTCCGCCCGGGCGACACCGTGATCGGCGTCGCCGGGCAGACGGTCTATACGCCCGACGAGCTCACGCAGGCGATCCAGAAGCGCGGCGGACAAACCTTCGAGATCGTCGTGCAGCGCGACGGCAAGCCGGTGCCCGTGCAGGTGACCGCGACGACCGTGAAGGAAAAGGGCCCGACCGGACAGGAGACGGAGATCGGGCGCATCGGCGTCGGCATCGTCATGAAGGCCGTGCGATACGAACGCTACAACCCGGTCGCGGCGCTGGGCTACGGCACCGCCAGGACTTGGGAGATGACGGTCCTGACCGCCAAGGGACTCTGGAAGCTCGTGACGATGGAGCTACCGCTGTCGAACCTTGGCGGGCCGATCCAGATCGCCGCGGAGGGCGAGCGCCAGCGGCGGGAGGGCCTGCCCTCGCTCGCGCTCTTCACGGCCGTCATCAGCGTGAATCTCGCGGTGCTGAACCTCCTGCCGGTCCCGATGCTGGACGGCGGACACCTCTTGTTCTTCGTCATCGAGGGGATCCTCGGACGTCCGGTCTCGCTCAGGAAGCGCGAGGCGGCGCAGCAGCTCGGGCTCGTTCTTCTGCTGCTCCTGATGGTCTTTGCGATTTACAATGACCTCGTCCGGATCGACGCTTTCAGAATTTTCAGATAGGACGGCGTGATGATCACACGGCGAAAGACGCGGCAGATCAAGCTGGGCAACCTCGCGGTCGGCGGCGGTGCCCCGATCACCGTGCAGTCGATGACGAAGACCGACACCCGCGACGTGCAGGCGACCCTCCTCGAGATCTGGTCGCTCGAGGCGGCCGGCTGCGACATCGTCCGGTGCGCGGTGCCCGTGAAGGAAGCGGCCGAGAAGCTCGGTGAGATCAAGAAGCAGATCCGCATCCCGCTGGTCGCCGACATCCATTTCAACTACAAGCTCGCGTTGATCGCGCTCGAGCAGGGCGTCGACGGCCTCCGGCTGAATCCCGGCAACATCGGCGGCAAGCAGTTCGTCCAGGAGGTCGTCAACGTCGCCAAGGAGAAGAAGATCCCGATCCGCATCGGGGTCAACGGCGGCTCGCTCGAGAAGGACCTCCTGGCGAAGTACAACGGCCCGACGGCCGAGGGCATGGTCGAGTCGGCGCTGCGCCACATCCAGATCCTCGAGGACTTGAACTACCCCGAGATGAAGATCTCGCTGAAGGCCTCCGATCCGTTGATGATGATCGAGGCCTATCGCATGCTGGCCGACAAGGTCGACTACGCGTTCCATCTCGGCGTCACCGAGGCCGGCACGCCGGGAGTCGGCACGATCAAGTCGGCGATCGGCCTCGGGGCGCTCCTGTCCGAGGGCATCGGCGATACGATCCGCGTCTCGCTTTCGGCGGATCCCGCGGAAGAGGTGCGCGTCGGCATCCAGATCCTCAAGTCGCTCGGCCTGCGCAAGGGCGGCCTCACGTTCGTCTCCTGCCCGTCGTGCGGCCGCGCCGACGTCGATCTGGTCAAGCTCGCGAAGGAAGTCGAGGACGAATTCAAGGGGCTGAACGAGGAGATCCACATCGCCGTGATGGGCTGCGAAGTCAACGGCCCGGGCGAGGCGCGCGCCGCCGACATCGGCGTCGCGGGCGGCCGCGGAATCGGCTTGATCTTCAAGAACGGAGACGTGATTCGCAAGGTGCCGGAGAAGGACATCGTCCAGGCGATGCGCGAAGAAGTCGACAAGTTCATCGCCGAGCGTAAGGCCGCGAAGCCGGCGGCCGTGGAGGCCTAGGGATGGGACAGTACAAGACTCACGTCTTCGTGTGCACGACCGGCGACTCGTGTCCGACTCAGGGCAACGTCGAGCAGTACGTGAAGTTCCTCCGCGACGAATCGGTGAAGGCCGGGCTCAAAGCCGACATCCGGATCAACAAGGCCGGCTGCTTCTCGCAGTGCGGTCACGGCCCGATGATCGTCTTCTACCCCGAGAACGTCTGGTATGGCGGCGTGCAGGAGTCGGACTTGAAGGAGATCTTCGAGTCCCACATCCGCGACGGCAAGCCGGTCGCGCGTCTCGTTTACGACCCCGGCGTCAAGGGCGCCAACAAGAAGCCGGGTTACAAGTAGCAAGGCCCGTCAAGGTTCCCCGGTACCCGCGCGGAGAGCAGCAGGCGTATGCCTCCGCCTTGCCTCCGGTCGCAACACGTGCTAAATTCTTGAAAAAGTGGGCCTAGCCCGCTTTTTTTAGTTTTTGCGTATTGGCGTGGAGGCGTCGAGCGGTCAAGGCCGTCGCGGGGCAGAGGGTCCGGCGGCCCGATGGACTGTAAATTATGGACGACATCGAGAGGACGGCGCTGATCGAGGAAGCGGTGGCGCCGGTGGTGGGCGACCACGGGCTGGAGCTGGTCGACCTCGAGTGGCGTGGGCTCCGGCCCCGGGGGGTGCTGCGGCTCTACGTCGACAAGGCCGGCGGCGTCGGGATCGCCGAGTGCGAGCGGCTCAGCCGGGAGCTCGGCGACGTGCTCGACGCGGCGGCCGTGATCGACGGGGGCTACGACCTCGAGGTCTCGTCCCCCGGGCTCGACCGGCAGCTGAAGAAGGAGCGGGAGTACCGCTGGGCGATTGGCAAGCAGGTTCGCTGCTGGCTCGCCGGCGGCGCGGAGGTCCGAGGGCGGCTGGCGGAGGTGACATCGGACCGATTGGTGCTCGAGCGGGACGGCGAGCGCACCGAGGTCGGCCGGGCGGCCGTCGCGAAGGCGCGATTGGAGGCGGAGGTCCCCTGGCCCCGCAAGGCGTAGAATCACAGCGAGTGAAGGACGGGATGAATCGAGAGCTGATCACCGTCATCGAGCAGATCGGGCGAGAGAAGGGGATCGACAAGGAGATCCTCTTCGAGGCGCTCGAGTCTGCTCTGCTCTCGGCCTCGCGCAAGACGCTCGGCGCCTCGGACAACTGGCGCATGCACATCGACCGGAAGAGCGGCGACCTCAGGGTGTACTGCCGCAAGAAGGTCGTGACGGACGTCGCCGACGACAAGCAGGAGATCAGCCTCACCGACGCCAAGGCGCTCAACGCCGACGCCGAGCTCGACGACGAGCTCGAGCTCGAGCAGGAACGCCCGCCTCAGGACTTCGGGCGGATCGCCGCGCAGACCGCCAAGCAGGTGATCTTACAAAAGGTGCGGGACGCCGAGCGTGAAGGCATCTACTCGGAGTTCGCCGGCAAGGAAGGTCAGATTCTGAGAGGCATCGTGCACCGGATCGAGAAGCGCAACGTGATCCTCGAGATCGGCAAGGCCGAGGCGATCCTGCCCGAGCGGGAGCAGATCCTGGGCGAGCGCTACAACCCGGGCGACCGGATCCGGGCCTTCGTGCTCGAGGTGCGCCGCACGGCCAAAGGCCCGCAGATCTCGCTCTCGCGTACGCACCCGGGCTACCTGGCGCGGCTCTTCCAGACCGAGATCCCGGAGATCCAGGAAGGGATCGTGCTGGTCAAGGCCACCGCACGCGAGGCCGGCGAGCGGGCGAAGGTCGCGGTCGCCTCGACCAAGCGCGACGTCGATCCGATCGGCGCCTGCGTGGGGCTTCGCGGCACGCGGATCCAGGTGATCAGCCGCGAGCTGCGCGGCGAGAAGATCGACATCATCGAGTGGTCGCACGATCCCGCGACATTCGTGGCGCGTGCGCTCTCGCCGGCGAAGGTCTCGTCGGTGACGATCCACGAGGCCGACGCCGAGGGCCAGTCCTCGGCGACGGTGATCGTGCCGGACAACCAGCTCTCGCTGGCCATCGGCAAGAAGGGACAAAACGCGCGCCTGGCGGCGAAGCTGACGGGCATGCGGATCGACATCAAGAGCGAGTCCGAGGTCGAAGCGGAGCGCTCGCCCGGCGAGGCGGTCTCGGTCGAGGATCGCGGGGCCCTCGAGTTGCTGCCCGGCGTCGATGCGACGCTCGCCGAGGTGCTGGTGGCCGCGGGGCTGGGCTCGCCCGGCGCGATCGTCAGGGCCGGGCGCGAAAAGCTCGGGCTGGTCCTCGAGGTGGGCGATCGTGCCGATGCGATCTATGCCGCCGCCGAGAAGCTCGTGTCGGCGCATCGCGCGGCACACGAGGCGAAGGCCGCTCCCGCGGCCGGTCAGGCCGACGAGACACCGGGGGACCAGACGCCGGCGTGAAGAGGCTACCGACGCGTACGTGTCTGGGATGCCGGCGGGCGCGGCCGCGGGCGATGCTCGTGCGCCTGGTGCGGCTCCCGGACGGAACGGTCGCCGCCGATTCGGCGGGTCGAGCGGCGGGGCGCGGCGCGTACGTGTGCCCCGAGCCTGCGTGCATCGAGCGCGCGCTGAGCCGCGGCCGCCTCGGCCACGCCTTCCGCAAGCCGAGCGAAGCGTGCCCGGCGCTGGCCGCGGCGGTCATGCGCGCGGCGGGTCGCGACGCAGAGGCGGTGGTTCACGCGAGCGCCGACGAGGTGATGCTGTGCGAGGTGAGCGCCGATTCGGTCGGTGAAGTGGATGTCATCCCGGTGAGAGCGTAGGGAGGTGAGGGGACAGTGGCAGCGGCCAAGATAAAAGTGATCGAGCTCGCCAAGGAGCTCGGCGTGACCAGCAAGGACCTGATGGTCGCGGCCGAGGAAATGGGCCACAAGGGCATTCGGGCCATGAGTCCCCTCGACAGCACGCTCGCCAACGCGCTCCGTGTGAAGCTCGGCAAGGGCCGCGATCTTCCAGAGGCGCCCAAGCCCAAGCGTGTGCCGAAGCCGAAAGTGGCTGAAGAGGGCGCAGACGCCGCGGCGGTCGGCGACGCGGCCGCGAAGAAGGCTGCGTCCCGCCCGAAGAAGGCCAAGACCGAGGACGAGACGCCGGCGGACATCAAGCCGGCCGCGACGATCGTCAAGCCCAAGCCCGCCGACATCGCCGCCGAGCCGCCGCTCATCCCGACGCCGGAGCCCGAGATCGTTCCGGAGCCGACGGTCGTGGCTCCGCCGCCCGAGCCGATCGCACCCAAGCCACCGGTAGCTCCCGCAGCGCCTGTCGCGCCGCCACCCGCACCGGCGGGGCCGAGGCGCCCCGAGCCCAAGATCGTTCCGTTCCGGCCGCTCGAGCGCGGGACACCGCCGCCACCGCGTCCGTCGCGTCACCCAGCGGGCCCGTTCGCGCCGCCGCGAGTCACGGTGTCGCCGGCACGGCCTGCCGCGCCACTACCTCCGCCGCGACCCGCGACGCAGCCGGCCGCGCCGATCGTGAACCGTCCGATCGTCCCGGCGGCGCCGGCTGCGCCCGTGGCGACCGTCGCGCCGCCGCCCATGTCACCGCCTCCCGCGCCGGCTCCGGTTCCGATCGCCCCCGCGGCGGTGGCCCCGGTCGCCGTCGAAGAGCCCCCGGCGGCGCCCGCCGAGGTACGACGCGAGCTCATCCGCGTGCCCGAATCGGTCACGGTGGGAGAGCTGGCCGAGAAGATGCGGCGCAAGTCGGGTGAGGTGATCAAGGCGCTGCTCGAGCTCGGCGTGATGGCCACGGTCAACGAGCTGCTCGATCCGACCGCCGCCAAGCTGGTTGCCGACAAGTTCAACGTCGACGTCGAGATCCGGTCGGTCGAAGGCGACGTGGTCGACGAGGAAGATCTCGATCCAAGTCAGCTCGCGCTGCGTCCGCCCGTCGTCACGGTCATGGGTCACGTCGACCACGGCAAGACGTCCTTGCTCGACGCGATTCGCAAGTCGAAGGTGGCCGAGAAGGAGTTCGGCGGGATCACTCAGCACATCGGCGCCTATCAGGTGCAGACCTCGCACGGCAAGGTCACGTTCCTCGATACCCCGGGTCACGAGGCATTCACCGCGATGCGCGCACGCGGCGCCCAGGCGACCGACATCGTCATTCTCGTGGTGGCCGCCGACGACGGCGTGATGCCGCAGACTCAGGAAGCCATCAACCACGCGCGCGCCGCCAACGTGCCGATCATCGTCGCGGTCAATAAGATCGACCGGCCCGAGGCCGACCCCGACCGCGTGAAGCGCGAGCTGTCGAACCTGAACCTCGTGCCCGAAGAATGGGGCGGCCAGACGATCTTCGTCCCGACCTCCGCGAAGATGGGAACGGGCATCGATCAGCTGCTCGAGATGACCGCGCTGCAGTCGGAGATCCTGGAGCTCAAGGCCAACGCAGGCCGGGCCGCCAAGGGGGTCATCATCGAGGGCCGGCTCGACCGGGGCCGCGGACCGGTGGCCACCGCGCTGATCCAGAACGGCACCCTGCGAGAAGGCGATGCCGTGGTCGTAGGCTCGTACTCCGGGCGCGTGCGCTCGCTGCTCGATCCCGCGGGCAAGAAGGTCAAGCTGGCCGGGCCCTCGGATCCGGTCGAGATCCAGGGACTCTCCGGCGTGCCGGCGGCCGGCGACGTGTTGGTCGCGGTGTCCGACGAGCGTAAGGCGCGGCAGATCGCCACGATGCGCCTCGAGCGCGAAAAGGCCAAGGGCAAGACCGCGACGCGGATCACGCTCGAGGGCCTGCAGAAGCAGATCCAGACCGGCGAGGTCAAGGAGCTCCGGCTCATCCTCAAGGCCGACGTGCAGGGCTCAGTCGAGGCGCTGGCCGAATCGCTCGAGCGGCTCTCGACCGACGAGGTGAAGCTGAAGGTCATCCACAGCTCGGTCGGCATGATCACCGAGAGCGACGTCATGCTGGCCTCGGCCTCCAACGCGCTCGTGCTCGGATTCAACGTGAAGGCCGAGCCCAAGGCGTCGAGCCAGGCGCAGGCCAACGGCGTCGACATCCGCAGCTACAACGTCATCTACGAAGCGATCAACGACCTCAAGGCCGCGCTCGCCGGCATGCTCGCGCCGGAGATCCGTGAAACGGCCCTCGGCAAGGCGCAGGTCCGCCAGATCTTCGTCATCTCCAAGCTCGGGCCCATCTGCGGCTCGTACGTCTCGGAGGGCAAGATCGTGCGGAACGCGCGGGTGCGGGTGCGCCGCGCTGACGAAGTCGTCGGCCAGGGCACCGTGGGCTCGCTGAAGCGTTTCAAGGACGACGTCCGCGAGGTCCTCGCCGGGCTCGAGTGCGGCATCGGCGTGGACGGGGTGAACGGCGTCCAGCCCGGCGACATCCTCGAGGTCTACACGAGCGAGGAAGTGGCGCGCACGCTCTAGAAGGCGCGTCTGAGGGCACCGTGTCGGCAGCGCGCGTCGCGCTCGGGCTGGTCGAGCTGCACCTGCCGGACGTGGCGTCCCTCAAGGAAAAACGACACGCTCTGAAGGGTCTCAAGGAAAAGGTACGGGCGCGCTTCGAAGTCTCCGTGGCCGAGGTCGACCATCAAGATCTCTGGCAGCGCGCGACGCTCGCGGTCGCCTATGTGTCCGCGGACGCGCGACACGCCAACGAGGTGATCGCAAAGGCGTTGGACTTCATCGAAGACCACGTGGAGGGGCAGGTACTCGACACATCCGTGGAGATTCTCTGATGCAAGGCAAGCGACTGGACCGCGTGAATCAGCTCGTGAAAGAGGAGATCTCGACGCTCTTGCAGCGCGAGCTCAAAGACCCTCGACTCGGATTCGTGTCGGTGACCGAGGTCGAGACCTCGAAAGACCTGCGAACCGCCAAGGTGTTCGTGTCGGTGCTCGGCGACGAAGCGCAGTGGACGGGCTCGATGGCGGCCCTCGCCAGCGCGCGCGGCTTCATCCGCAACTGGCTCCGCCAGCACCTCGATCTGCGCGTCACCCCGGAGCTCGACTTCCGGCCCGACCGGTCGATGGAGCACGCGGCGCGCATCCAGGCGCTGCTCAAGCAAGTAGGCGGCGAACCCGGACGGTGAGCGCCTCGATCGATCACACGAGCCCGGTTCCCTCGGCCGCGGTGCTGGAACCGTTCGGCGCCCGGGGGCGGGCGCTCATGCTCGGGCACGTGCATCCGGACGCCGACGTCCTGGGCACCTTGCTGGCGCTCGGCCTGGCGCTCGAAGCTCGCGGGTGGAGCGTCGTCTACGGCGGCCCGCACGCCGCGCCGGCGCTGCTCTCGTTCCTGCCCGCCATCGATCGCTACCGGCGCCTCGACGCCCTCGAGGGACGGTTCGACGTCGCCGTGCTGACGGACTGTCCGAACCCGCAGCGTACCGAGGGGCTGATCGACCAGGCGCGGCGCGCCGGCAAGGTCGTCGTCAACATCGACCACCATCCGGACAACCGGCGATACGGGCACGTGAACTGGATCGACACCACGGCCGCGGCCACCGGCGAGATGGTCTACGAGCTACTCACCGCGCTCGGGGCGAAGCTGACGCCCGCGATCGCGACGAACCTGTTCACGGCGATTCACACCGATACTGGCTCGTTCCGCTACTCGAACGTGACCACGCGGACGTTCACGATCGCGGCCGCGCTCGTCGCCGCCGGGGCGCGCCCCGAGCTCGTCTCGCAGTCGCTCTACGAGCAGCGCGCGCCCGACGCGCTGCACTGGCTTGGCGAGGCGCTCGCCCGCGTCGAGGTGAGCGAGGACGGCCGCATGGGCTGGCTGGCGCTGCCGGCCGACACGGTGCCCGAACGGATCGTCGAGTCCGAGGAGCTTGTGAACTATCCGCGCTCGGTCGCGTCGGTGCGCGTCGCCTGCCTGCTCCGGGAGCTCAATGGGACCGTCAAGGTGAGCCTGCGGGGCAAAGGGGATGTGGACGTGCAGCAGATCGCCGCGCAGTTCGGCGGCGGCGGCCACGTGAATGCCGCCGGCTGCACCTTGCCCGGCCCGCTGCCCGAGGCCACGCGCCTCGTGCTGGCGGCGATGCGCCGCGCCGTCGACGGGGCACCGCGTCCGTGAGCCAGGAGTCGACCCGCTCGGGCATCCTCGTGATCGACAAGGGCCGCGGCGCCACCTCGTTCGACGTGGTGGCGATCGCGCGCCGGCGGCTCGGTGTGCGCCGGATCGGCCACGCCGGCACGCTCGATCCCGATGCGACCGGCGTGCTCCCGATCCTGATCGGTGAGGCGACCAAGCTCACGCCCTATCTGGTGGACCAGGACAAGGAATACCTGGCGACCGTGCGCTTCGGCGTCACCACCGATACGCACGACGTCAGCGGCCGCGTGCTGTCCGAGGCGCCGGTCGACGACCTGACCGAGGCCCGGCTCGAGGAAGTCTGCCGCGCGTTCGTCGGACGGATCAAGCAGGTGCCCCCGATGTACTCGGCGGTGCACCACCAGGGACGGCGACTCTACGAGCTCGCGCGAGCCGGCATCGAGATCGAGCGCATGCCGCGCGAGGTCGTCGTCCGCTCGATCGCCATCGAGAAGATCGACGGCCCACGCGCCAGCTTCCGCATCGTCTGCGGCAAGGGTACGTACGTGCGCGTGCTCGCCTCGGACGTCGGTGCGGCGCTCGGCTGCGGCGGCGCGGTCGAGAGTCTGGTCCGATGCCGCGTCGGTCTCTTCGACCTGAGCGACGCGGTGTCGTGGCGGGAGCTGACCGAGCGCCCGGAAACGCCGGGCATCGCCTCCGATCTCTGGTCACGAGTGCGGCCGGTCGAGGCAGCGCTGGGCGGATGGCCGGTCGTGCGCCTCGACGGGCAGGGCTCCACGGCGTTCGCGAACGGGCAGGCGGCCGACGTGATCCCGGCCGCGGCGTCGACCGAAGGCTTCGTGCGAGTCCACGACGCGGCCGGCCCGATGATCGGGGTCGGCGAGCTGATGGCGGGCGGCAGCAAGGTCAGACCCGTGCGCATCCTGCATGCAGATCGTCCGCGGACTCGAAGCCTTCCCGCCTGACGCGTCGGCGAGCGCCGTCGCGCTCGGCGCCTTCGACGGCATTCATCTCGGCCACCGCGCCATTCTGGGCACGGCCGTGACCCTGGCGCGTCAGGCCCACCTGCGAGCGGTCGTGTGCACGTTCGACCGGCATCCGATGGAAGTGCTCCAGCCCGAGCGCGCGCCGCTGCCGATCACGACGCTCGAGGAGCGGCTCGAGCTGATCGCCGAGACCGGGATCGACACCACGGTGGTCATCCCGTTCACCCGGGCCATCGCGGGGATCGAGGCCAAGGCCTTCGTGCAGGACGTCCTCGTCGGCACGCTCAAGGCGAAGGAGATCGTGGTCGGCTTCAATCACCGCTTCGGTCGCGGCGCGCGGGGCGACGCTGAGCTGCTCGAGACGCTGGCCGGACCGCTCGGTTTTCGCGCTCACGTGGTCCAGGCGCTCCTGGTCGACGGAGTCGCGGTCTCGTCCTCCGAGATCCGCGCCGCCCTCCAGCGGGGAGACCTTCCGGCGGCGGCGCGGCTCCTCGGCCGGTCCTATTCGATCCACGGCCAGGTTGTCCACGGAGACGGCCGCGGCCGCACCCTCGGCTTTCCGACGGCTAACGTCAAGACCGACCGGCCGCTGGGACTTCCCGTTGGCGTATACGCCTGCCGGCTCACGGTGGGCAAGGACGAGCACCAGGCGGTCGTCAACGTGGGGTTCAGGCCGACCTTCGGGGTCAACGAACTGGCGGTCGAAGCCCATGTCCTCGATTTCACGGGCGATCTCTACGACGCCCGGGTGACCCTGACCTTCCTTCTGCGCTTGCGTGAGGAGCGAAAGTTCCCCAGCGTCGACGCATTGCGGCAACAGATCGCGCTCGACGTCGCCGCGGCGCGCGCCGCCTCCTGACCCGTTAGCTTTACTTCGATAGGGCCGCGTGGTACTCTCCGGACGTATCTCCTGACAAAAAAAGGACTTTTGGAACCCGCCCCGGCGTGGGAGCACGGCTCCCTGGGGCGTGGCGATTGGGGGACCTTCGATGCCGCTTGCCGTCGACCGGAAGAAAAGTCTGATCGAGCAGTTCCGCACCCATGAGGGCGATACAGGCTCGCCCGAGGTGCAGATCGCGCTCCTGACCGAGCGCATCAACAGCCTGACGGATCATTTCAAGCAGCACAGCAAGGACCATCATTCGCGTCGCGGACTGCTGATGTTGATCGGCAAGCGGCGTGGCCTTCTCGAATATCTCCGGGCCCGGGCGCCGGAGAGATATCGCGCCATCATCGACAAGCTCGGCATCCGCCGTTGACGGCGGAGCTACTTTTCACTGATCGGTCCTCGGACGGAACGAATCCGGGGGCCCTGAGCGGGCCGTCTCAACGCCCGCTCCACACGGCGATCGCCGGATTCCGGCCGATACGCGAGGACAATTCTTCGTATGACCCACACTGTAGAAGTCGAAAGCAATGGATTGCGAATGAGCATCGAGACCGGCAAGGTCGCCAAGCAGGCCGACGGCGCCGTCGTCGTACGGTACGGCGGCTCGATGGTGCTGGCGACCTGCGTCGCGGCGAAGGGCGCCAAGGAAGCCCAGGACTTCTTTCCGCTGACCGTGGAGTATCGCGAGCGCGCGTACGCCGGCGGGCGGATTCCCGGCGGCTATTTTAAGCGCGAAGGCGCGCCGGTGAAGAAAGAAACCCTGACGTCGCGGCTGATCGATCGGCCGATCCGGCCGCTCTTTCCCGACGGCTTCCGCAATGAAGTGCAGGTGATCTGTCTCACGATCTCCGGTGACCAGGAAAACGATCCGGACATCCTCGCGATGAATGGCGCCTCGGCAGCCCTCTGCCTATCGGGGATCCCCTTCGACGGCCCGGTCGGCGCGGTGCGAGTCGCCTTGGTCGACGGCAAGCTCGTCGCGAATCCGACGACCACGCAGAAGAAGACGTCGACCCTCGAGCTCGTCATCGCGGCCACCGAGGACGCGGTGCTGATGGTCGAAGCCGGCGCGGCCGAGATGCCCGAAGAGGCGATGCTCGAGGCGATCGCCTTCGGTCACGTCGAATGCAAGAAGCTGGCGCGCGCCCAGCGCGATCTGGTCCAGCGCGCGGGCAAGCCGCGGTGGACTATCGAGACCGCGGCGCACGATGCGGAGCTCAAAACGCGCGTCCAGAGCCTGGCCGCGGGCAAGCTCGCCACCGCGCTCGCCACGCACGAAAAGCAGGGGCGTGCCGAAGCGGTCGGCCGCGTCTTCGACGAGGTCGTCCAGAGCCTCGGCGTCGACGACACCAAGAAGGCCGCGGTGCGCGAGGCCTTCGAGTCAGTCGAGAAGGCCGAGGTCCGGCGCCTCATCGTCGAGCGCAACCTGCGGGTGGACGGACGCAAGGCCAACGACATCCGGCCGATCTCCATCGACATGGCCTATCTTCCACGGGCGCACGGATCTTCGGTGTTTACGCGCGGCGAGACCCAGGCGCTCGTCTCGGCGACGCTCGGCACGAAGTCTGACGAGCAGAAGATCGAGTCGATCGAGGGCGACTACTACCGTAACTTCATGCTGCACTACAACTTCCCGTCGTTCTCGGTCGGCGAGGTCCGGCGCTTCGGCTCGCCCTCGCGGCGCGACATCGGGCACGGCGCGCTCGCCGAGCGGGCGGTGGAGGCGATCCTGCCGCCAAAGGAAGAGTTCCCGTACACGATCCGCGTCGTCTCCGACATCCTCGAGTCCAACGGCTCCTCGTCGATGGCGTCGGTCTGCGGGGCCTCGCTGGCCTTGATGGACGCCGGCGTGCCGCTGAAGGCGCACGTGGCCGGCGTGGCCATGGGCCTGGTCAAGGAAGGCGACAAGGTCGGCATCCTGACCGACATCAACGGCGCCGAGGATCATTACGGCGACATGGACTTCAAGGTCGCCGGCACGGAGAAGGGCGTCACCGCGCTGCAGATGGACATCAAGATCGCGGGCGTGTCGGTCGACATCATGCGGGCGGCCCTGCAGCAGGCACGCGAGGCCCGTCTGATCGTGCTCGGCAAGATGCGCGAAGCGATCGAGAAGCCGCGCCCGGAGCTCTCGCCCTACGCGCCGCGCTTCGTCACGATCAAGATCCGGCCCGAGAAGATCCGCGAGATCATCGGCCCAGGCGGCAAGATCATCCGCGGCATCCAGGAACAAACCGGGACCAAGATCGACGTCGAGGACGACGGCCGGGTCACCGTGTTTTCACCGGACAGCGCCTCGGTGCAGAAGGCGCTCGGGATCATTCAGGATATTTGCCGCGAGGTCGAGCTCGACCGCATTTATCTCGGCAAGGTCAAGAAGATCGTCGAATTCGGCGCGTTCGTGGAGGTCATCCCGAATACGGAGGGCCTCCTGCACATCTCACAGATCGCCGAGTCGCGGATCCGGTCGGTGCAGGACGTCCTGACCGAAGGCGACGAGGTGCTGGTGAAGGTCATCGAGATCGACGGTAATGGCAAAATGAGGCTCAGCCGGAAGATGGCTCTCCGGGAGCAGCCGGCCCTCGGCGACAAGGAAAAACTGAAGAACCCGCAAGCGGCCAACCCGCCGCGGGCCGAAAGGTGAGCGCGTGAGCGAAGGCTACCGCAAAGGCTTCCTGCCCAACGGCATCCGCGTCGTGACGGAGCGCATGGAGCACGTGCGCTCGGTCGCGGTTGGCGTATGGGTCGAGACCGGCTCGCGCCACGAGTCCGAGAACCGCGGCGGGATGTCCCATCTGATCGAGCACCTGGTGTTCAAGGGCACCGCCACGCGCAGTGCCGAGCAGATCGCCCGCACCATGGACTCGGTCGGCGGCCAGATGGACGCGTTCACCACCAAGGAGCACACCTGCTTCTACGTGCAGGTGCTGGACGAGCACCTGCCGCTCGCCGTCGATCTCTTGACCGACATCCTCCTGCATCCGCTCTTCAACGCCGACGAGCTCGAGCGCGAGAAATCGGTGGTCTTGCAAGAGATCAAGATGGTCGAGGACACGCCCGACGACATCATCCACGATCTGTTCGCGAGCCAGATCTGGGCCGACCACCCGCTGGGCCGGCCGATCCTGGGCAGCCGCGAGGCGGTGACCGGCTACGACCGGGAGGCCGCGCTCGGCTACTTCACCGAGGAGTACGTGCCGCGGCGGGTCATCATCGCGGTGGCGGGCAACGTCACCCACGATCGCGTCATGGAGCTCTTCAGCGCGGGCTTCCGCGGCTTCGATCGCGGCGCGGCGGAGCGCACGCCCACGCCGCCGGTGCTCAAGGCGGGCGTCAACATCGTCAACAAGACGCTCGAGCAGGTCCACGTCATCATGGGCTTTCCCGGCCTGCACCACTCGGCGCCAGAGCGCTACGCGCTGTTCCTGCTCAACGACATCGTCGGCGGCAGCATGTCCTCACGGCTCTTCCAGGAAGTGCGCGAGCGCGAGGGATTGGTCTACGCCATCCACTCGGGCGTGCAAGCCTACGTCGACACCGGCACGCTCTATGTGTACGCCGCGACCGACGAGAAGAACTTCTCGAAGGTCCTGAAGTCGACCCTCAAGGTGCTCCGCGAGCTGAAGAAGACCGGCGTCACCGAGGACGAGCTCCGGCGTGCGAAGGATCATCTGAAGGGCAGCCTGATGCTCTCGCTCGAGTCGACGTCGAGCCGGATGAATCGGCTGGCCAAGCATGAGATGCACCACGGCACGTTCCTCTCGATGGACGCCATGCTGGCCGCGATCGACACGGTCCGTCACGAAGAGGTCCAGGCCCTCATCACCGATCTCATCGACGAGGACCGCCTCGCGCTGACCACCCTCGGCCCGCTGGACCGCCGCAACCTGCCTCGCGAGCTTCTGCACCACTGAGCCCGTAGCGCCCGCCGGGGCTGGGGTCGCCCATCGTGGTACGCTCCGACCATGACGACACCACGCCAGCCCCAGAGCCGCACGCTCGACGTCAACGGTCTGACCCTTCACTACCTGGACTGGGGCAACGTCGGCGCGCCGCCGGTCGTGTGCGTCCACGGCTATACCTCGAGCGCCCAGGCCTTCAATGCGCTAGCGCGCCGCTTCCTCGACCGCCGTCACTTCATCGCACTCGACGTGCGCGGCCACGGCGAGAGCGCATGGTCGCGGGCGAGTGCCTATCAGTACGGCGACCAGGTCGCTGATCTCGCCGCCGCCGTCGACAAGCTCGGCTTGTCGCGCTTCGCGCTCGTCGGCACGTCGATGGGCGGCATCATCGCGATGGCGTATGCGGGAGCTCACGCCGAGCGGTTGACGCATCTCGTGATCAACGACATCGGGCCGGACGTCGAGACGGGAAGCCAGCGGATCACGCAAATGGTTGGAAGCCGGCCGGACGAGTTCGCGACCCTGGACGACGCGATGGCCTATCGTCGTCAGATGTCGCCGATCGTGGCCGGTCGTAGCGTCGAGGACCAGCGCGAGCTCGCCCTCGGCGTGCTCAAGCAACGAGCTGACGGCCGCTGGATCTGGAAGATGGACCCCGCATACATCCAGCAACGGGTCCGGAGCGGAGCGCCCGCGCGGCCCGCGCTCTGGCCGGCGCTGCAGCGCGTGACCTGCCCCACCTTGGTCGTGTGGGGAACCGACAGCGACGTCATCTCCGAAGCCCAGGCCCAACGCATGGTCGCGACGTTGCCGAAGGGCGAGCTGGTCGTGGTGCCCGGCGTCGGCCATGCGCCGACGCTCGTCGAGCCCCCGGTCGTCGCGGCTCTCGAGCACTATTTCTGATCGCGCAGCTCATTCGCCTGTAAAAACGCCTGGTCCGGCGGCCCCGGCCGCTACCGGTAGTAGGCCACCCGAACTCCCACTTCCATCGTTAGCGTTTTTGCACTATGGTGGGGGCGTGATCGACCGCTACACCCGCCCGGAGATGGGTCGGATCTGGAGCGAGGAGTCCAAGTACCAGGCGTGGCTCAAGGTGGAGCTGGCGGTGTGCGAGGCCTACGCGCGCCGAGGCCGGATCCCGGCCGACGCGATGCCCCGCATCCGGGACAAGGCGCGGGTCGACATCGCCCGCATCCTGGCGATCCAGGAGCGCGTCAAGCACGAGATGATCGCGCTCCTGACGAGTCTCGAGGAGCAGGTGGGTGAAGACTCGCGGTTCATCCACATCGGGCTGACGACCAGCGACGTCTGGGATACCGCGACCGCGCTGCAGCTGCGCGACGCGATCGATCTCCTCATCGCCGGCCAGGAGCGCCTGCACAGGTCGCTCGGCGTCCTGGCCGTGCGACACAAGGACACGCTCACGATCGGCCGGACGCACGGCGTCCATGCCGAGCCCACGAGCTTCGGCCTGAAGGTCGCGGTCTGGTACACGGAAGCGGCGCGCAACCTCGAGCGCCTGCGCCGCGCACGCGCGACGATCTCGGTCGGCAAGCTCTCGGGGGCCGTCGGCAACTTCGCCCACGTCGAGCCCGAGATCGAAGCCGAGGTCTGCCGCGAGCTTGGGCTCGAGGCCGCGCCCGTCTCGACGCAGATCGTGCAGCGTGACCGCCACGCCGAGTTCTGCGCGATGCTCGCGGTGGCCGCGGCCTCGCTCGAGAAGATCGCGCTCGAGGTGCGGGGACTGCAGCGCACCGAGATCCTGGAGGCGCAGGAGCCCTTCGGCGAGGGCCAGAAGGGCTCGAGCTCGATGCCGCACAAGCGCAATCCGGAGCTGGCCGAGCGCATCTGCGGCCTGGCGCGGCTGGTGCGGACCAACGCGCTGGCCGCGCTCGAGAACGTCGCGCTGTGGCACGAGCGCGACATCAGCCATTCGTCGGTGGAGCGCGTGATCCTGCCAGACTCGACGATCGTGCTCGACTACCTACTGCACCTGGCCACGTTCATCGTGGAAGGCCTCGATGTCGACACGGTCCGGATGGCCGAGAACCTCGAGCAGAGCCACGGCGTGATCTACTCGCAGCGCGTGCTCCACAAGCTCACCGACGCGGGCTTGCCGCGCCAGACCGCCTACGAGATCGTGCAGAAGAACGCGATGCGGGCCTGGAAGGAGCGCCGCTCGTTCTTCGAGCTCCTGGCCGCGGATCCGAAGGTGACGGATCATCTGTCGGCCGACGAGCTCAAGACCTGCTTCGACCCCGCGTTCTATCTGAAGAACGTCGACGCCATCTTCAAACGTCTGGGGCTCGCCCGGTGACGGCGAGCGGGAAGGTGCCCATGAACGTCGAGACACGAGAGAAGCTCTACGAGGGCAAGGCCAAGATCGTCTACGAAACCAACAAGCCCGGCGTGATCATCCAGTATTTCAAGGACGACGCCACCGCCTTCAACGCTCTCAAGAAGGGCACCATCGTCGGTAAGGGCGTGGTCAACAACCGGATGTCGGCGGCGCTGTTCCAGCGGCTGGGAAAGAGCGGAATCCCCACGCACTACATCGAGACGCTCTCGGATCGCGAGATGCTGTGCCATCGGCTCGACATCATCAAGATCGAGACGATCGTACGCAACGTCGTGGCGGGCAGCCTCGCCAAGCGGACCGGTCTCGAGGAGGGCACGCCGATCAAGCAGCCAATCGTCGAGCTCTACTACAAGTCCGATCCCCTGGGCGACCCGATGCTCAACGAAGACCACGTGCGGATGCTGAAGCTCGCGACGCCCACGGAAGTCGCGTGGATGAAGCGCACGGCGCTCAAGATCAACTCGATCCTGAGACCGTACCTGCTCAAGCAGCGCCTGCTCCTGGTCGACTTCAAGCTCGAGTTCGGACGCCACGGCAAGAAGCTGATGCTGGGCGACGAGATCTCGCCCGACACCTGCCGCCTCTGGGACAGCGGCAGCAAGGAGAAGCTCGACAAGGATCGCTTCCGTCGCGACATGGGCGGCGTCGAGGAGGCGTACCAGGAAGTCTACCGGCGCCTCGTCGCCAAGGACGCATGAGAGCGCGGGTCCTCGTCCGGCTCAAGCCCGGCATCATGGACGTGCAGGGCGCCGCGGTGAAGCGTGCGCTGGCCGGTCTGGGATTTTCCGAGCTCAACGATCTGCGCGTCGGTAAGGTCATCGACATCGACCTCGACGACCCGACGCCCGAAGGCGCGCGGGCGCGCGTCGGTGAGATGTGCCGGCAGTTGCTGGCCAACCCGATTCTGGAGGACTACACGATCGAAACCGTCGACGACCTTGCCCCGCGCGGAGCCGCACGCTAAGATGAGTGCCTCATGAGATTCGGCGTCGTCGTCTTCCCCGGCACGTGGAGCGACTGCGATTTTCACTATGTGATCTCGGAAGTGCTCCATCAGCCCGTGCGCTACGTGTGGCATCGCGAGCGAACGCTGAACGAGCTCGACTGCGTGATCCTGCCCGGCGGCTTCTCGTATGGCGATTATCTGCGCGCGGGCGCGGTGGCCGGCCGCTCGCCGGTGGTCGAGGCGCTCCGTGAGTTCGTCGCCGGTGGCGGGCACGTGCTCGGCTCCTGCAACGGATTCCAGATCCTGTGCGAGGCGGGGCTGCTGCCCGGCGTGCTCACGCGCAACGAGTGCCTGCAGTATCGCTGTCAGTCCAGCCATCTCGTCGTCGAGAATGTCGACACGCCGTTCACGCGCGGGCTGCGCGCCGGTCAGGTACTGACGATGCCGATCTCGCACGGCGAGGGCAAGTACTACGCCGACGCGGAGACCCTGGCGCGCCTCAAGCAGCAGAACCTGGTCGTCTTCCGTTACGCGGACGCGAACGGCCGCATCACGAAGGCCAGCAATCCTAACGGCTCGCTCGACAACATCGCGGGGGTCGTCAATCCCGAGGGCACGGTGCTCGGCATGATGCCGCATCCGGAGCGCGCCTCCGAAGCGGCGATGGGCGGCACCGATGGGCTCCTGATGTTCCAGTCCCTCCTCGGAAGCCTCGTCGAGGATGGCAGCTTCCTCAAGCGGTAACCTGGGTTGAGGGGGGCCGAGCCGAAGGTCACGCTCGACCTGGCCCTGGACGCGGGCCTCACGACCGAAGAGTACGATCGCATCCTCCGACACCTCGGGCGTGAGCCCACCTACGCGGAGCTCGGGCTCTTCTCCGCGCTCTGGTCCGAGCACTGCGCCTACAAGCACTCGCGCGTGTTCCTCTCGCGCCTGCCGCAGAGCGGGCGGCACGTCCTGCAGGGGCCCGGCGAGAACGCGGGCGCCCTCGACATCGGCGACGGCTGGGCGGTCGTCTTCAAGATCGAAAGCCACAATCACCCTTCGTACATCGAGCCGTTCCAGGGCGCCGCGACCGGTGTCGGTGGCATCCTGCGCGACATCTTCACGATGGGCGCGAGACCGATCGCGATCCTCGATTCGCTGCGCTTCGGCGAGCTCGACGATCCCAAGACGCGCGCGCTGGTCAACGGCGTCGTGTCGGGCATCAGCTGGTACGGCAACTGTTTCGGCTGTCCAACCGTAGGCGGCGAGATCGCGTTCGCGCCGGATTACGCGGGCAACCCGCTCGTCAACGTGATGTGCGTCGGGCTGGTGCGCGCCGATCAGATCTTCCGCGCGCGCGCCGAGGGGCCGGGCAATCCCGTCTTCTACGTCGGCAACAAGACCGGCCGCGATGGCATCCACGGCGCGACGATGGCCTCGGCCACGTTCGACGAGCACGCTGAGGAGCGCCGCCCGACGGTGCAGGTGGGCGATCCCTTCACGGAGAAGCTCCTGCTCGAGGCGTGTCTCGAGGCCATGCGCACCGGCGCGGTCGTCGGCATCCAGGACATGGGCGCCGCGGGCCTGGCGTGCTGCACCTCGGAGATGCCCGCGCGCAGCGGCACGGGTATGGACGTCGAGCTCTCGCGCGTACCGCAACGTGAGACCGGGATGACCCCCTACGAGATCCTGCTATCGGAGTCGCAGGAGCGGATGCTGCTCGTCGCCGCGCGAGGCCGCGAAGAAGAAGTGCGGCGCGTGTTCGCGAAATGGGAGCTGGACGCGGTCGAGATCGGGCGCGTGACCGAGGGCGGCCATCTCACGGCGCGCCTCAACGGCGACGTCGTGGCGCACGTGCCGGTCGAGCTCCTCGCGGAAGCGCCGAAATATCGCAAGCCGACCGCCGAGCCCGCCTGGCTCGCCGAGCGCCGCGCCTTCGACCCGCTGACGCTTCCCGAGCCCGCCGACTATACGACCACGCTCGCGGAGCTGCTCGCGGCACCGACGATCGCTTCGAAGGAGTGGGCATTCCGCCAGTACGACCAGCAGGTCGGGATCAACACCCTGGTCCTGCCGGGCTCCGATGCCGCGGTGCTCCGGGTCAAGGGCACGCGCCGCGCGCTCGCGGTGTCCACGGACGGAAACGGGCGGCAGGTCTTCCTCGACCCGCGGCATGGCGCCGCCATGGCGGTCTGCGAGGCGGCGCGCAACGTGTCCTGCTCGGGTGGCCAGCCCCGCGGCGTGACCGATTGCCTCAACTTCGGCTCGCCGGAGCGCCCGGAGATCCTCTGGCAGTTCGCCGAGGCGATCGAGGGGATCGCGATGGCATGTCGTGCGCTGGACCTGCCCGTGGTCGGTGGTAACGTTTCCTTCTACAATGAGACCAGCGGCCGGGCCGTGCTGCCGACGCCGGTCATCGGCGTCGTGGGCGTGCTCGACGAGAGCGGACGCCGCGCCACTCAGTGGTTCAAGGGCGGCGGTCACCGCGTGGCGCTGCTCGGCCCCGACAGCGTGAGCCTCGGTGCGAGCGAGTACCTGTGGAGCAGGGCACGAAAGCTCGCGGGAGCGCTGGCCCCGCTCGACCTCGAGACCGAGCGGCGCGTGCAAGGGGCGGTAAGGGCCGCGGTGAGCGCGGGGCTGGTCACGGCCGCGCACGACTGCTCCGAGGGCGGCCTGGCGGTCGCGCTCGCCGAGGGCTGCGTGACCGGTCGCGAGCTGATCGGCTGCGAGGTGACCCTGACGCGTGACGCTCGCGCCGACCTGGTCTTGTTCGGCGAGGGCCCCTCGCGCGTGATCGTCACGGTCGAGGCCGCGCACGCGCGCGAGTTCGAGGCGCTGATGGCCGAATCGGCCATCCCTTGGCGATGGATCGGCACGACCGGCGGCGAGCGTCTGGTGATCCGGGTCGGCACCGACAGGGTCGTCGACGCCGACACGTCGCAACTCGAAACGGCATGGAGGACTGGATTTGAACGTCACGTGGCGTGACGACAGATTCCACGACGAGTGCGGGCTCTTCGGCATCTGGAACCACCCGGAAGCCGGGAACGTCACGTATCTCGGTCTCTATGCCCTGCAGCATCGCGGGCAGGAGTCCGCGGGGATCGCGGCGACCGACGGCAGCTCGTTCCACACCGAGAAGCACATGGGCTGGGTGGCCGACGTGTTCAGCCCGGAGCGGCTGCGGCGCCTGCCGGGCCATCGGGCCATTGGCCACGTGCGTTACTCGACCGCCGGCAGCTCGAATCTACGCAACGCGCAACCGATCACGGCGACCACCGCGCGCGGCCCGATCGCGATCGCGCACAACGGCAACCTGACCAACGCGGACGTGCTCCGTCGCGAGATGGAGCGCGACGGTGCGATCTTCCAGTCGAACTCGGACACCGAGGTCATCCTGCATCTCCTGGCGCGCGCGCCGGCCGGGCCGCTCGAGGAGCAGATCGCCTTCGCCCTCGGCCAGGTCCAGGGCGCCTACTCGCTCCTGATCATGACGCTCGACGCGCTGTACGCGATCCGCGACCCGTACGGCTTTCGGCCGCTGACCCTCGGCCGGCTCGGTGACGCCCACGTGGTGGCCTCCGAGACGTGCGCACTCGATCTCATGGAAGCCAAGTGCGAGCGCGACGTCGAGCCGGGCGAGATCCTGATCATCTCGGACTCGGGTACCCGCTCGGTGCGGCCATTCCCGCCCGCCGAGCGGCTGCACTGCGTGTTCGAGTACGTCTACTTCGCGCGGCCTGACTCGATCCTGTGGGGCAAGAACGTCCACACCGTGCGCAAGGCGATGGGCCGGCAGCTCGCGCGCGAGTATCCCGTCGAATCGGACATCGTGATCCCGGTGCCCGACTCGGGCACGAGCGCGGCGCTCGGCTACTCCGAGGAGTCCGGCACGCCGTACGAGATGGGGCTCATCCGCAATCACTACGTGGGGCGGACGTTCATCGAGCCCAAGCAGGGCATTCGCCACTTCGGGGTAAAGGTCAAGCTCAACCCCATGCGCGAGATGCTCGAGGGCCGGCGCGTGGTGATCGTCGACGACTCGATCGTGCGCGGCACGACGAGCCGCAAGATCGTGCGGATGGTGCGGAGCACGGGCGCCAAGGAGGTGCACGTGCGGATCTCGTCGCCGCCGATCCAGTGGCCCTGCTACTACGGGATCGACACGCCGACCCGCAAGGAGCTGATCGGCTCGAGCCACAGCCCCGAGGAGATCCGTCGCTACCTCGGCGCCGATTCGCTCGGTTACCTGTCGCTCGACGGCATGCTCAAGGCGACCGGCACCGATCCCGGCCAGTTCTGCCACGCCTGCTTCACCGGCAACTATCGCGTGGGGATCGAGCCCGAGCCGACGCCGCAGCTCAGCCTCTTCGAGAGCTGACGTGAAACCGCTCACCTATCGCCAGGCCGGCGTCGACATCGACGCGGGCGACGATGCGGTCCGCCGCATCACGCCGCTCGCGCGCGCGACGAATCGGGCTGAAGTCATCGGCGGGGTGGGTGGCTTCGCCAGCCTGGTGCGCGTGCCCTCGAAGTACCGCGAGCCGGTCCTGGTCTCGTCGACCGACGGCGTCGGGACCAAGCTGAAGGTCGCGACCCTCGCGGGCCGTCACGACACCGTCGGGATCGATCTGGTCGCGATGGGTGTGAACGACATCCTCGTGCCGGGCGCCGAGCCGCTCTACTTCCTGGACTACATCGCCACCGGCCGCGTCGATCCGGGCCAGGTCGAGGCGATCGTGGGCGGCGTCGCCGAGGGCTGCCGGCAGGCGGGCTGCGCCCTGGTCGGCGGCGAGATGGCCGAGCACCCGGATGCGCACCCGGCCGGCGAATACGACCTGGCCGGCTTCGCCGTCGGCGTCGCAGAGCGCGAGCGCTTGATCGACGGCGCGACCATCCGCCCGGGTGACGTGCTGCTGGGTCTGGCCTCGTCGGGTCTACACTCCAATGGCTTCAGCCTGGTCCGCCGCATCGTCTTCGATGTCATGAAGCTCCGCGTGTCGGACGAGCTGCCGGGCACCGGACGTCTAGTCGCCGACGAGCTCCTCGAGCCCACGCGGATTTACGTCCGCTCGATTCAGACCTTACTGGAAAAGGTCGAGGTGAGGGGCATGGCCCACATCACGGGCGGCGGCCTCACCGGCAACATCCCCCGCGTGCTCCCGCAGGGCTGCCGAGCGAGGCTCTCCCGACGCTCGTGGTCGCCACCTCCGGTGTTCGAGACCCTGCGACAGGCCGGCCAAGTGGAGGACGCCGAGATGTTCAGGACCTTCAACATGGGGATCGGCTACGTGGTGATCGTTCCGGCGCCGGCCGCGGAGCCGGCGGCCCGGATCCTTCGCGGCGCGGGCGAGCGCGTCACGCGGATCGGCGAGATCGTCGCGGGCGAGCGCGGCGTGGAGCTCGTTCAGTGACGCGGCCCGGTGGTCGCCTGCGCGTCGGCGTCCTGGTCTCCGGCCGCGGCTCGAATCTGCAGGCGCTGCTCGATGCCTCGTCGCGACCCGGCTACCCGGCCGAGGTCGTCGTCGTGATCTCCGACCGCGAGAGAGCCGCCGCGCTCGATCGCGCGCGGATGGCCGGCGTCGAGGCGCTCTTCGTGAACGCCAAGGACTTCGGCGATCGCGAGTCGTTCGATCTGGCGCTCGTGAGCGAGTTCAACGCGCGTCGGGTCGGCCTGGTGTGCACCGCCGGCTTCATGCGCATTCTCTCGTCGGCGTTCACCCGCGCGTTCGCGGGCCGCGCGATCAACATCCATCCCTCGGTCCTGCCGGCGTTCCCCGGCCTGCACGCCCAGCGCCAGGCGCTCGATCATGGCGTAAAGGTCAGCGGCGCGACCGTGCACTTCCTGAGCGACGGCGCGGTGGACACCGGCCCGATCATCCTCCAGGCGACCGTGCCGGTCGAGCCCGGCGACACCGAAGAGACACTCGCGGCGCGCATCCTGGTCGAGGAGCATCGGCTCTACCCCGAGGCCGTGCGCCTGTTCGCCGAGGGTCGGCTCACCATCGCGGGCAGGAGGGTGATCGTTCGATGAAGATCCGGCGGGCGCTCATCAGCGTTCACGACAAGACCGGCATCGTCGAGTTCGCCCGGGCCCTGGCCGGCATGGGCGTCGAGATCCTGTCGACCGGAGGGACCGCGAAGCTGATTCGGGAGTCGGGCGTGCGCGTGATCGATGTGTCGGAGGCCACGGGGTTCCCGGAGATGCTCGACGGGCGGGTCAAGACGCTGCACCCGAAGATCCACGGCGGCATCCTCGCCCGCCGCGATGTGCCCGAGCATCTGGCCGCGCTCGACAAGCACGGGATCACGCCGATCGACCTGGTGGTCGTGGCCCTCTACCCGTTCGAAGAGACCGTGGCGCGGCCGGGCGTGACGCGGGCCGAGGCCATCGAGCAGATCGACGTCGGCGGCCCGACGATGATTCGCGCCGCGGCCAAGAATCACTCGAGCGTCGCCGTGCTCACCGCCCAGTCGCAGTACGCCGCGGTCCTGGACGAGCTCCGGGCGAGCGGCGGTGCCCTGAGCGATGCGATACGTTTTGGGCTGGCGCAGGAGGCGTTCCGGCGCACGGCCCAGTACGACGCCGCGATCGCGAGCTATCTCTCGGGGTTGGGGTCCGAGGCGCCGGCCGCCCGGAGCGAGCTCTTCCCGCCCGCGCTCAGGTTCGAGGCCGAGCGCGCGCTCGCGTTGCGCTACGGCGAGAACCCGCACCAGGAGGCCGCGTTCTACCGGCAGATCGGCGCGCCCGCGGTCGGCCTGGCCACCATGAAGCCGCTTCACGGGCCGGAGCTCGGTTACAACAACCTGCTCGACTTCTCCGCGGCGCTCTCGCTGCTGCTCGAATTCGACGAGCCAGCGGCGGTCGTCATCAAGCACACCAACCCCTGCGGTGCGGCGCGCGCCGCGACGGTCGGCGCGGCGATGGCGCTGGCGAAGGCGTCGGACCCGGTCTCGATCTACGGCGGGATCGTCGGCGTCAACCGCACCCTCGACGCCGCCGTCGTGCAGGCGCTCGCGGGCATCTTCGTGGAGATCCTGTTCGCGCCGTCCTTCGCGCCGGACGCGCTGGACGAGATCAAGCGCACCAAGAAGAAATGCCGCGTGTTCGAGATCTCGTGCGAGCGGCCGTTGCCGGCGCGCCTGCCCGAGTACCGGGGCGTGCTCGGCGGGCTCCTGGTCCAGTCCGCCGATCTCGCCGATCTCGAGCCCGCAAATCTCAAGACCGTGTCTAAGCGCGCGCCGACGGCGGCTGAGCTCGAGGCCCTCAGATTCGCCTGGCGCGTCGGCAAGCACGCCAAGTCGAACGCGATCGTGCTCACGACACGCGATCAGGTCATGGGCGTCGGCGCGGGCCAGATGAACCGCGTCGACTCGGCGCGCCTGGCGGTGATGCGCGCGCGCGAGGTCGGCCTCGAGACCGCCGGCACCGTGTGCGCCTCCGACGCGTTCTTTCCGTTCCGGGACGGGCTCGACGTCGTCGCTCGGGCCGGAGCGACCGCGGTGATCCAGCCCGGCGGCTCGCTGCGCGACGAGGAAGTCATCGCCGCGGCCGACGAGCAGGGGCTCGCGATGGTATTCACGGGCATGCGTCATTTCCGTCACTAATCGAGGGTCGCTGATGAGTCCGCCCCAGCCCGAGCGCATCTACGGCGTCCGGGAGCTCACCCGGATCCTGACGCTCACCCCCAAACGCGCCGGCCAGCTGCGTCGCCTGGATCTGCTGCGCGGCGATTCCGGCTATACGTTCCGCGACTTGCTGGCGCTGCGCGCCGCCAGCGCGCTCCTCGACGCGGGCGCGTCGGTGCGGCAGATCCGCGCCGCACTCACCGCGCTGCGCCGCCAGGACCCGGAGCTCAAGCAGCCGCTGACCGAGGTGCGGCTCGTGCTCGAGGGCGACCGGATCGTGGCGCAGTCCGACCGCGTCCGGTTCGACCCGCGCACCGGTCAAATGGTGCTGGCGCTCGACTCAGGCGGCCTGCAGGCGGCGGCCGCGGCGACTCTGGTCACGGGCATGGTGCGACCGCTCGCGCCGCCGGTTGATCAAGCCGAGACGTGGTTCGAGCGCGCCAGCGAGCTCGACGGCGATCCATCACAGTGGGAGGAGGCGATCGACGCCTATCGCCGGGTCGTGTCGATCGATCCCAGCTACGCGGCGGCCTGGAACAATCTGGGGTTGCTGCTGCACCGCATGGGCCGCTACGAGGAGGCCGGCAAGGCGTATCTCTCGGCGCTCGACCAGGATCCGCAGTGCTGCGAGGCCGCCTACAATCTCGGCTCGCTGCACGAGGACCGCGGCGAGGTCGAGGACGCGATCGGCGACTATCGAAAGGCGCTCGAGCTCTCGCCCGACTACGCCGACGCCCACTTCAATCTCGCGGGCGCGCTCGCGCGCCACGGCCGCGACGGCGAGGCCATCAAGCACTGGCAGCGCTACCTCGAGCTCGACTCCGGCAGCCCCTGGGCGCGTATCGCCCGCGCCCACCTAGAAATCGTCGAGCCCCCCGACCCAAAACCGTGAAGCCCGACCGACGAACGGGCGTGTCGGGACCAACGCAGGCAAGCGCGCAAGATCGGGCGTGTCGGAGCCACGCCGCATCTATTCCAGCCCACCCTCGGTCCACGCCGGCCTCGAGGACCCCGTTACAACCTAGCCACGCCGCGCCTATCTCAGGCCACCCTCGGTCCACGCCGGGCTCAAGGGCCCCGCTCCAATGAAAATCCTGATCGTCGGCGGTGGGGGACGGGAGCACGCGCTCGCGTGGAAGATCGCGCAGAGTCCGCTCGTCGAGACCTTGCTCGCGGCGCCCGGCAATCCCGGGATCGCGCGCCACGCGCGGTGCGTCGACGTCGGCGTCGATGCCCATCGCGAGCTCGTCGAGCTCGCACGTCGCGAGCGCGTCGACCTGGTGGTCGTCGGCCCGGAAGCGCCGCTCGTCGCCGGACTCGCGGACCGATTCGCCGAAGCCGGCCTGACCGTCTTCGGGCCGAGCGCGCGGGCGGCGGCGATCGAGGGCTCGAAGGCGTTCTCCAAGGACCTGATGCGCCGCTACGCGATCCCGACCGCGCGGTTCTCGACCTTCGACGCCGCCGCCGCCGCGCGTCGATTCTGCCGCGAGCTCGGTGCACCGCTCGTGGTGAAGGCCGACGGGCTCGCCGCGGGCAAGGGCGCGATCGTGTGCCCCACGCTCGACGAGGCCGACGCCGCGATCGCCGAATGCATGGAGCGCAAAGCGTTCGGGGCCGCCGGCGCGCGGGTCGTGGTCGAAGAGTTCATGGTCGGCCAGGAGGTCTCGTTCTTCACCTTGTCGAACGGCGGCGACGCGATGGCGCTCGCGGCCGCCGAGGATCACAAGGCAGTCTTTGACGCCGACCGCGGCCCGAACACCGGCGGCATGGGCTGCTATTCGCCCGTGCCCGCATTCGACGAGGCGCTCGAGAAGCGGGTGATGGAGACGATTGTGCGCCCCACACTCGCGGCGCTTGCCCGCGAGGGCGCGCCGTATCGAGGCGTCCTCTACACCGGCCTCATGCTGACGGCCGAGGGCCCGAGGGTCGTCGAGTTCAACTGCCGCTTCGGCGACCCGGAGTGCCAGGCGCTGATGGTGCGCACGCCGGGAGATCCGGTACCGCTACTCCTGGCCGCAGCGCGCGGTGAGGCGTGGCCGCCCGCACGCTCGTGGTCGAGCTCGGCGTCGGTCTGTGTGAACGTCGCGTCCGGCGGCTATCCCGGCAAGTACCAGACCGGGATCCCAATTCGCGGTGTCGAGGCGGCCGAGGCGCGAGACGGCGTGCAAGTGTTTCACGCCGGGACCGCCATGCGTGACGGGCGGCTCGTGACGGCCGGCGGCCGCGTGCTCGGCGTGACCGGGCTCGCCCAGGATATCGAAGCGGCTATCACGGTCGCGTATGCGGCGGTGCGCGACATCTCGTTCGAAGGCATGCACTATCGAACCGACATCGGGAGGCGACGAGCGTGACAGGACCGGTACGCGTAGGCATCGTGCTCGGCAGCGACAGCGATCTTGAGGTGATGCTCGAAGCGGTCAAAGTCCTCGACGCGCTCGAGGTGGGCAGCGAGGTCGTCGTCACGTCGGCCCATCGAACGCCGGAGCGAACCCACGAGTACGCCACGACGGCGCACGCCCGCGGGATCGGCGTGCTGATCGCGGGCGCCGGCGGCGCGGCCGCGCTGCCCGGCGTGCTCGCGGCCTCGACGCCGGTGCCGGTGATCGGCGTGCCGGTGGCCGCGACGCCGCTCGGCGGCATCGACGCGTTGCTCTCGATCGTGCAGATGCCCAAAGGCGTGCCGGTGGCCACGGTCGCGATCGGCAAGTGGGGCGCCGCCAACGCGGGACTCCTGGCCGCGCAGATCCTGGCGGTGGGCGATCCGGCGCTGGCCTCGCGGATCGCCGCCTACCGCAGGCGGCTGGCCGACGAGGTCGACGAGCGCGCGCGCAAGGTCGCCGCGCAGATGAAGTCGGGCGGGCCGCCGAAGTCGGGGACGTGACGGACGAGTCCTCGCGCGTCGTCGCGGTCGATCCTGTCGCGCCGACCCGAGCTGCCCTGCGCGCCGCCGTCGATGCCCTCAGGGCCGGCGGCGTCGTTGCGTTACCGACGGAGACCTTCTACGGACTCGCTGTGCCCGCGCTCGACGCGAGCGCGGTCAGGCGGATCTTCGAGCTGAAGGGGCGCCCCGACTCCAAGCCACTCCTGGCCCTCATCGATTCGGTGGCGATGGCCGAGACCGTTGCCCGGGTGACGCCCGCCGCGCGCGATCTGATGCAGCGCTACTGGCCGGGCGCGCTGACCCTGGTGCTGCCGGCCCGCCCGAACGTTCCGGCGGCCGTAACGGCCGGGACGGGCACGCTCGGGCTCCGCCTCTCGCCGCACCCGATCGCGCGAGGGCTGGTCGCGCTGCTGGGCGAGCCGGTGACGGCGCCGAGCGCGAATCCAAACGGCCTCGCTCCGCCCACGACGGCGGCCGGCGTGCTCGGCTACTTTCGCCACGGCATCGACCTCGTGCTCGACGGTGGCTCGACCCCGGGCGGCGAGCCTTCGACCGTGCTCGATCTCACGGTCGAGCCTCCGCGCGTACTGCGTCCGGGCGCGGTCGTCGTGCGCGATGTACTTCAGAGCGGGCACGAGATCGGGCCGCGGACGTCACGATGAAGGTCACGGGCGTGATCCAGGCGGGGGGACGCAGCACGCGGATGGGCGGGCGGCCCAAGGCGTTGCTCGAGCTCGGCGGGCGATCCATCGTCGAGCGAGTAGTTGCGGCGCTGGCGCCGTCGGTCGACGATGTGCTCGTCGTGACCAATACGCCCGAGCTCTACGCGTTTCTCGGTCTGCCGATGGTGGGCGACGTTTATCCCGATCACGGCTCGCTGGGCGGCGTCTATTCCGGGCTGAAGGCGGCCGCGAGCGGGTCGGCGCTCGCCGTCGCGTGCGACATGCCGTTCCTGCACCCCGAGGTCGTCCGGCTCGTCGCCGCACGCGCGGCGGAGGGCGACGTCGTCATCCCGCGCGTGGGCAGCCAGCTGCAGCCGCTGCACGCGGCGTACGCCAAGGCGTGCCTGCCGCGTATCGAGACGCAGCTGGCCGCTGGGCGGCTGAAGATCCTCGAGCTGCTCGATCACGTGCGGGTGATCGAGATCGCCGAAGCCGAGGTGGCGCGGTTTCGCGATCCGCGAATCGTCTTCATGAACGTCAACACGCCCGACGAGCTCGAGCGCGCCCGCGCGCTCGCCGCGGAGCTCGGCTGACATGGCGCGCCTGCGGCCGGTGGTGCTCGTGCACTACCACGAGCTCGGGCTCAAGCGTGGGAACCGGCCGCTCTTCCTGCGTCACCTCGCGCGCAATCTCCGCCGCGCGACGGCGGACCTCGCTCCGGCGAACCTGCGCCAGGTGTCCGGGCGCATTCTCATCGAGCTCGACGAGCACCCCGACCCGGTGGCGGTGCGCGCCCGGATCCGCAGAGTGTGCGGGGTGTCCAGCGCTGCGCTGGCCTATCGCGTCGCCTCGACCCTCGAGGCGATGAAGGCCGCGGTCGCGGCGCTGGTCGAGGGACGCCGCTTCGCGTCCTTCCGGATCTCGGCACGGCGGGCGTTCAAGACCTACCCGATGACGAGCGTCGAGATCAACCGCGAGCTCGGCGCCTTCGTTCTCGAGCGCGTCGCCTCGAAGGTCGATCTCCGGCAGCCCGAGCTCGAGATCCACGTCGAGGTCATGCCCGCCGAAACGTTCGTCTACGTCGACCCGGAGCCCGGCCCCGGCGGCCTGCCGGTGGGCGTGAGCGGCACCGTCGCGGCGCTGATGTCGGGCGGCATCGACTCCCCGGTGGCGGCCTGGCGCATGATGAAGCGCGGCTGCCGCGTGGTCTTCGTGCACTTTCACAGCGTGCCGTACCTGCCGCCCACATCGCAGGCCAAGGCGCGCGCGCTGGTCACCCAGCTCACGGAGTGGCAATACGATTCGACGCTCTTGCTGGTGCCCTTCGGCGAGATCCAGCGCGAGGTGGTGTTGAGCGTGCCGCCGCCCGCGCGCGTCGTGATCTACCGGCGGCTGATGGTGCGGATCGCCGAGGCGCTGGCGCGCAAGCACGGCGCCCTCGCGCTGACAACGGGCGAGAGCCTGGGCCAGGTGGCCTCGCAGACCCTCTCGAACATTTCGCGGATCGACGAGGCGGCGACGATGCCAATCTTGCGGCCCCTGATCGGCATGGACAAGCTCGAGATCACCGAGGAAGCGCGCCGTCTGGGGACGTTCGACATCTCGATCGAGCCGGACGCGGATTGCTGCACCCTGTTCGTTCCCAAGCACCCGGCCACGCGCATGTCCGAGCACGAGGTCGCCGCGATCGAGGCGCGCCTGGAGATCCCGCGGCTGGTCAGCGCCGGCTGCGATGGGGCCTCGGCCGAGGCCTTCGAGTTCCGGGCGCCGGCCGCCGAGCTGCCCGACCAGCAGACTGGCGCCGGCTAAAGGCGGCGCAGGGCCCGCAAACGCCGCCTGAGCACGTTCCGTCGGGTGCGATCACCCACTATGTTGTTGGCTTGACACGCCGGAGCCACTACCGATATGGTGCCAGGTATGATTGTCGTCGCCCTGGGTGCTGATCACGCGGGGTTTCCGCTCAAAGAAGACCTCAAAGGCTGGTTGATCTCCGGCGGCTACGACGTCGTCGATCTCGGGACGCAGTCGGCGGAGTCCGTGGACTATCCCGACTTCGCGGTGGCCGTCGCCGGCGCGGTCACGGTCGGCAAGGCCGACCGCGGTGTGCTCGTCTGCGGGACCGGCATCGGGATGGCGATGGCCGCCAACAAGGTGCCCGGCGTTCGGGCGGCGGCGTGCAGCGACGCGTTTTCCGCCCGCATGAGCCGCGAGCACAACGACGCCAACGTCCTGGCGCTCGGCGCGCGCATCACCGCACGAGAGGCCGCGATCGAGATCCTCGAGATCTGGCTCGGCGCCGAGTTCGCGGGCGGCCGCCACGCGCGGCGCGTGGAGAAAATCGACGCGCTCGACCAGCTGAAGGGACAGGAGTAGTCCGATGCAGAGGCTCACCGACGTCGATCCCGAAGTCGCCAAGGCGCTCCGCTCCGAGGCGCAGCGGCAGCAGCGCAACCTCGAGCTGATCGCCTCGGAGAACTTCGTGTCCGAGGCCGTGCTCGAGGCGGTCGGCTCGGTGCTGACCAACAAGTACGCCGAGGGCTACCCCGGACGCCGCTACTACGGCGGCTGCGAGGTCGTCGACGTCGTCGAGGACCTCGCGATCGCCCGCGCCAAGGAGCTCTTCGGCACCGAGCACGCCAACGTCCAGCCGCACTCGGGCGCGCAGGCGAACATGGCCGTCTACTTCACCTTGCTGAAGCCCGGCGACGTCGTGCTCGGCCCGAACCTCTCGCACGGCGGACATCTCACCGCGGGAAGCCCGGTCAACTACTCCGGCAAGTTCTACTCGATCGTGGCCTACGGCGTACGCAAGGACACCGAGCGCATCGATCTGGACCAGGTCCGCGACCTCGCGCGCCAGCATCGCCCCAAGCTGATCATCGCGGGCGGCTCGGCGTTCCCGCGCGCGATCGACTTCGCGCCGTTCGGCGAGATCGCGCGTGAGGTCGGCGCCACCTTGATGGCCGATATCGCGCATCCGGCCGGGCTCGTGGCGGCCGGGCTGCATCCGTCGCCGGTCGGCATCGCGGATTTCGTCACGACCACGACCCACAAGACCCTGCGGGGCCCGCGTGGCGGGATGGTCCTGTGCCGCGCCCAGTACGCGCAGGCGCTCGACCGCACGGTCATGCCGGGCGTGCAGGGCGGGCCGCTGATGCACGTGATCGCCGCCAAGGCGGTGGCGCTACGCGAGGCGCTCACGCCGGCGTGGCGGGACTATCAGAAGCAGATCGTGAAGAACGCGGCGGCGCTCGCCGCGGCGCTCGTCGAGCGCGGCTATCGGCTGGTCACCGGCGGGACCGACACGCACCTCATGCTCGTCGATCTCACGAGCCGGAACATCACCGGCAAGGACGCCCAGGAGGCGCTCGATCGCGCCTGGATCACCGTGAACAAGAACACGGTGCCGTTCGAGACCAAGAGCCCCATGATCACCAGCGGCGTGCGCATCGGCACGCCGGCCGTCACGACGCGAGGGATGCGCGACGCCGAGATGGTCGAGATCGCGCGTCTGATCGACCAGGTGCTCTCGAACCTCGGATCCTCGGCGGTCGAGGCGAAGGTGCGCGGCGAGGTGCAGGAGCTGACGAATCGGTTCCCGCTTTATTCGGAGCGAACCCGATGACCCTGACGGCATCGGAAAAGGGGGGAGCCCGATGAAGTGCCCGTTTTGCGGTCACACGGAGGATCGGGTCGTCGACTCACGAGTGGGCCGGGACGGGGAGTTCATCCGGCGCCGCCGCGAGTGCCTCAAGTGCCACCGCCGGTACACGACCTACGAGTACATCGAGGACGTGCTGCCGCACGTGGTCAAGCGCGACGGGCGCCGCGAGCCGTTCGATCGCCAGAAGCTCCGCGGCTCCATCTTGAAGGCCTGCGAGAAGCGCTCGGTCGGCGTGCAGGCCGTCGACGACGTCGTCGTCGACATCGAGGCGCAGCTGCACGAACGGGCCGAGAAGGAGATCAGCAGCGAGGAGCTCGGCCGGGTCGTCATGGACCATCTCCAGCGTCTCGACCCGGTGGCCTACGTCCGCTTCGCGTCGGTCTATCGCCAGTTCAAGGACATCGGTCAGTTCGTCGAAGAGGTGAAGGGCCTGCAGCGGGACGACAAGGCCAAGCCGGCCCCTGCCAAGCCGGGCGGCCGCCCCCTGGCCAAGACCAAGTAGCTATGAGTGCCGGGGGAGTATGAGGGGTCGCCCCCCTCATCTGCAAAAAGCGCGGCCCTGTCGATGGAATCTGACCGACAGGGCCGAGCGCCGCGTGGACCCTACTTCTTCTTCTTTTTGGTCGCCTTCTTCTTGGCCACCGCGTCACCTCCCTCCGTCGGGTTTCACCCGATTGCGCATCGCCTATCTGCTCGGCATGCTAGAGAGGTGGCTAAATTCTGTCAAGATCTAAAAACAACATCTGGGGGCCCGATCGAGCCCTTCCCGCAAGATGTAGCGTCATACGTTGTTTGACTTCGCTGCTGCCACGATGTAGCGTGAGCGCACGATCGGGGCGTAGCCCATCACCAATAACTACCCGCTCTTGAGGAGACCTCCGTCGATGAAACGCGCGCTCAAGAAGCTTGTCTTCGTCGAGCCGAAGTCGACGCATCTGCACATCTACAGCCGGGTCTGCATTCCACGTATCGGCTCCGTCCTGCTCGGCACGATCATGCGGGCCAAGGGCTACGACGTCCGGGTCTACATCGAGGACATCGAGGCCCCGGACATGAACGAGGTGCTCTCGGCCGACCTCGTCGCGATCTCGGCCATCACCTCGACGGCGCCGCAGTCCTACCGGCTGGCCGACAAGGTGCGAGCCGCCGGCGGCATCGCCGTCATGGGTGGCACCCACGTGAGCTTCCTCCCGGAGGAAGGCCTCGAGCACGCCGACTTCGTGATCCGTGGTGAAGGTGAGTTCGCCTTCCAGGAACTGGTCGACGCGATCCAGGCCGGTCACGGATTCGAGCAGATCAAGAACCTCTCGTACATGGCGGACGGCAAGGCGGTCCATCTGCCCGAGCGGCCGAAGATCCCGAACCTCGACGTGAACCCGATCCCCGACTACAAGCTGATCACGGGCTGGAAGCCGGGCGGGGTCATCTCGGTGGCGACCTCTCGCGGCTGCCCGTTCTCGTGCACGTTCTGCTCGGTGCCCGGCATGTACGGTCACGCCTTCCGTACGCACTCGGTCGGGCGCGTGCTGGAGGAGCTCGAGGTCCACAAGGGCAACATGTACACGTTCTTCGCCGACGACATCTTCACCGCGAACAAGAAGCGCTGCAAAGAGCTCCTGCGCGGGATGATCGACCGCGGCCTCACGCCCCAGTGGGGCGCCCAGGTGCGGACCGAGACCGTCGACGATCCCGAGCTGCTGCAGCTCATGCGCGACTCGAACTGCTTCAACGTCTACGTCGGCTTCGAGTCGATCAACCCGCGGACGCTCAAGCTCTTCCAGAAGAAGCAGGACCTCGGCAAGATCGAGCGTTCGATCGAGCGCTTCCACGCCCACAAGATCCGCATCCACGGCATGTTCGTGGTCGGCTCCGACGAGGACGACGTCGAGACCCTCGACGCCACCGCCGAGTTCGCGCTGAAGAACGACATCGACTCGATCCAGTTCATGATCCTCACGCCCATTCCCGGCTCGCCGGACTGGGAGCAGCTCTACGATCGCGGCAACAAATACGTGATCAGCAAGAACTGGCAGTTCTACGATGGCCATCACGTCGTGCACCAGCCACGGCGCATGAGCCCCTACGAGCTGCAAATGGGCGCGATCAACGCGATGGCGAAGTTCTATTCCTGGCGCGGCATCGCCAAGAAGGTCCTGAAGGGCGACAAGTACTACGCGGCGATCCGCTACTTCGGCAAGCGGATGATCCGCGACTGGTGGAAGGACGACGAGAACCGTCAGCACGTCGAGTGGCTCAAGGCCCAGCTCTACTCGGACGCCAAGGAGCTCGGCCACCACGCGCTCAAGCGGGTGGGTCTGCCGGCAATCCTGTTGCAGGACTCCGTGGGGCGTCTGCTCCAGCGCTTCCTGGGCGAGCTCGGCGTGACGGTGGTGCCGCTCGCCGAGGCCGCGGTCGAGGGCGCGGCGCGCGCCCGCGAGACCGTCGACTGCTTGATCACGCCGATCGTGAAGCGCGCGGTCAAGGAGCGAGAGGAATTCTACGCGAGCCTGGCCAACGTCAACACGTTGCTCCAGGGCCAGTGGGAGAAGCTGCCGCGCGTGAGCTTCCCGTTACTCGACGGCCAAGGACCCGTGTTCGAGCCGTTCGCGAAGATCGGCCTCCTGTTCACTCAGAACCTCGACCGCATCCGCGATGCCTACAAGAGCGCTGGCGTCGCTGAGGGTCTCTGGGAAGCTGCTTAGCTTTTAGGCGGCCGGGTCGGGGTGGGGGCTGGGTGTGCCTGCCCCGACCTGGCTGCAAACCTCCCGCTTCTTAGTTCCGTCGGACGGATCGTCGGGACAGCCCTGACTACACAGGTCGGGGCAAGCACACCCAGCCCCCACCCCGACCCGGCCGACTGCGCTGGGCTTAGATCTTCGGTCGACCGACTCAGATCCTCAGGACGCTGCCGAGCTTCGGGATGCTGCCGAGCTTTGTCGGGGGTCAGACTTCCTTGGGCTCTTGGACTGAGGAGGGGCGGCGGGCGTGGCGGCGGCGGACGAACTCTTCGTTCAGGGGTACGCCGCGCTTGCAGAGGGGGCACTTGTCGGCGTCGTAGGTCGGGAAGTCGCGGCGGACCAGACTGAAGACCGGGCGATTGTCGAACTCGACGGACGTGCGGCGCCAGAGACAGCCGATGCCGACGACGAGCGCGCCGAGGTCCTCGACCAGGTTGATCAGCAGGCTCAAGGTCGAGCCCGTGCTCACGAGGTCCTCGACCAGCAGGATCTTCACGCCCGGTCGGATCAGCCGCTGAAACTCGACGGGCAGGGAGACCCGGCGCTTGCCACCGGAGAGCCCCTTGGTGCCGTAGACCACGATCGGGCGCGACGGGTGCGCGCGCGCCACGCAGTGCGACAGGATCAGCGCGCCCGGGCCGGTCGAGAGGACCATGTCGACGGGCCACTGCGCGAAGTGCTTGGCGATCACCGCGCCGAGGCCCTCGGTGAACGAGGGCTCCGTGGTCACCAGGGTCTTCTCGATGTACTCGGTCGTGTGCTGGCCCGACGGAAGCAGAATGTGATCGTTGGCGTGATAAGCGCCGGTGCGCTTGAGGATTTCGAGATGGATCTTCTCCCTGACTTCTGTCTCGACGGCGGCGGGGTCTTTTCTCGCGGCAGCGCTCATCCCGGCCCTCCTCGGGGCATTATCGCACGTGCCGGATCGCCGACGAGCCGCGCTTTGGACGCGTGCTAGACTCCCTGCATGCGCGCGCTCGCCGTCGAAACCTCGACCCTGTCGGGCGGCGCCGCGCTCCTCGACGGCGAGCGGGTCGTCGGCGAATACGTCCTCGACGTCCGCGTGACCCACTCCGAGCGTCTGCTGACGGCGATCGATCAATTGCTCACCGACGCCGGCTGGAGCGCGCGCGATCTCGAGGGCCTCGCCGTGGCCGTCGGCCCCGGCTCATTCACGGGGCTGCGCGTGGGGCTCAGCACCGTGAAAGGGCTGGCGCTCGCGCTCTCGATTCCCGTCGCGGCGGTCCCGACGCTGGATGCGATGGCCGCCACGCTTCCGTTCGCGGCGCTGCCCGTCTGTCCCGTGCTCGACGCGCGCAAGCGCGAGGTCTACGCCTCGCTCTATCGCTGGGACGGCCTCGCTATGCGGCGCGAGTGGGACTATCTGGCGATCGCGCCCGACGACCTCGCGCGCCGGCTCGACGAGCCGGTGATCGTCCTCGGCGACGGCGCCGACGCGATCGACTCGCCATTCGCGCGCCGCGTGCGGCCGCCGCGCCGCGGCCCGGCGCCGGCGGTGGTCGGCGCGCTCGGGCAGGCGCGCCTGGCGCTCGGCGACACGGTGCCGGTCGCCGAGCTGGCTCCGATCTATCTGCGGCCGTCCGAGGCCGAGCTGAAGCGACGTGGTGCCGCCGTCAGTTGAGCGGATGCGCCCGGAGGACCTCGACGAGGTCCTTGGCATCGAGCGTGTCTCGTTCTCGATGCCGTGGTCGCGCGGCGCGTTTCTCTACGAGATCCAGCAGAACCGCGTGGCGCGCTGCTGGGTCATGCGCGAGGACGCGCGCGTGGTCGGCTATCTCTGCCTCTGGGAGGTCGCCGACGAAGTCCACATCACCAACATCGCCGTGCGTCCGGAGTGCCGCCGTCGCGGCCTCGCCCGGCTGCTTCTCGGCGGCATCCTGGACGAGGCCCGCCAGCGCCGGATCAAGCTCGTCGTCCTCGAGGTCCGCCCGAGCAACACCGAGGCGCGAACGCTCTATGAATCTTTCGGTTTTCGAGTGGTCGGGCGCCGGCGCGGCTATTACTACGACACGGGTGAGGACGCCCTCGTCATGGAGGCCGACCTCCAGGCCGCCCACCCGGGAACCCGTGCCTAGCCTCACCCGTTCGTGGTATTAAGGCAGCGCCCCACCGCCATTTCGGCAGCGAACAGGAGACGCATCGTGCCCCGACTGGCCATATGTGCGAGTGCGACGCTCGTCCTGGTCCTGGCGGCGAGCCAGGCCTGGGCGGACGTGATGTCCTTCAAGCTCTTGCCGAACTACTCGCGGGCCACCTTCAAGAGCGACGCGCCGCTCGAAACGTTCGTGGGCAACACCGCCGCGGAGGGCATCAATGGCAGCTTGACGCTCGATCCGGCCAAGCCGCAGGCGGCGACGGGGCTCGTGAAGGTCGACATGAACCTCGTCAAGACCGGCATCGACAAGCGCGATGCCGACATGCGCAGCAAGAACTATCTGGACACCGAGGTCGAGGCCAATCGCTGGGTCACCTTCGAGGTGCAGAGCGTCGAGCTCGCCGGGCCGCTCGAGCCGGGCAAGACAGTGCCGGCCAAGGTGAAGGGCATTCTCACCGTGAAGCAAAAGCCCGTCGAGCGCGTCGCCGACGCCACCGTGACCTGGATCAAGCTGACGCCGGAGGAGCTCGAAGGCCAGAAGCGCTTCGGCTTCGCCGCGGACAACATCAAGGTGCGTGCACGGTTCGCGACGACCTTCACCGACCACGGCCTGAAGATTCCGGCCATCCTCTTCTACAAGGTCTCGAACGACATCCAGCTGGAGACCGATTTGACCTTCGCGCGCCAATAGTGGGTGTCTTGACCCGGCCCAACTGGCGTCACGCCGTCCCGCTCCTGCTGTTCCTGCTCTCGCTCCCCGCGGTCGCGGTCGCGCAGGCGCCGTCGGCGGCCGAGCTGGCGCGCGGTAAGTACGTCTTCGGCGCGACCGGCGGCTGCGGCTGCCACACGGTGCCCAAGCAGCCGGCGAACGCCGGCGGGCGGCGCTACGACGGCCCGTTCGGCACGGTGTACTCGAGCAACATCACGCCTGACAAGGAAACGGGGATCGGCAACTGGACCGACGAGCAGATCATCACCGCGACGCGGCTCGGCCGGCGTCCTAACGGCGAGCGCCTGATTCCGGTGCACCCGTACACGACCTTCAACGGCATGGCGGCGGACGATCTCAAGGCGCTGGTCGCGTTCCTGCGCTCGGTGCCACCGGTGAAGCGCCAGAACCAGCCCAAGAAGATCACGGTCCCGATGTTCGAGAGTGTGTTCCTGCCGGCGTGGCTCGCGGCGTTCGCGCCGCGTGAGACCGCGCCGACGTCGGTGCCGACCACCGGGGTCGCGCGCGGTGAGTATCTCGTGCGCGCTGTCGGTCACTGCGGCGAGTGCCACACACCGCGCACGATGACGATGGCGACCGACAACTCGCGCTTCCTGGCCGGCAATCCCAAGGGTCCTGAGGATTCCGAGGTGCCCAACATCACGCCCGACAAGACGACGGGCCTGCAGTGGTCCGAAGAGGAGATCGCCGACTACCTCGGTAGCGGGAACAAACCCGACGGCGACGTGGCCGGCGGGCTCATGGGGGAAGTCATCGAGGGGACGCTGTCCGGCTACAAGGACCTGACGAAGGCCGACCGGCTGGCGATCGCCAAGTACCTCAAGACGCTTCCTCCGATCAAGAACAAGATCGGCAAATGAGCGCAGTGCCTTTCCAAGGAGCCGGATCGATGGGCGGTCCGGTACAACCAGTCAAGGAGGAGGGGAAATGGAGCTCCGACTCGTGAGAACCGGTGTGATCCTCGGTAGCCTCGTCGCGCTGACCGCGACCGGCTGCGCGACAGCCACGAAGGCCCAGATGATTGGAACCGGTGACCCGGTGGCCGACCGCCAGCGGCTCATGAAGAATGTCGGCGCGAACTGGGCCGACATCCAGGCCAAGGTCAAGGCGGGCGCTCCCGAGACGGTGGCCGTGAACGCCGAAGCCCTCTCGCTCCACGCGCAGCGGATTCCGACCCTGTTCCCCGCGGGCTCCCTGACTGATAAGTCGAAGGCGAAGCCCGACATCTGGCAGAAGTGGCCCGAGTTCGAAGCCGCCGCGAAGAACCTCGAGAACCGCGCCGCCACGCTCAGAGACCAGGCGGCGGCGAAGGACGGCGCCGCGGTCACGGCCACCGTGGCCAACTTCGGCCGCGAGGCCTGCGGCACGTGTCACACGCCGTTCCGTGTTCCGCCGCCCCAGCAGCAGCCGGCCCAGCCACGGTCGTAACGTCAAAGGAGGCGAGATGAAGCGCGGACGTGCAAGAAACGCGATCGTACTCGGTAGCCTCGTCGCGCTGGCGATGGTCAGCACGGCAACCGGCCAGTCGACGGCAAAGCTGTGGAGCAGCGACGTCGTCGCCGACCGCCAGCGGCTCATGAAGCTGAACGGCGCGAGCTGGGCGGACGCCCAGGCGAAGCTGAAGGCCGGCAACGCCGAGGCCGTCGCGGTGAACGCGGAGACGATGGCGCTCATCGCGACCCAGATCATTCCGCTCTTCCCCGAAGGCTCGCTCACCGACAAGTCGAAAGCCAAGCCAGAGATCTGGCAGAAATGGCCGGAGTTCGAGGCCGCCACGAAGAACTACGCGATGCAGGTCGAGAAGCTGCGCGACGCCGCCCGCACCAAGGACCTCGCGGCGACCGAGGCCGTGGCGAAGGACTTCGGACGACAGGCGTGCGGAACCTGTCACACGCCGTTCCGTGTTCCGCCGCCCCAGCAACAGGCACCGGCACCGCCACAGCAACAGCCGACTCGCTGACGATCTGCTTCGGTCACAGCCGGGGAGGGCGCGGCTCTCGGCGCCCTCCCCGGAGGTAGTCCGCACGTGCTAAGGTTGACTCGCTCATGACCTCGTCCGTTCCATTCCGCGACACCTTCTGGAACGTCCCCGCCTGGGCGCAGATCGCGCTCTACGTCGGCGGGCTGGTGGCGATCGCGATCTTCGCGTACGGGATGTGGCAGCGAGTGAATCTCTGGCGCAAGGGCCTGCCGGAGGATCGGCTGGATCGCATGCCCGAGCGGATCGGCCGCGTGCTGGCTCACGCGCTCGGGCAGGTGCGCACGCTCTCGCAGGCCTATCCGGGCGTGATGCACGCGATCATGTTCTGGGGATTCCTCGCCCTGTTCATGGGCACCGTACTGGCCACGCTCGACTGGGACATCACGCTTCCCCTCTTCGGCTACAAGCTCCTGAAGGGCCCGTTCTACCTGTTCTACGAGACCGTGCTCGACATGTTCGGGCTCTTCTTTGTGATCGGGCTCGGCATGGCGGTGTGGCGGCGCTTCGTGAAGCGCCCGGCGCGCGTCGACGCGACCGCACGCTTCGCGTACGTGCTGGCGCTGCTCTTCGTGATCAACGTGAGCGGGTTCGTTATGGAGGCCTGCCGCCTGGCCGTCGTCGAGCCCTGGTGGGCGCCGTGGTCGCCGGTCGGCTGGGCGCTCGGCCGTGTCTTCGTCGCGGCCGGGTTGACGCCGGGCGCGCTGCGCGGGCTGCACGTGGCCACCTGGATCTTCCACGCGATCGTCGCGCTCGCGTTCATCGCCGTCATCCCGTTCTCGTACTTCGTGCACCTCTTGACGACGCCGCTCAACATCTTCTTCTCGAAGCTCGGACCGCGCGGGGCGATCGCGCCGATCAAGAACATCGAGGAGGCGGAATCGCTCGGCATCTCGAAGCTCGAGGAGTTCTCGTGGAAGCGGCGCCTCGACTTCGATGCGTGCGTCGAGTGCGGCCGCTGCCAGGCGGCCTGCCCCGCCTACATGTCGGGCACGGCGCTGTCGCCCAAGCAGATCATCGTGAAGCTCAAGCGCCACATGCACGGGCAGATGCCGGGTCCGATCCACGGCGAGCTGATCAAGGCCGACGAGCTCTGGGCGTGCACGACTTGCATGGCCTGCGTGCAGGAGTGCCCGGCGTTCATCGACATCGTCGACACGATCGTCGATCTGCGGCGCTATCTCACGCTGTCGGAGGGCGCGTTGCCGTCGACCGCGCCGCAGTCGCTGCAGAACATCCAGCGCGCCGGCAACCCGTGGGGACTGCCGGCCGGCGAGCGCATGGCGTGGGCGCAGGGGCTGGACGTGCCGCTCATGGAGCCCGGCCGTGAAGTCGAGTATCTCTACTGGGTCGGCTGTTCGGCCTCGTACGACCGGCGCAACCAGGCGATCGCGCGCTCGGTCGTGAAGATCCTCAAGACCGCTGGCGTCAGCTTCGGCGTGATGCCGGAAGAGCGCTGCCACGCCGAGGTCGGCCGGCGCCTGGGCGAGGAATATCTCTACCAGACCGTGGCGCAGGAGAACGTCGAGGCGGTGAAGCAGTACAAGTTCAGGAAGGTGATTACGCATTGCCCGCACTGCTTCAACACGATTAAGAACGAGTTCCCGCAGTTCGGCGGCACCTACGAGGTGCTTCATCACGCGCAGGTCATCGAGCGGCTGATCGCCGACGGACGCATCAAGCCGAAGAAGGCGCTCGACAAGACGCTGGCGTTCCACGACTCGTGCTATCTCGGGCGCTACAACGGCATCATGGAGGCGCCGCGCAAGGTCGCCAAGGCGGTGCCGGGCCTCAAGGTGATCGAGCTGCCGCGCAACCGCGAGCGCGGTCTCTGCTGCGGCGGCGGCGGCGGTCACATGTGGATGGAAGTCAAGGCCGAGAAGCGCGTGAACCTGATCCGGGTCGAGGAGGCGCTCGAGGCCAAGGTCGACATGGTCGGCACGGGCTGTCCGTTCTGCCTGGCGATGCTCGACCTCGGCCGCAAGGTGAAGGGCGCCGAGGACACGCTCGCCGTCAAGGACGTGAGCGAGCTCATCGCGGAGAGTCTCGAAGGGTGATAGCGTTGCTGCGTGCGCTGCCGGACATCGTACGCACGATCGGCGGCCTCGCGATCGACCCGGTCCTGCCAAAGGCCGCGAAGGTCGCGCTGGCCGCCGCCGTGCTCTATCTCGTCTCGCCCATCGACCTGATCCCGGACTTCATCCCGGTGCTGGGCTACCTCGACGACATCTTCGTCGCGGCGATCCTGGTCGACGGGATGTTGAATTTCGTGAACCGCGGCCTCGTGCTCAAGTACTGGCCCGGCAGCCCGGAGTCACTGGAGCGCATCGCGCGCTCCGCGCGCATCCTGGCCGCCTGGGTCCCGCGCCGGCTCAAGCGCAAGATCTTCTCGGGCGCGGCCTAGCGCGGCTCGGCGCCGAGCCGTCCCGGCTCAGCCGTCGTTGCGCCGACTCTCCTCCAGCATCCGGCGGTAGTACGCCCGTCCGCGGTCGTACCCGCGGCGAAACGCGGGCTCACGATAGGTCGCCGGATAACGCTCCTTGAGCAGCGCGTCGATGTCCCGTGGGGATCGGTCGCGCGTCGCGAACGACAAGGCCGCCTCGAACCCTTCGCGATAGACCCCTTCGTCGCGCTGGAAGTCGAGGCCCTCGGCGCGATACTCGAATGCCTCGCTGTCCCGAAGCCCAATCCACCAGCGCTCGCGCGCCGCGTCGATGCTCTCGGCGCCCGAGCCTTCGAGCACGGCCACCGCGCGATCGCGCTCATCGGGATCGGCGGGCATCACGAGCACGATCGAGTAGCCACGCCGGAGCGCGTCCTCGTACACGAACAGCTCGTCCTTCGGCACCCCCTCGGCCAGCGCGTTTTCGAGCGCGCCGCCCACCGCGGCACCACCGAGGCTCAGGAGCACCGCGCCGACGAGCCCGATGGCGATCGCGGGACCCGCGATCGGCAACAGCGCGCTCGCCGCCGCGACGGCGCCGAGCTCGGCGCCGGTGGCTACACCGACGGCCCCACCGAGCACACCGCCGATGGCCTTGCCCATGCCGGGCTGCTCGGCCTCGCTCGTCGGCACTCTCGACACCAGGGGTTCGGAGTTCCCGGGAATCAGCACGTGAATACGATCCGCGGCCACGCCGACCGCGCGCAGGTTGCCGACGGCGCGTTCGGCCGACGCTCTATCGACGAAAATTCCGACTGTCGGGGTCATTCGTGTGTCTCCTCTCTGTGCGAGCTGGCCGCGACTATCGGCGCTGGCGACGGCGACGATGAATCGCGAGCTCGCGCGATAGCCAGCCGGCGACCACCAAGGTGCCGGCCACGACCGCGACGATCAGCCAGCCCGTATCGCTCATGGCCGCGTCCTCAGGCCGATCGGCGTGCGCTACAAGTTGAGCGCGTCGCTTGCGTCGCGGTCCGATGACGTCCAACCGGCATGTGCACGAGCCTGAGGCTCACGTGTTCCGCCCAGACCATGGGGTCGACCCGCATTCAGGCCGCAAGAGGCGTGCCACGCACGTTGCTCGGGCAAACGCCCTCGATCTCGCCCTGAAAACAGCCCTGCGGCGTGCCGAGCGCGATCCCCACGCGGGAGCGCCAAAGACCGCGTAATTCTTATCGGGTAAGAACGACGCGTCGTGCGTGTTGACTGTCCGAATCGCGACGATTACCGTTGCGGGCCATGGAGGGCGCGATGA